>Ga0116132_1001024_pt1 | contig 22708 bp, 22 predicted proteins | sample June2015DPH_17_1_2_FD_89735 | JGI IMG/M metagenome (GOLD analysis project Ga0116132, IMG submission 89735) | Peatland microbial communities from SPRUCE experiment site at the Marcell Experimental Forest, Minnesota, USA - June2015DPH_17_150 | ecosystem: Environmental > Terrestrial > Soil >... | reverse complement strand
GCTCAGTTGCTCGGCTTCGTGCATGTTGATGGTCAATCCTCAGCATGCCATCCGCTCCAGGCTCATCTTGTGTTGGAATCCCACCTCCCCTTCAGGCTCATCTTGTATTGGACAAGACTCCCACGCCTCCGCCGCCGGAATTGCCCCCAGTCCCAGAGTCTCCGCCTCCGTTCGAACCACCTCCCCTGCCACCCTCGTCGGAGCCCATTGGTTAGCGGGTTTTCCCGTAGAGACGCGGCTTGCCGCGTCTCCAGACGGGGCAAGCCCCGTTTCTACAGTCGTAACATTTACGCCAGAAACTATTTTTGCTCTGGGCTCGGCTTGTGCTCACGCCCCCAACTGAACCGCCGTCCGACGATGCACTTTACGATCAAATGATCGGTTGAGTTGGAGACGTCCACTCCCGCTCCGAAATTGAACTCCCAGTTCGGCGAAACATTCAGGTCAATCACCGGAAAGATCTGTTGCGATTGCTGCGAAATGGGATCGAAGTTTGAGACCGGCCCGAGAGCGCCGTAGTATTCGAAACCGCCCGCAATTTTCTTTGTGAAATCAAAACTGATTTTCACATTCGGAGAAAATTCCCACCCCCTGCCTGTGTTCCGCCCATGCAACGCCCGGTCAAACGCCGGATTGAAGTCGAAATACCAGCGCCCCAGTTTCTTGTCGATGATGGGACGAAGCTCATAGTTCCAACTGTCCTCCGCAAACTTCCGCCGCTGATAGCCAATTTCCTGCGAGATGCTCACTCCCACCGGCAAGTGCCACGACTCCGGAGCCGTAAAGCGCGGGCGAATATGATCGCCCACCCAGTTCCAGCCCCCGCCGCCCGAACCACCGGGCTGAATGCTCGAAAAAACATAGAAGCCGGTTTCAAACCAGTCAGTCCAGCCCTGCGTGATCTCCAGCGTCTCGTGCTCGGCGTGATTCGAGGGAAGCACGCCGTTGATCACCTGCTTGGAGCCGTCCACGGTGAAGTTGGAATGTATTTCCACCATGGTGACGTTCTGCGGCGTCGCCTCCGAGGAGTAGACCTGGATTTCGTAGTTATCCTGCGCGTGACCCGGCGGAGTGAGCAGGAACAGATTGAGCGCAAGAAAGACGCTTCCGAACATTACACGCAAGAAGCATCTCACCGTGGTCCTCTCCGGAAATGGAATGCGTAGGGACAGCCGCCCTCGGCTGTCCAGCGGAGCGCAGCTCCGCCGCTGCCTGCGGTCACAGCAACTCTGGATTCGCTCCAGAGCCTGAACCTGGAACGTTGCGTTACGTTTCATGAAGATTCGATTCTAACCGGTCGTAGTTGGGAGCTGAGAATTCACGGCAGAATTAGCCGGCGAACGCCCTGCCCTGGAACTCTCTGCACCCTCCGGGTGTCCAATGTTTCAAGACACGCGCGTGCCGTTCTTGTTCCTTCGTTGCAAAGAGAGGAAAATCGAATGGCATTCTCCACGGCAGGCGGTAGTCCGTCTCGTCCACAGATGAACGTCACTCCTTTGATTGACGTTCTGCTGGTGCTCATTATCATTTTCATGGTGGTTGTGATCGAGCAGCGGCCAACCGGTTTGCAGGCAGAGATCCCACAACCGAATCCAACAGGCGACACAATCCCGCCGCCCAATCGGACGATCGTGATTCAGGTCCATCACCCGAAGCTGGGAGCGGAAAATCCGCAGGTGATGGTGAATGAAGAATCAGTGGAATGGGATCGCTTGCGCGAACGGCTGCAAGATATTTTCGCCATTCGCGTAGAGCGGATCGCTTACGTTGAAGCCGATGACGACATTGATTTCCAGGACGTGGCTGACGTAATCGCAATTGCCCGGATCGCCGGCGTAGACCGCGTGGGCCTGCTGACTGAGGACGGGAAGCATGTTCCGATGACGGGGTAGTCCTCTCGTTCTAGTCTCGCGACCGGTTCTTGATCCAGATAGGCGAGCCCATGAACCCGAACGCATGGCGGATCTGGTTTTCTAGAAAGCGCTGATAGGAAAAGTGCAGCTTCACGGCGCGGTCGGTGAAGAGCACGAACGTCGGCGGCGCTACTCCGGCTTGCGTCATGTAGTAGATTTTCACGCGCTTGCTCACGGGAACGGAGGCGCGGTCAAAATCAACCGTCTTCAGGAAACGGTTCATCTCGCCGGTCGTGATCCGCTTGCGGCGTTCGGCGGCCACCTTCTCGATTAGCGGAAGTATTTTTTCCGTTCCCTTGCCAGTGTGCGCCGAAAGAAATAGCACCGGAGCATAAGCCAGAAATTTGAGCCCGTAACGCAATCGCTCTTCATAGAGAACGCGGTCTTGCGGGCGCTTGGCGTCCTGTATGCGAGCAGTTTTCGACTGGCTGACAGCGCGCTTCTCGCCGCTCGCCACCAGATCCCATTTGTTGACCAGGATAATCACCGAGCGTCCGCTCTCGTGGGCATAGCCTGCAATGTTAGCGTCGAGCCCGCTGGCGCCTTCAGTGGCGTCGACCATGAAGAGCACGATGTCGGCGTCTTCGATATTCTTACGCGCCATGACCACGGAAAGCTTCTCGGCCATCAACCGCGTCTTTCCTTTGCGGCGGATACCGGCCGTGTCGATGAAGCGAATCTTGCGGCCTTTGTACTGGATGACTTCGTCGATGGAATCCCGCGTAGTGCCCGCAACGGGCGAGACGATGGCGCGCTCGGTTCCCGTGAGTTGATTCAGCAGCGTGGATTTGCCGACGTTGGGGTGACCGATGATGGCCACCTTGATTTCATGCGGCTCTTCCGGGGCTTCCTCTGTGCCTTCCTCCGTGACCTCGGAGCCTGCCCGTTTTGCCGAAGCCCCGAGCGAAGCCGAGGGGGAAGCCGAAGGGTCCTCTGTGGTTGCCTCTTTGGCCGTCGGAATCACCTCGAGGATAGCGTCAAGCAGATCGTCGACGCCCCGCCCATGCTCGGCCGAGATTGGAAACATATTCCGCATTCCGAGCGAATGAAATTCACCAAGCAACGATTCCTGCTTGTCGGTGTCCATTTTGTTGACGGCGAGAAAGAGCGGCTTGCCGGTGCGCGCCAGGAGTCGCGCCAACTCGCGATCGGGCCCAGCGATCTCGGTACGCGCATCGACGACCATGACAATGGCCGCCGCTTCTTCGAACGCGACCTTCGCCTGACGAAAGATCTCCGCCGGTATGAAGTCTTTATCGTCGGGAACGATGCCGCCCGTATCCACCACGCGAAACTCGTGCCCGCGCCATTCCGCCTCGCCATAGAGGCGGTCGCGCGTGATGCCGGACTCGTCTCCGACGATGGCGCGCCGCGATCCGGTCAGCCGGTTGAACAGCGTCGATTTACCGACGTTAGGGCGCCCGACAATGGCGACGAGTGGGAGGGATTGTTTTTTCTTGCTCAAAGTCTTCTTTGCTCAAAGGCTGGATGAGTTACGAGGTCCATACCGCTATTATAGAGACTCCGTGCCTTCCTCATCTCATCCCGTCTCGCCCGCTGCGGGATTCTCTCTCTACCAATTCTTCGCGCCGGGAGGCGTACTCTCGAAAACGCACCCCGCCTATGAGTTTCGTCGCGGGCAGTTGCAGATGGCGCAGGCCGTGGAAGAGGCTCTCGAGGAAAAGCGCCACTTGATCGTCGAGGCCGGCACTGGTACCGGCAAAACGTTGGCATATCTGCTGCCGGTGATCCGCTCAGGCAAACGAGTCATCATCTCCACCGGTACGAAGAATTTGCAGGAGCAGCTCTTTTTTAAAGATGTCCCGGCGCTGGAGCGAGCGCTGTTCGGCGATGGGAATCAAAGGCTGAGCGTCTGCTACATGAAGGGGCGCAACAACTATCTTTGCCGCAAGAAACTTTTTGATCTCACCGGCCAGCCCGTGCTCAGCGGTCTCGAAGAGATCGAGCACTACCGCGCCATCGCCGCGTGGGAGAAAACGACGCAGACCGGTGATCGCTCGGAACTCGCGGAACTGCCCGAGGCCAGCGCCCTCTGGCACAAGCTCGACGCCCGCGCCGATACCTGCCTCGGCCAGAAGTGCAAGGAATGGGAGCATTGCTTCATCACCGAGATGCGGCGTCGCGCGGCCGAGAGCGACATCATCATCGTCAATCATCATCTGTTTTTCGCCGATCTTTCCATCAAACTCGAAGCCGATGGCGCGCCCGACGCTGGAGTTCTTCCCGAGTGCGGGGTGGTTATTTTCGACGAGGCGCACGAACTGGAAGAAATTGCCGGCAACTACTTTGGGATTTCGGTCAGCAACCTGCGGATGGACGAGCTGACGCGCGATGTCGAACACCTGCTGCAGCGCGAGCGCATCTTCACGCCACAAATGTCGGGAGCGATTCAGTCGGTGCGGGAACGCTCGCAACTGTTTTTCTCGCTTCTGCCCGCGCACGAAGGGCGGGTTGCCTTCGACTCTCGCCGTGAGTTCCTGGAGGAAAACGGCGAAGAATTTCTCGCGCTCAATCAAGCGCTGTACCGGCTGGGCGCGGAACTGGAGCAACTTCCGCAGAAGCCGGAAGAGGTTTTCACGCTTGTGCGGCGAGCGCAGCAATTGCAGGTGCAACTTCGCTTCGTGATGGAAAGCGAAGATCCCAACACGGTCTTCTGGATCGAGCGGCGAAGCTTTCGCGGGCCGGGAGGCGCTCGCCGGAAGTCTTCATCCTTTACAGCAGAAGAAAAGAACGCGGGCGGCCGAACGAATGTTTTTCTGCAGGCTACTCCGATCGAAGTCGGCCAGATTCTGCGCGAGTGCCTGTGGTCGAAGCTGGAAACGTCGGTGCTGACCTCGGCAACCCTGGCCGTGGGCGGTGGTTTCGATTACATAAGGCAGCGGCTCGGGCTCGACCATGCTCGCGAGTTGATTGTCGCATCGCACTTCGATTATGAAAGCCAGGCAATCCTTTACGTCCCGCGCGATCTGCCCGATCCGCGCACGCCGGAGTTTGCGGCGGAGGCTGCCGGCCTTGTCCGGCGGCTGCTTGAGATTACACGCGGACGCGCGTTCGTGCTCTTCACCAGCTACGCGCAGATGAACGAAATTTACGAGCGGCTGCTCGGGCAGTTGGAATTTACGATGCTCAAGCAGGGCGACGCTCCGAAATCTGCGCTGCTCGAGGAGTTTCGGGTCACGCCGAATGCTGTGCTGTTTGGAACGTCGTCATTTTGGCAGGGCGTGGACGTGCAGGGCGAACAGTTGAGCTGCGTCATCATCGATCGCTTGCCGTTCGCCGTCCCGAGCGATCCGGTGGTAGCGGCGCGGGTGAAGGCCATCGACGCCGGCGGCGGAAACGCCTTCTTCGAATACCAGGTGCCGAGCGCGGTCATCACTCTGAAGCAGGGCTTTGGCAGACTGATTCGATCCCTGCACGATCGCGGCTTGCTGGCTCTGCTCGACAACCGGATTCTGAAGAAGCAGTACGGGCGCGTATTTGTCGAAAGTCTGCCCCCATACAGCCGGACGACAGACTTGAGAAAAGTACAGGAATTCTTCGGGGCGAATTCCTGAGCATAGAGAAGCTTGTGTGGTGACGGGGCTCCGCCCCGTCTAAGCGGGGCAAAGCCCCGCCACTATACCGCACGATTGAGGCTGGTTATAGGATCGGCACTTCGCCCCGCCAGAGCCAGCGATAGTCGGTTTCCTGGCTCACCAATCCAGCTCGCACCGGATTCTGGCAAATGTAATTCACCGTCTCGCTCAAGCTCTCATTGGAACGCAGGACATGATCGAAGGACTCCTCCTGCCACACTGGGCCGTGCCGGTCGAGGAGACGGTTGAGAAAATGCGCGGAGCGCCCCTTGATGAGCCGCATAACCTGCGGCAGACTCACGAGCCATCCCTCTGCATTCCGAAGAGGTGTGAATAACAAGTGCGCGTGTGTGGGCATCACCACCACTGCGTGCAAATCGATGGTCACGCCACGTTCCTGCAGGCAACATTCGAAGACTAACTGCCTGGCCTCGGCGGGAAGTTCCCATCGCTTGAAAGTCCCGAATGTCACGAAAACCGGACGATTGCCCTTGAGAATGTGCGGCAGCGTACGCCGGTAGGAGTATTTGCGGTCAAGGTACACCTTTGTTGTGTAAACCGGTGGGAGGTATGTCGCAGTGATGGCGCTCACCGCTCGTTGGGTCGATTAAATTAGGGGGACGGCACCCTTGTGTGGTGGCGGGGCTTTGCCCCGCCGGGACGGGGCAGAGCCACGTCCCGGCAAGATCAAGAACTATTCCGCTGCTGCTTCTTTGTCGACAATGACCTTCAAGTGCGTGGTCACGTCCTTGTGCAGCTTGATGGGAACAGTGAACTCGCCGATGGTCTTGAGCGGCTCGTGCAACTGGATTTTCCGGCGATCGATGTGGAAGCTTTTCTTCTCGAGCGCTTCGGCAATATCGCCGGCCGTGACCGATCCGAACAACTGATCGGCTTCGCCTGACTTGCGCAGGAACTTCACCTCGAGCCCGTCAAACTGCTTGGCCAGCGCTTCGGCTTCTGTCTTTTCATTGGCGGAACGGCGCACGGCGGCCGCCTTCATCTGCTCGATGACGGTCTTGTTGGCGTTGGTGGCTTCGATCGCCAGTTTCTTGGGCAGCAAAAAATTCCGCCCGTATCCCTCGGCGACTTTTACCACCTCACCGCGGTTGCCCAGCTTGGGCACGTCTTCTTTCAGAATGACTTCCATGAATGACTCCGTTTCGTAAGTAACCTGGTCGTTAGTCGCTTGTCGTTGGTCGTTTGCAAATTCTCGAACAGTCAACAAACTTTCCTAATGTCGCTGACTGCGAACGACTGACGACTAATGACCAACAACGATCTTGAATTTACTGCGCGCGTCCTGCAAACGGCAGCAGGGCGATGTTGCGCGCCTGCTTGATGGCCCTCGACAGACGTCGCTGGTGCGGCGTGCACACGCCGGTCAGGCGTCGCGGAGTGATCTTGCCGTTTTCCGCCACGAACTGCGCCAGCAGACGCACATCCTTGTAATTGACCGCTTCGATCTTTTCGACGCAGAACTTGCAAACCTTCTTGCGCCGGAAAAACTTACGGCCGCCTTCGCGGGAACCGCCGGGGCCTCCGCCGGGACGCGGACCGCGTGGCCCGCTACGCTCGGGGCGTTCACTACGCTCCGGACGACTTTCGCCGCCGCTTGATCCTGCAGACGCGGTCAGTGCTTTTATTTCTTCTGCCATAGTGCTCCTGCTTTCTAAAAATTCGGCTTTGGGAAGGGCACGGCTTCAGCGTGCCGTAAAGCGCCCAAACAATGCGGGCTTTAGCCCCTGAGGTCGAGCGCCTCGCCCGGTCCGTTAGCCCTAAGTTCTGACTAAACCGGCGCCGAGGCCGGGGTCTCCGTCCCCGCTTCCGGCGTTGCTGGAGTTACTGGACTTGCGGCTCCGACCGGTTGTGCGCTGACTTTCTTTTTCGCGTCGCGAATCTTCTTGATCTTGTCGAGCCGCTTCAGTTCTTCGTCCGTGCGCACGGTGAGGAACTTGATCACCGGCTCGGTCACGCGCAGGCGGCGTTCGACTTCGTGCACGGTGGCTCCGGTGGCGTCGATCATCATCAGCACAAAAATGCCATCGTTGAACTTGCCAACCCTGTACGCGAGACGGCGTTTGCCCCAGACCTCGCTCTTGGCCGCCCCGCCCGCCGAGGTCACCGAAGACTCAAGCGTGGAAATCAGCTTGTTTAGATCTTCGTCCACCATGTCGGGCCGGACGATGAACATCAATTCATAGTTACGATTCATTCGTTATCTCCAAAATCTCTGCTGCATCAGGTCGGTGTGGGAACGGGGCTCCGCCCCGTTCAGGCGGGGCGAAGCCCCGCCACCACACAGATACTATTGCGGTTCTTCACCCGCTTCGTTCTTGCGATTGAACCGGTTCATCGCCGCCGCCGGTCCTTCCTTCATAATCACCTCAACCGCCTGCGCTGCCGCGTCGAGGACTTCGTCCACAACTTTTTCCTGCGCCTTACGGAATGGTGTCAGCACGTATTTCACGCTGTCGGCGACCTTGCGGTTGGGCGCAATTCCCAGCCGAATTCGCAAGAACTCATCGGTACCCAGGGCCCCGAGGATGGATTCCATCCCGTTGTGCCCCGCCGAACTGCCCCGCTGCCGTATGCGAATCGCGCCCAGCGGCAAGTCGAGTTCGTCGTAAATCACAATCAGGTCCCGCTGCATATCGACCTGATGTTCCGCCACCAGTTCCCGCACCGAAAGCCCACTCAGGTTCATGTAGGTCTCCGGTTTGGCCAAGAGCGCTGGCTCACCGGCGATCGTTGCCCGCGCGGTCAGCGCGCGGCATTGGCGATTCCTGACTTCGATCCCGAGGCCGTTGGCGATCCGATCGATCGTCAGGAACCCGAGATTGTGCGGCGTGAACTGGTACTCGATTCCTGGGTTGCCCAAACCGACGATCAGTTTCACACGTATTCGCTTTTCGCTGTTGGCTGTTCGCTCCTGGCTCTTAGCTCTTGGCCTTCAGCCTTTAGCTCGTAACTAGAAGCTCGCAGCTCGCAGCTATTTCTTCTATTTCTTCTCTTTCTTCTCGGCCTTCTCGGGCTTGGCCTTGGCCTTGGCGTCGGTCTCGGCCTCGGGCTCGCCTTCACCCTCGGTCTCCTGCTTGCCCTTCTTAATAACTTCGGGCTCAGCCGGAGCTGCCGCCGCTTCCGCCACCACTTCCGGAGCCGCAACCACTTCTTCCTTCACCGAGGTCATGTGCGCGATCATCTGGTTCTCGTCAGTCAGAAACTTCAGCTTTTCGTTGCGTGGGAGGTCCTTCACGCGCACTTCAACACCGAACACAAGATGGCTGATGTCCAGTTCGATTGACTTTGGAATATCCGCCGGAAGACACTCAATCTCGATCTCACGCAGCAATTGCTCGAGGATGCCGCCCTGCGTCTTCACGCCCTCGGCCTCGCCCTTGAGTACGACAGGGACCGTGACCGTCAGCTTCTTTTCCATCGCGATGCGCTGCAGGTCCACGTGGAGCAGGGTTCCCTTGATGGGTTCGAACTGCCAGTCCACGATCATGGCCTTCACGCGATCGCTGTCGAGCGCCAGGTCGAAAATCGTGTTATGCCCGCTCTCCGATCTGAGGATGCGCAGGACCTGCCGCGGATCGACCGCGACCGCAGCCGTGTTCTTGCCTGCGCCGTATAAAACGGCTGGAATTTTTCCGCCGGCGCGCACGCGCCTGGCTGCGTTTTTGGTGCCTGGTTCGCGCTTCTGCGCTTCCAGGATGCTGATATCCGTTGCTGTCGCCATAATTCCGTTTCCGTCCTTCGCTGTTTCGCTGTTCGCTATTCGTCGTTCGCGGTTCGCAAACCTCTTCAATGCAGCGCGAATAGCGAACGGCGTTTCAAATAAAAAGTCTGCTGACCGAAGTTTCTTCGTGAATGGACTGAATTGCCCGTCCAATCAGCCCCGCGATCGAAAGCACCTTGATCTTTCCACCCTTTTCAGTGCGCGCCGCATCCGCATCCGCTCTAAGCGGAATGGTGTTGGTCACGACCACCTCGGCGATCGGAGAGTTCACAAGATTTTCCACCGCCGCGCCTGAAAGTACCGGGTGCGAGCAACAGGCATACACGGTGTTCGCGCCATTTTGAATCAGCGCTTGCGCCACCTTCACCAGCGTTCCCGCCGTGTCGATGAGGTCGTCAATGATCAGACAGGTGCGGCCATTGACCTCGCCGATCACATTCATCACTTCCGCGACGTTTACCTCGACGCGCCGTTTATCCACGATGGCCAGCGCCGCGTCCACCTTCTTCGCGAAAAAGCGCGCGCGCTCCACGCCGCCCGCGTCCGGCGAAACCACCGTCAGGTTCGGCAGATTCAGCTTCTTGAAGTAATCCACCAGCACCGGCGAAGCGAACAGGTGGTCCACCGGAATATTAAAAAATCCCTGCAACTGCGGCGCGTGCAGGTCCACTACCAGCGCGCGATCCGCGCCCGCGGTGGTCAGCAGGTCGGCCACCAGCTTCGACGAAATGGGCACGCGCGGTTTGTCTTTGCGGTCCTGGCGCGCGTAGCCGTAATACGGAATCACGGCCGTGATGCGCCGCGCGGAAGCCCGCTTCAGCGCGTCCATCATCAACAACAGTTCCATCAGGTGCATGTCCACCGGCTGGCAGGTGGGCTGCATCACGAACACGTCGGCCCCGCGCACGTTCTCCTGGATCTGCACATACGCTTCGCCGTCATTGAAGCGTGTGACCAGAGCCTGTCCGCGCGTCAGGCCAAGAAAGAGGCAGACCTCATCGCAAAGCGCCTCGTTGGCGTTTCCACAGAAGACTTTGAATCTGTCGTCGACCCGGGCGCGCTGCTGCTTGCGTTCCGGCTTCTCGTCCGTGATCGGCTTTTTTTCCGCGGTCGTTGTCGTCGTCGCAACTGTGGCCATAGTTTTAGTTCTCAGTTCCCGGTTCTCAGTTCTCAGTTTTGGGGCTCCAGTATCTCGACTGAGGACCGAGAACTGGCAACTGAGAACTGGTTATCTGGCTGGGCCGCTAGGATTCGAACCTAGACAAAGTGCTCCAAAGGCACTTGACCTGCCATTAGTCGACGGCCCAGTAAAACCATCTGTTGTTTGCATTTCAATTGTCGTTCAACAATTCTCGTTGGACAATCGAAAATCAACAATCAAGAATTCTTTTCCAATACCTCTGGCGCGTCAACGTACTGGTCGTCACTGCTGTCACCCCCTGCTTCCGCAGACGGTTTGCCGCCTTCGCGGCCTCGGCTCGCGACCGGAACAGCCCGTACAGGGTTGACCCTGACCCGGAGAGCGAAGCGTATCGCGACCCCGCGCGCTCCAGCGCGCCTTTTATGTCTCGCAGTTCGGGATATTGCGGAAAGACGACTTTCTCGAAGTCGTTTTCAATCCCGGTACGGACAAGGTCGAGAAGCAAGCTCCCGGCCCGGCTCCCGCCTTTTGCAGGAGCACCGGTGTTGGGGTAACCACTCAGCCACGCCGACAGCACGCAGCCGACCTCAATTAGTCTATCGGACGCCCCCGGCCGCGTCAATTGATGATTCCGTGTGGGGACGGGGCTCTGCCCCGTCCCAGCCAAGCGCAGCTCGGCCCCGCTGCTTGTGTGGGGACGGGCGCCCTCGCCCGTCCAAGCCGAGCGCAGCTCGGCAGCCCTCTGCCCCTGGATTAGCGCATCCCAATCGGCAAACGCCTTAGCCGTCGAGACCCCAACCTCCGGCGTCACCACCACCATCGGCACCGAAGGGAGATCGGGCAGAGGATAAACCTCCTCGCCGCGACCCACTCCCAGCGTCGTTCCGCCCACCAAAAACAGCGGCAGATCCGAGCCAACTTCAGCGGCAATGCGCAAGCGCGCCGCAGCGGATAATTTCTTTTTGAGCGCCCGCGACTTTTTCAGTGCGAGCTCCAGCGCGACCATGGTCGCCACCGCATTCGAAGACGCCGCGCCCAACCCTCCCTGGACCGGCAGGCGCTTCTCGATTTCGACGCTGACTCTGCCCTTCGCGCCGAGTTCGTCCATTACTCGCTCGGCGATGCGATAGCAGGTGTTCGACGAATCCAGCGGAACCCGTGGGTCTTTATTCTTGCAGAGGATCTCAATGCCGCTGCCACTCCCGACGCTCACTCGGATCACGTCATGCAGCGCAATCGTCTGGTACACGGTGCGCAGATCGTGATACCCGTCCGCGCGCGCGCGACCGATGTAAAGCCCGAGATTGATCTTCGCAAAAGAACGAACCGCGACTGTCATGGAAGGGGAATTGTAAGCGATTTGCGTGGATATAGGCGGATAGAGAGGTGGCGTCCAAAATTCGTCAACCACCTAAGGATACGAAACTGCACAAAGGAAAAACCTTAAGGTTCCCTCCTTCGTGTACCTTCTTGCCCTTTGCAGTCAGCGCTCTATTGCCTTGCCAGCGTCGCGTCCAGCGTTATCTCCGATCCCTCCGCAATCGTCACCTCTTTCGTCCACGGCTTGTAACCCGGCTTCTCGACGCGGAAGCTGTGTTTGCCGGGAGCGAGCGCGATTTTCGCCGGTGTGTATCCCATGGAGTCGCCGTCCACGAACACTTCCGCAAGATAAGGAGTCGAGCGCACAGTCACCGTGCTTGTCGAGGGCGCGGGAGACGGCGGTGGAGCTGGTTCTGACGCGGCTGCCTTGTCGTCTGCCGACTTCGAAAAGCCGATGATCGATTCCGGCGGCTGCGCCGGCTGCGGCGCGGCGGCGGGTCCTGACAGCCGTTTTTTTTCTTCCGCAGTAATGGGCGGCATCGGACCCGCGGCCTTCCGCTGCGTGATGTGCAAGCGCAGGTTGCCGGTCGGCGACCGCAAATACAGAAAATCGCCGCTTATCTCAACCTGCACTGCGGCGTCGGGGATCCATTCTGGCGGCGGTTCCGATTCCGTAGCGGAAATCTCGTAGTTGCCGACAACAATCCTGCCCTGCATATGGACCGAGATGGTGTACTGCGTCCGTTCTTCGTCAACCGGAGTATCGGCATCCGAGGCTTTCGTCGAGGTTGTAACGGATTTCTTCACGTCGGCGATCCGCCCATATTGCCAGGGCGACTGGGCGCTGGCGAAAGTCCCGCAGCCCATCAGCACAACGCCGATCAGCACGAAGACGATGAACGGAACGCGCTTCATTTTGCCTTCCAGTTTACAGCGTCTCAGGTCCCGCGACTGCACTGATTTTCAGCAGGGGGCTGGCCCACCCTTTGACTCATCTCAACTCCCGAGGGTGCCCCGTCCTTGTCGCGTTTTCTGCGACAGGGCGGGGATTTTGACTTCCTATCCCCACCACGACTCGCGGGTGGCCCAGGTCTCTGATCTCGCTGGCATAGCTAGCACTGTGGGGTGCCCCATCCTTCGCGCACTTTGCGAAGGGTGGGTGTGGAAATGCCCGCACAACGGCACGAACGCAACCTTTTTTCATCACATTTTTCTTGTACCGCCATCACAGACTCCCAACCTCAACCCTGCGAAAATTCCCCGAGAGTGCAACATTCAGATGGCGTGAATCCGTGATCCTAATCACGAACGCTTATTGGCAAATCGGTTACGCTGCTGCCTAGAAGTGCCCATGAAAAATGCTTGCCGACTGATAGCTGTATTGTTCTTTACGTTCATCGCGATGCACAGTTTTGGCCAACAAACTCCGGCCAAACCTCAAAAGCCATCAGCCAAACCAGCAGCGCGACTAAGCGATAGTTTTGCCAGGGCTGGCCTAAAGGCGCTGCTTGCGATCCACGATGACAGCTTCGAGGCGACACAAGCGGTAGAGAACGCGGAAGTTGAAATGAGTGCCAACGCTACTGACAAAAAGATGTTCCGGCTCCTACAAAACTACCAAGAGCATCACGACCTGCTTCTGACGACGTACCGCGATTGCGTAAATCAAACCATTAACATTGTGAAGTCATCGCCCTACCCAGATTCAATAAGCGACGACATTCTCCGCAGGAGTGCAGAGCAGGGATGTGCGAACGGCGAGTCGATCAGCAAGGACAATAGTTGCGTGGATGAACTTAAGAAAGCATTCAGAGCTAGAGCCAGCATCGCGGAACCAGCGGACTGCAAATCGGCAGAATAGACCACATGGAAACCCAGATTCCTGCCCAAAAACTCCTATTCCTGCCCAAAAAGTCCCGGTAGAATGCCAGTTATTAGGCAAAGCCGGAGGGGGTACCGGTACTAACCAGTAAACACATCAAAAGCGCCAAACGCATTTACTGAGAACTGAGAACCGAGAACTGCTTGCGGTACACTTCCTGTGCATGCCCGCCATCTCCTATCTCGAAGCCATCCGCCAGGGAATCTGGGAAGAAATGGAGCGCGACCCCACTGTGTTCTGCCTGGGCGAGGACATCGGCATCTACGGCGGCGCCTTCAAAGTCACCGACGGCCTCATCGCCCGCTTCGGCCCCGAGCGCGTCATTGATACGCCGATTGCGGAGTCGGCCATCATAGGCGCTGCCTTCGGAGCCGCTCTTACCGGATTACGCCCCGTGGCCGAATTCCAGTTCATGGACTTCATCGGCTGCGCCTTCAATCAGATCGTCAACATGGCCGCCAAGTCGCACTACCGATGGGGAGCGCCGGCCCCGCTGGTGTTGCGTGGTCCAAGCGGCGGGAATGTGCATGGCGGGCCCTTCCACTCGCAAAACCCGGAGATGTGGTTCGTGCACGCGCCTGGGCTGAAGGTAGTCTGCCCGGCAACGGCCTACGATGCCAAGGGACTCATCAAGGCGGCGATCCGCGACAACAATCCGGTAATTTTTTTCGAGCACAAGTATCTGTACCGAAGAATCAAAGAAGAAGTTCCAAACGACGACTACATAGTTCCTCTCGGGAAGGCGCGGATCGCGCGCGAGGGCCATCATCTCAGCGTGATCACCTACGCCGCCATGCTCTATACCGCGCTCGAAGCCGCGGAAATCCTGAGTAAAGAGGGAATCGAAATCGAAATCCTCGACCTGCGCACGGTCTCGCCTCTCGATCGCGCGGCCATTGCCGCCACCGTGAAGAAGACCAACAAAGTCATCGTTCTGCACGAACACGCGCGCACCGGAGGCCTGGCCGGAGAAATTTCCGCGATCATCAACGAAGAAGCGTTCGACGATCTCGATGGCCCCATCTTCCGGCTGACGTCTCCCGACACGCCGGTTCCGTTTTCTCCGCCGCAGGAGGAGTTTTTTCTGCCGAAAGTATCGGATCTGGTGCGTGAGGCGCGCCGCCTGCGCGCTTATTGACTTCCGCGTACTGCGCCCGCGCCGCGCTCCTGTTATATATAGAAAGCAGCAAGCATATTCTTCCAGACTCTTCGAGGATCTGAAATGCGCAACTTCATCTTGGGGATGGTCATCACCATTCTGGTTCTGCTGATTGGCGGTCTTGGTCTTGCCCTGCTCGGCTTTCTGCCGACCCGGGCCAATAGCGCGCCCCCGGAGATGGAACGTCACATCGCCATGAGCGCGCTCGACAATTCGGTGGAGCGCCATGCTCCGCGCCTGAACAGTCCCGTGCCCCCCACCGACGAAAATCTGATCGAGGGCCTGAAGCTCTACACCATGAATTGCGCGGGATGCCATGGCGGTATCGACCGCCAGCCCTCCGCCTTTGCAAAATCGTTCTATCCCCCCGCTCCGAACCTCATTCTTCACCCACCGGATGATGCGGAATGGCACGTCTTCTACGTGATTCGCACCGGCGTCCGCTATACCGGCATGCCCGCGTGGGACAAGACGCTCTCTGAGCCTGACATCTGGAAACTCACTGCGTTCCTCACCCGCGTGGAAAAACTGCCGCCTGCCGTGCAGGACTATTGGAAGAAATCCAGCGGCGTGACCCCTCCAACCGCCGGGCAGGAAGGACACGACGACCACAAGTAGATCGAGCCGGGTGCCCCACTCATTCGCGTTTTTTGCGAATGAGTGGGATCCGGTGTTCATCGGAAGTCTTCTTCATACGCTCATCGTCGATGCGTAGTTGCCTTATTAAGAACGGAATCATGAACTTCCTTTTCTCTCTGCCGGAGTCGGCCCTGAGCGAGCCGAAGGGTGCCTCCGTGGTGAGGTTCTGCATTGCTAATAACCCGAATCTCGCGCCTCGCGGATGAATCTAGAACCCTACCCTGGATTCGCCATCCTTGACACAAGAGCTATAATAGAACTTAGGTAGCAGCCCAGAGCGGCGCGCCGATTTTTGCCATAAGTTATTTGAAATCTAGACTTTGCGCGACTTAGTAAGTCCAACTCCTTGATTCTAAAGGCTAAGTCCCCAAAAAGTTTCCGATAACTCCTTTGTTATGAATACTTTGTAAGTTAACTCCTTTATAACCAAAGACCTGGCGGAAATTTCCCCGTAAGTCGATGATTTTAATAGACCGGGGGGAGGGGGGGGTACCCCCGCCAGTACCGACTAGTAAACATAGTCGGAATCAGGGTCAAACCACCACTAAGGCGACGAAGAAACCGCACCACGAATTATTTTTCGACCTCGACAACCGCGAAACCTCCAGCTTCCACTCCCCAATCGCGGCGAGGCGTACACCAACTGCGGAAACGCGTCGCTACCCCGGTGGATAACTGAAGTTGATGGTGATCGTGGTTTGAGTTGCCGCCGCGTGGCCGTCGACACTGTAGGGTTGGAATCTCCACTGCTTGACTGCGGCAATCGCCGCCCGGCCCAAGACAAAATATCCCCGAACGATTTTCAGATCCTCGACGCTGCCATCGCGCCCAACCACTGCCTGCAGCACCACCGCTCCGTGAAGTTTCTGGGCTAGGGCCTCCGGTGGATACACCGGATTTACGGTGTGAACCAGCAAAGCCCGCGCTGCTTCTTCGCTCATCGCGACGGGTTCGCTGAATTGCTGAATCGCAGGCTGCGGCTGCGGCGCGGAGACCGGCATCATCTGCGCCGGGTTCGCCGTCACCACAACCGGCCGCTCAATCGGCGGCGAGTTTCTCATGCTTTCCGGGATCGCCGCTCGTTCCATGTGGATGGGCCCCGCGTCTTGATGCTCAAACACCGGCACGGGCAGCGGAAAGTCCGGAGCCTTTGGCAATGGGATGCGCGCTTCCGTCAGCGTGGACTCCGTTGCAATTACCTCCAGCGCCGGTGTCGGCGCATTGGAATTGCCGGGATCTCTGCTGTAGTGCGCATCCTGTTGCGCGTCGTCCCCGGCGGAACCGGCGGGCAAGGCCCCCGTTTGGTTCATATAAAAAAACGCCGCCACCGATTCCCGCAAAACACGGAACCTTCCCTCCGGCGTCCGCGACAGATACTCGACGGCCTCGCGCGATCTCCACAGGCAAAACACCGCCATAAGCACAAGCACCGCGGCACAAGCTCCGCGGAAACCTGTCGCATGGCTGCGCTCTCGAGGTTCTTCTTCGACTTCGTCAGCCGCAATTTCGCCGCCGGCGGTGTCCTCCGCCGCATTCGCTTCCGCGAAACCGGCTTGCGGATTCTGCCGGCTTTGCTCCGGTGCATCGGCGCCGGCAGAAACTGCGCTCGCGACTGCGCTGCTCGCGTCGTCCTCCCTGGACCACTCCGCAGCATCCGCTGCGCTCGCAGGCTGCATCTGTTCACACGCTTTCGCCAGCACCGCGTCGGCTTCCTCGGCGGAAATTGGACGATAGATCAGAAAATCGAGCCGGTTGTCGCGCAGTTCCGTCGGCGTGGGGTCGTGATCGACGATGGCGATGGCCACCGTGTTTCGGTTCGGAGTAGACTCGCGAGCGCGCTTCAACAGGAAGCTCGCCTCCGGCTGGTCAGCCCAGTCCGCGATCACGCACGAAAAGGTTTGCGTCTTCCCTTTTTCGATGGCGGTGAAGATGTCCGAGCAGACTTCAGCGCGGATCCCCGTACTTTCGCAGGCCACCGTCATGGCGGCGTCCGTCTCCGGGCTTTTTGAAAATAACAGGGCGCGGAAAGCCATCGCGGCAACAGCTTATCGGGATTTCCTTCAGCGCGACAGGTAACCAGTGTGTAGTGCACCCGTGGAATCTGGTCATCCCTTTGGGAAACCTGGGGTTCCATCCCAACGCCGGTGACCTTCGTAACCTGCCGTCCGGCTCACTTGACAATGTCAGATCTCAGCCCAATCTCCAAATAACTCATGGCGCAGCTTCTGCTGCCGTTCCTGCAGTTTCCGCTGCTGTTCCTGCATCTTTCGCCGCCCGTCCTGCACCATGCGCTGCGAATCCTGCAGCCTCTTCTCCATGTCTTTCCAGCACAATGCCTGCTGTGCCTTCTCCATCGCCTGCTCTGCCTTCTCCATGGTGGCCGGACCCATGCGGGCGATTTCCTCTCCGGCGCGGTTGATTGCCTGCTCGGTCTCTGCCGTGAAATCGGGAATGTCAAAGCTGTCTTCGAGCAAGCTGCCGGAATCCTTCTTCTCGGGAAGAGTCAGAGTTAGATTCTGCTCTCTCTTTTCGCGCATCACAGTCACGGCCGCCGTGCCGCCCGACGACGACCGCAAAGCATGCGTGAAGTCAGAGGTATCGTGCACCGGCTGGTTGTTGACCTTGACGACCACATCCCCGGCACGGAATCCGGCCTTTTCTCCGTAGCTGCCTTTTTCCACCGAGCGCACCAGCGCACCGTTCCCGCCCTTCACCCCAAAGAAATCTCCCAGTTGTAGAGTAATGTTCTCCACCATGAGCCCGCTGCGCAGCGAGGAGTGGACGACGACCACCGAAATGGGTATGTCGAAGTCCGGCATCCCGAAGATATCCGGTATCCGAGGGATGTCCACGTGAACCTGCGGCGACCATGCCATCGACTTGTGCCGGTCGGCAAGTTGCACCTTGATTGTCAGGGGTTGACCGTCGCGGCTGATGCCGAGAGTCACCACGCGGCCTGCCGGCGTTTCCTTGATCATCCGGCGCAATTGGGCGCGACTCTCAACTGCCGTACCGTTCAGGCTTACGATGACGTCGTGCTCATGCAGTCCGGCTTTTCCGGCGGGAGCGTCCTGGTCGACCATCGTAACCTCCGCTCCGTGCTCTTCCTTGAGCTTCAAGTCGCCCAGCCGCTCCGGAGAAACGTCGGCGATGACCACTCCGAGAAACGAAGATCCGCCGCCCTCATCTGAGCCGTAACTCCAGTCCCAGCTTTCGCTGGCGCGATCATGGTTCGAGTCGACGTTCGATTCCGCTGGTTGCGCGCCAGCAACCACTGAAACGACCAGTGAAAAGAGAAACATGCAAAGCAGGAAACGGTGGATCATAAGTCCCTCCCGAATCAAAGCACCGCCGCTAGCGGCTGACGCGGCGGAAGTTGACATTCCCAGAAACCGTCTGGACCTTCAGCACCGGTCCGCCACCGTTGAGTTGACCCTCGGCCGTCACCGTTCTTGGCCCATACTCCCCGCCTTCACTGGACACGCGAATATCGGAGAAGTCGCTGCGGATCGTGTGGCCATTGGCGACTTCGATCTCCGCCCGAATGGAGATCGCGAGATCGTTCGCAAGATAGACGGTGATATCGCCGGCCGAGGTTTCAAGCGAGGAATTGCTGTGACCGCCAGCGCCAGCGAGTAGTTTCACAGTAATTCCCCCAGCCGAAGTTTCTGCCTGCACCGACGTCGCGCCGTCCAATTGGATAGTGCCTCCACCGGTCTGGGCTTGCACACGTCCTTTCGCGGAAGCCAGCCGAATGCTGCCCGCGCCGGTTTCAATTTCCGCCGGCCCTCCGATGTCGCCCAGGTCCACGCTGCCGCCACCGGTCGTGGCTTTCACCGGCCCGCTGCACTTGTCCACCCGAATACTACCCCCGCCCGTTTCCAGCACCGCGCCCTGCAGCCCGGAGAGAACGACAACGTTTCCCCCTCCACTTTCCGCCTTGATCTCGCCCTTGGCGGATGCAATCTTGATGTTTCCTCCGCCGGTTTCCAGCTTCACGCCGCCTTCCACGCTGCCGACCTCAATCGTGCCCCCGCCGGTCTCCCCTGTCACATCGCCGCCGATATCATCCACGTGGATATTTCCACCACCACTCTCCATGTCAACACGTCCGGCAATCCCGGTCGCGTTTACGCTGCCGCCCCCGGTCTCTACCTTTGCGGACTGCAAGTTCCGCGGCACGTTGATGACAAAATCGTCGGCGCACTTACGATTCCCCTTACCCCCCGACTCCGCCACGATCCACGCCGTGTCTCCCTTCACAGACGCACTCATCCTGTAAGACTCGAATTCGCGACGCGCCTGCTCTTCCGAAGATGTATAGGCCCGGCGATGAATGACGTATGTGACCAACACTTGCGATCCACCCTGCACCCGCACCGAACCCGCGTCCAGCTTCACCCGCAGATTCTTTGCCGCACCCAGGTCTCCAGTCATTTCCTGGATCCAGTTGTTGCCTTCGCGATACACCCGAGCTTCCTGGCACAAAGCCAGAGATGCCAGGGCAGCCACTAACACTCCGACGCCAGCAAGTTTTATTAAGTGCTTCAATGAATGTCCTCCTCAACCTATTACTTAGTACGCCGCCCGCTGTTCGTCGTTCGCTGTTCGCAAACCCTCGCAGTCAAGAGCGAATAGCGAACAGCGAACGGCCGTTCTCAATCCATCTCCGGCATCTGCGCCAGCATCGTGCGCGCCTGCGAGCGAATCGAGACGTTCTGATCCGTCTGCGCCAACCTGGTTAACACCGATCGAACATTGCTGTCCGTTTTCATCGGTTCCACCAGTCGCAAGGCCTGCATCCGAACGCCGGAATTCGTGTCGCCGATCAGCGCCCGCAAAACTTCATCCTTTACTCGCGCATCCTGCCGCACAAATCCACTCAGCCCATCCAGCGCCTTCAAACGCACACCCGGATTGGTATCGTTCTGCAACGCATACATCAGCGCCTCCCGCACGCGCGAGTCGTCGGGCGCCTGCGTCAGCAGATCCACCGAGTCCATCCGCACCCCCGAGTTGTAATTGCTGCGCGCCGCAAACAACAGCAACTGCTGGATGCGCTGGTCGTTCAGCGAGCCTTGCGCTTCCTGGGTCAAAACCGTGTCGTACTTGATGCTCACCTGGTTCGATCCCGGTTCCTGCGTCACCGATCGGATGCCCGCGATCGCAGACGATTCCAGCGGTTGAGCGAGTGGCGGTTCCGGCCCTCCGCCGCCTCCGCCGCGTTCGGAGAGAAAATTGTAGGTTGCGCCAATGCCTCCGCCAAATCCCACGATGAAAATCGCCGCAGCCAGCGCCGGCGCCATCCGAATCTGCCGCAGCCACATTGCCGGCTCAAGAATCACCCGCTGCCAGAACCCGCCCGGCTGCGTCGTTTCCAGCGCTTCCTGCAGCCGCATCCGCGACGCCGCCAACAGGTTCGGAGCCGGCTCCACCACCGGCATTTCCGAAAGTGTCGCGTGGAATTTGCGCGTCGCTTTCAACTCGGTAGCGCACGCCGGACACCGCGTGAGGTGCTGCTCTACCTCGTAGCGGGCATCGTCCTCGAGCTCGTTGTACACATAGAACAGAATGTTTTGCCGCACCCAATCACATTTCATTTTCGTATCCCTTCGCGGGAAGTTGTAAGCGGCCGATACCTTGCCGCCGCTGTTGCAGCTTCGAGCCACGAGCTTCGAGCAAACCGGCTGCTCGCGGCTCGCAGCTCCCTCTCATCGCATCTCCGCCAGTGCGGTGCGCAGTTTTTGCGTCGCGCGAAACAACGTATTCTTCGCCGTCTCTTCCGTCGTATTCAGCATCTCGCCCACCGTGCGCAACCTCAGCCCGTGATAGTGCTTCAACTCGAACACCATCCGCTCACGAGGCGTCAGTCCCGACAGCGCCGCTCCGATCTTCCGCCCCAGTTCCCGCCGCATCAGATCGCGTTCCGGGTTGGCGCCCGAGCGCGCGTCCGCGAACTGCTCCAGCCGGCTGTACTCTTCACCGGACGCGTCCACCGCAACCGGAGCGTCTTCCTTGCGCACATTCCGATTTCGCAAATGATCCAGGCAGAGATTGGTGACGATGCGGTAGATCCAGGTGTAGAAGGAACACTCGAAACGGAAACTGCCCAGATTCTTGTAGGCCTTGAGGAAGGCCTCCTGATAAACGTCCTGCGCGTCGGACTCCGATCCCGTCAAGTGCAGCGCCAGTCGCAGAACCGGCTGATCGTAATGACGCACCAATACCTCGAAAGCCGCGCGGTTTCCCTGCTGCGCCTCCCGGATCAAACCCGTGTCGTCAATGCGGTTGCCCTGCGCTGCCAAGGAGCCCCTCATGGGGTTCTGCTTGCCGCTGTCCTGCTCTGTCCGCCGCGGACGGGAAGTTTCGCCAACCGGAATTGCTACTGCGTAAGAATCGGCCGGCATTGTCTGTCTCTGTCCCCTACAAGTGGTCCAACCTCAGCCTTGCACAGAAATAGACGGAGCAGCAGCTCGAACGTTAGCAGATTATAAGGAGTTGGCCCTTGGTTTGCTTGACAGTGGAAGACAGAGGTGAAAACAAGGCCTGTCAGCGCCCTTCAAACTTCAGCCGCATTTCGTTCGTGTTCTCAAACCCAAGCTTTTCATACAAGGGCCGACCCTCGGAGCTGGCGTGCAAATGGACGGAGCGCAAGCCCTGCTCTTTGAGCCAGGCGAGGATTGCCAGCATGATTTGCCGCGCAATTCCGCGCTTCCGGAACTCCGGCTCCGTGTACATATTCAGGATCACCGCCCGTTCGGTGCATGGGTCTTTGGGATTCGCCGGCCACGGACACAGCAACACCCCACCGCCGCCAACGGCGCGGCCCGAGCCATCCAGCGCCAGCCAGTGGCGATACGAACCATCGGCCAAAGCCCGCGCCAGCCACGGGCCGGCAACTTCCACCATCCGATCAAGTTCTTCGACCGTGCCTTCCCCCATGTCGCGAAACATCTCCCGCCGGTGATGAAGAATGATCGCCGAATCGCCCGGCTCTGCGTTTCGAATCGTGATCTCAGCTTGCGTCATGTTCGCGCCGTGTCTCCGCAGCTCTCAAAAGGTACAATAAAACTGGCGCAGGTCACAGCCGAGGCTAACCGGATTTCATGTACGAAGTCACCGTTGAAGACACATTCGCCGCAGGACACTACCTGCGCAATTACAAGGGCAAGTGCGAGAACCCGCACGGCCATAATTACAAGATTCGTGTGACCCTCGCTGGCGCCGAACTCGACAAGGCCGGACTGCTGCTCGATTTCAAGGACCTGAAAGACGTGATGAAGTACGCCATCGACCGTCTCGACCACCAGATGATC
>Ga0116132_1000991_pt1 | contig 23159 bp, 12 predicted proteins | sample June2015DPH_17_1_2_FD_89735 | JGI IMG/M metagenome (GOLD analysis project Ga0116132, IMG submission 89735) | Peatland microbial communities from SPRUCE experiment site at the Marcell Experimental Forest, Minnesota, USA - June2015DPH_17_150 | ecosystem: Environmental > Terrestrial > Soil >... | reverse complement strand
CGCCCCGGTCGTAGGCCGCCAATAATTTCCGGCGCAAATCGTCATCGTAGGCTCTCGCCATCTATGCTTCGCCGCAGAGTCTCGCCTCATTCACTCTACACCATTTCAGAAAACGCTCTAGTGCTTTCCGGGCGCCCTTCGCAATATCGAGGATAGGATACTGAGTAGCCTCATCGAGAAACATTAGGCCCTCTTTAACCGCCCCCTCATTCCATCCCACGTTTTCGGATGCCACTCAGATGGAGGCCAATATGGACTTCTATTCCGATTCTGAGAGAAGCGATCTTACAAACATTCCCGCAGATGCAAGCCCGGAAACGTTTCGCCGTGCATTCCAACTTCGCCCGCATCCGCCGTTTGGGCTCGTGATTCCCGCATATGCGGATCTTCAAGTAATTTGTCCGCCAGCGACTCAGTGAACTCCGCTCCGCCCGATTGCAGCGTGATCGCCTCGACCACCGTCCCCACCGGGCGACCGCAGGAACGCAGCGTGCTTCCCCGCAGCGATCTCGCGCAATGCACGGTTGCGCTCGCGCGCCATCGCGACCGGGACCTGGGCGCTCCGCTCCGGGCGGGCGTCCCTGGCCGCATCGAATGATCAGCACATAGAACCGGCTGCCGGAGGGCCGACTACTGGGCAGGGCTGCCGACCGACTGGCGGGCCCGCCCCCGGAACCGTCACCGAATCTCTTACAAACAGAAGAGTTTCATATACATGCCCATTGCGGACCCATCCGGAGCTCCACGTGCACACACGGTTGGGCGCGTTGAGCGCAGAACCCGGTTCACCCTCTGCTGAAGCCAAGTCAGGAGTGTCGTCAGAAGGCTGTTTCGACAAGAGCTCCGACCAAGATCTCTTCGTTCATTCTGAAGATTCACGAAGCACGGGATTCTGGAAGCAGGGAGCCTCTGCAGTGTCGAAGACGCTTATCTTCGCACCGCAACATGAACACACGAACGACAGATCGTGAGAAACGAGTTTCACTCATCATAGATAGTCGGTGAGTGGAGGTTGGCCCGGAGCGGTTCGGGGCACGTTGCAATACTATCTGTCTGAGGAATATCGAGGGAATTCCTCAAAACTCTGCGCTTCATAGTTGTACAGACTGAAGGAGTCGTGGATGCCACAAGTCGTACCCTGCCGCCTGATTCCTGTATTCCTATTGACGGAGAATCGCCTGCTTCGCGAAGCTCTGGTTCGCATTCTGTCCAAGAGAGCCGATGTGGCCGTGGTCGGTGCAGTCGCATTTGCACCAACTGTTCTGGATCAATTGGTAACCAGCCAAGCGGAAGTAGTTCTGCTGGACTCTCCCAGTCTGGCTTTTCATGGTCCACGCCTGGTAGCGGGCATCCGGCGAATGCTGGCGCCGGCGAAAATCGTCATGATCGGAATGGAACGCGACGAGACCACCTTCTTCCGTGCGGTACGCAGCGGCGTGATGGGATATGTGCTCAAAGACGCATCTGCTTTGGAGATTGTCAATGTCGTCCGCGCGGTGGGATCCGGCGAAGCGGTTTGTCCCTCTTGTTTCTCACGGGCGATCTTCCAGTGTGCCGCACAGCAACTCGCAGCCACCCCAGAAGTCACTGCGTTCCACCCTCAAGGGCTCAGTCGCCGGGAACAACAACTAGTCGGAGATGAATTGCCGCAACTGGTCAGCGTTTGGAGGGGCGATCTGAGCCTGGTGGGGCCTTGTCCGGCGCTCTTCAATCAGGACGATCTGGTCGCGCTTCGCACCCATCGCGGCGTGCATCGCTTGGTTCCCGGGATTACCGGTTGGGCGCAAGTCAATGGCCGCGATGAGTTGGAGATTCCCCTCAAGGTTCATTACGACGCCGAATACATGGCAGCGCAATCGCTTCCCCTGGACTTGAAAATCCTAGCCCTCACCCTGTGGAGAGTGTTCAGGGCCGAGGGCGTGCAACACTAGGCCTCCATTCGTCCCCCATTCGATTCCTGGGGGTGAGGATCCGCTGACTTGAGATCCGGCCCGCCCCGCGCCGGAAATCGCCATACCGTTCTACCCCGCCCATGAAATCGCGCCATCCGCTCAAGGAACTGCCAAATGATGACGATCAATCAAGTAACTCTCCATAACTAAGGAGGTGTCGTAGTCGGGTCATGAGAAAAATCAGTAAACAGTCCCCTGCGCTGTTACGTTGCCGGTCTCTGTTGGTGCTCGTATCGCAAATTGGTCTGATCCTCTGTTCTCTGGTGTGCGCTTGGCTCCTGCGATTCGAGTTCCGGCTGCCGGACTCGAACCTGCTGTGGACTGCGGCTCCCATACTCATTATGGTTCGCCTGGTGGTCATGCCATTCTTCAATCTTATGCATGGCTGGTGGCGCCATACCGGGATCAGCGATGCACTGGACGTCTTGAAAGCCATTGTCACCGGCTCGTTCGCGTTCCTCCTTATCGTGCGCTATGGGTTGGGGCTGAAAGTCTTTCCGCTGTCCATTTATGCTTTGGAGGCATTGATCACCTTTACTCTCTTGACCGGCGTGCGCGTACTTTCACGCTTGCTGGCGGAAACGGTGCGGCGAGACTCGGCCTCGAAACGTTTACTCCTGGTGGGCGCGGGACATGCCGCCCAGATGATCATTCGCGAAGCCCAGCAAGTGGAAACCGGCTATACCGTGATCGGTTGTGTCGATGACAATCCCCTGAAGAAAGGCCTGCGAGTTCTGGGCGTGCCTGTGCTTGGCCCGGTTGAGATCCTGGCGAAAATGGTCCGCGCGCAAAGAATCGACGAAGTCCTGATTGCGATTCCATCGGCCACCCAGACCCAGATGCTCCGGCTGGTGGCAATCTGTAAGGAAGCGGGCGCTGCCTTTCGAACCGTCCCCGCAATGGCGGAATTGATCGCAGGTCGAGTCACCCTGCAGCAGGTTCGAGAAGTTTCACTTACGGATCTGTTGGGACGCATCCCCGTCGACCTCGATCTGGAATCGGTGCGTGAGCATATTCGGGACCGCGTGGTCATGGTCACCGGCGCCGCGGGGTCCATTGGCTCCGAATTATGCCGGCAAATCAGAACCTACAAACCGAAACTGCTCTTGTGTCTCGACCAGAATGAAAACGGGATCTTCCACTTGCAGCATCAGCTTGCCCAGGACGATGGTGACGATCACAAGATATTCTGCGTCGCCGACTTCTGCAACCCGGAGCGCATGCGCAAAATATTCCTGACTTACGCAGTCGAGATCGTTTTCCATGCCGCCGCGTACAAGCACGTGCCCGTAATGGAATCCAATGTCGACGAGGCGGTCAGCAATAACGTCTTCGGCCTGCTGGCATTGTTGAACGTGGCAGAGAGTTCGAACTGCTCAACCTTCGTGATGATTTCGTCCGACAAGGCGGTGAACCCGACGAACGTCATGGGCTGCACCAAGCGGGTGGGAGAATTGATTCTCGCCGCCTGGCCCGGGGAACGCTTGCGCTGCGTGTCGGTGCGCTTCGGCAATGTCCTCGGATCGAACGGCAGCGTGATTCCACTTTTTCAGGAACAGATCCGTCAAAACCAGCCCATCACCATCACTCACCCCGAGATAACCCGTTTTTTCATGACGATTTCCGAGGCGGTTAGCCTGGTGTTGCAGGCCTTCGCGATCGGCCGGAACGGCGACATCCTCGTGCTCGACATGGGGAAGCCGGTTCGGGTCGCGGACCTGGCGAAAACTCTGGCTCGCCTCTCCGGCAAATCCCGCCAGGAATTCAAGTTCATTGGCCTCCGCCCGGGTGAGAAGCTCTTCGAGGAGCTCTTCTATCCCGACGAGCGGGTTTTTCCGAGCGCCTGTCAAAAGATAGCCTGCACGGAAAGCGTAAGGCTCGCCTGGCCGGCGTTGAAGCGTGGCCTTGACCAGCTCTATGTCGCCGTGTCGCTTGGCAAGCGAGCCTCCATCCTCGCCCGTCTCCAACAGATCGTGCCTCAATTCACCTACGCGGGTTCAGATCAGGCCGGAAGTATGGAGAACGTGCCGTTAAGGCCGAGCGCGCCCGATGTGCGGCAGGAAGTCCCAACGCTTGTGGATATGCCGGTATTGCCCTATCGAACCTGGCCGGCGAACCCGTTATTGGGACCACCAGCCGGAGGCGGTCCTGGGGACTGATTCCGTTCTGTCGGCGCCGGTCATTGTCATCGTCACTGGACCAGTTCTCGCCCGAAATTATCAGGCCATGATCGCTAAGCCTCGGGCCGGTGTAGCTGGAGATCCCGATAATGCCGGGCTGGCACATCACGCAGCCACTGCGCCGCGGTTTCAGCGGTGATGTCCCGCTGCGGCATGGCGAGCATCTCGTAGCCAACCATAAATTTCTTGATCGTCGCCGAGCGCAGCAGCGGCGGATAGAAATGCGCATGCAAGTGAAATTCAGGATAGTCCCCGCCATCGGTAGGCCGTTGATGAAAACCCATCGTGTAAGGAAACGACGTGCGAAATAGATTATCGTAACGAATGGTGGCTTGCCGGAGTATCCCGGCCAGAGCAGTGCGCCCCTCGTCATTCAGTTCATCGAGAGCCGATACGCATCTCCGGCTGACGAGCAGAGTCTCAAAGGGCCACACTGCCCAGAACGGCACCAGCAGCACGAAATGGTCGTTGGCACACACCAACCGTTCCTGTTTCTTCAGCTCCAGTTCCAGGTAATCGTGCAGCAGAGTCGTGCCGTGCAATTGCCCGTACTCCCCAAACGCGGCCAGTTCCTTCACCAATTCATTGGGTAAAGTTTCGTTGGCCCAGATCTGCCCGTGAGGATGGGGATTGCTGCATCCCATCATCGCCCCGCGATTCTCGAAGATCTGCACCGAGCGGATGCGCGGATCGCTTGCAAGTACCGAAAACTCGCGCGCCCAGGTATCAACCAATCGCCGCAGTTCCGGCACACTCATGCGGGCCATCGTGAGATCGTGTCTTGGCGAGAAGCACACCACCCGGCAGCGCCCAGTTTCGCTGCGGGCAATCAGAAGTCCTCTCTCCTCAATTTCACCGGCGGGCGTATCGGGCTTCAGCGCCGCAAAATCATTCTCAAAAACAAAAGTCTCCGTGTAGGCGGGGTTCCTCACGCCCGCAGGGCGACTATTGCCGGGGCAAAGGTAGCAGGTGGGATCGTAAGCTGAGAGCGCTTCCTCTGGAACGTCTTCGACCTGTCCTTGCCACGGCCTTTGTGTGCGATGCGGCGACACCAGCACCCATTCGCGGGTCAGCGGATTGAAGCGGCAATGCGGTTGCGATGCAAGCTCAGAGAAGTTCATTGACTAAGTTTGATGTTTGCCATTTTCATTTGAGTCGAGAACCATCATCCGCCAGGTTCCCGTATCCGTCAGGATGCGTGCGATGCCACTGCCACGCGCTTTCAACAATTGCTTTCAAATCCGGGAGTCTCGGCTGCCATTCCAGCTCGCGCCGAATTTTTTCCGAGCTGGCAATCAGCACTGCTGGATCTCCCGCACGGCGAGGCGCCCCGATCACCGGAACCGGATGCCCGGTGACTTTCCGCGCCACTTCGACCACCTCGCGCACACTGAAGCCCTGCCCGTTGCCCAGGTTGTAGATCAGCGGACTCGAATTCTCGAGCGCGTGGAGGGCTCGCAGGTGTGCTAACGCGAGATCGCTGACGTGTATGTAATCGCGGATGCAGGTGCCGTCGGACGTGGGGTAGTCCGTGCCGAAAATGTTCACGTGCTCCGCACGGCCAAGGGCGACTTGCAGAATTCGGGGGATCAGATGCGTCTCCGGTTGGTGCGCTTCGCCTTTGTCCGGACTGGGCGCGCCGGCAGCATTGAAATATCGCAGGCTGGCATAGCGAAGGCCGTGAATCTGATGGAACCACGCCAGCATTCGCTCCACCAGCAGCTTCGATTCGCCGTAGGCATTGCTGGGATGGACGGGATCGTCCTCCTCAATCGGAGTGCGCTCGGGATTCCCGAACAGCGCCGCCGTCGATGAGAAGACGAACCGTTTCACGCGCGCCGCGAGCATCGCTTCGAGCAGCGTCAGCGCATTCGCGGTGTTGTTGCGGAAGAATTGCTCGGGAGCCTTCATCGACTCTCCCGCTTCGATCAGCGCCGCAAAATGCATGACGGCATCAATCGCGCGAGACCGCAATAGCCGGTCAAGGCGCTCGCGATCCGCCAAGTCACCCACTACCAGTTCGGCGCTTTTCGGAACGGCCTGGCGATAGCCGCGGCTCAGGTTATCGAAAACGACAACCTGGTGTCCGGCCTGCAATAGCTCGTCGGCAACCACGCTGCCGATGTAACCCGCTCCCCCTGTAACTAGAACCCTCATTCGATTCGCACCCGTTTCTCAGGCTACTTTCTTAGGCCAGCCGGCCAACCCCATCGGCAGCGGAGCAAACATAAATTTCCGGTTTGCAGCCGGTCGAGCGTTCATATCCTTCCTGCACCGTCCGCTTGAACGCTTCGACGCAATCGACTTGGACCAGCGCGATGGTGCAACCGCCAAAACCGCCTCCCGTCATTCGCGTTCCGTAAACGCCCTCCGCTTGCTCAGCGAGTTCCACCATCAAATCGAGCTCGGAACAACTCACCTCAAAATCGTCGCGCAGGCTGCGATGCGACTCGCGCATCAGGTTCCCGAATGCCTGCAAGTCCCCAAGTTCAAGCGCTGCCGCTGCCTGGAGGACACGCGCGTTTTCGCCGATTACGTGGCGGCAGCGCCGCATAACTACATCCGGCAATTCGCGCCCGTAGGCTTCCAGATCCTCTGGCGTCACGTCCCTCAATGCCCGCGCATTCGGCAAATGCTTCGACAGACCGCGCACACCCGCTTCGCATTCGGCGCGGCGCTGGTTGTATTCACCTTTGGCGATGCTGTGTTTGACCATCGTGTTACAGATCACCAGCGCCACATCACCAGGCACGGGTAAAAGCCGGTATTCAAGAGAGCGGCAATCGAGCAGCAGAGCCTTCCCGTGCTCCCCGTGGCTGGCAACAAATTGATCCATGATTCCGCAGCGCGCGCCGACAAACTCGTTTTCCGCCTGCTGGCAGAGCAAGGCGAGCTTGGTCCGGTCGATATTGGTCCGGTCATCCTTAGGTCGTTCGATCTCGGTTCGATCAAGCTCAGTTTGATCCAGCGCCCGATCGCCTAGATCGAGCAGCGCGTAACCGACCGCTACTTCAATCGAAGCGGAGGAACTCAATCCCGCACCCAGTGGCACATTCCCGTCCACCAACAGGTTGGCCCCGCCCAGATTCTTACCGGACCGCACCAGCATCTGTACAACACCAATAACATAATCGCTCCAGTGCCGGGCGCGCGCGGCTGGCAAACGATCGAGATCGAACTCGACCTGCTCGGAGTAATTTTCGGAATGAATCACGAGTTTCCGGTCATGGCGTGGCGCAATGGAAACCCGGGTACAGAAACCGATCGCCGCGGGCATGACGAACCCATCGTTGTAATCGGTGTGTTCACCGATCAAATTGACCCGTCCCGGCGCCTGGTAAATGCGCGGAGATCCTCCAAATAGCTGGATGAATCTTTGCCCCAGATCATGGGCGTGATTTTCGACCGCTAGATTCGTGTTATGCATGAAGATTTGCCGCAAGCGCTGGTTCGCTGGGACCACTTACGCGCGTGCACAACCGCTTAACCTCGATCGCACTCGTGTTGTACAGCACACACAAAACGTTATCAAGAAGTCTGACTCGTATCAAACCGTTGCGTGTTGCGCGCGAACCAGCGAACGAGCGCGATCGATCGTTCATGAAGGAACTAGCGAGAAGAGGCGGCGCGTTCGAGGCTGACGACGGTTGCATTTGGGTAGTAGTGGCTGAGAATTTGCTGGAAACTTGCACCTTCTTCCGCCATGGCCCTGGCTCCCGACTGGCAGAGCCCGATGCCGTGTCCCTCGCCAGTACCTTCAAGAATAACCCGATCGCCTTCGCTTCGCTTGGCGAAGCTGTTGCTGGGAACGGTACGCCAGCCTAGACGGCGGTCCATTTTCAAACGCGCCGCTTCATCGGAACTGCGCACGGTGGAGGCGTCGCACGCGGAGATTCGGCTCTGCCAATGCGATGGGTGCTCGCGGCAATACTTGCAATCGACAGAATAGTAAGGATAGTTACCCGGAGAGAGGCCGAGTTCGACGGGTGTGCGAGTTCGACCGCTGCAACTGCGGGTGTACATCGCGGCGAAGGGTTGAGACTGGTAGACCATTACCAAGCCGCGAGTGGCGGACGCGGCTTCGGCGGCGCTGCCGCGCCCAGGCGGCTCGCGCAGAAACTGACAGCGCGTGGTATCGCAGAAATCGAATCCGGAATGGCGGCCTTTGCCAGCGACGAAGTAGGAACGCGCGGCGACAGCCTGCGCTTTCAGTGCCTCAGGAGGCGCACCCGATAAACTTTCCGCCGCCACTACGGAGGCGACTGCTGTTTCGAGATCCATACCGACAACCGCAACAAGAGCGCCGGAAACCGGCTTCAGTTCGAGTGTTCCCCGGTAGTGGCGCGCGATCTTTCCGGGAACGGCCAGGACAAAATCTGCCGGGCCGCTCGCCCTACCGGTGGCGGTGAGTTTGGGAGTATGCACAACGTGAGTTCCCACTCGAACAACCATCATGCTTCCAAGGGTGCGCATTTCGGCGACGTGTGCGCCAGAGCTTCTTTCCAGCACGAACGTTTCTTGTCCAGCGTGTACGATGATCGCGGTGCCGTCCGCCGCACTGACGGTGAATTGGCGAGGGTGGAAGAGGCCAAGCACGCCGATGCGAACGTCCTCTGCGAGCGCGAGCGGACTCGCCAACATCAGTGCGCCGAACCCGATCGCGACTTTGATTCGCGCTTTCATTCGCACTCTCGTTCGCGCTTTCATCTGCATTCTCATTCGCACGCGACAGCTCATGGCTCGATGCGGCGCAACATTTGTCCGGCGGTTCTGGCGGCTTGCGCTCCCGGGACACCGTGAACGCGAACCATGAGCAGAATCTGCGGTTGCTCGACCGGCGCCAACACGATGGTGAAGCCGTCGCCGGGAGCGTGTCTCGCGTGAGTGCACGGCGCGGTGCCCGTTTTGGCGAGGGCATCGGAATGTGGGAGAGCGCGACCGACCTCAGCGCCAGTTCCCTGCCGCGCGGACTGCGCCATTCCGCTAAGTATCAGCGCCACCCCAGGTTGATCGCGACGACGAATCAGTTCCAGGTAAGCACGCGCCATACTCAGCGGCGAGATCAACCATTGATCGCCGAGACCATGATCGTCGGGACCTTGACTGCCGAGACCGGCGAGAGCGCGCCCGGAGATTCCGGGAGCGGGAGGCTGCAGACCGAAGCGGGCTGCGGCCGGAGCGACTTCCGCTGCGCTCATATTGGCCGTGAGCATGCGGAAATAGGAGTTACAGGAGTATGCGATGGCGGAAGTCAGATCGACGGCGCCGTGTCCGCGAGGACGCCAGCAGCCAGTGCTCGTCCCACGGCAAATGTGCCCCGGGTATTTGAATTCGTGCAGCTCACCGTAGGCCAGCGCGGTGAAAGGCTTGACAAGTGAGCCAAGAGGAATCGGCGTCGCGGGATGCTCCCAGCGCGAGGCAAGTACCGCGCCGGTGCAGGCATCAAGCAGAAGAAACGAAATGTCGTCACCCGGAAAATCGCGATTCAGCGACTGGCTGGCCGATTGAGCAAACAGCGAAGTCGTGGGATCGTCTGCGCGGCCATCCGCGCGACTTCTGCCGGAACTCTGCGCGTGCCCGCCGGAAGGAGACAGCGCGCACAGGCCCGCGATCAGCAGCAGCGCGACGATTCTTATCTGGACCATTCGTAGGTAACCGTTTGCAGGACTTTATCTTCGTCGACGCGCACCATGATTCTCTCCGCGGAAATGCCGGAAAGTGTTGAGCTGAGGCTGGCCATGTTCTCGGAAAAGAATTGCGGTTGCCGGTCCATGCCGGGCATATTGGATTGCGCCAGGCTGGGCCGGTCGACCACGCCGGAGAAGCGGGCGAAATTCGCCCGCTCGCGTTCGTGATTGAAGCCGGCGACGAAGACAGCAGCTTTGACATCCGGCTTGTGGTTGAAGTTCGCCAGCATAGCCTCGATCAAGGCAGGATCATCGGCCACCAGCAGATACTTTCCCCGGACGGAAGCCGTGAGCGGCCACAAGCCATCGAGTTCCGAGTAGCCGGACTTCTGCTGCCAAGCAACTCCATGCTCGCTGGCGGTGAGACCGGGGCGGACGAAGCCGGTCAATGCGGACTGAACGGCGGCCTCATCCCAGTCGGAGGCCGCAGCCAGAACAATGGCGGAGTGCATTCGTATGAAGACTCCAGACTGGTCGCGCCCGGTCGATTGCACCTGGAGCGACGCGAGGATCTGAGTTTTGTCGAACAGCTCTTTCAGAGCCGATGTGCTCTGCGGCGTGACGGGGCGCTCGACGGCGGGCCGATCGATGCGAGTCTCAAGATCGGAGCCGGTCCCAGTTTCTCCCGAGGTCAGTTGCACCTGGGGAGCAATTTCAGAAGGAGGCGCGGGGCCGAGATGCGGCGCCAGGAGCTTCGTTTCAATTAGGTCAAAGCAAGAGTCGGCGGAAGGATACGCTTTGGTTTCGTAGATGCCCGCGCTTTCTGGAATCAGGCGAACCAAGTCGGCGGCCGCCTCCAATCCTCCGGCAATTATCGGGGGCGGCTGAGTCTTTCGAATCAGGACGCGCTCCTCGCGGTACTGCTTGCTGGAACGGAACAAATCGGAAACCGCAGCGGAGTACTGCTTCATGTCCGTAATGTTCTGCTGGGCCCAGTAGGTGCGGAAGTACGGGCTTGGAACAATCTTCTCGAGGTCCATCACCATGCGGAGATCGCCCGCCGGTCCGGCGGAAGCGACCGATTGCGACCACCACGGCTCGGATTCGATGGTGCGATCTTTCGTGCGGTCTTGGCTTCCCGACATCAATTGCAGAGCACCCGCCAGAAGATCTTCCCGCGTCGCCAGCAACAGGTAGTCGCCGGAAACTGCGAAAGCGACTTCCTTCTGCGATTCCGGATCGCGGCGAACGTAAAAGCTTACTCCGCCAGCACTGCGCGGCTCGAACTTCGCTCGCGTTTGCCAGAGGGTCGTCTGCATGGACTTCGCCGACGGCAGGTAGGTCACGTAGAGGAACTCCAGGTTTCCGATGTCATACAGAGCCAGAGCGCTGCGGGTTCCGGCAACCTGCGAAAGGAAATTCATGTTTGGGGGAACTCCGGCAGCAGCGGCGAATTGATCGCTCGCTCCCTTGAGGCGAAGAAACAGGCGCGACCGGGAGAAGACCTCATAATTGCTGGTTGCGATCCATTGCTGTTTCTGCGCGGAGGAATTCCAGTCCGCGAGCAACGAGGAGAAGTCCTGCGCCTCCAAATAGAGAAGCGAGCCGGCGGGAACGTACTTAGAAAGCGGCGGCTCTGGTGAGACAGCGGCCTGGTAAGCCGCACGGCCGACTGCCGCACACACCAGAGCGATCGCGAAGAAGATAACGACGCGTTTCATTGCTTCATGCCTCCTTGCTCCAGACCTGCTTTGACGGCCGCGGTTTTCGGTGCTGGTGCGGCGCGAGCCACGAGCCGTGGGCGAACAACACGATCCTGCTCCAGAGCTTCGTGCAGAAGCGGCTGGCGGGCTGCATTTTGACGCTGGATACGCAATTCGGCCCTGGCGGCTGCGATCTTGTGGGCGAGTTGCTTGCGAGCCGCGGGCGAACTCTCGGCACGGCGCGCGATTTCGAAATAGGAGGCAGCATCCGCGAGCCGATTGAGGCGCGTCATCGTGTCGCCAATGCTCTCGGCCACTTGCACTTGCTGATCGCGAGAAAGCGCCGAGGCCGCGTTGGCCGTGAAATTTGGCTCTGTGCCGTTGTCTTCTTCGCCGACATCGGAACTGACGATCTGTTCGTCTTCGGCTTCGGCTTCCGTTCCGGCTCTGGAAACATATCGTCCGAGGAATTGCGTCTGGAGCAGCGGTTCGAGAACGGCGAGGGCAAATTCGTCGGACCGCATGCTCGCCGAGGCCATGAACAGCGGGACGCGAGCTTCGTCGCGGCGCGGAAAGTCGATGACGCAATGACTGAGCAATTGGATCTTCGTCTGCAAATCCGCCGTATTCTGTGCCGCCCGGATGCGAGCTTCGTAGAAGTAGAAGTTGTCTGCCGCAGTTGCGGAGATGGCGGCGGGATTTCTGGCAAGCAGGTTCAGTTCGCCACTCCCAAGATCGGAGTGGGGCCGTCCGGCGAGCGCAAGTGCCGCCTTGATCCGGAGATCGTAAGTAGCGTTCGATCCCGAGGCGATCGACGAAAGGACGGCCTCGGACGCTGCGATATCCTGACCAGCGGCGATTCTAGCCTTGGCCAGGCGCAAACGGTAGGAAGCATCCCACGGCGCCGATTTGACGAGCTGATCGAGAAACTCGATGGCTTCCGCGTTGTGACCGGATTTCTCCAACAGCGCGGCCGCGGGATCGAGATTCTCGAAAGGATTCCCGACGACTACCACCAGGCGGCGAAGTAGATCGAGGGCGCCGGGAGTATCTCCCGAGGCGACGCGGATCTCGGCGAGACCAAGAAAGTTGGCGGTGCCGAGCTGATGTTCATCGATTTCGCGAGCAAAAACGAATTCGAGGATCTTGCGCGCGGACTGCTTGTCACCGTTCTCGAAGAGCTGGCGAGCGGCGGCGCGGAGGATGGCCGAAACCGGAACTGTTTGGGGTTGGTCGCGATACCCGGCGATTTTCTGGTCCAGCGTTCCCAGTTGCGCGGCCACCCGTAGGTCGAGCGGAACGAGAGCCGCTGCCCTTGCATCGCGAGTCTCTTTCGGCAAACGAGCTATGGCATCGGCGGCTTGCGCGTACTTTTTTGTATGGACGAGGTGCGTGATCCAACGCACTTGCCAGGAGTCGATCTCTTGCTGGGCGTTGTCGCGTTCGAGTCCAGCGAGCTTGCCAAGGGCATCCTGCTTCAACTCAAGAATGCGCTGATAGATCGGCGCGCGCTCGGCAAGCGGGATCCAGGAAGCGTCGGCGACATCGGAAAGGATCAGTGTCGCGTCCGGCGCCGCCGAGGAAATATCCAAAAGCCATGCGGTCGCGGATGCAGGGTCGCCGACGGCCGCGTACACGGGTTGCAGCAGAGCGTTCGAGCGCCAATTGCCGTTCCGGCGGAGGTAGTTGCGGATGATGGCGTCGGCGTCGGGCTTGAGTTCAGCGTAGAGGCGCCGAGTGCGGAGTTGATCGCAGGTGCGCCCGAAGTCAGTCCAGAAACTTTCTGGAACATGGGCGCTGTCGAGTTGCTTGGAGAGCACGGCGAAGGCCTGTTTCCACTGGGCCAGAGCGGCGGCGCGATCGCCTTGCTTGTAATAGGCGACGGCAAGACTGTCGTAGACCTCGGCTCGGTTGGGCGAAAGTTCAAGAGTGTGGTTGTAATCGGCAATCGCTCGTTGCGTGTCACCGGCTCCGGCGTAGTAGTCGGCCAATGTCAGGTATCCGGAAGGCGTGGCCGGGCTCTGCTCGAGAATTGCAGGCAGGAAGTCCTCTGGATTACCTAGTTTGGCTGTACCCAGGTATTCGCCGTAACACGAGCCGTAGTAGAACCATGTATTGCCGGCGAGTTGCTGCGCGCGATCGACATGCGTGGCGAGCCGCTCTGCGATGGTGTTGTTGCCGAGGGCGCCGAGAAAAGCGTTGTTTACGTCAGCGGTAGACTCGGCAAAATAAAGTCCAACCAGCGCGTTATAGGACTTGGTCCAGACTGCCGGGCGAAGTTGCCCGCGAGCTTGGACGACGGCGTGCGACAAGCCGGCGTCCCCGCTGGCAACAACAAAATCGGCGGCTTTCTCGCCCTCCGGACGATTCCAGGTCGAAGCAATCCCGACGAGTTCCTGCGGTTGGCGCGCCAGGAGCAATTGGAAGAGGCGCTGCTGCCGGGCGTTATCCAGATGATAAGCGGAAATGCTGGAGAGCACGCGCAGTTCGTTCTGTTCGTCGCCAGCGGAACGATAGGCATCGGCGGCGGCGAGCAAGGGGGTGGTCCGCAGAGTCGCTGGCACTCCTTTTGCGAATTGCTCCATCTGCGGACCGAGTTCGGCGAAGCGGCTGCGCCGCCGCTGCAGTTCGATGAAGGGCTGAGCGTTGGCGTAGTAATTCGGCAGCCCTGCCTGCTGCATCAGCAACTCGAAGCGCCAGCGAGATTCCTGGTCGGAGAGCGCGGCGCGTTCGGCCAGAGGAATCGCAAATTTTTCGAGGTCGGCAGCATTCATGCCGTTGCGCTTTGATTCGGCAAAGCTGGCGAAAGCCACCCGCTCCTCCGGTGTGAAGTAGGTCTTGACCGTGCCTCCCATTTCTTCGAGAACGGCAGCCATGCCGTTGCGAGCAGTGTTGATGCGGGTTTGGCGTACTCGCTCGCGCCACTGGGCGTCGGTGACCGCCGCGATTCCCTGTTTCTCGACTTGCTCTTTGAGAACGGGCAAATTTGAAGAGGCGTCCGCGAGAGCGTTCTGCATGATGACGCAGGCCTGCTCGTGCTGCCGCAAGCGACTCATAATGCGGACGTAGGTTTTTGCGCCAGCGTGATTCTCCACGGCAGCGAGCAGGTCCGGCCCGGCGGTCTTGATTCCGCGTTCGGCAAAGGTGCGAGCCTCGGTGAGCATGCCCCAGGATTCGAGACGACTCGCAACTTCGAAGTAGTTAGCGGCGTTTTCCGGACGGCCGTCGATCAGTGCCGCTTGCAGGGCGGCGACCACTTCTTTTTCATTGCCCTGGCGGGCGCGAACTGCGGCGACCTTCTCCATCCACTGCGGATCTTTATACGCAAGCTGATAGATGCGTTCGTAATCGGAGGCGGCATCGTCGAAGCGCATCAGGCGCTCTTCGAGTCCGGCTCGCGCGGTGTAGAGATCGACCCGGTCGGGGCGGATGGCAATCGCCTTGGCATAGACATCGATCGCAGCCGGATAGTTTTCGAGATTGGTCTGGATGCGGGCCAGCACCGTGGACCAACGGTAATCGCGCGGGGACTGGATCACCGTTTTGACGTAGAAGTCCACGAGTTGCTGCTGGCGCTGATAGCGGAGCGCGTACAGCGCGGCCTCGGTCGCGAGCACGTCGTCTTCCGGAAAATTATTGATCAGCTCGATGTACTGGTCGACTGCGCCCGTGTAGTCCTTCATGCGCGTGAGCGCCGGGATTAGGCCACGACGCAAGGCGGCAATCTGGGATTTGCGCGCATCCGTTGGAACTGGCGCGTTGCGGAAGAGCGCAATTTTGTCGGCGTAGAATTGCTGGAGACCGTGATCGTCTCCCGCCTGCGCGTATGCATCCGCCATGGCAGCGAGATATTCAGCATTGTAAGGAGAATCTTTCAGAAGCTGGGTGAGCAGATCGCGCGCCTGGTGATACTGCCTCGCATCGGTCGATTTGCGAGCAGCCTCATAAGTGAACTGCTGGCTCAGCTCGGGATAGGCGTCTTTGGCGGCCTGCAGGAGGACGGAAATCGCCTGCGGATAGTTCTTCGTGCGCCAGTAGAAATCGACCGTCGAACGAACGACTCCAAGAATCTTGGGATTCTCACGATAAAGCGCTGCGACATTCTTCTCTGCCGACGTGAAGTCCTTCCGCCCTTCGTACAACTGGATCGCGGCGTAACGGAGTTGGAGGCGAGTCACGGGGTCGGTGGTGAGCGCAGCTTGCTTTTCCAGCGCGTGCTGGCGAACGGTTTCGAGCGATTTCTGTTGCGCCAGATTCTCGATGTTCTGCGCCTGTTCGATCGAGGTTGCGCTGGTGGCGATCGAGTCGAGGAGCGCTTCCATCTCCGGCCTGCGGTTCTGAGCTTCCAGCACTTTCACGCGTAGAAACACGGCGGGCACTGACTCATTGGGTAACGATGGGTTGGGTGACGACGGATTCGGCAACGTGGCGATTCTGGCGGTCGCCTGATCGACCAGGTCGCGGAACTTGGGGCGGCGCGCCAGCGCAAGCAGCCTCAGTTCAGCGGGCGAGTTTGGAGGGCCGCTGACCGATCCCCGAACGTATTCTTCGATGGCGTGAGCATAGTCGCGCTTGTTCTCGTAGATCGCGCCCGCTTCATACGAATAAAGATTCGGATCGCGCAGGCGATCGCGGCCCTGATTCAGCACGCGGAGAGCGTTGTCGAAATCGTAATAGTCCCAATAGATCGTGGCCGCTTCCACATATCCGCCGGCCTCGCCGGGAGCGACCTGCGGGATGCGCTCCCAGTACGGAGCGGCCTGCGCGAACAGTTCGCGGTCGGCATAGATGTCGCCGATGCGGGCCATGATTTCGGTATCGCGAGGATTGGCCTGCAGCAAGTTGTCTTCGATCCTGACCGCGACAGCCGTATCGGCGTGGTCGAAATAGGCGAGAGAGCGATAGACGGACGAGGCGGTGCGGGCAATCTCCGGCTCGGCTGGATATTGCGCGGCAAGCGATTTGAGCACCGGCGCGCTCTCTTCAAAGTGCGACTGCCAAAGGTCGGCGCAAGCGATGAAATTGGAAGCGGCGGGATTACTCTCCCAACTGGCGGCATCGAGCGCATTTTGGCGTAAGACACTCAACTCGGATTCGAGCTTGCCGGTTCGTGAAAGGTATTCGAAGAACTCGTTGCGGAGAGCAGGTTCTTCAAACCAATGCTCGCGAAGCAACGCTTCCCATGCCACTGGATCCCACGTAGCGCGCATCCGATATGCAAAAAGGAGGTTGTGAACGAACACTGGGTTGTGCGGGAAGCGCTGATGGGCGTACTGGTTCAGTCGCAGGTATAGCACGGGGCCGCCGCCATAGACATTATTGAAATAGCGTTCCACGTCGCTGCCGTTGAAAGTTTTCACGGCTTCACGGGTTAGCTGCTCGAAGTCGGCGTTTCTCTTGTGACGCAGGTAGAAGCGCGCGAGCTTGTCATACCACGACCGGTCGGCGAAGCGGGCCATGGCCCGGCGGTAAACTTCTTCCTGTTCCGTTCCTAACTGGTTCTGATCGAGAAAGACGGCGAGCCGTTCGTAGAGGCCGGGATCGTCGGGATTGCGGTCGATTTCGCGGCGCAGCACGCCGAGCGCCTGTGGGATCTGCTTCATCTGAACCAGCCGAGCCAGATAGCGCTCCAGAACGCGGGCGTACTCGGGCGAGCGGGCCCCAGCCTGCCGCGAAGGCGAGGCCGTCGAACCGACCTGGAACGCTTGGCTGACGGGGCGCCGACGAGCGGCGTTCTGTGGCGACGTGCCGGTGTCCTGATCTTCCCCTCCTTCGCCGTTCTCAACTCCGTTTTCATCCGCGTTGGCCGCGCCGCCTGCATAGTTCGGAACATAGTTTGGGGTATAGTTCCGACCACTCGGGGACCGGGTTACAGCCGGTCCGTTTCAGCTGAGTTCACGCACCTGTGCAAACTCGGCGGAAGGTAGACGAATCGAACGCTGATCGCTCATCACGATGCCATGGTTTTGAGGGCCAGTTGCCGACGATCCGGGACTTATCATGCAGTCGAACCGAAATGTCGAGGGTGGTCACGTCTACTGACAGGCAGTGAGAACTGAGGCACTGGCGCAGCGGGAGGGAAAATGGTGGTCTAGCCGACAAAGAGCGACAGTTATCGGTGAACCGACGTGTACTCAATCGACCGTGGCGCAGCCCACTGCCGGCCGTAAGGAGCCTACCAATAATGTGCGGCGACCACTTTCGGTGAGGCCGGAGCATTCGCAATCACCTGCATGCGCAACACCAGTTGCAGATTCTTGTGCTGCCATCCCGCCGGAGCTTCGCGCAGCGCGGCGGCGAGGAGATCGGGATTGCTGATCAGGTCGGCTGCCCCCTCAGTTCCATATTGCGTGCAGCCGCTGATCAGGATCAGCATGGAGTGAGTCTGCGGAAGAAACGCCCTCGAAATCACAGCGTAGTCCTCATCGGTGTGAAAATCGCGAGTCACATTGTGCGGATACCATTCCGTCGGCTTGCCGTTGTCGCGAATCATGCCCCGATCGTTGTCATCCACATAAAAGCGGAAATCTTGCGTCACATCCTTCCATTGTGTGCTCGAATATCCGATCAACACGGTTGGCGAGTTGCGCAGATCCTGAAACGAAACCGCGTTACCGACCCTCACCTCTGACGGACGCCCCATCCGGCCTAGCATTCCGGAAACGCGCGCGGCCGCCACCAAGTCTCCTCCGCCCACATACTGGTCAGACATGAGCGTCAACTCGCCATGGTCGCCGGATATGCGCGCGTCAGGCGCGTACACGGGTACATAGGCTGCGGCGATCAGTACCGGGCCTGAACCACGAAGCATCGGTTCCCAGAAATCGTTCAACACTGAAGGTGTGCGCTGTAGGTTCCACCAGTGCGCCGACAGGACGATGACCGCAATCACCCCTGCAGCAATAGCTGCGATTCTGATCGATGCGTCTCGCACCCGATGTTCGGCGGTGTCGTCGTGCTTCGCTCGATTCCCGGCAATTCCGGCGGAGGCCTCTGAGCTTCCATCTGGGCTGCCATTGGATGAAGATTCCCGCGCCGCAAAGTTCGGAACATAGCTGCCCACCGGCAGCTCGATGACCACTCTCGCCTCCTTGCCGCTCCCGGCGTAGTAGAGGGTTAAGCGCTTGCGAACTTCACTGGCCTTGATCCGCACAACTCCATCGAGATTAGTTTCGTAGTCGGTTGCTCTCCCAAACGCTTCCACGCCAATCGTCCGTTCTTTCAGCACGTCGGCGTGACCGGCGAGCGTTTGCTCTACCACGAACCGGAGAAACTCCTGACAGCGCTGGCTGGAGCAAAACTCATGACTCGCCAAGATGTGCGCTAATTGGGAACGAATGGCCGCTTCTTCGAGACTGAGAACTGGTCGAGCGCCCGGCTGGGCGGCGTTGGAATCGGGCAAATCCGTGACCATGAGAGATGTCTGCTGCAAATTCTAGCACCCGCCAAGGTCCGGCCCTTACACTTTATGACAGCTCGAATCGAGATTGAATCCGTCACGCAACCGTTAGGCACTTCCGGACGCCGCCCTTCGACCTCAGACTGGAGTCATCGCAGACGCGAATCTGCAGGAGGATACATGCCGAGAACCTTGCGTAGCGTATCCAAGGTGCATGCAGCACTCTTCCACTTAGTCATATTTCTTGCGATCTTGTCGCCGGAGGCGCTGTCGGGCGCTGTTAATCCACCGGCGCTAGAACTACAGCGGGGGTGGCGGGTTCAGTCCTCGGCCAAGGTTAGCGCCGAGGGCCCGGCCATCTCCTCGCCGGGTTTCCACACCGAAGGATGGTACGAGGCAACCGTTCCCTCCACCGTGCTCGCCGTGCAGGTGGCGAACGGTGAGTTTCCCGACCCAAATTTCGGCATGAACCTGCGTCAGTTGCCCGGCATGACTTATCCGATCGGGCTCAATTCTTTCAACCTCCTCCCCATGTCGAAGGACAGCCCTTACGCGATTCCTTGGTGGTACCGCACCGAGTTCCAACTACCAGTGGACTACAAGGGAAAAAGTGCCTGGCTCCATCTTCAGGGCATCAACAACCGGGCCAACCTCTGGCTGAACGGACACAAGCTTGCCGACGCGAAGGACATCGCAGGCGCCTACAGAATTTACGAATTCGATGTCACGGCCTACGTCGAGCCAGGCAAAGCCAATGTGTTCGCAGCCGAAGTCTTCGCGCCAACCCCCAATGACTTGGCCATCAACTGGGTGGACTGGAACCCCACTCCTCCAGACAAGAACATGGGCCTGTGGGGCAATGTTTTTATAAGCGCCAGTGGCCCAGTCAGTGTGCGCTACCCTTCAGTGATTACAAATTTTGCCGACAATTCTCTGAAGCAGGCGGACCTGACCGTCAGGGCCGAACTGCAGAATGCCACGGCGCAATCGGTCGGCGGCGTTTTGGAAGCGGCATTTGACGGAGTGCATCTTGAGCAGAAAATTCAGTTGCAGCCCAGCCAGAAACTCTCCGCCGCCTTTTCCCCCGAGCAATACCCGCAACTGCGGATCAAGGACCCAAAGATCTGGTGGCCGGCCGAGATGGGAACGCCCAATCTGCATCGGCTCACCGTGCGCTTCCTCGTGAACGGTCAAAGCTCGGACGAACGCGACACCCGCTTCGGCATCCGCGAAGTGAACTCGGAGCTGACGCCACAGAACAACCGGCTGTTCCGTATCAACGGCAAGCCGATCCTGATCCGCGGCGGCGCTTGGGACCACGACATGCTGCTGCGTCCGATGACGCACGAGCAATACGATGCGCATTTTCAGTATGTCCGCGAGATGCACCTGAACACCATTCGACAAGAAGGCCAACTCGAAAGCGACGAGTTCTATGACCTCGCCGACGAGTACGGCATTCTGGTCATGGCTGGCTGGTGTTGTTGCGACGTTTGGGAACAGTGGGACAAATGGTTGCCGGGCACGCTTGATATTGCAGCCGACTCGCTGCGCACCGAGATGCTCAAGATGCGCTCGCACCCCAGCATGCTGGCTTGGTTGAATGGCAGCGACGGGCCGCCCCCCGCCTGACGTGGAGCGTGCCTATCTTGAAGTAGAAAAGCAGGTGGGCTGGCCGAATCCGGTTGTGAATTCCGCTTCGGACCAATCCACCACCCTGACGGGAAAGTCCGGCATGAAGATGACCGGTCCCTACGATTACGAGCCTCCATCCTACTGGCTGGAAGATAAGTCGAAGTGGGGCGGCGGGTGGGGCTACAACACCGAGACAGGGCCCGGGCCAGCGATTCCTCCGCTGGAGAGCCTGAAGAAAATGCTGCCGAAAGAGCACCTCTGGCCGATCGATGAGTACTGGGATTTCCACGCTGCGGGTGAGCGATTCAAAGACCTGCACCGTTTCAACGAAGCGATGAATGCTACGTATGGCCCGCCATCAGGCCTGGAAGATTACTTGCGCAAGGCGCAAGCCATTGCCTACGACGGAGAGCGTGCCATGTTCGAGGCCTATGCCCGCAACAAATATACTTCCACCGGTGTAATTCAGTGGACATTGAACAACGCGTGGCCATCGACTTACTGGCATCTCTACGATTACTACATGTATCCAGCGGGCGGTTTCTTCGGAACCAGGAAAGCCTGCGAGCCGCTGCACGTCCAGTATTCCTATGATGACCGTAGCGTGGTCGTGATCAACACCAGCCAACAATCCGTTGCCGGATTGACCGTCAGCGCGCAGGCGTTTGACTTCAACTTAGAAAAACTCTTCTCGCAAAAACTGAAAGTAGACGCCGGTCCCGACAGCTCGGCAACTGTGCTGACGCTGCCGGATCCCCCTTCTCAATCACAGAGCGCCGTTTACTTCGTGAAGCTGGCGTTAACCGATTCCGCCGGCAAGGAAGTCAGCTCAAACTTCTACTGGTTGCCCGCCAAGCTAGCTGTGATTGACTGGGACAACACGCCCGATTCCGCCTTCACTCCAGTCAAGACTTTCGAAGATCTGACCGCGCTGAACAAATTGCCAAACATCAAACTGCAAGCCTCGGCCACGAGAGAGAAAACTGCGGCCCACGACCGGGTTCGCGTCCGTTTGCACAATCCAACGAAAAATCTCGCCTTCCAAGTGCACATGGGAATTCGCACTTCCGGGTCGACTGAAGAGATCCTACCGGTGTTATGGGAGGACAACTACCTGGCACTCATGCCAGGCGAATCCAAGACGCTCATAGCACGCTTCCTCAGTAAAGATGCTCTCAAGAAACCTGCGGTATTGGTCGTGCAGGGCTGGAATATCGAAGCCAACACCATCGCAATTAAGGGGAGATGAGCGGCAAGACTCGATACACTGCTCACTGCTGCGGCTTGCCTCTGTGCCAAACAGTGGCAGAATTGTTCGGTCGATCCCTCGGCGCTGTAGCATGGTGGCCGAGCCAGCAGTAGATGTCGTCATCCGCGGGAATCTTCTTAGAAAAGGTTGTTGCCGTGCCTCTTCTCGCTTCTGGCCATCCGTCGGCTTGCGTGACCAAGCGCCAACGAGCGGCACGAAACTGACCGCCCTGTTTGGCGCAGGTAGCTCGGCCCGTGATCTTTTCCAGAAGCGTATCGAGATCGTCCAACGCTCGAGGAAAAGGTCTGCTGCTGTGCCAACGGTCTCACACTGCTCGGGACGCCACAGATCAAGCGCGCAAAGTCCGAGTCCCTCACCAGCGGCATCTCCATATGCATGGCCGGTGCAGGCTGATCAATCTCATGAAAGATGCTGTACTGGGCCGGCCCCATCTCTGGATTCACCCGGAGCGCAACGTCACATGGATCGAAGAAGGGACGCTGGACCAAAGCAGTAGGCGTGCACCTACGGGCAAGCAAAGGATCCGGGAGGCTTCCCGGCAGAGGATAACTCCACCAGGGCGAACTAACCTAGATAGGAAGAGCAAGACAGAAATGGGATTGGGAAGGAACATCGGAATGAAGCGGCCGACTGCTGCGTCGAGAGGTTTGTCACTGGCGATTTGGTTTCATCGGCTTGTGTGAATCTGACGTTACGCAACCCAGCGTTAGGCACGCGAACCTTGGCCCATGCAATCGAAATGGTGTCAAGTTCTTTACCCGCGACCTCACCCGACGAACCAACGCCCGGGCCACGAGCAGCGTCACGTCTCGACAAAAGTGTTGTACTCCGTCTCCCGTTTGAACACGGATGCAAAGACGTACGGTAACACCCAGCTCGGAGATATCGTCTCAGGTGTGAATGCGTCTGCAATCTTAGTACTGTACGGCTCGCCTGTAAGAAACGCCCGCTCCTGGGAGCTGCCCTCAGCTGCTTGATTGCTTGCGCTCATGTAATTCCCCGTGGCCACTGTTGTCCGGCTAACATTTCGGGAGGCTGTTCTAATCCATTGAAGATAAGCATGATAACGCATGGTCGAAGCAGGAACGATTTGAATTGAAAAAGGGCTGGATTGACTTCCTTCCGCCTGTCTTCCGCGTGAAACAATGATGGATGAACTCTGGCCCCACTGTCTTCTCGCAATTGATCCAGCATCTGCCCGAAAAAGAATTTCAGAAGTGTGTTGGCCGCCACCATGGCGACTCTAATTCCAGGGGAATTTTCCTGTTGGGACCAGTTACTGGCGATGGCCTTCGCGCAACTCACCTATCGCGAGAGCCTGCGCGATATCGAGTCCTGCCTGCGCGCCCTACAAAGCAAGCTGTATCACACGGGGTTCCGCGGCAAAGTGTCG
>Ga0116132_1000967_pt1 | contig 23798 bp, 20 predicted proteins | sample June2015DPH_17_1_2_FD_89735 | JGI IMG/M metagenome (GOLD analysis project Ga0116132, IMG submission 89735) | Peatland microbial communities from SPRUCE experiment site at the Marcell Experimental Forest, Minnesota, USA - June2015DPH_17_150 | ecosystem: Environmental > Terrestrial > Soil >... | reverse complement strand
TTTCATCGCCTGGATGTCGTAGGAGAGGATCTCATCTCCATCTTTCACGTTCTTGGCTTGCTTTACGCCTCTGGAAGTGACAATGAGCTCAGCTTCGGGAATACAGACCAGCGCCTTCAGCTGGCCCGCCTTGAACGCCTGCTCGACCCTCTCCCTTTCCTCCCTCGGAAGCGAACCGTGATGGACTCCGACGTCTTTCCTCAGCCTCGCCAGCTTCTCGCCCAGCATCTCCGCCACCGTCCTGCTGTTCACGAAGATCAGGGTCGAGGCGTGCTTCTCGATCAGATCGTTGATTCTCGTAAGCCTAGCCGCCAGATCGGGCGCGGAGTACGTCTCCCGAGCGGCCGACTGGTTCGATGCGTCGGGCACCGGATACTCGATTTCGTAGGCGAACTCCTTGGGCGTCTCTGCCTTGACCAACGTTCGCCTCCCTTCGCCGAAAAGGAACCTCGCAGCGACATCGGGCGTCCCGACAGTGGCTGACAGCGCGACCAGCTGGTAGCCCGGTGCCACCTTCCTGAGCCTCTGAAGACCGACGCAGAGCTGGACCCCCCGCTTGCTCTCCACGAGGTTGTGCAGCTCGTCCACCACCACGGCCTTCATGTGCGAAAGGTTCTCCCGCATCCTTCGCCCCGGTAGGATGGCCTGCAGGGTCTCAGGAGTGGTCACCAGCACATCGGGCGGGTGGGTGGACTGCCTCGAACGCTGCGACTGGGTGGTGTCCCCGTGCCTGATATCCACGGTCAGGCCCAGCCTTCCGCACCAGATCTGCAATCGCTTCAGCATGTCCCTGTTCAGCGCGCGCATCGGGGTGATGTACAGCAGGGAGATCCCCTCACGGTGCCCGTCTGTCACGAGCCGTCCGAGCAGTGGGAGCAGCGCCGCCTCGGTCTTCCCGGACCCTGTCGGGGCAATGATGAGTACATTCTCTCCGCGGGCAATCAGTGGCCATGCCTGGGTCTGGGGAGGAGTTGGTTCGGTGATGCCGCTCTCAGCGAGCAAGTCTCTCACCTGAGGAGCAAGGGCATCGAGGGACCCTTGATTCAACGGTCGTCCTCGACCCTTTCCGTTCATTTAAGCCCTTGCGGGGGAGAGTCGGCCGAAAGTGTCGCCAGACCCCGCTCACGCGCGCAACCTCTAAATGCCTCCCGCGTCTGTGCAGTCCGAATCTTGTCCAAACGCACCGAGGAGCTCTCGAAAGAGGCTCCAGTTCCTCTGACGACCGTCAAGGAAATCATCCTTGAGAACTTCATGAGCTACGAATACGCGAGGATTCCGTTAAGGGAAGGCCTCAACCTGATAGTCGGCCCGAACGGGGCGGGGAAGTCCTCCGTTCTTCTCGCGATTTCGGTCGCCCTCGGCCAGGCATACACCGAGCGCTCCCGCAAGCTTTCAGACCTGATCAGGCGGGGAAAAGACATCGCAAGAGTCTCGCTCGTTTTCGACAACTCGGCAAAACACGGCAGGCGTCCTATCCCTTATTCGAAGTCTGACACGTTCATGCTCAGCAGGTATCTGCGGCGGGATGGCTCGTACTGGTTCGAGGCGGACTACAAGGAGATAGACAAGAGCGAGGTCGTCAGGCTCCTGAAGGAGTTCGGAATCAACCCAGACAACCTGCTCATCATCATGCATCAGGGCATGATCGAGGAGCTCGGCGCTGTGACACCGCAGGAGAGGTTGAAGATGGTCGAGGAGGCCGTCGGCTTCGCGGAGTTCAGACAGAGAATCCTCCTCGCAGAGCAGGAGCTAGGTGGGCTCATAGGGGAGGAGAGCTCGTTGTTGCAGCTCATCGACAACGCGAACCAGGCGCTCGAGTACTGGAAGCAGGTCTACGACAGGTACCAGGAGAAGAGGAGGCTGATTGAACATCGAGATCTCCTGGGCAAGGAGCTCCTCTGGAGCACAGAGGCGAAGCTGAGCAAGTCCCTCCAATCGGTCGAGGAGAAGATTACGGCGAAGACGAGGGCGCTGGAGGACTTGAAGTCTCAACAGCTGGAGGTGGCGGCTGACGCGGACCAGACTCACCAGACCCTTCTGGACAAGCAGGTCGAGCTCAGGAAGTTCTACTACGCGCTGGTCAGGGCGGAGGCCGAAAAGGCAAAGGATGAATCTGCAAGGAGCGCATTCCAGAGCCTCAAGGAGGACCTTGCCGGGCTCTCGAACACGATAGACGAGCTGCTGTCCCAGGGCACGGACAAGAAGACCAAGCGGTTGAAGGAGCTCGCCGATTACATCACGGGTAAGGGCGCCTCCGCCGAAGCGGACGCACAGAGGCGAAGGACGGAGCTTGACAGGGAGGTCTCTTCGCTTCAACCTGAAATCAGCAGGACCGAGGATTTGATCAGGAGGACGATGGAGAGTCACATCTCATTCCGGGTGAAATCCGAGGTCCTTTCATACAGAATCAAGGTGACGGAGTCGGACCTTCACGACTTGGAAAGGAGTTCTAGGGAGTTCAAGACGGAGCTGGACAGGATGGCGCCCGAGCTCGCTAACGCGGGTCCCAGGGTCGAGACTCTACGCCAGCCCTATGAGGTCTCAGAGGAGCTCAAGCTCGTCTCGGCCCACATCCAGAAGATGCAGGACGTGCCTGACGAGGCGGAGAAGATATACAATGATTACTCCGGGAACATCGAGGAGCTCAAGATCAAGCTCGCCCTGCTTCAAGAGAACAAGAAGGCAATGCTCGTCGAGCTGGAATCGAGGAAGAAGGTCTGGAGGGAGGCGATGGAGAACCTCGTGGAATCCGCCGACCCCGCCTACCAGGCCGTCCTCTCTGCGGCCAACGCGAGTGGTTTCATCAAGTTCGAGGAAGGTGCCGACATCGAGGACGCAGGCATCGCGCTCTACGTAGGGTTCCAAGGCGGGTCGCCTACGACTCTTGACCCCTTCACCCAGAGTGGCGGCGAGCGTTCGGTCGCACTGATGGCCTTCATACTCTCCCTTCAGGGGAGGATAGTCTCCCCGATGAGGGCAATGGACGAGTTCGACATTCACATGGACCCCAAGAACAGGGAAGCGATGTTCAAGATGATCCTCTCGCAGATGAAGCAACGCGAAGCGTCCCAGTACCTGGTGATCACTCCTTCAATCCTCACCGTCTTTGACAAGAGCGCCCATGTCATCACCGTCCAAGCGGTCCACGGGGCTTCCGAAGTGAAGGAGCTGAAGTAGAGTGGAAGAGAAGAAGCTCGAGGATTTGCTACGAGTCATCGAACTCTGCCGCGCAGTCGAAACTAGCAGCGCGAACCCCTTCGACGTCGACATAAAGGAGAAGATTCTCCTGTTGAAGAGCAGGCTGCCGGAGTGGCGGTTCCTCGACGAGCTTCTCGTCGACTCGGAGGCTCTGCTAGAGCTCGCCCAAATCGTGAAGCTTCAGGACGAGTGGCTGAAGCACAGGGCTTCGTCGCTGTACATCGACCCTCTTCTGATTCAGCTCAAGGTGAAGCTCCTTCCGAAGGAGGTGCTGATTGAGGCCTTCGTCAAGAGCTGGCACCCTGTCGCACAGGTCGACCAGATTTCGCCGAAGGGCCTGGAGAGGGCATTCGTCTACTGGCGCGACCTCTTGCCCATGGCAGAGCGCTTCAGGGATGAGTTCAGCAACTATGGTGTCAAGCCAGGTGCTGTAGACTACGAGGAGCTCATCTCGCTAGGGGTCTTCACCCAGGACCAGTTCGAGAACAGGTTGAAGGACCTGCACGACGAACTCCTCCAGAAGTCGAACGGGGAGTGGGTCGACTACATGGAGTTCATTCAGTCGCCCCGCTTCGAGACCAGGGTGCTAAGGGCCTACCTTCTGGCCTTCCTAATCAGTGAGGGGAGAGCCTCGCTGAGGACCGAGCCTCTGATAGGGAGGGTCTGGACGACGGCCTTGAGCGAGAAGGCGAAGGGCCCGTCCAAATCCGTGGCCATCTCGATAGTGGGTGGAAACTGATGGAGTCGGCAGACAGGGCTCTCCTCGAAAGGAAGGTCAGGAAGGCCTTCCAGGTGCTGGTGCTGCAGCGAGGAAGAAACCCCGGCGTCAAGGGCTGGGAGATGAAGAGGCACCTCGGCAGGGACTACAGGAAAATAGTCGAGGTCCTCTCTGAAGACGTGTCCGCCCTCGGGCTGGAAGTCTTCGAGGTGAAGGGGGCCGACGGAACCGACGACTCGTCCCGGTTCCTCCTCAGGTTCAGGGAGCCGCCCACGGTGAGCGAGGCCGAGACGTCAGGCATCAGGATCGACGACTTGGCGGTCCTCGCCGCAACCATCGCCTTCATCAATTCCAAGCAAGGAAGGGCCGCGCGAAGGGAGGCGGAGCAGTTTCTCCGCGAAAAGTTCCCGAAATGGAGGGTGGAATACTCTCTGGACAGGTACCTGAAGAGGGGTTACCTCGAACAGGATGACAGGACGATGCTGCACGTCGGCTGGAGGACACGAGCCGAAGTGGACGAGAAGACTCTGATGACCATGATTCTGTCTCGCGCTCAGGAAGCCCCCAAGAAGTAGCGACGCCTAAGTGCCTCCCTCTCGCCCTCGATTATTAGCTCGACCAGGTCAGTCCCTTCCTTCCTCATCTTTGCCGCGAGAGTGGCCGCTTCCGCGAGCCTGATTCCCCTCCCTGCGATTAGCATGTCGGCCGGGTGCCCATACTCCTTCCTCAGTTCCGCCGACTTCCTTACAGCTTCGACGAGCCTCAACTTCTTCCCCCTCATGTCCGCCCGGCTCCGAGTTTTCATCGCAAGCGAGAAGACGTTCTCGTAGGAATCCGTCGAAAGACCGATTGCCTCCTTCTCGCAGACTGGGCACTTCAGGAGGCTTTCTAGGTCGCCGACCCGCCTCAGTTCGAGGAAGTTCCAGCAGTTTGTGCAGACAGCTACCACGAAGGTGTCGTTGACCCTCGCCCATGTCGACTGTTTGAGCAGCGCCCTGAGCCTCTCCGGGGACACTATCTCTCCCCTCCTGCTGATCTCCTCAACCCCTATCCTCGCAATAGGAGAAAGCGCCTCTGATTCTATCAACTTCACTTCGATGGCGCCTGCGCTAATCTTCTCGATTACATCTGCGGACCCAGCCAGGTCCAGGTCGTCGTGGAAGATCATACTCATCGCCTCTTCGTAGACGGGGGTGTCTCTTAACGCCTCGATCAGGCCGGCTATCGAAACACTCGCATATTCTGCGTCCTTGGCTATCGCTCCACACTTCTTTCCCGCGTGGATGAGCCGTCTCTTGAAGATCCCGCTCCTCTCCACAGCCTTCTCAGTCGCCATCTTGAGATCGAGCTTGTGCAGCTCCTCCAGGACCGAGACGACTGCCGATGGAGCCACGTCTGCTTCGATGATTATTCTGTAAGGGTCCTGATGCACGGCGACCGACTGCCCCATCCTTTCAGAGATGAGGTGTCCTATCACCCTTGCCAGCAGCCGGTTCACCTTGTGTCCGAACGCCGCCTGAATCACGATGTATTTGTCCCACCTTTCAATCGTGACCAGTCTTTCCGAGGGAATCGGCAGTTTCGCGGAATGCTGTTCTGCCACCTCTTTGAGTGCGTCCAGAGTCAATTCCCGGGAGACCGGGTAGGTCCTACAGATTTCGCCAAGATACTTCTCCCCGTCTCCTTTCTCGATCTCCTCTGCATACCTGCGGCGAATCATCCCGACCTCGGCGGCCACCTCTCTTGGGACCGGGATCTCGTCTCCCACCCAGTTGGGAACCGCTCCCGTGGGGTCCTCTTCCGCCTTCACGTACACCTTGTTGCCGTAGATCTGTTCGATCTTCCAGCACCTCCCAGCCTCCACAAACTTGACGCCCACCTCCCCGTACTCGGAGACGAATGCCTCGTCCAGGGTTCCGACGAAGCTGTCCCCCTCAATCACCAGGTACTGCCTTTCGTCCGGAATCATCGACAGGTTGTCGAAGTAGTACTGGAAGAGAGGCTTGACATCTCTTGCCCGGAAGACCTTGCCGTCGGATTCGCTGTAGTAGGCCAACCTCGGGTACCTCTCCCTCATGTAAGTCAGGACCTTCTTCAGCTTCTGTCCGTCCATCCCGGAGTAGACGTGACTCCTCTTCAGGAGTTTCTCCAGGTCCCCGAAGTTCCAGTTTCCCTGCTCAATCAAGAGGCCCGCGACCTGGTGGACCGCAACGTCATACGGCTCCATGACGGGCTCCAGTGGTTCGAGCTCTCCCGCCACGGCCTTCCTGCACAGGACCGCAGCCTCGAGCGTGTCGTCCGAATCCTGGGTGATGATCATCCCGTTCGACACCTCTCCGACCCTGTGGCCGCTCCTTCCGACCCTCTGGATCAGTCTGGTCACCTGTCGGGGTGAATTGTATTGGATGACGTACTCCAAGAAGCCGATATCGATTCCTAGCTCCAGGCTGCTCGTGCAGATCACCCCAAGGAGTCTGCCTTCCTTGAGACTTCTCTCGACCGCCTCCCTCGTCGCCTTCGAGAGCGAGCTGTGGTGTATTCCTATGGGGAACTTTGGGTCCCAGACCCTGAACCTGTTGGCGAGCGCCTCCGCTTCAGTCCTTGTGTTGGTGAAGATCAGTACCGACCTGTATCTCTCCACGGTCTCCTTTATCATCCTCAGCCTCGCGGCCACTTCGGGGAAGGAGTAGATTGCCTCGGCCAGGATTCTGTCCTCTCCCGTCGCCCTCGGCGCGGCGACCTTCAGCGAGAGGCTCTTTTCCACGGGGACCCTGACGACTTCGCAATCCCTCCCGCTGCCGACGAGGAACTTGGCCACCCTTTCGGGCGACCCGACCGTGGCCGATAGCCCCACCATCTGGATCTCGTTCTCAACGACGTCGCGCAACCTCTCCAGTCCTACGCTCAGCTGACTCCCTCTCTTGTCCTCAGCGAGCTCGTGGACTTCGTCCACCACGACCCATCTCAGCTTCGAAAGATTCTGCCTGATTCTTCTCCCGACCAGCAGTATCTGCAGCGTCTCCGGCGTCGTGATCAGGATGTCAGGCGGGGCGAAACTGAGGTTGGTCCTCTCCGCCTGAGAGCTGTCGCCATGCCTCACGCCCAGCCTTATGTCGAAGCGCTTGCACCACCACTGCATCCTCTCGAGCATGTCTCTGTTCAGGGCCCGTAGGGGCGTGATGTACAGCAGCTTCGTTCCCCTCTCCCGTCCTTCGCCCTCTCTGACGAGGGCATCGAGTATCGGGAGAAGCGCGGCCTCGGTCTTCCCGGTCCCCGTCGGCGCCATCAGCAGCGCGTTCTTGCCCGCCCTCACCAGCGGGACCAACTTCATCTGAGGGTCGGTGGGCGTCTCGAACCCTCTCTCCTTCAACGCCTGAATCAGCGGGGGGGAGAAGAGTTGGAAGACGTTCGGTTCGTTCAAAGGCTGTCCTCCAAACCCATATCCAAGAGAGTGAGCTTCAAAGAATTCCCTGCTGCGAAGAAACCCTCTCGCGGGTTTCTCCTCCAATAAGCTTGCGGTCCATGGGCAGGCTCCGGCTCGCTTCTGGTCTCTCTGCGACCGGGGCCGACTACGCTTAAATAACTACTTATAACATAAGTAATAAAGTCATGATTAGCCCGTATGAGATAGTCTCGAAGTCGGCCCTGCCCGCTCTCAGAGCGATGGTGGCCAGGCGTCTGCAGCTGGACTACAACATGACGCAGCAGCAAGTCGCGGAGGCCCTTGGCATAACCCAGGCATCCGTCAGCAACTACAACCGCAGGACGCGGGGAATGATGGTGAACTTCGAGAGCGACCCGAAGGTTGCGAAGGCCGCAGACATAATTGCCCGCGGACTCTCAGAGAAGGACCCCGACCAAGGGGAATCACTGAAGTCGATGACCGATGTGCTCGACTACGTCAGGCTGAACCACCTGATGTGCTCACTCCACCGCGACCTCGAGCCGGGGTTCCAGGTCGAAGGCTGTTACGCGTGCGACGGGGCACTCTTCGGAAAGGGTTTTGACAGACTCAAAGCACTAGCCGGCAACTGAGTTGCAAGCCGACACAAAACCGGATTGGCTAGTCGTAGAGCCTCCAGGTGGTCAGAGCCACCAGGAACTCAAGAATCTGTTCGGAAGGCTTGGTCTTCATACGGTCTGCGAAGAGGCCCACTGTCCCAATGTCCACGAATGCTGGGGAGGTGGGACTGCCACCCTGATGCTTATGGGAGATGTTTGCTCGCGGGCCTGCCGCTTCTGCATGGTCACCCCAGGCAAGCCCGGCGGAGCCCTTGACCGGTTCGAGCCGGAGAACGTCGCTCTCGCCCTCTCGCGAATGGGTCTGAGGTATGTGGTCTTGACCTCGGTCGACCGGGATGACCTTCCCGACGGGGGCGCTGCCCACATTGCTGAGACCATAAGGCTCGTGAAGGAGCGAATCCCCGGTCTTCTGGTTGAGGTTCTCATCCCTGACTTCCAAGACGACCTGGACGCAATCAGGACTGTGGCGGAGGCGAGGCCAGACGTCATCGCACACAACATCGAGACGACGCTTTCGCTGACCCCAAAGGTCAGGGACCCTCGCGCCAACTACTGGCAGTCTCTCTCTGTCTTGAGGAACGTAAAGAAGGTGAACCCGCGCATCTTCACCAAGTCGTCTGTCATGGTGGGACTGGGGGAGACCGAAGAAGAGGTCGTTCTTGCGATGGCCCATCTCCGCAGGGCTGGGGTCGACTTCCTGACAGTCGGGCAGTATCTCCGTCCATCGAGCAGGCACCTTCCTGTGATCGAATACGTGAAACCCTCGCAGTTCGAGCGCTACAGAGCTCTGGGCAAGGAGCTCGGATTCAGGTACGTGGCATCCGGCCCCTTGGTGAGGAGCAGCTACCGGGCCGGCGAGTTCTTCATCCGTTCTTCTCTTGAAAGCGATCTCCGTGAACGCCAGTCTTATATGACCGCCGGCGCAGAAACGCCGGTTTGACCGAGCCGGAGTTCCTGAAGAGCTCGGGCGCCGACGCGATACCGAGAATCTTCAGCGAGACAGACTTCAAGCTCTCGAATGCGGAGGAGGCGCTGTACCGGAGGCTCACACCAGAAGGGACGATCAGGGGGAAGGAGCCGGGCATCAGCCCCGCCCTGCTCAGGAGGCTCTACGAGCAGATGGTCTATGGCAGGGTCTTCGACGAGAAGGCGAGCAACCTATCCACTCTCAGGGAGATTGGGACCTATGCCCCGGAGAAGGGGCAGGAGGGAGCTCAGGTCGGCTTCGTCAACGCCCTGGAAAGGGGGGACTGGTACGTGCCGATGTACAGGGATTCGGTGGGGATGCTAGCGTTTGGCATGCCAGCCTACCAACTGCTCCAATACTGGGGAGGGGACGAGAGGGGCATGCAGATACCTGAAACGCTCAACATGCTCCCCCTTGCAGTCCCGGTCGCGACCCAGCTCCCGCACGCCGTGGGTCTGGCGATGGCCCGATGGCTGCATGGGGAGAGGTCGGTGACGCTCGCATGCACGGGCGACGGGGGGACATCGAAGGCCGACTTCCATGAATCTCTCAACTTCGCCGGAATCTACGACCTCCCGGTCGTCTTTTGTGTAGAGAACAACCAATGGGCCATCTCGGTCAGGCGAGACCAGCAGACGGCCTCGATGACGATCGCGCAGAAGGCGGTCGCCTACGGTTTCGAAGGAATCTTGGTCGACGGGAACGACGCCATCGCCTCCTATGAAGCGACGAGATACGCAGCGGAGAAGGCCAGGAGGGGAGGAGGGCCCACTCTGCTCGAGTTCTCCACCTACAGGCTCGGCCCGCACACGACGGCGGAACTCGTGTCCAACAAGCTGAAAGCCCCCGAGGAGATCGCCGAGTGGGAGAAGCGTAGCCCGATCACGCGCTTCGAGAAGTACCTCCGGTCGAGGGGACTCCTCGACGACGCAACCAAGGAGGCCGTGACCCAGGAGGCCCAGAAGAAGATGGCAGAGGCCGTCGCGGCCTACCGCGCTATTCCCGCCCTCGACCCTTCCGTCATGTTCGACTACATGTATTCGTACCCGACGCCTGCGCTCATCGAGCAGCAGGCAGAGGCCTTCGGTGGTCGCCCGAGACAGGAAGAAGAAGCGACAGCAGAGCCCAGCCTCAGGGGCGGAAGGCTGGGTGTGAATATCAGGAACGCCGTCAATATGGCCTTGCGTGAAGGGATGAAACGCGACGGGAAGGTCGTCGTCTTCGGCGAAGATGTCGGAGAGAACGGGGGCGTCTTCCAGGTCACGCGCGGGCTCCAGGATGAGTTCGGCCCGGACAGGGTCTTCGACACCCCGCTCGCAGAACTCGGGATCGCCGGGATGTTCGTGGGTCTTTCGATAGGAGGCATGGTCCCCGTTGCGGAGTTCCAGTTTGACGGCTTCACTCTGCCTGCCTTGGACCAGATCTTCGGACATGTGGCAAGGATGAGGAACAGGACAAGGGGCAGGTACGCGCCCAGGGGCGTCATTCGCTTTCCGTACGGGGCCGGAATCCGGGCGCCGGAGCACCACTCCGATTCGCCCGAGGCGTACTACGCACACACTCCGGGCCTCAAGGTGGTCATCCCGTCCAACCCATTCGACGCGAAAGGACTCCTCTGCTCGGCGTTGCTCGCGTCGGACCCTATCGTATTCATGGAGCCTAAGAGGCTCTATGACTCGCCGAAGATGGAGGTGCCAGAGGAGGAGTACGCCATCCCCATCGGCAAAGCCAGGGTCGTCAGGGAAGGAGCCGACGTGACGCTGGTCTCCTACGGGGCGATGATGGTCCCCACTTTGCAGGCCGTCGATGAGTTGCAGGGCGAGCACTCCGTCTCTGCGGAGGCGATCGACCTGCGCACCGTCTCCCCTCTCGACTTTCCCGCCATCCTGGGCTCGGTCCAGAAGACGGGCAGAATCGTGATCGTCCACGAGGCACCCAGAACTCTCGGCATCGGAGCCGAGATTGCCGCCACAGTGGCAGACAGGGCCCTCGACTACCTGAAGGCTCCGGTGAAGAGGGTCACAGGGTTCGACACGGTCGTGCCACTCGCGAAGATGGAGGATTACTACATCCCCAGCAAGGAGAGGATCGTCAAGGCCGCGGCTGACCTGACCAGATACTAGACTCTCGAAAAACACTAATAGAGTGAGCCGGTCGAGTCGCTCTGACCAGCCGTTGGTCTTTGAGTTCAAGCTTCCTGACATTGGCGAGGGAGTCGCCGAAGGCGAGATCCTGAAGTGGATGGCCAAGGAGGGCGACCAGATCAAGGAGGATCAACCTCTCGTTGAGGTGATGACCGACAAGGTCAACGTGCAGATACCGGCACCCAGAAGCGGCAAGGTCTCCAAGATTATGGTCAAAGCGGGTGACATCGCAAAGGTCGGTCAAACGATCATGGTGATAGACGACGGATCGTCAGGGGCGGCCGCACTGACCACCCCACAGGTCCCGCAAAGTTCTGCGAGACCCACTCCAGCCCAGCAGGAGCAGCCTACTCAGGCATCGCCCGGGGCGCTCGCCACTCCCGCAACGAGGCGACTGGCCAGAGAGCTCGGCGTCGACATCTCCACAGTCAGGGGCTCGGGCCCCCAGGGACGCGTGACGGACGACGACTTGAGACGCGCGGTTGCGGCCCCAAGGGTCGTCCCCTCGGCGCCCGTCCAGGCTCACGTGCCCGCCGCCCTCGGCGCAAGGGAAGAAGTCATCCCGCTCCGGGGGATGAGAAAGATAATCGCCGAGAAGATGGTGAAGTCGAAACAGACCGCGGCTCAGGTCACCCACGTGGACGAGGCCGACATGACCGAGCTCGTCCTCCTCCGCGAGGCCTTCAAGGGAAGCGCGGAAAAGAGAGGCGTCCGCCTGACCTACCTCCCCTTCGTGATCAAGGCGCTCGTGCCCGCGCTGAAGGAGTTCCCGTACGTGAACTCGTCGCTCGACGAGCAGGCAGGAAACATCGTCCTGAAGAAGTATTACAACATCGGAGTCGCCACGGACACCGAACAGGGCCTTGTCGTCCCGGTCGTGAAGGACGTAGACACCAAGGACGTTTTCGAACTGGCGGGCGAGATAGAGAAGCTGGCAGAGAGGGCGAGGAGCGGGCAGCTCGCCCTCGATGAAGTCCGAGGCTCCACGTTTACAATTACCAACGTCGGCGCGATTGGAGGGCTCTTCGCCACGCCCATAATCAACCTCCCCGAGGTGGCAATCCTGGGCCTCCACAAGATTACCAAGCGGCCCGTCGTCAGGGACGGCAGGGTAGAGGTGAGAGACATCACCTACCTCTCTCTGTCCTTTGACCACCGTGTCCTCGACGGGGCCTACGCGGCAAGGTTCACCAGCAAGGTCATCGAGACTCTTCAGGACACCAAGAAGCTGCTCGCGGAAGTTATCTGAACTGTGGATCAGCTCAGCAAGGTTTAAGCCATTAAGTCGGACGATGCCGACAGAACCTGCCATGCTCGAAGCGGACCTCACGGTCATCGGAGGCGGGCCCGGTGGCTACACGTGCGCGATTAGGGCCGGCCAGCTCGGCCTGAAGACGGTCATCGTCGAAGCTGACAGGATTGGGGGCGAGTGCCTCAACTACGGATGCATCCCTTCGAAGTCCCTGATTACGGTTGCCAAGCTCTTCGACAGGGTCAGGGAGGCAGAGAAGTTCGGGTTGAAGGCTTCCGGGCTTACTGTCGACTTCGCTCAGATGCAGAAGTGGAAGTCGGAGGTCGTTTCCAAGCTGGTCAGCGGGGTCGAGATGCTTCTGAAGGGCAACCGCGTCACGATAATCATGGGAACAGCAGAGGTCGTGGGAGCGAACAGAGTTCTAGTCAGGAAGGCGGACGGGCAGGAAGAGATCTCGACGAAGAATCTCGTGATAGCAACGGGCACCGAGACCGTCCAGCTGCCGGGCTTGGAGTTCGACGGGGACACGGTGATCGGCTCGAGGGAGGGCCTCGACCTGACGAGCGCCCCGAAGAGGCTCATGATCGTGGGAGGGGGCGCGATCGGGCTGGAGTTTGCCTCGATGTTCCAAAAGCTCGGAAGCGCCGTCACGATTGTCGAAGTGATGGACCAGCTAATGCCCGGCAGCGACCCCGAGGTCGTTCGGGTGGTCCAGCGCAAGTTCGAAGGGAGGGGCGTCAGGATCCATCTGAAGTCCAAGGTCTCCAAGGTCTCCAAGGGAGCGTCGGGCGTGAATGTCGAAGTGGAAACCCCGGACGGGACTGTGGCCGTGGAAGTCGACAAGGTCCTGGTCAGCGTGGGGCGCAAGCCCAGGACCGGGAGGATGAACCTCCAGGCAATCGGGGTCGAGACAGACCAAAGGGGATTCATCGCGACCGACGACAGGATGCAGACGTCGGCCCGCTGGGTCTACGCCATAGGCGACGTGCGCGGCCCGCCGTTGCTGGCCCACAAGGCATCGAAGGAGGGTCTGGTCGCCGCAGAGTGCGTCGCCGGTCTGCCAAGCGCCGCAGACTGGAAGGCGATTCCCGACGCTGTCTTCTGCGACCCGGAGGTCGCCAGCGCAGGCCTCACTGAAGCGAAGGCCGTCCAAGCTGGCTACAGCGTGAAGAGGACTAGGTTCCAGTTCGCTGCTCTGGGCAGGGCCCTTTCCAGTGGAGAGGGCGAGGGGTTCGTCAAGGTCGTCTCGAAGGCGGACGACGGCCTCGTCCTCGGCGTCCAGATCGTCGGCCCAGATGCCTCCAACTTGATCAGCGAGGCGGCTCTCGCGATCGAGATGGGCGCCACGGTAGAGGACATCGCCCTGACTATCCATCCTCATCCGACACTCTCTGAAGCGATCATGGAGGCATCCGAGTCGGCAGCGGGGAAGCCGATTCACCAGTTGAGGATATGACTGGAGCACTCCTCGACCTCGGCAGGATGGAGTACGGAACCGCGCTTGAGCTCCAGAGAGGGCTCGCGGGTCGGAGGGCGAGGGGAGACGTCCCGGACCTCCTGATACTCCTAGAACACGACCACGTGATCACGCTGGGGAGAAAGACGTCGCCGGACAACTTCGGGCCCCAGGGTGTTCCTGTCTTTCAGGTCGAGCGGGGAGGTGACGCCACATACCACGGCCCTGGACAGCTCGTGGGCTACCCTATCCTCTTGCTGGAAGACCACGACGTGCGCAGGCACGTCAGGAACATGGAGGAAGCCGTCATAAGGGCAGCGCGCAGGTTTGGCGTAGAAGGCGAGAGGCTGGAAGGTCACCCCGGGGTCTGGGTTCGGGGCAAGAAGCTCGCCTCCGTCGGGGTAACGGTTACCAACTGGGTGACCTACCACGGGTTCGCTCTGAACGTCAACACGGATTTGTCATACTTCAGTCTGATCAGGCCCTGCGGCCTCGACCCTCAGTTGATGACTTCGATGGAACGGCTCAGGGGGGAGAGGGTCCCCTTCGAGGAGGTGAAGGAGGCCGTCGGGACCGAGTTTTCTTCGGTGTCGGGCCGAGCCTTCGTGCCTCGGAGCCTCGAAAGCCTTGCCGAGCCTGGAAACGTTAAGTAGAGCAGTGGGTGGCTCGGGCCGAGATGCCCAAGGAAGCCGCGCCAAAGGTCACATACGTAACCCTCTTCGCCGACGAGAGCCTCCACCCGAAGTTCGAGGCAGCGCTGAAACGGTTCAAGCCGAAGCTCGGCAGCCGCTACCCGATGTTCATAGGAGGAAAGAAAGTCTGGTCGGAAGCAGGCGAGTTCGAACACAGGAGCCCCATCGACGCCTCGATTGTGGTGGGGAAGTTCCAGGTCGGCACGCGGGAGCATGCGGTCGATGCGATAGCCTCATCGAAGGAGGGTTTCGAGGTCTGGAGTTCGAAGCCTTGGCAGGAGCGGGTCAGGGTGATGGAGAGGTACGCCAAGCTCGTCGACGAAAGGAAGTTCGAGATAGCCGTAGCGATAACCTACGAGGTCGGTAAGAACCGGCTCGAAGCGCTTGCGGAAGCGTGGGAGGCCGTAGACTCCGTGAAGTACTGTGCGAAGATTATGAGGGATGAGAAAGGCTACGTCACCAAGATGGGGCCCGGAGGGCCGGGAGAGCATACGCTCGTCCTGGGCAAGCCTTACGGTGTCTGGCCCGTCATCTCTCCGTTCAACTTCCCGTTCATGCTCGCCAGCGGGATGGCCCTGGGTGCTCTGATCACGGGCAACTCGATCATCCTGAAACCGACGAGCGAGGCGCCCCTGACCGGCCTGATGCTCTACGAGGCCTTCAGCGATGCGGGCGTCCCCACAGGTGCGGTCAACTTCGTCACCGGTCCGGGGGCCAACTTCGAGGATGAATTCGTCTCGAACCCCGACGTCGCCGGTATCGCCTTCACGGGTTCGAGGGAAGTCGGAATGCGCCTCCACAGGAGGTTCCTCACAGGCCAGCCCTATCCGAAGCCCATGCTGCTCGAAATGGGTAGCAAGAATCCCACGATAGTCACCGCAAAGGCTGACATCACGAAGGCGGTTGAAGGGACGGTCAGAGCGGCTTACGGCTACGGAGGCCAGAAGTGCAGCGCGACCTCCCGTCTTTATCTCCAGAAGGACATCGCACGCGAGTTCCTCGACGCGCTGAGTGACCGGGTCGACAAACTGGTCGTCGGCGATCCGCGCGACAAAGATGTCTTCATGGGGCCTGTCATCAACGAAGCGGCGGTCGCGAGGTTCGAGGCGGCGGTGGATGAGGCCAAGTCCGCGGGCGGCAAGGTCCTGATCGGAGGGACTGTAATGAAGGATGGCGGACTTGCAAGAGGATACTACGTCTCGCCGACGGTCGTGACCGGTCTCCCGCGCGGCCACAGACTCTTCAAGGATGAGCTCTTCATCCCGTTCGTCGTCGTCGACGAATTCTCAACCGTGGAAGAAGCAATAGCGGAGGCCAACGACACGGAATACGGTCTCACGGCCGGCATCTTCTCCAAAGACAAAGGGGAGGTCAAGAAGTTCTTCGACGGTATTAGGTTCGGGGTAGCATACGCCAACAGAGGGGGCGGCTCAACGACAGGCGCGTGGCCCGGAGCACAGTCCTTCACAGGCTGGAACGCGAGCGGCGCTACCGGGAGGGGGATCGGCGGACCCAACTACCTGCTCAACTTCCTCCGCGATCAGTCTCAGACGACGGTCAGCTGACCGCGTGGGTACGCGGTAGAACAGGAGAGCGACGAACTGTCCCAGCGACCACCGGGCTGACTGTCCATTCGGCCTCTTTCCTGCCGGCTTACCTTTGCAAAGTGACTACATAGACTATCGAGAAGACGACGATCTTCACGAACGGATCAGGTTCGAACCGGTCACTTCAGCGGGACGTAGAGGCTCGAGCGGCTAGAGCCGATGCCCGGCGTCCCGTGAACTACCTTCTTGTTGGTGATTACGAACTCGCCCAGGTACCTGCCTATCATTTCGGGTTTCACTTCGAGGGGCACGAACTCTTTCCCATTGTGGACCCCTATTGTGAGTCCCACCATCGACGGCAGAACTATCATGTCCCTTGCGTGAGTCTTGATCTGTCCCTGCAGCCTTCCTTCCTTAATCGCCCTCGCATCCTCCAGTATCTTCCTCTTCTCTTCGGAGACCCCCCTGTTGAGCGACCTCCTGGCCCTGGAGGGCAGCAATTCAAGGAGCGCCTCCGTGGACATCGAGCTGAGCTCCTCGATCGACCGCCCCCTGTACCTGAACTCCTTCGGCAACTACTTTACCTCCGCGCTCGCCCTAGCCAATCTCTTCCTTCCGGTCTTTCTCGGCGCTATTAACCCTACCTTCCTTCCAGGCGGGGCGTTTCTCGACGTGCTGGTCGACTTGCCCGGATGCTGGTGCCTTCCTCCACCGAATGGATGGTAGACGGCGGCCATCGCTATCCCTCTCATGCGCGGATAGACTCTGCCAGACGCCCTCATGGCGTGGTGCCTCGCGCCCGCCGTCAGGAATGGCTTCTCGCGCCTTCCACCTCCGGCGACTTCGCCAACCATCGCCCTGCACCTGTCGTCGATCAGAATGTTCTTGCCGGACGGCAGCTTGATGATCGCCTTTTCGTTGGCCTTCGAGAAAAGGACCGCCGAGGTGCCCGAGGCCCTCACCAACTTACCCCCATCTCCCTGCCTCAGCTCGATGTTGGAGATCCTCGTGCCCTCCGGAATCTGTGACAAAGGCATCATGTTTCCGGGGACCGGGGCTGCTCCCGCCCCCATCGAAAGTTGCTTCCCCACCGACAGTCCGGCGACAGCCGGGAGGTAGGCGAACCTGTGGTTACCATATGCTATCTGCGCGAGCGGAGCCGATCTGCCTCTCTCGTCCATGAGAGCTGTGACCGTCGCAGTCCCCTCTGAGTCGGGTCCGATTCTCGGGTACCTTACCGGGGCAATCTTACCCCTGATTGGGGCTCTGAACTGGATGCCAGCCTTTCCTCTTCTGCGTTGAAGGATTCTCTTTCCCAATTTCTACACCAGGCCCAGCTTCGTCGCCAGCTCCGCGGCCTTCTTCTCCTCTAGGAGCCTGACAAAAGCCTTCTTCCCCTTTACCGTCCTCTCAGTGTTGACCGCCGCCACCTTCATCTCGTACAGCGCTTCGAAGGCTCTTGCTATCTGCGACTTCGATGCCTTGTCGTCGACCAGGAAGCAGAGCTTGTTCTCCTTCTCGATCTGGTCGAAGGTCCTCTCAGTGACGTAGGGCCGCCTCAGAAGCTTCTGCGCGTCTTCAAGACGCATGTGAAGATTCTACCTCCGTTTCTCTTGCGCTTAGAGTCCCCAATGCCGATTCAGTCCACAGCGTCAATCTTCCGGGAACGCCCCCCGGCGCGAGGTCCATCACGCTAAGACTGTCCACCCTCGCGACTCCGACTCCCGGGATGCCGCCTGCCGCCTTGCCGACCCCTCTGTCGTTGGTCACCACGATCAGTGGTCCGACCCTGGTCCGGTACACTCGCCCGCGGAGCCTCGACTTCCCGGTTCTCCTCTTCGATCCCTCGTCGACCCGCTTCAGTTCTGCGCCGAGCTCCATCTTCCCCAGGAACGACATCAGTTCTGTGGTCTTCTCCAAGGTCTCTATGTCGTCTGTGACCACGAGCGGCAGTTCGAGCTTCTTGACTCGATGACCGCGTGCCTTCACGGCCTCGAGGCTCGCGGTGTATGCGATGGCCGAGTCCGTCGCCAGGCGCCTCTCCTTCCTGTTGATGCCAAGATAAATCACCTTTTCTGACCTCGGCGGATGGGCCAGGCGCCCTTTCACTACGCTTGCGACACCTCCGGCTAATCCACCCCTGGAGTACCTCTCCCCCTTCACCCTGGGGATTCTGGACCTTCCTGTGCCCGTCGGGGGGCTGTGTGTCTCAGCCGTCGTCCTCTCGCCCGCCATCGGGTCCCTGCCCTTAGGCTGGAATCCATGAGAGCCAACGAGCCAAAACGCTCGTTTGACCAGGTCAGGCCTCAGTTGCGTGGAGAAGACTTCAGGGACATCGATCTTCCCTCCCGGCTTACCATCCAGACCAACGACTTCTGTCTTCATCTAGCTCATCTTCCTATCATCGGACTCAGCTCGACGACCTGAGGCGGCGCCTGACTCTTCGTGACCCCTCTCGCCCTGAATCTGACCATCACGAACCTTCGGGCCGGACCTGGCACGGAACCTCTGAGGACCGCATAGTCGCCCCTCACCTCGCCGAAGTGTAGGAAGCCGCCAGCAGGGGTTATCGGCTTCTCGGCAGCGTTCGCCGCCAGCAGAATCCTCTTTCCGGTCTCTGTCCTCTGGTGGAACCCCATCTGCCCCGCTCTGGCAATCGTGTACATGACCGCTGCGGGGTGCCAGGGGCCTATCACTCCTACGGCTCTGACGCTCTTCCTAGACTTGTGCTGCTTCCTCTTGACCCCGAACCGAGTGACCGGACCCTCGAACCCTTTGCCTTTCGTAATCCCCAGCACATCGACGTACATGCCAGCCTTGAAGACGTCCGCAAATCTCACTTTCTTCCCGATCAACCCAAGAACATAATCTGCCTGTGACTTCACGTCCGCTCCCGCAACCCCGACCTCCATCACGATGGGCTCCTTCTGGGAGAGCCCGACGTCGTGAGGGACCGTCGAAATCATCGCGGCTACGCGCCTGGCGCGTTGTAGCGGGAGTTTCTCCGACGTCTGACCCGCTGCCTTCACATCCGCGATCGGCAGGTCGCGTCCGTCCTCATGACTGTAGAGGCGCAGCCCGACCACCTCAGCCTCCGGCAGCGACAGCACGCTGGACATGTTGAATAACGGCTTGCCGAAGTTCGGGGTCTTTGCCCTGTCGTCGACGGTGATGACGTGAATCGTGCCTGCCTTGAATGCCGGGAACCCTAGGATTGTGGGCTTCTCGCTTTCGATCTTGGGCCAGGTCCTTATCCTTGGGAGTAGGCTCTTGGCACGCCCTCTAGGCCTGTACGCAAGACTTCCTCTGCGTGGCGCGCTATGCTTGCGGTGACCCAACTCACGCTAACCTTTCCCGAACCCCGTTTCTCGGTTTGCACTTAAGCTTTCTCAGACCACGAGCGTATTCATGAGGTTGAGACCGGCGAAGATTGCCTCTTCTGCCCTCACGGTTTCTACATGCTGGTCCGCGAAGAGGTTCACCACATAGTCGGACTTCCGTGCCAGCTCGGGACCGACAATGTCAAAGAGGCCTCTTGAGGGTGAACCAAAGATGAGCTTCACACCCCCGGCCTTGAGGACTGCGCTCCTCAGGCTGGGGATCAGCGACTGGAGTGAGTTCCCGAACCTCGAGGTAGCCACCCTGAGCGCGAACCTCTGATCGGAGAAGACTTCCTCCACCGTGCTGGTCTCGACGGAATAGCCCCAGTATTCGTTGACTTGGTCCCGCGGAATCAACTCCGCGGCCAGCGGAGCCGTGGACGCGATCCTGACCGTCACTCTTCGGTTAGCCCCAATCCTTCCCTGGAATCGAGGGTTCTTGTCGAGGCCGATGTCGACGGTCCCGTCTGAGTTGGTGATTCCCTCCCTCACGTCTCCCACGACGAGCTTCTCCAACGGCACCTTGGGCTTGTGTGAGGGTATCCGCAGAGGGGGAAGGAGGCCGGCGTACCTGAGCATATCGTCAAGGGGGTACAGCCTCCTCCGGAGGTACTGGGGGGTTTCGAGGTACTCCAGCACCTTTGTGATCAGCGTCGGCTCGCCGCGTCTCTTGTCGTCCCTGAAGACCTGGATGACGTCGACGCCGTAGATGGAACAGGCTCTCGCGATCAGGCCCAGCTTGGCAGTCTTGTCCCTGGGCGCGTCCCTTTCTTCTAGCACCGTGTCGGGGAAGGCCACTGCGAGCTGCCTTCCAAGGAGAGCCATCGAACCAGGAGTCTCTCTCCTGCGTTAATTCAGCTTTCTGCAAGGAAGCGAGTTCGGTTCGATACACAGATGAACAGAGCTCGGTAGGGATTGGACTCGTGGAACTGAAGGGGGGGAAACGAAAGAAGAGGATCAACTGGGTCTATTCGGTCTTCCCGGTCGCGCTTGCCACTGGCCCGCTGAGCACGCTGATTCAGCTGTACCTCATCGAACTGAACGGGGTCACCCTGGGCACCATCTACAGCGGTCTGGCTATCGCCATCTTCAACGGGGTCAGCATCCCTGCCGCGATCTTCTGGGGCTTTACGACCGACAGGCTGCACAGCCGCCGAGGTCTCATAGCGGCCAGCTATGCGGTCATGGCGGTGGTGCTCGTCTCGTTCTATTTCGACAGGTCGACCGCCGGGACGATCGCCACGTACTCGGTCTTCTCCTTCGTCTCTGTGGCCTCTGCGACGCCGCTCAACCTCCTGATCATGGAGACTGAGGAGAAGGGGAAGTGGGCGAGCGCCTTCGCCAAGCTCTCCATGATGTCGAGTGTCGGATACGTCGGCGGTCTCGTCTTGAGCACGCTGTGGTCAGAGAAGTTCTCACTGATTCTGCTTTCGGTCCCATTAGGTTTCTGCGCCTTGGCCTCGGCGGCCCTCTCGGTAATCACCATCGCAGAGCCCGCCTTCATCCTCGAAAGGGAGAACGTCGCCATGAGGAGATCGAGCTTCTTCAACAGGCTGCTCACCCTCCCGGTCTTCTTCATCAGAGCACCGAAGGCCTCGGACTTCACGAGGGTCTTCAGAGGGCTCCGTTCGAGTCTCACCAGCTACGTCCCGCTCTTCTACATATCCACGGTCCTGTTCTATCTGTCCAGCGGCCTCTTCAACACCTCCTTTGTGCCAGCCATGTCCGCCTTCTCCATCACAGAAGTCGAGACCTTTGCGGTCATCCTGGCCGGGGCGGTGGCCCAGACCCTTGCCTTCCAGGGGGCCGGGCGTTACGTGAGCGCTCAGTCGCTGGTGACGACCAGCGCCCAGGGGCTGCTCCTCCGCGGATGGTCCTACATCGTGATCGGGGCGGCCGCGCTGCTCCTGGCTGGACCCTTGTTCATCGTTCCGGCCCTCGTCATGTACCCGATTGCCGGCGGGATAGCCTTCGCAGTCTACTACACCTCTTCGAACACGATGATGTTCAACACCGTCCAGAGGAAGAACCCCGGTGCGGCTCTCGGCGTCTATTCGGCGGTCGTCGGAATAGCCACCATGGGAGGGTCCCTCGCGTCAGGGTTCATTTCGGTGTACCTTGGATTCTACACGACCTTCGTGCTCGCCGGAGTCCTTCTCTTCGCGGCGGTCTGGATCGTCGCGCGACTGCCGAAGTCGCCAGGCACTGATTCGGGGTCCCACCAGTAGACGCCAAGAAGCGCTCTTCTAAAATATCGGTCGTCTCGACGTCCGACCGAAATTGGTAAGCAAGCGATTCAGGGTCGCAGGACGGGTGAGCAGTTCGAACCTTCGGGCCATCAAGCCCGTTCTGGAGCAGCTCATCAAGACGGGCTCCGTCAGAGAGGCAGAAGGCGAGTTCATCGTCGAGGCAGAGATGGAAGGCGACAGCGCAAAGGAGTTGAACCGCCTCACTCTTTCCGCATTGAGAAGAGTGGAGAAGAGGACGCGGCTGCGCTCCGAGTGGACCTCCGAGAACGGAACGACGCAGAAGTTCTTCGACTACGTCCTGAAGAAGACGACCAAGACCAACCCCTCATCATAGGCTGTTCAATCTTGGGCGAATCATCAAGCAGCGCGGCGACAACTGGGACGGTCGGCGTCGTGTCAGCTGCCGAACGGCGTTATCGCAACGTCGCAATCATCGTCGTCATGTTGGGGGTGTCGATGAGCGGCATCGACACCTCGGCGGTCGTCCTCGGCTTGCCGCGCATGACGCTTGACCTCAACTACCCGCTCATCAACATGGTGTGGGTAATCATGGCATACCTTCTCGTGATTACGATACTCGGCACCCAGGTCGGCAGGCTGGGCGACATGTTCGGCAGGGTCAGGATGTACAACCTAGGGTTCGCCTCGTTCACCATAGGCTCACTGCTGTGCGGCCTCTCGGCCAGCGGGCCCCAGCTCATCGGCTTCCGCGCGGTCCAGGGGCTGGGCGGTGCCCTGATCTACTCGAACAGCGGGGCGATCATCGCCGACACCTTCCCGCAGAACGAGAGGGGGAAGGCATACGGAATCACGGGGACGGGCTATTCGCTGGGCGCGATACTGGGAATCCTCGTCGGCGGCGCCTTCGTGACCTTCCTGAGCTGGCGCTATATCTTCTTCATCAACCTCCCCATCGGGGTCGTCGCAACCGCCGTGGGTTTCCTGATGCTGAGGGAACGCTCCCCAAGAATCAAGGCTAGGTTCGACATCGGTGGGATGACCATTCTGGGCGCTTCGCTCTTCTTCCTGCTTTTTGGATTGACCAACATCACGGGGTCGGGTTTCGCTCCGGAGTATGCCGCCGAAGTCGTGGTAGGCCTCGCGTTGCTGCCCGCATTCGTCGTATACGAAAGATGGTACTCTTCCCCGCTGCTCGACCTCTCCTTGCTGAAGCAGAGAGTTCTGACCGCGTCTATCTTCGCGGCCTTCCTTCAGTCGCTGGCCAGTTTCGCCGTACTGTTTCTGGTTGTCATGTATCTGCAGGGGGTGCGCGGGATGGCTCCCTGGAACGCTTCGCTGCTGCTCGTACCAGGCTACATACTCGGCGGAATGGTCGCGCCATTCTCGGGGAGACTGTCTGACAGGATGGGTGCCCGCGTCGTGGCATCGACCGGGCTCGCTCTGCAGGCTTGCGGCTTTCTGGTCTATCTTACACTTGGTTTGGCGACCTCGACGTACGTCGTAATACTCGGTGCCATCCTCAACGGAGCCGGGAGCAGCACATTCTTCCCCGCCAACAACAGCGCTGTCATGGCGAGCGCCCCGAGTCGGTCCTACGGCGTAGTCTCTGGCCTGCTCCGGACGTTCTCCAACATAGGCATGGTCTGCAGCTTCGCCGCCGCCCTGTTGGTCGCTTCCCTGTCAATGACGCGTCAGTTGGCCTTCCAAATCTTCCTCGGTGCGGGGTTCCAAAGCCCGCTCTCATCGCAGCTCTCTTCGGCCTTCGTGAATGGAATGCATGCAGCCTTGGCCGGGTCCATATCGGTGATCATCGTCGCCCTGATCCTGTCAGTCCTGCGGGGGAAGGAGGCGCGTACGTTGAAGCCTCCAGCAACGGTGTGAAGATAGAAGGCTCTCGGTGGAGTCTACCTCACGACAGATGGGGGCCGGCTACTCACAGCCATTCAAAGGAAGGGTTCTGAACCAATAGTGGTGTGGACCGGGGGGAGTCCATTTAACTAGTCAAGTGGAACTTCGAACGGTGTTTTCTTGATCTCACACATCCCCTTGTGGGGACGTAGCCCGGCTAGTAAAACATCAGACGTAAAACCTAGCTCTTCGATCTATTACTCTCTCGCTGAGCGGACTTGTGGAGTCGGTGTAGCTCGGCAATCTTATCCTTGTATTCTTTCTTCTTCTTCTTGTTTCCTTGCACGCGCGCTTGGTCGTATA
>Ga0116132_1000957_pt1 | contig 23949 bp, 38 predicted proteins | sample June2015DPH_17_1_2_FD_89735 | JGI IMG/M metagenome (GOLD analysis project Ga0116132, IMG submission 89735) | Peatland microbial communities from SPRUCE experiment site at the Marcell Experimental Forest, Minnesota, USA - June2015DPH_17_150 | ecosystem: Environmental > Terrestrial > Soil >... | reverse complement strand
TCCCCAGCCCGATTGAGCCGGCCACATTCTGGCGTCGAACCGTTCGACATATTGCAACGGTCCCGGCGTGTGCCCGCCCGCTGGCGCCGGGACGGCTTCGACATAGTTCCATCCGTGCTTGGACTGATGCATAATGTGCTCTTGAAAAAGCGGTTCCGGTTCAGTGTGAATGGTTTGGCATTTCACACAACCATATTGCCTCATGCGGACCGGGGCGGATTCGGCTTTAGTGTTGTTTTTCATCGAGTTACCTTAGCCTTTCCAACTATGTTCCCATTGGCATCGCTAAGGAACATTCCATGCACGTTCATTCTCGGCTTTAGCGTCAAACCGTCAATGGCTTTGGCAACGTTCCTGAGTATCCGCCCAGCCTCAGTGCCGCTGTTCGGCTCAAAGGCCGCGTTGTCCATCACAATCTCAATTTTCAGTTTCATTCAATCTACTCCGGTTAATTGGTTACTAACTGAGAGGACATTAAACCCCCTATTGAAAACAGGCAACGACTTTCTGCAAGTATTTCGCGTCCGTACTTGCCGCTAATTGATAATGCTGGCACACGCTCTGCGTAAAAGCCTGTTTCATGCCAATACCCTGTTTCACTCAAAGATAAACAGCCTTTTATCCGTGGACACGCGCGGCGGCTTGGTCCAAGCTGAGCGCGTGAAAGTGAAAATGTCTGACGAAGCGAGAGAAGCATTTCGAGCGTGCGGCAAGCGCGGCGGCAAGGCGGGTGATCCGGCAAAGAAGCGGGCGAGCGCCCTGTTGCGCTGGGCCAAGGTGAAGGCGTCACAACCCGCCAGCAAATGAATTCGCCTCGATTACAACCAAAGGCTCAGCGCCGGCTCAGGGCTGCGGTGAAAATTGGGCGGCTTGTTCGGCCTTCTGTCTGTAGCGAATGCGGCAAGCCATGCAGGGCAGAGGGCCATCATCCTGATTACTTAAAACCGCTAGAGGTTATTTGGCTGTGCCGCAAATGCCACGCGGCGCTAACGCCAGAAAGCCAGATTCGGGGCGGTCAAGTTCGCGCAGCCCAAATGACCACGGATGATCGGCGCAGCTATGGCCGCAAAGGCTGGGCGACTCGCATTGCCCGAGCGTGGGCGGCAGAGCGCAAATCAATTTCCCGCAATCAAGCGGGGATATAACCGGGCGCAAGCCCTGAGAGTAGATTGAGAATGAAAACAAAAACCGACATTGAGCCATTCGCGGCCTTACTGGAGCAGCAACAGCGCGAGGCGTTCGCCCGCCTTGCTTTGAGCCTATGACCTTAACTCCATTAACAGACAAGGAAGCGGTCGGCATCATCGGTTTTTATTCCTGTCCGACAGTGCCCGCCAGATTAGCGCGGAAATTGGAAACCGAGAACGCCGGCCTTCGGTCGGCCCTGCGCGACCTGGCCGAGATTGTCGGCGAATACCGCGAGCGCGTCATCAAGGGCGAGATCATCGGGCGACTGATCGAGCACGACTGCGAGGCTTACTTGACCGCCTGCAAATTGCTGAAGGAGTCCGTATGACCGCTACCCTTTACGGCGACCTCCGCGCGGCGGGCGTGCCCATTGCCAATCACCAGAGCGACCTTTACTTCCAGGACAGCGCCAACAGCCGAGCGATTCTGGCACGCTGGCCGGACAAGGCCAAGCTGGCCACTCGCTTTGAGAACCAGCAGACCGGCGAGACTTGGTGGGACGTGCCGTTTGCGTTCCTGCCTTGGTGGGAGCAGCGCGAAGCAGGTCGGCAGACCGTTGAGCGCTGGGTTGCCGAACTGATCGAACCGAGTGAGTTGAAAGACTGATTTATGCCAACCAACACAATAGACATCTCAAAATTCGACAAGGCGGAAGTGCTAGCCGCGCTCTACAACGCATCAAAGCAGCAAGGCATGGGATTCTTGAACCCTCGCGGACGAGAACCGCTGACCAAAGAGGAAGCCGCGAACCTACTTAAAGAAGGAACGTACTTCGATTATCTTGCAGGGCGCGTAATGAAAGTGGAATTGGGGGGCGACAGTCTCGACCCTTGGTTGTATGATCGCGACAATGGCCCCGGTGCAGCGGCAAGCGCACTTGAAAAGCTAGCCAAAGCAATCGCCACTTAAGATACTTAAGCGGGTTGTGGCTCATCTACTCCACATTTGCCGGCGGGGCTCCCGGGCTCCGCTGGACCGCGCCCTTGATTTATGAACCTACTACCCGCCGTCGAGGCTTACCTTGCCGAGCGCCAGACGCAGTTGCGGGCATTCGATCATCCGAACTTCCAAGCCATTCGAGAGCTAGAATCCGTGGCCATTCTCTGTCGGGGACTCGCTAAGCAGTCGGAGGCCATTGACAAAATGCTTGAGCCAGTCACGGCAACCCCATCAGCGGCTCGTACGTGCTCCTGTCCTCCAGGCCAGCACCTTGAGGGCTGCCCCCTTCACCCGCGCAACCTGACGAAGCTATGAGCAAGCCGACCAAATCCGTTAATCTCTGCGCGGGATGCCGTGATGACTTCTACAACGGTCACAATCCGTATGGCGTGAAGCAGTGCTGGAGCTTCCCCAAGGCAACCGTTGAGAAGCGCTTGATGATCCCCGTTGATTTGCGCCCGCCTTATGATCCGAAGTCGGCACGGTGGGCGTTGTCTTGCTATCATCCAGAGCGAGTTTGCAACGTGAAGCCCGAGGCTATCGGTAAAGATGGATTTTGGAAACACTAATTTATGACCGACCCTAACCTTTCAGTCATCAAGAGCGAGGCCGGCGCGGTGGCGCGGCCCATGCCCAATCCCGCCGAGATGATGCAAGCCATGATCGACAAGGGCATCACACACGACAACGTAGCGGCCTTTGCCGAGTTGGTAAAACTCTCCGAGCACATTGAGGACCGGAAGGCCGAGCGCGATTACGCGACCGCCAAGGCCGCGCTTCAGGCCGAGATGCCGAAGATTCAGGCGACCCGCCCAGTCCCGAACAAGGACGGCACTTTGCGCTACAAGTTCGCCCCTTTCGAGGACATCATGCGCCAAGTTCAGCCCTGCCTTGAGCGTTACGGCTTCACCGTCTCGTTCTCAACACGCTACGAGGAGGCGCGTCTGGTAAAGATTTGCACGCTTCAGCACATCAGCGGACACAGCAAGTCGAACGAATTCGCTGTAAGGATTGGCAACGGCCCGCCGGGCGCAACTGACACTCAGGCGGATGGCGCCGCTGGCACCTACGCCAAGCGATTTGCGCTCTGCGATGCCTTGAACATCGTGATCGAGCATGATTCAGACGCCAAGGCTGAGGGCGGCAAGATTGACCTCGCACAGATGAAAGAATTGCAATGCCGAGTTAAGTCCCTGCGCGTGAACGAGGCGCAGTTCTTAGCGTATGCCAAGGCCAAAGCGTATACTGAGATCGTGAGCACGGCGTACGATCGGCTGGACGAGTTCCTGACCCGAAAGGAAACCGAAGCCCGAGCCAGCCTCAAGAAGCGTGTCCTGGCAGCCGGCGGCAACCCGCAAGACCTCGCGGCATCAAGTGGCGCGGCGAGCTTCGACGAGCTTCCCGCGACCGCGCTGGAAGGCGTGGCCGAGATCGTGCGCAAGATGGAGGGCAAATGATTCTGTTCTTTGATACCGAGACCACCGGCAAGGCTGATTTTAGGTCTTCCCCAGATGCGCCACATCAGCCCAGATTAGTGCAGTTTGCCGCACTGCTATGCAAAGATGACGGAGAGGAGGTTCAGTCGGCTAACCTGATAATCAAACCGGAGGGGTTCACCATCCCCGAATCCGCATCAGCCATCCACGGCATCACAACCGAACAAGCCGTCGCCGTCGGCGTGGATTGCTCGATTGCCCGCCATCTGTATCGTCGATGGTGGAATGCGTCCAGCGTAGTCGTGGCGCACAACATTCAATTCGACCTTCTGATAATGGACGGCGAACTGTTCAGGCACGCAGGAGGCCAGAAGGCATGGGGCGAAGCGCGGGACACGTTCTGTACCATGCAGGCAATGACGCCGATTTGCAAGCTGCCAGGTAACTACGGGGATTACAAATGGCCGAAACTTCAAGAGGCGCACAAACATGCTTTTGGACAAGAGTTCGACGGAGCGCATGATGCCCTGGCCGACGTGCGGGCATGTGCGCGTGTTTACCTCTGGATCAAGAATAGAAAGATTGAGGCGTGAAGATTCACCCGGCAGACCAAGGAAGTATTGACTGGCTTCAGGCCCGGGCTGGTATCGTGACGGCCAGCGAATTAGACAACCTCGTGACGCCCGAGTTTGAGCCACGCAAGGGCGAGATGGTTAAGACGTACCTGGCGACCAAGCTGGCCGAGCGCTGGATTCAGCGGCCCCTTGCTGGGTTCTCCTCGTTCGCCACCGAGCAGGGCAACATCTTGGAAGATGAAGCCAAGCCCTGGTACGAATTGGAGTTCAGCGAACCAATTACGCGCGTCGGGCTGTGCATTGCTGATGATGAACGCATGGGGTGCTCGCCCGACGGCCTTTTAGGCGAGCACGGCGGCATCGAGATCAAATGCCCAGAGCCCACCGCCCACGTCAAATACCTGCTGGCCGACCAACTGCCCAAGGATTACCGCGCCCAGGTCCACGGCTCTATGCTGGTCACTGGTCGGCCCTGGTGGAAGTTCCTGAGCTACCGGCGCGGCTTTCCGAAGCTACTGCTCACCATCACCAAGGATGATGAAATCCAGCAGAAAATCAGTGCAGCGGTTTATGACTTTCTGGTGCTGTTCGAGGCCGGCTGGAAGAAGCTATGCGAGCGCAACGGAGGCCCGCCGCCCAAGCGCAAGGTATTCGTCCCGTCGCCCGAGAGCGAGGACAACCCCTACGTTGACATCAATCCTTAGACTATGAGCAACAAACCAAATGACGGCGGGCCGGCGTTCGCAAGGCCCGGATTCACAGCAGAGCAAACAGAATCCCAAGAGGGCATGTCCCTTCGCGCGTGGCTGGCGGGAATGGCGATGCAGGGTATCATGCACCATGAATCAATGGTGCGATTAGTGGCGTTCCAAGAAGGCAGGGGACCAGAGAAGGAGATCGCAGTCAGAGCAGCCGCCATTGCCGACGCCTTGATTGCCGAGCTTGAGAGGGATAAACCATGATCCTCCTGCGCGACCCCAAAGACCTGGACCGCCGCTACGACCGCCAGATCAAGTTCCTGGGCTGGCTTGCATGGTGCTTGGCGTGGTTAATTCTCGGGGTTATCTTAGGGCGTCTGATCTGCGGAAAGTAAACTATGAGACAAACATTGAGAGAGTGGATGTCGCTAATCGCCCTCGTGGCGCTCGTGGCGGTGCCGCTCGTAATCGCTGGCCTGCATTGGCGCTGGTGGCCGATCTTCGGTTATCCGCTGCCGGTGCCGTGGCCGGTTTAATCGAATTCCGGCAGTCTCGCGGCTGCCGGAACCTTTAACTGGTGAAATCATTTTCCAAAACCGCGCAGCTAGTGAAGCCAGTGCCCCGGAAGATAGGCGCTCACAATGCTGACCCCGAAGGACCGGGGAGGCCGGACTATAAGCCACTGATGCGAAAACCGAGAGGCGCCGTGATGCGCGCCCAGCCCGATAGGGTTACTGCCGGGGACACTTTATGACCCTCGCCGTCGAATTCAACTTTACGCCCGCCGACAAACGCGACCCTATGAGCCAGGATGATTGCGAAGTTGTGAACATCCAGCTCGATGGAAAGGGTATGAATTGGTGTGTGGACAGAGATTATACGCTGAACCGTTACCTGATCGACGCACTCCACCGACTGCACGAGATCATGCCGCATGAATCCTGAGATCAAAGTGACGGGCTGCGTGCTTCCGATTTCAAAGTACGTGCGGGAGCACAGTCCGGATTTGGGGGCGGGCGGCGTAGGAGAACGCCCGGCACACGATGACGAACAGCCAGCCCGCCCCTCCCGCATTCGGCAGAGCAGGAGGCCCCTGATGAACAAGATCGAAACTGAGTGGTTCAATGTCATCCGGTATCAATATCCAAACTATCCGCCAGTGAGGCCCCAAGCGAAACGCTACCGGCTAGGAAATGGGATTTGGTACAAACCTGATTTCAGTGCCGCAAGTTGGCCGAATCGCAATCCAGACGGTTCTGTAAGGGGTGCTGACATGGAGACGTGTTGGGAGGTTAAGGGTGAACACGCATTCCGGGGTGGATTCGAGAATCTGAAAGTTGCTGCTGGCCTGTGGACAGAAGTGCGCTGGGTGCTGGCCTGGAAGCAAGACGGCGAGTGGAAAGAGCAGGAGGTTCTGCCGTGAGCAGCGAGCGACCGACGGCTAGCGATCCGGCTGTTGGCTCGACCCGCTTGTTGGCCGAGGCCCTGGACGCTTGCCGCGAAGCCTGGAATGCATTCGACAACGGAAAGCGCAGACACCACCGCGATGCACTCACCGGCCTGTGTATCCTCGGCTGCCAAGCATGTGCAGTGGAAAAGCTCAAGCGGGTGCTTACGGCCAACACTGAGCGCAGCCACGGCGACAACCCCAAAGCATGAGCACTCCAAAGACTCTTGAAACTGGACAGCTTCCGTTGGCTGGCGCGACTGGTTCGGCGGTCTGTGAACTGAAGCTCTATTCCCAGACCAAAATTCGCGGCCCAAACGGGAAGCGGATATTTCAGACGTGCGGTAAGCCTGCATGGTACATTTGGAGTCCGCGAGACAACCCCGATGCGGCAATGATCGTGTGCAAAGAATGCGGAGAAGCGCATGCCGGCAATTTTAAGGATGAGCTCACGCCCTACGATAGAACTCAGCAGCGGCGCGACAACCAATGACCACCAGCACGCAACAAACCGTCAGGAGAACGGCTAGCTCGCCGTCTGCTGGAGTGATTGGTTCTGCGGTCGCAATCGAGATCGAGACACTCGAATACGCTGCGCACCTCTGCCGGACGTGCGACGGCCTGGCGCTCCAAGCGGCATGGAAAATCGAAGCCATTATCAAGAGACTGTCACAGCAGAACACAGAACGCACCGACCGCCGCGGTGGCGGTTCGGTGGCGTGATTGGTTATGACTGAATTACCCAAAACCGAGCATCTAGCCAAGACAGTCCCCGGCTGTAGTCAAGGCGATGATGCGCCCGAAGGACCGGGGAGGCCGGACTATAAGCCACTGATGCGAAAACCGAGAGGCGCCGTGATGCGCGCCCAGCCCGATAGGGTTACTGCCGGGGACACTTTATGAAGATAAAAGCCACGGCCGAAGTGAGAAAGCTGTTGGTCGATCTGGATGCAGCCTTCCAGACCTTCCACAATCAAACAGGCTCTCTGGCCGCACGCGGGGAGGACGCGCTTGACGATCACATGGCCGTCGAGGTCGGGGCAGAACGAGAGCTACAAAAGCATCTGATTCTTGGGCTCGCCTATCGCATCAACAAAGCCTCACGCGGTGAATCATAACACCAGAGCTGAGGCACGGCGCGAAAGCCCCTGACTATGAGCACTGAACCGACAAACCAAACTACCAGCGAGCCCGCCGTTGTCCTCAAGCGATTGGTTCGGCCAGGCCCGCGCACCTTCGCACACTTCCCAGAGGACATGGTTTGTCCTGTGTGCGGCACGAACGCAGACGGCCAGACCGTTCTCGTGTGCATAGACGGAACGCAAAAGGGATGGAACGCGGAAGCGGCGCCAACACACCTAGCGTGCGCTGTAGCAGACCATCTGAGCATCAAAGCGCGGGTCATGTATCGGCAATTGGATGAGGGATGGACATACCCGCCGAACGTGCCGGCTCAGCGACCGCCGGCCAAGGACATATGAAAACCAAAAACCTCAAGAGAAAACAGAAAGCGCAACCCGGCGATTCGCTGGAGCCGGTTGGTTCGGAGCCGTGGCACACGATGTCAACTGCGCCCCACAACGCAAGATGGGTGCAAGTGAAGATGCGCGACGGACAAATCATGCGAGCGCACTGGGCAAGCGACCTGAGCGGCGAGGAACAACCTGCGTTTGAAGGCTGGTTCGTGGATGCTGGCACATACATGTGCGGCATAGATGATCCAGTCATGTGGAGGCCGATGCCTCCGAACACCGAGCGCAGCCACGGCGCAGAAAACCACTGACTATGAGCACTTCAAAGACTATCGACAACCCCAGCCCACCGTTGGCTGGCGCGACTGGTTCGGCCTTCGTCCGGGTGGCCAATGTCGCTCCATTCTGGCGGTACGCCGTCGGGCCCACATCGGCATTCTCGCCCGCAATTCCGTGCTACACACTCAAGTCCGCGCTGGCGCTCTTTGAAGAAGTGCAATGCGAATTACCCTGGTGCGGCGCGATCCTCTACAAGCGCGTCTGGTTCCGCGGCATCGAGACGCTTCGCGAGTATAGGCCGAACGACCAAGCTCACACATGAGGGCCGCCCAACCAACTCCCAAATCGGTAAAGAGCATTGCGCGGCCCTCAGGGATCTTGCGGCTCCTGCGGAGGAGGGTGAAAGCAATCACAAACTGCGACCATGCGTGGCTGAAAGACGATGGATACACACATTGTCCCAAATGCGGCGACCCAATATGACCCCGAACAAATAGGTCAGGCACGGCGCGAAAACCAATGACTATGGAAAACACGACTGACACAAAACTATCAGCGAGCCCGCCGTTGCCTGCACCGGCTGGTTCGGCGGTCGCGATTCAGATCGAGACTTTCGAGTACGCCGCGCACCTGTGCCACCAGTGCGACGGCCTATCGGTCCAAGCAGCCTGGAAGATCGAGGCCATAATCAAACGGCTCTCGCCGAACCATTGATTAACAGGACTTCTTGACCTGTAAACTTGATATTACGCTGGATTCAGGTCAATCCAATCAGAGCCATTCTCAGAGTTCCATCGGCCCTGCAAGCCTTGGAGAGCGGGATGAAATTCATGCACCAGCATCTCGGCGTAAGCATCGTCTTTGGTTAGCCCTTGGCTCAACCGAAAGCAGCCCACAACGAGTCCGGTGCGGTCCTGGCCATGCTCACAATGCACGTAGGTATGCGGCTTCATCAGTGCCACGGCTGCCTGCAAATCCGACTGCTTCGGGCGCCAGAGCATCTGCCGCCACCAGGGGATTGGGAAGCGGTGGACGATCATGCCCATCGCTTCTGCCGGCGCATCACTGCCTTCCTCCTCGGTGTTCAGCTTGATGACACAGACGATGCCCTGGCTCTTGAGGTAATCCCATCCAACCGAGCTGGGTTGTCCGCCGCGCAGGATGTCCTGCTCGACGGCGAACAAGTTCGGTATGCCGTTGGAAATTGTCACTTCAGATGAGGCGGAAGTATCTGGCGAGACACCGCATTAACCCGCATCAGAGAGCTGGTAACTGGCGGCAGACCCTGGGTTAACCCGTTACATAGAGCCACTGAGTAAGGCTGAACTTGAACGGTGGAGTTGGTGTCGATGAGAGCGTAAACATTCTCGTAAACCAGGAGAGCGGCGTCCACGATCAGCTTCGATTCTGCGTTGGTGATGTTCAGGGTTGCCAGGTCGGCGATGATGGCGGATGGATTGATATTCGTCACGGCGGCAGCGGCGCAGATCACATCTCGGGCTAAGGCCACTTCTGCGGTGGCTTGAGGATAAACGTCCAGCCCGACCCGAACCCCCAGAGCAACTTCCTGGGTGACAGCGGCTGGAGTCAGCAATGCGGGTGTGGTCTTGCAGCCTGTGAACAGGATGCAGGCCAGTGATGCTGCGATAAGTGATTTGTTCATATTTGTTTTCCGTTTTCCAGTTTGCTAATGGCAACCTCTGTTGCCCGATTCTTTTCATCCTGCACTCCCTCGGCGTGCGAGGCTTTAGCTGTGGCGGCCACGAGGGCATCCTTCATGCCGTTGGTCGCAGCCTTGATTTCTTTCGTCTCGGCTTTTAGGTGGTCTCCCACTTCAGAGACCTTTCTTGCCACAATGATCTGATGGAGAAGATTCAAAGCCCCGATAATGGTGGGGCCAATCGTAACGATCAGGGCAACTTGAACGGTGTCGGTCATACAGTTTGATTCAGCTCCAGCAGTTTATGCGATAAAGCGTAGTGCGTCAACCGAACTGGGTCAATGAATCCCAGTTTGCGATTGATGGACATGCAGTGCCAAGCAATCGTCTTGGGGGCGCGGTGAAACAGTTCGGCAATCTGTTTGCGCGTACAGCCCATCGCGGTCCAGGCAACGATCAGATCCTCAGTCACGGTCATCGCCATACGCCGTTGGGGGTGAGCCGAAGAAATAGGGTTTGGTTTGTTGACGTGAAGATGAACGGGCTCCGATTAGTGGTGCCCAGCAGCGTCCAGCTTCCCGAGGCCGAAGAGCTGCTTTGGATTTGGGCGTAATTGGTCACAAATCTCTGGGCCTTGGTGTCCCATGCCACGAGCAGGCCGTTGATGACATCGTTTGTGGGCCGGGAGAATGAACAGGCGAAGGTTCTGGACCACGGCACGGCGAGCTTTGGCTTCGCAATCAGCTTCGCCGCGCCTGCCCCCTGATGCACGGCAGCGCTCTGGTGGTTCCGCTTGACCTTGGGCACCGGCGGCACCATCGCCACGCATAGCAGGGCCAGAATCGTGAGTGCAGTCTTCACTGAGGATCAACCACTGGAACGCACTGCGGAAGTGCTTCGTATTGCAAGATGTGAAGCGTTGCCGACGCCCCCGCGTTTGAAACTCCAATACCCACGTCGAAGAAACAGCCTCCCCCGAACGACAGCCCAATCTGCGCAACATGCTGCACGGCGTTCTGGAAAGCGGCGGTATATTTGGGGTCCAGCGCCCAATGTCCAAGCGAATCAGACCAAAAAGTGGGATCGAAACTGGTTTGCAAGACAGTGATGCCGGGTGCTATGGGTGCCCATCCTATCGGAGCGGAGCTCCACCAATAGCCGGTCTCGTTTATGTTTGCCGCATTCACGTTGTAAGGGCTCATATCGGTAGTTAAGAACAGCCGCATGTTGGCTGGGAGACCACCGCCACAGCCGTTTCCAAAAACAAACACAGGACTGTTCGAGCACTCCATCCAAACCGTTGCGGAGATCGTTTTGCCAGTCAAGTCGTTCAGAACCCCGAGCGTGTTTGTAGTTGTGAGCATCGAGACTAGCCGGATGTTAGAGCTTGGCGTGGGGATGGGAAGTGTCGCTATGTCTCTCGCATTTGTGATCGTCGGCACGCTCCAACCGCCCCAATGATCGGCGTGCCAGTCTTGAGATCGACTATTGGGGATGCCTAGACCTATGGCGCAGAGCAGAAAAAATATGGCCGGTGTGGTTTTCAATCGGTTAGCACGAACCAGGGGGGGATTTCCGCCAGGAGCGCTGCCTTCGCTACAATGCCGTTAGGCGGTCCGACGCTAGGTGGAGCGGCGGGAGTTTGCATGTCTATCAGGCAGTTTCCTCCGGTTACTCCGCTAGATACAAGACTGTTTAACGTGTTGTTTACGGACAATACTGTTAACTGATTGGTTGATGCTTGAAGGTTAAGTAGGGATACGCACCCAGTAAGGTTAAGGGATGTTAGAGAGTTGTTGCTGCACCTAAGAATTGTAAGAAGTCCAAGACCGCTCGCGTCCAGAACAGACAACGAGTTGATAGTGCATATCAGTGTGTCGAGTATGGGACAGCCTCCGATTAACAGACTGGTTAATCCGCAGTTTGTGCAATCCAGGTATGTGAGTAGTTGACAGTTTGTAACATCCACTGAAGTCAGTCCGGGGTTTCCTGCAACCAGCAGGGAATCCAATTCTGGAAGTAATTGCAACCCAACAATCGAAGTTAATGTGTGGTCCTGTATCTGAACAAATGATACCGACGCTATATCCGCCGTCGCAAAGAACGTAGCCCGGTCCACAGGGCCGAAGTTGCCATTCACGTCGGTCCAGCTAATCAAGGCAGTGGGAGGCTCGTAGGAGAAGCGAGCTACGGGCGGGGGGCTAGGCTTTTTTTTTAGCCAAAGGCACAATAGATAAATCCACGCGCCGCGCTGGCGATCAATCGGCAGACACCAGCATCGAGCGGCGCTGCCTAAGACTTTGGGGGAGCAATCCACGGGGCCTCACGGCTTGTTTACAATAGCGCAGAGTAACATCGTTACCTCGCCACGCCACACGTTCTCCGGCGTGCCCAAGTAACCACGCGATGCCTGCGCAAGCTCATCCGGCTTGAGATTCAAGCCGCTGATTTGCAACAGCAGGAACAGCATCGAAGCGCGGAAAGCAGGTTCCGACATGCAGAAGCATTTCGACGCCTCCGCTATCGTCTTTGGGTCGCAGTTGATCGTGTCGGCCATAAGTCAAGGATGCCGAGTCGCAATCTCCTGACTGGTCCCGGCGTTAAGCATTAACCCGGTCCAAGTTCGGGGATGGACCAGTACTGGCAGAACAGCCACATCACTGCCGCCTGCAACTGCGTTTCACTGGCGCACTGAAGGCACTTGATGTCGTTCATCACGGTCGCCTGATCCAGTCCTTGGGTGGCAGACGAGATCACGGTCAGGAATGCCTGAAGCCGCTGTTTCTTGCTGGTGCACATCCAACAGGAGGAGCGTTCCAGCACTTCTTTCAGGCTGATCTCAGTGCGGGCGTCCTGCTGGTATTCGTAGCGCAGCACGTCGAGCATTACGGCCCACAGTTGCTTCTGCGACAGGCAGGCCATGCAAGGCTGCTGAGCGAGCAATTCACTAGGGGTACAAGTCATTTCTGACATAATTATTATCCTTGGGAATCGAGCGCCGAAAGCTCTTTGTCCGTCGTCGCGTCGAGGTTTTCTCTGGTCGCTTCTTCGTCCTCCGATTGACCTTCCTTGACGTATTCGAGGATATACTCATCCCCCACGTCCTTGCTGACCTTGAAAGTGCAGGTGTCGCCCTCTTTGGTGCCCGGTGGCAGTTTGTCCTTGGCGATCAGGATTTCAGCCGCCCCAGCGTTCTGCTCGTCAATGGACTCCTTGGGAGCCGCGTTGGCGGGCGCATTGTCAGGCGCTTGGACAGGAGCGCCAGAGTAGCTGCTGTCCATCGCATCATCCGTCATTCGGTTTGGCATAAGCTTTGTGCGGCGGGAAAAGGTGCGCCGGTCTATGAAACCCGGCGCACCTCTAACCCAACCCATTAACCACCAAATTACGGCGCCGGGCTATCGAGCCACGGAATGTTGATCGTGGTGCAGTTCGGCCCAGTGAGGGTGATGTCTGAACCCGCGACGGTCCAGGTGCCCATCGCCGACAGCAAGGCGTTCATCTGGACCACGAGCGCGGCCAAGGTGGTCGTGCCAGTGATGGCCGGATGAATGATCGCCATGCCATTGCACAGGATGCTGTTTGCAGCGACCTCGTAGGTGCTGGTGCCCGAATTGATAATCGGCGTCTGGGTGATAACCACATCAGACGACGGGCAGGGGGCGTTCGCGCTCTCGTAGTTCTGGGCCGGGTAGCCGGGATCGTCGGCGCACTCGCCAATGTCCACGATGCACGCCGGGCCACGCAGGGAGAAGAATCCTTCCTCAAGCTCGGGGTACTTCGCTTGAATCGCGCCGCCGAAGCTCGTAACGAACTTGCCCTGGTTACGAAGTTCGTTGTTGACGGCAATCGGCATCGTGACCGGCTGGCCGGTGGCTTGGTCAATGACCGTGACCACGCCGCACGTCAGGTTGTCCATGACGAACTGCCAGCGACCGGCAAAATCCCGCGCCGCAAACGGCATCTCGGGGTTTATCGCCCGGGGCTCGCGCACCAGCGAGGTCATCGCCATGCGGTGATGGATGAAATCCAACTGCACGCGGGTATTGTCGTAATCCGCGTTCACGTCCTCTTTGATGCCTTCGGTCGCCGCGATGTTGTTGTAGGGGAAGACCACTTGCAGAACCACCACGCCCGTCACGGGATTGTTGCTGACCACATCGAAGCGCAGCGAAAAGGCGTCCGAACGCAGACCGTAGTTGCCCACAGTGCCCGTCCAGCCGTAGCGGTAATACTTGGCCGCGTCCTCGAAGCTATTGAACCGCCAGTGATCGGTCAAGGTCGGGTCGCCTTCGCACAGGTTCCAAACCGTGTCCATGTTGGTCACAAGTTCGAGCTTGGGCGCCGAGTTCTTGTCGATCTTCGGCCCGTCCACGCCAGCCCGAATCTGCGGGTCAACGCGACGTTGCAGATGCCCCGCTAGGAGCCGACTCGTCGGCATCGCGCTCTGGCCAGCGATAACCGGAGTCAGCGTCAGAATGGTCATCGTGGCATCCCACGTCGCCGTAATCGGAGTCAGGCCGTTGTTGTTGCACACCCACTTCCACTTGGCGATGCGCAGCGCCTCCGTGCGGAATCGGTAGCTCCACACCAGCGTTGATACGCGGCGCAGCACTTTGACGAAATGCGCGAACTGCTCCGTCGCCCGGTCCTTGCTGAGAATCTGGTCCCAGCAGAACAGGTCGGTCGCGTAATCCGTCTCCTGAAGCTTGTAGCTGTCCCGCGTGAAGCCCAGGCCAATCTTGGTCTGCGGCTTGGCGCATGGGGCGCCCACACAGGAAGCGGCCTGGACATCTCGCCACGGGCCGAGCTTCGGGAACACGTTCTCGAAACGATCAAAAGTGTGCTCGACGCCATCTTCAGCCTTGAACTGGCCGGTCGAAACGTGGCCGATCCATTGGCTATCCAAGGGGTGCATGGAGAGGATGATAGGGACATCGAGGTGCTCCGTCTTGGCCGCGATGTAGGACGCGAATTGCTGACAACTGATAGCCATACTGAAATCTTTCGTGTTGTGAACGGCCAGAGGTGGGCACAATGCACGCGTGGACGTTCGGTTATTGGATGTCCACGGTACGACCGTGAGCGTCGGCGGGAGCCGACCTGCACTTCTCGGCAGCAGGGGCCGATTCAGGCGAGTATCGCCTCGCTTCAGCTATCGCGGTGCCGGTTGCGACGGCACACTGATTTCGCAACTATTGAATTCCTAACTCGCTTTTCTTGCCTGCGCAAGTTTTATTTGCATCTCACGGTGTAGGGCATGGTATTTGTTTTTCAAGGTTTTATAAGCTGTTCTGAGCCCCTGCGTTTTTTCTGGACCTTCAAGGTCGCAAGATTCTCCTACTTTTTTCAGCCTCCAAATTTCCATCGCATTCCTGAAGCTGATCCACCTATCTCTGCCAATCCCCTCATCTCGCGTCTTGCAGTCCGGGACAACGGCGTGTAGTAAGTCGTGACACGCCCGGCACAGAACGGCCAAGTGTTCGGGCGTTGTATCCCAAATGGAATCAGGATACCAGATATGATGGGCGTCGTTTGAAATTGATTCCGAACCTCAAATCTGACATTTTCCACCTTCCCTGACGAGTGCATCAAGGCGTACGACCTGCCATGCCTCTGATTGTAAATACAGGAATCGGTAAGCGTGTTTCCCTTGAATGCTCATGTCAGCACGGCCAGCACCTGATCGTTCCGCACTATCTTGAGCCGTTCGCCGATGCGCCATTGCAGGTCCAGACCGGCGCGGGGCGCAATGACGACTTGGGCACCAACCCCAAACTCAGGCATCTCCACCATACCGTTGGCCAGCTTTGGCCACGGACCGATGGCCTTGACAATGCCGGTGACCCCGGGGGGCATAGACGGATTACGCGCGGCCTCCTGATGTTCTTCCGGGCCTATGGTGTGTTCAGGCAGTTCAATCCCGCCCGCGCTTCGTTTGTCGGCGGGCAGGATTTCGACGAGCACTTGGCCGGTCAAGGGCCGCAGTTTCATCGTCTATCCAGCTTCTCCAAGTCCTCTTCAACCTGCGCGAAGAAATCCTTGTCTCCAACCTTGCCACCCTCGCCAGCCTTCTCGGCGCTCGGCTCGGACTTCTCGTAGTCGGCCAGGGACTTCTCAAGCTCGGCGATGCGGGCGTCCCGGGCCTTCACACGGGCCACGAGCCTGTCATGGTTGGCCATCTTCAGCCGCGCCAGGGCGTGAAGCTGCACCTTCTGAACTTCAGACAGCGGCTGACCGGCCTTGACGGTCTCCTTGAAGCCATTGGGCAGGGCCTCGATCTGTTCGGGGGTGAGGGCTTGGTTGCCCAGAAACAGCAGGTCGGCCACGGCAAAGCCTTTGGTGTGTGCCGCCTTGTCATCGGCATTAGCCTCCTCGGCCTTGAACGCTTTGGGGAACTTTTCCTCCAGTTCCTTGTTTGTCTCCGTCCAGGCGTTGGCGAGGGTCTTCTGCCGGTTCTGGAATTCCAGGCCGCGCTGAGCCTGCCATTCGGTGGCCTTGGTCGCGGCCTCCTTCTTGGCCCGCTCCTTGACTTCCCAGAGCTTCCCGATCTCGACGATCTGATTGAGCACCAGTGACGAGGATTCCCCGAAAAGCTCCTTGGTGCGCTTGGCCATCTTGCCCAGCGGCAGCCGGGCCAGTTCCAGCAAGTCCTCGGGCGTGGCCGGACGCGGCTGCTCCCGGAACTTGGGCTCGCCCATATCGTCAACGCCATCCGGGATGCGCTCAGTCACTTCCAGTTGATCGAATATGGCCTGTGTGCGTGCCCATTGGTCATTGAAGGGCTGGACGTACTTGGTCTGGTACTCAGAGGTTTTCTCGTAATCTACCAGACCCATGTGCTGCTCAAGCTCAGCGTTTCGCTTTTCGAGGGTCTTGAGCTTGGCGAGGACGGGGGCGGTGTCCTGGGGCTGCTTGGTTTCCAGTTCTTTCAGCTTGGCCGCAAGACTTTGAATCTTCGGCTCGTACTCGGTGCTAATTTTCTTCTTCAGGTCATCGTAAGCCTGGCCCAGTTCCCGCATCCGGGTCGGCTTCTTTTCCTCGAGTGCGGGGGCCTGTTCACCTTCCTTGGGTTTGGCTGCAACCTCTGGCGGGGCCTCTACAGGCCGGGCTAGGGACTCGGCGGCGGGCTTCTCTTTGGGCGATAGCCTGAACTTGCCCGTCTCGTCGCGCTCACGGACGGGTTTGCCCGCGTCGAGGTCGGCAAAGTCAGATTCGATGTCGCCCATGAACTCGGACGTAGGGCGCTCGTGCTCGGCGGCTGTCGGCAGGGCGGGCGGCGCGGCGTTGGGTGATGGTGCGGCGGATGGCGGGGCTGGTGGGGCTTCGGTTGGCATAGGTTTTGGGATTACAGGGCCAGGCATTCCAATATCTGCCTGATGTTTTCGTTGGAAGAATTAAGACAGTTGGCAGAATCAACAATTACCCCGTAGATACCGGGGTATCCGCACTTGTTCGTTCCCTTCGCCACCGCATCGGGGTCGGCTTTGAAAACAGGAGTCAAACTTGTTCTCAAAGCAGCTAATAGTTCCTGCTGTTCTGCAAGGCGTTTCTGTAGAAGGTCTAGTGCGGCTGGGATTTCTTTTGTTTTGGTAGCTGCGGTTGAGTCGGGCATAGGTTTCAGTAATGGAGGGTCTCGCGCTTGGTGGGCGCGGGTGGGGTTACAGGTTCGGTGAGGGTCTTGAGAATGTCGAGCACGCGAGCCGCGCCTTGCATCTGGGCGTTGGCGTCCAGGCCGGAGCACGGGTCAATGGGCACGCCTGGCAGCCGATTGGGCACCATCTCGGATTGGAGTGCCATCAGAGCGTGCAGGCAGGCCGGTTCAAAGGCATCAGATTCGACGATCTTTTTCCACGTCTCGGCCTTTCCGGTCAGAAGGAAGGACTCTTTTGGGGTTCGCATGGTGGTTTGGGGTGGATGTTCACGGCAAGCAAGCCATTCTGAAGGAGCCGAGTGGACAGGGCCTGCATTCCGTGGGTCTTGGCGTAGTTTTTGAGGATGGGCTTGTCAGTGATGTGCCCTCTGAGGCATTCGTTTCGGGCGAGGGCCTGGGCCAACCGTGTCTCGAATGTTCCTCTGCGTCGGGCTTGGCCCATAGATCAGTAGAACCCGCTCTTGTCTTTTCGAGGTACGATGCGCTTCTTGCGCTTAGGCATTTTGTGACCTTTACCTTTGGTGCTGTGTTCTCCATGTGCCCATTTCTCGGCAATGTCCGGGTGTTGGCTCCACATGAACCGGCGCTGTTTTTCAGATTTGAATGGCATAGTCTAAAAAAAATGGACCTTGCGGGGATCGTGCTTTTTCTTGCGCTGCCTCCCTGATCTCGGTTTCGGACTGGTCAATCGCATCCGCACCTTGCCGACCGTCCCGGGCTTGGCAAAGGCGTTCGGGTTGGCAATGGATCGCTCAATGGCGGTTTGCTTGATTGGGACTTCCTCGCGCTTCGGGGCTGGGTAGGTCGGGATGGCGACGGCGGTTATCATTGCGCTACCACTTCTGACGGTTCGGGGAGCGGTTGTCCAGAAAATTCCATTCCAGCTTTTTCCGCCTCATGGGCCTGTTTCACCGCCTCCTCTAGTGCGTCAAGCTTGATGTCAAATGGGTGATCCTTCAGAGCTTCGGCGTTGTCGTAGAGATGCTGTGAGGCAGATTCGATGCTATTGCCCACGCCGACCAGCCAGCCAATTTTCTGGCCAAACGGTCTCCGTGGCAGAATTTGATACCGGCCATCAACCTCGCAGAATTCCATGAGCTTCACCCAGCGCCGAATGTCGGGAGAAAGTCGGAACTGCTTTGGCAGGTCTTCCTCATGGTCGTGGAAGATGGCAGCTTGAATGCCAAACTCGAACTCAAATTCCGGTTCGATCAATTCGCCACGGGCGCCGGCCTCGATGATTGGGCCAAGATTGGAGATCATCTCCATCTCGACGCCAATGCCCGGATTGGGGCATCGGGCGCAAAGGTCGGTGAGGATGTCTCCTCGAAACTCAGCGCTTAGGAAATTGCGGTAGCGGTACTCGGCCAAGAGCGGTGACAGTGTGGTGAGCGCGTCATCAAGCGGTTTTGGAGTTGTGGAATTGGTCTGTGCCGAACACAGGATGAGCTTGCCCTTAACCTCGATTCCCTGCATGGGCGTTTTAGGAAACTTGCCGTCAATGCAGTAGGTATCAACGCCGGTCTCGAATTTGGTGTCAACGGGCTCCTCGACGAGAAACAACACAGCTTCCCGGAGACCGCCCAGCTTCACCTTCAAATCCTCAAGCCAGTACTCGTCCTGCTCAATGTCAAAGAACTCGTGGGTTTCCATCGTGCCCCGAATTTTGGACGTGGTTTTGATGAAACAGTGGCCGTGATCCTTAAGGTAATCGGCCAGAGCATCAAATCCTTCAAGCACAACCCCGTCAGGAACCGGCATCCCGTGTTCCTCCTGCCAACCACGGAACCAGATGCGGCGTGTTTCGAGTGAGTCTCCCTCGCGGCTTCCCCAGACCTTTTTCCCCAAGCGCTCCAACATCTGCTGTTTGCCGGCGTGGAAGATGTCAGGGAAGAGGTAGATGTCGGTTTCGTCAACTACTCGGTTCAAGTAAGGGTCTTCAATGCGCTGAATGTTGTCCAGTCCAGCCCCGATGAAACGGTCGTTTATCAGCGGGAACTCAGCCTCCCATTGGGTGTAATAGTTGACCTGCTTGAAGTCCCGGGCCAGCCGAACCGCAAGCTCAGTGAACAAACCATTGTCCGATATGGTCAGGACGGAATCAATCATGGCAATACGGATTTGACGTGGACGGTGCGCCTTTCGATGCCTGACTTAACCGCCGCGCGGATTTCCTGCCTGTTTTCAACAAACTCCCTCGCCTTTTTCAAGAGTCTATCGTGCGCTGCCTTTGCCAGCTCTCTTTTGATAGGGGCGAGTTGACGCTTCATGCGTCTTTCGAGTTTGGTAGCTTCGTTCATTCCGCCAAAGCCTTCAGCCTGTTCGCCAGCAACTTCACAAAACATGGCAAAGCCAAGCGACTGCCCCCACAAGGCCGGTCAGAATGATAACAAAGCCGACGAATAACACTAACCATTCTACATGGTCCCAGTGCTCTTCTTTTTGAAAAATAGGTATTTTCATTCTGCGAGTGCTTTCAATCGGTTGGCCAACAGTTCGTGCCGCGTGCGCACCCCGCCGCGCTGAATCTCCGCTGCCGTCTGCTGGTCCTTGCGCCGCTGGTCCGCCTGGAATTGCGCGTCCTTGTGCTGCTGCTTGAGCGCGGCATTGGCCTTAAGGATGTCGGCCTTGGTCTTGCCCATGAGGAGCGTTGACTGCACCTGAGCCGCCGCCTTCGGGTCGCCCTGAGCACCGTTGCCATTGGCACCGGCCTGCTGTTTCATGGACTCCTGCAACCGCTGCGCGAGGGCCTTGATGTGGTTCATCAACTGGCCAAAGGCGTCCTCAAACTGCTTGATCTTCTGCTTGTCCTCGGGCGCCGCGCCCTTGCCGGTGGCGGGCTTGGCCATAATGTCGAGGAAGTCCTTGATGTGCTTGCCCAAGTTCATCAACCCGCCAATCTCATCTGGCGTGGCCGTGCTGCCGCGCTGCATGATCTTCTGGATCGTCAACCCCATGTCGTGCATCCAGACCATGACGTAATCCTCGAAGATGGCATCTTTGGGGGCCTGGAATGGCAGCCCGCGCATGATGCGCTCCGTCGCCAGTTGCGCCATGTTGGTCGAATTGCTGATCGGCTTGTCCTGGCCCAAGGGCGCGATTTCTTCCGCGAGGTCCGGCTGGTCGGTCGCCGCCTCGACGCTGATGTGGTCCACCACGCGCTGGCCGTTGGGTGGCAGATTCTTTCGAATCGTGTTCAGGAAGCCCACGCTGGCCATTTGCAAGGTCTTGTTCCCGCCACCCAGCACTTGCTCAGGTTCGATGCTCCATTTGTTCACGTCCAGCATGTCCTCGGGAATTCCGTCATTGAGGCAGGCCAGCCGAAACTCGCGGGCCATCGGGTCGGTGGAGTTCTTGAGGCAGAGACGGCGCACTTCCTCGCTATAGAGGCTCTTGGCGTAACCGTAGGAGAGCGTCAGGATGCCCGACGAAAGCGCCTGACTGGAATTGATGATGGCCATTGTCTCAGTGGCCGTCCGGCCTTGACCCTTGCCTTCGTCGTAGCCTTTGGTGAAGCTGGCCGACATATCACCGATTTGCTCCCGGTTGCGGTTGAAAGCCATTTCGATCAGGGGCATGTTGGGTGTATAGCGTTCATTGGGAAGCAGCCAGTTAATGCCCGTTGGGACGGCTCCCATGTGCTGGAATTTAGCCATCTTCAGTCGGATAAAGTCTTGATTCCCCGCCACTCGGAAGAACCACATAAACTGCTCCATCACCGCTTCGTTGAACTTGCAAAATTCCTGATTCTGTATGTCGCAAACGCCCCACAGCATCCACCCCAGTCCCCTTGTCGCATGATAGGGAACCGGAGAGTAAGGAGAGCAATCGCCAAACTGAACATGGATAATCTGGGAAACGTCATCGGCATACTTGCGGTTGCCGCTGGTGTAGAGGAATTGCTCTTTGTCGCCAATCTTGTTTCGGGTTTCAGGTTTCCCCCCAGACTCTTTCCAAGAGGTCATATCCTGACCCGCGTTGCTGTCGAGGATGATTCTCCGAAGCCAGCTTTTTCCGTCCTCCGACTTGCAATAAAAATCCCAGACATCCACGGTGGGGACAGCATCGCTGCCGTATAGCCCCTTGTCCTGCTTGGCCAGTTCCTCCATGCGCTCGGGCATGTACTGGAAGGCGAGCGAGTTTGGCGACTTGCGCAGGTCGTCTTTGATGTAGTCGTAAGCCTTCTGAACCATGCTCATGTTCCATCCGGGGTCAACCTTGGGGCCGTGCGTCATATCGTAAAGTTGCGAGATGGTCCACTCCCGGAAGATGGCGAAGCATTCGAGGTTGTCCCAATCCTCAATCGTGGTCTCTGATGGAATCAAGAGACTGCTGACCGGGATGCCTTTGGGGATTACGGAGCGACGGTCCTTCCAGTTGGCCGGCCCAATACCAAAGGTCATCAGGTTTGTGCCCTGAGAGCGGACTAGCGCTGATTGTGCCGGGGATGCCTTGAGGGGCCGGTTGGCGTTGGCGGTGAAACTCGCAGACCAGTCAGTGCGTTTATGGCCTGGACCGACTTGAGCTTTGGCAGTGAAGAAATTCGAGGGGCGAAGGTGGGCGTTGTTGTACTGAGTGCGGGCTTGAGCCAGCACGTTGGGGCCGGTGAGGTCGTTACGATTAAACTGAATATTGTTCTCTTCTTCGGTCGCTACGTCGTAAGGGGGATTGCCGTTGTAAAGGCGAAGCAGCACAGTGCGGTCTTCGGCGCGAACCTGGTCCGCGAGCCTCATGTCCCAGGTCTTCTCTTCCACCGCAGAAACCGTTTCGTAGCGCATAATGGCACCTTACGCCCGCTTGCTCATTTGGCAAAGCCTCATTTCAACGTCAGTCGCGCAACCCTTTCCCGATCCAGGGCCAACATCTCGCGCGAATAGAGTTTCCACGCCTCCTGGTCCCGTGTCCACCATGTTTGCGATTGCTCATAGGTTTTATCCATCGCTGCTTTGCCGGCGTGCGGGTGAAGATGCTCAGTAAACAATGTCTCGACGTATTCTACTTTCCCCAAAGGGGACAGCAGTTGCATCAGAAAGTTGTCGCCGGAGAAATGGTGAAGTTGTGATGGAAAAACGAACCCCAGCGCCAGGAACACATTTGATGTTACGAAGGGATGAGTGGCAAGGCGTTTGTCCTGGTGGCCGTCGCGGCCATAAACCAACCCCGTCTTGCCCGACAATTTCGACAATACGAGTGCGTCCCAAGCGTGAGTCCGCATCCGCACGTCATCACCAAAAAAGCCGACGATCTGGTACTGAGCTAGAAGTTCTCTCGGTACGGAATTAACAACTGCGACGATGCCGCCTTCGCCTTCCAGAATCAACACGTCAGATAATCCCGTGCCCGTGGCCAGCAGCGATTCCAGCGCAGCGCCCACGGCGGCGGGCCGGTGAAGCGTAGGCAGCAGAATCAGAATTGGAGGTTTCATGGCTTCCACATGCCCACACGCTTGTCCATGTGATCCCGGTAATAAACTTCCTCCTCAGTCAAAAACGCAGAATCGGAATACCAGGGAAGGTGCCGAGCCATGTACGGCTTTGTCGAGCGCAAGGCTTTGGATAGCCCGATGGTGTCGGCATTACGATAGAGCGCCAGCGTTGTATCAATAGCGGACCTCCATAGTCCCGGCTGAGCCTCTTCCGCCGTGTATTGCTTCTCCCAGTCAATCACCTTTTGCTTCTGCGCGTAGTGGTCGGGAAGATCGTCGGTCTTGAGCCCGAGACCGGCCTTGGGCATGTCGGGGTATCGCTTTAGCTGCTCGCTGAGCTTAGCCACCCAATCATCAGGACAGTCGGCTGCGGGCACCACGTCACAATCGGTGTACACAAATGGACCGCCATTGGCTCGGCGCACGAATCCCTGAAGCCAGAAGGCGTGATGTGGTTTTGCTGTCGTCAGGTCGGGAATGTATCTGATAACAGCAGCGTCGGTTCTATCCAGGAAATCCAGCATCGGCGGATATGTTGAGCCGGCGTCGAACAGCGTGAGATTGAAATAGCCTTGCGCGTGCAGCCTCGCCACGAGCGTCTTAGTCATCCAGACGCGATCCCGAGTGCAGATGAAAATGGGGGTTTCCTTCATGGTCGGCTGACCGGCGTGATGATGTGCAGCGTCGTCATTTAGGCAAGCTCATCTCTTGAATCACATTTCACGCTGGAAATAAATCTCTATGTGTTGCGCGAGTTTTTTTTCGGATGTTTCCATACCCTCTCCGTCGCCGTTTGAAATCCAAAATTTTCCAGCTGCGAAGTTGACTATGCGGAACTGGCCGATGTGGATTTCCGCTTTCTGTTTTCTCTTGGACCTTTTGTGTTTCATTGATAAAGTTGCGGCCTCTCGTAATCCATGAATTTCGGTTCGCCCGGTCCAGAGCACACCCAGCCCTCAGCCATGCAGCGGTTGGCCCAGGAACAGGTAGCAGGAAGCTTCGGGAGCTTCAAGAGGTAATTGGCCCTGGCCCACCAAAAGTTGCCGGCGAAGAACCTCCCCGGCAGGACCGGCCTTTTAATCGGGTGAACTAGATTCACCCCAACCGCGTCGTATCCTCGTTCTAAGTCCGCAACGCAAGTTGGCCAGTTGGTGATGACGGCTTTCTCCATGACAT
>Ga0116132_1000930_pt1 | contig 24412 bp, 34 predicted proteins | sample June2015DPH_17_1_2_FD_89735 | JGI IMG/M metagenome (GOLD analysis project Ga0116132, IMG submission 89735) | Peatland microbial communities from SPRUCE experiment site at the Marcell Experimental Forest, Minnesota, USA - June2015DPH_17_150 | ecosystem: Environmental > Terrestrial > Soil >... | reverse complement strand
AGTTCGGGCATGTCCTGCCCTACGTGTAGGTCCACATCCCTCATGGGTTGATTTTCTATTTAAGCACCAATGCGATTCATCCCACGACTGAAGCCTGTGGGCTTTCTCGCATGGTTTGGTAACCCGTGGTTACGCACCGAAATAGATGCTGGTTATCCCACTAAAGATTGCTAGGGCGCCAAGTACGAAAGTGAGGAGCGCAATCCGCTTGCTTCCTGCAACTTTGAGAAGTGCCCTGATAAAGACGAGACCGACCAAGGCCGCGATCGTGATTGCCAGCAGGATTGCGGGTAACGTAAGGATGTCGACAACCGAGCCGATGTTGGCCCCCGGGAGTAGCACTGTGACGCCGGCGGCTCCTATCGATGCTGGTATCAAGGCCAAGAACGAAAGCCTAAATGATTCTTCGGGCTTGATGCCCATTAGTAGCATGGCGGAAACGGTCGCCCCCGACCTGCTCACACCTGGGAATGCCGCTATTCCCTGGGCAATTCCGATTATCACCATGTCTCGATTCCTCAGGTCAGCGAGACTCCTTGTCGGCGTTCGTCTCCCCCGTGCAAGAGTTATGAGAATTCCGTCACCCACTAACACGCATCCGAGGATGATCATCGGGATCCCGAGTGCCGGGCCTGTCGCCCAATCTGAGACCACCGTGTAGATCAGTATTCCCAGTACCGCCGTGATTGCGGTAGCAATAAAGAGGAACTTCAGGAGCATCCGTTCCTCCTGATCTCCCCTCCCTATCAGGGCCTTGAGGACCCCGAAGACTTGCCTCCTGAAATAGACGACCGCAGCGATAAATGTTCCTCCCTCGAGGAAGAGTCCAAGGGCGTAGCTCTGTTTGAGTTTCAAGATGGGTAAGAAGTAGTACGACGCTATGATGATCTGCGTCTTACTGCTTATGGGGAGCCATTCGGACACTCCTTGTATCATTCCAAAGAGTACTCCAAGAAGCCAGTTGTTCGCCGAACCCTACCCCCAGAATTTCGGACGTCGCTGGCTCCGATTATTTAAGAAATCTTCGCGAGGCTACCGGGCGAAGAAAACCTGTACTGTTCTGTCCGTTTGTCAAGTTTAAAGATACATGGACCACATCTACATGAGACTCAAGTGCGCAACGAAACCCTGACCAATGTATTCTGGGGACTCTTCCTCATCTGGTTCGGCGTTGTCACGGCCTTCCTCAACGGCAATCCGGTCGGCAGCATCAACCACCCTGTCTTCGCACTCGGCACTGGAATCCTATTCATTCTGCTGAACCTCGCTCGGTCTCTCCTGAGGCTGAAGCTGAGTGTGTTGACGATTGGACTCGGCTTCCTCGTAGCCATCGTCTACGCTCCGGTGGTCTTCTTCAAGGTTCAGCTCCCGTTCCTGCCTGCGCTATTAGTGATAGCTGGGATCGCCTTGGTAATAGGCGCATTCAGGACGAGGAACTATCAGTCGTTTTAGCCCGCGTAAGCCTGCCCAAGGTATCCCCCCAGGTCTCTTCTCGGTCACTTGAAGCCGTGCGATCTCGTATGGACTACATACAGCTCTTCATACGGTGTGACGAAGGAACAGAATGGGCACTTGAAGAGATTTGGAGGGAGCTTCTCCGTAATCCTTCTTCGTGATACCGCAGAATCAGACGGATTCACCAAGAGAGAATCGCCTAGCTTCAGGAGGTTGGGTGGGAGCTTCTCCGTGGCCCTCTTTCGCGACGCCGCTATGGGGTCAGCCGAGTGCACCACGAGGGAGTCGCCCATGCGCTCGACGGAGTAGAATTCGTGCCCCTTCCTTTGCCTCACAAACGCCGAGACGACTGACTCAACCACCTCCTTGTCCAACTGCCCCTTTCCGAAGAAATCGATGACGATCTTCTCTCCGTCCACCAGGGCGATTCCTTGACCATTCAACGAGTCGCTGACTGCTGATGCCAACGCCAACTCCTCGTCCATCGTGAGCTCTCTACAGTCAATGAGGAAAGGGACAGACTTCATGCTTCCACCTCTTCAGCACTGATATCATGGTTGATATCGATATCGATGCGGCAGGACAATGCTCCCACAGCGTTGTCAGGTTCCACACAATGGAGCCAGGGGCCTAGCTCTGAACCAGGTCGTTCCAACCCTTGGCCACCTGCCACGTCTGCCTTACGAACCCGCTCTGGGGCGCTCGCTCCGGTATCGGCTGCAGCCTCAGCTGGTAAACGGCCATGGTCTTCCGCCTCTTCTGGTCCCAGATCAGGACGTCTTTTTCCACGAACCCCATGTCAAGGAGTTTTCTCAGCAACTTCGTGTAGAAGTTGTGGTAACTGTACTTGACGCCGAGTTTCCCTGATTGGAGCTCCTTGGCGAAGAACCTCATCTCCCGTTTGGTCATTGACAGCGTGTTTACTTGCTTCATCCTCGCGATTGCCAGCTTCGCGGCCTTGAGGGTCTCCTTTCTGTCGCCGAAGAGAACAGCCAGGGCGTCCCCGCTGTTCAGATTCTTCTCGTTCCAGTACAGCTTGATGCTCTTGGGCAACGACAAAGCGCCCTCGCACCCCATCAGATAAAATCATTTGCCGCTGCTGTCGGCCGAGAACTGTCTCACACGTGGTAACAGTGTTTATACGAATCACAGTCAGTACCGTTCTTCTTGGAGCCCGAACGGATGTCTTCCATCCGCAGACACGCCACAAGGACAAACATCGCCATTGCCGCTTCCCTGTTCATCGTGGCAATCGTGAGTTTCTCCGGAGGGTTGTTTTACCCACAGATAGTCAGTCAAGTGAACTCCTACAGCGCTCCCAATGGCTATTCAGGCTTGATAGTCGATTACGTCACCGTCAACGGGCCGGCGATTAACGGTGGGGCGTACCAGTCGTCTTGCTGCCCTAACTCTATCTGCTCGGGGCTGAACGGGTTCGGGGTGGACCGCATCATCGCTCTGAACCAGCAGAATCCGCCCGTGATCGCGTGCGGCTTCCGAGTCCTAGCGAACACCACTGGGTACCTGTTGTTAATTGTATTCAACACCGACTGGGATATCGGTTACAGAGTCTCGTTCAGCACGTCCTCGAGCGACAAGACCGTCACTTTCGTTTCAATGCCCGACTGCACAACCGACTGCATTGTCAATCCCATTACGGCCCAGACCTTCAGGATAGGATTCGCAGCTTCTGCGGACCACAACTCCGCCGAATATGTGACGCTCACTATAACCGTCAGAGGCTTCTGCAACTGCTAATACGGCCGAAGGCAGAACGCTTCCGAGATGCCAGTCAGAAGGCAAAGCATGCGCAGTTACTGTCCACGCTGGGCATGATCAATCCCGGTGCGCTCGTCGTCCTTTGGCTCGAAGCGTTCGGGCCATGAGTCCTCACCTGTGTCTTCTGCCCCGGCTTACTCGTAACCATAACGTGGACTCTAGCGAGATGAGCAGACCACGGTCCATCCAGAAGAGGAACGAGTTCGCTGGACCCAGCCTGCCAGTTTCCGGGATTAGCCGCCATGCAGGCCCAGGCGCAGATGCAAGGAGTTACCCTGCAGGGGGACCGAAACAGATGACCTTTCCACACCTATAGTGTCCTCAGAGGGTAACAGACCAGCACTTGGGGGCAAACAAGCACGGAGGCTGAGCCCCCCTATTTTGCAAAGTCAGCTCGTGTCCCTGCAGAGGAACTTCTCTTGGCCTGCCTGCGAGGGCCGCCAGCGTGCTAGGCCCCGAACGAATCCTAGCCCCGGAAGTGCATTTCTTAGGGTGTGACACCATGCCTATTCTGCCCCACTTATGCGTGACAGGGAAGAAGATCGTTCGAGAAATCGGCGAGTCCCGCGTGTTCGGCAGAACGGCGGAGAGATCGGAAGGTGTGGCAAGTCTCGGCCTCGCCGTTCCACGAAGCGGTTGCATTACCCAGTTGTCAGTCGGGCTCCAAGTCGAAACCTCTCTTCTTGGAAGCCCTTTCTCCATCCGCTGGCGCATTTGTGGCTCAAACACATGCAAGACACCTGATACCTGGCGATTTGTTCGTTCGAAAAGTGAAAAACGCCTCCTCGGTCATCATCCCAGAACAATCCTGTGTCTGTCATTGGGCTCCTAGCGACGACCTTTGCCCGACGTTTAATAGGGATGGCCGCGGTCTTCCCGTACGAAATCTTGAAGTTACTTCATCCTGAATTGCTTCGAAAAAGAAGGGTAGGTCCTAGGAAAAGATTGACTCTTATTCCTAAGACGCCTTGCTTGACAGACTTGACTTCTTCTTGGCTAGGAATGCTAATCCGAGGAAGCTGACTGCGACAACTATCATAGGCATCCCGAACTGAGGAACGCCGGTTGTCGGTGGTGTGATTGGTGCAGTCGAAGGGAACGATAGTACCTGGGCAGCCCAAGTGAGACAGTCACCGCCACTGCCTGTTATCGTCGCGTTATCCTGTGTCGAACCCAATGCCACTGGTACACTGTATGTCTTGGTGTCCCAGAGATTTCCGTAGCTCCACGTTGCTGTTGAGGTCTTCGGATCACTCCCGGAGAACGCGTTGGCATCGATTGTTGCGTTGTTCCACGCCGCCGTGTTGTATGGGAGCTGACCGTCCGCGATTACGAAGGTTGTAGTTGCAACGGTTGCAATGGTCGCCCCGTGATCGAACACACTGGTCAGCGAACCTCCGTTGGTCTCAGTATAGGTTCCTGTATAGACGTAAACCTGGTTAGTGACTGCCGCCGCAGGCACATATATCACGATCAGGCTTGCGCCTTCGTCGAGTGGTGCTTCGGCTGCGCTCCAGGGGTCACTACCGTCAGTTATCCCTGAGGGAAAGTTCTTCAGGTTGTTGATTCCGTTTACAACCAAGGATGTCACATCGGCCGCGTATACCGAGAGGTTTCCATTCCCCCAGCATGGGCTCAAGTCAGTGGACTGGAACGTACCAGTTATGTTGACACCGTTGAACGTACCTGCACTGCTGATTTGGGTCGGATAGATGTACCCCCAGACTAGGTACGCTTTGAATAAAGTCCCAGTCCAGGTAATAGAGATGTTGCCATAGCCTTGGTTTCTCATGGCGGCGCCTGCCGCCACATAGCTGTAGTCGCCTGAATAGGCTGCATATGCTGTAGGATTCAATGGAGGATCAGGTGTGGTAGCGGTGCTAACCGGAGCGCCCAGGGTGGCTGCTGATACTGATGGTGCAATCGAGAGGATGATCAATGCTGCTAGAGAGAGTACGATTCTTGATCTTATGTGCGTCATTCTCTTCTTCTAAACGCGAAGGTGGATAGAGAGGTAATAAGCCTTGGGAACCACAACCTAATCCATATGAATCTGAAATTCACATGTCCCGAACAAGTTTGGGGTTGGGGCGCGACAGTCACCTAATAGCGATGCGCAACCCTGACAGAACTTCCCTAATTCGAAGTGACGGTGAACAAAGGAAGCGCCATTCCTAGCTAGAGCGACCAGTGGCCTGGTGGTCCACTTCATTCCAATCCTCCTTCATGGCGAACCAACCCAGTCTATCTACCTTGATATCGTGGTCGATATGACCAAAGTGAACCTTGCGACTTGTTCAAGGACTCACAGAACGCGCCCTCTTGGACCGACGCTTCGCTTCTCTCATTGCCCGTAGCAAGCCGAGCAGGCCACTCAACGACCCCGAGCGCCCGCGCGATTGAACCCCTGCTGACGCCCGTCTTCTACACACGCAGAGCCGGCAAAAGGTTCGTTGACCTGGCAAGATGGAATCCAATCTTCTTTACGCCGCCACTCATCGCTCTTAAGACGGACCTCAGGGCTAAATAGCGCACCTGCGAGACAAGGGTCCATGAAGATGGGATACGGAATGTGGATTCTGGTCCTGGGCATCCTGGCCCTCATTGTAGGTGGGGCGATGGAAGCAGCGAGTTACCACAAGACCATAGGGTTGGGCGGCATCGGACTGGGGATAATCCTAGTCATCATCGGCATTGCATGGTGGATGATGAAGGACAGTAAGGCCCCGAAGACTGCGGCCCCTCAGCCAACGCAGCCAGCAAAGACTCCGTAGACGTCACGAGACGGCGAAGAGCGGATTGGGACGAAAATGCCCTATGCGCTCCTTATTTCGTTCTTGACTAGTAGTGGGGCCCAACCCGCATAGCGGGAGTTGTCGGAATGGGTACAAACACAGATTCGCAGCGCGAAGTTCTGCGGGACGAGGTAGAGAAAGCGGGTATTTTGATTAGAATTCCTTGACCTTCGGCGGAGTCCCATGGCCTTGGCCCACGTGTCATTCTGTTACGGCGTCGAGGACGAGCCCGATCACTTGATCGAGCGCTTTGCGGGTGTGTGCATCTTCGCCAATGGCTCTACCTCTTCAAGTCGGATGTAATCAGCCACTTCCAAGAAGCAATCTGCCGATTCGCCCTATGATCGACGGTGGAGAGGCAGACTGGAAGTACAGGTCCAGGTTGATCAAACCTTTCGGATAGTTGGGACCAGCGCCTGGCCTCAGGAGCGGCCTGTTGCTACACTGGGCGGCGATGGCAGCCAGGAACCTAGCTCCATCCTCTGCTGAGGGCCCCGGGGAGGCGTGAAAGGCCATGATCTCGCCGGCGTCGACATCTCTAGCGAGCCAGAGGTAGAAGCTGCGCCCTTCAAGATGCACATCCGCGCCGTCGATGGCGACCTCCCGCCGGAACTTCTTGCTCTCCTCGGGAAGGCTGGTCAGCATGGCTAGATAGGCGTCCCTTGCTGCGATGTACGACAGGCCGCCGACCATCGACGCAACGTCCCGGTAGGAGTAGCCGGCGTTACAGAGTGCGGCCGCGACCACCTTCTTCGTCGAAGGCAACCTGTTTCTCCGGAAGGCGCCCATCGACGAGGCCCATCCTGTTAAGATAGACACCGGCCCGGCCTGTTGGAGTGGAACCATTTCGTGCGTTAAGCTAAGGCGTGGTGTATGCTTAGGCCATGAGCCCAAATTGTCTTAACAGACTGGTTTACGGAATTCCACAAGGCTGGAAGCGATACGGCGGTCGATTTCGGTTCTAACCGCCCAAGAAGACGACGAAGATGATCGCCAATGGAATGAAAAGCAGTGCCCACCTGATTTTGCTCCAAGCGAATACCTTTGCCCCGTCAAGCATTGCTATTGGAACCATATTGAAGAGAGCCAGCCAAATGTTGAAGAATACACCGTAAAACCCTATGTCACCCCACAAGCCACTTGCGAAGACTGCCAGAGGGACGAAGACCAGAGCGACAGCCACATTTGTGAGCGGACCGGCTATTGAAATCTTGCCGCTCTCCTGTTTCGTGACATTGGGACCAGAGTAGTATGTGGCGCCAGGAGCAGCGAAGATGAAACCGATCAACGAGGTCACGAGCGCAAGGAGAAGGCCCAACGGCCACATTCTAAATTCCGCCCAATAGCCATACCTGCGTGCCATGAACTTATGACTCAACTCGTGGAGAACGAATCCCGGACCCACAGCAACGAAGGCGATCCCGAGAACCTCAAGGGGGTTGAGGTGAGTATTCGCCAAGAGGCTGAGCCGGAGGGCGATGAAGAACGCCACTCCTAAGCTCAGGTAGGCGATCATGATGTCTCTGACCTCGACCTCGGAGAACGGTCTGCCTGGCTTGATCACCGGGGAGGCTGGGTAGCTCGAATCGGACCAGCTGAAGGTAGTAGTAGGTGGAGCTATCACTGCCCGCCTCTGAGTGAGGTCTCCCTTGCACTGATGCGCCTCCGGGAGCCTGTGGTCGGCGCAAAATGCCCCCCCACAGTAGTTGCATACGAACGGGAGAGATTCCTCTTGCCCGCAGAAATCGCAGTTCAATCTCTCAGAACCCTCGAAACGATCAGCAAGTGCGCAGCTCGACTCCCGCATTGGTCTTGGTTTATCAATCTTTTAGCGGGTACTCTTCAGTCCAAAATCGGGCGGAGGAAAACCTAGCTGTCCTTTGACAACCTGCGCAGGACCTCTGGCAGTCTGGCAAGAACCTGCCCCTCGTCAAGGGCCTCGAGGATTACCATCTTGTACCGGAGTGCCAGTTTCTTCGCTTCGGGAGTGAGAGACGGGACTGCGCAGAGAATGACGCTATTGGCATTCACGTCGTAGACCTTTATGAACAGTGAGAGGACTGTCGTCTCATCAATCGGAGTGGGCGGATCGGAGACCACGACGTCACACGCAAGGGCAACTGAGACAGGGCCCTCCATTCCGAAGGTGAAGCTGTGTTTCACACCTGACTTTCCTGCCACTACCAATGGACTTGAGAGAGGAGCCATCCCGGCTGATGATTCCAGCCTTCTTACAGCTTCCTGGGGGAGGGAACCGATTGTTCTTGGACTCATACGAATGTTGGCCTCGCAATCAAGTTCGCTTCCCAAATGCTCTCGATGGACGAGGGTGCGCACCAGGCCTTCGAAAGAAACCTCAAGCGTTCCATGCCCGTCGTCAAAGTGACTTAAGGGTTTTTGAGTTTAGGCCGCCCTGCCCTATCACTAGTGTGGAACTGGCCTCCCGACGCTCCATTGCATCGGCGACGTGGCAAGTCGCCGGCGCAAGTGAGATCTCACGGGCAGGAGCGCCGGACCGATGATGAACCGAGGGTTGTCGTCTTCGCACGCGGTAGAAAACATCGCTGCGCGAGACATCCTCCAAATACCGATTAGAGAACTCAAAGGTTTAAGACTCTCGCGCCACGACTTCGAGGCGGAAGGAATTGAGCGATACCTTCGACGCCTCTCTTGGGAAGGTGGACCTCTCCAAGTACGTAGACGAGCTACAGGATGAACTCTCCAGGATTATCAAGGAAGTGGGACCTGGCAAGACTGAGACAGAGAGGGAGGCTGGAAAAGGGCGTCTGGATAACCTCCTAAGGAAGCAGGCGGCTAGTCTGGCAGCAGAGACGGGCGTGACGGGCGACTATCGCCTCGTCTTCATGCTGATGTCAAGCATCCTCATGACGGCCTGGAGTTGCTTTACGATCAAGCGGACGATGATTGACTCGACCAGGTCATTCGAAGAAAGACTCAGACTCGAAGAGTTGCTCTCCAGTCTCCCAGTGGTCCTGTCAGAAATAGTTTCAAAGTCGGCCGAACACGCAGATATGTACAAGAAGAAATGAGGACCAAAGCGCCTCCGACCAGGAATCTGTATTAGTAAGACTACTAGTCTTTATACCGATAGGCCCGTTCGCGTGAAGCAGAGAAATGCTCCTGCCATACGACCAGGTGGTCCAGAATGCGCTCAACTTCCTCCAGAATGTCGTCGTTCCGTACGTGGTGATTCTCGCCATAGCCTTCGCAACCACCGGCTTCGCGGTGGCTCTGCAGGGGTGGAGAAAGAGGCGGGCACTAAGGAATGCGCTGAGGGCAGAACTGGACACCAACGCTGCGGTGACACTGGCGATAGTGACCTACGCTGACGCGCAGATGTCCGGGGGCACCAGCGTAGCCCCCATGCCGATGTACAGGACACACGCATTTCGAGAATACGCCGATGGTGGCTTGCTGGAGAAGCGTCCCAAGAAGATAGCCGAAGAGCTGATGCAAGTCTATCTCAGTATGGCCAGCGTCAACAAAGCGGGAAGGAGGCAGGAGGATCTGGCCTTCGGACCCGCAGCGGCCTTCCCCAATGCCCACCTACTCAGGCTCGACAACCTAACCTACGTAAGGGACACCGCCCACAACGTCATCGAACCATACGTGGACAGGCTGAAGGATACCAAGCTCTAGGATCGAGATGGATTCGGAATACATCGCCTTGCCCTTCTAGAAGGAAATGGGCTTTCGATTCGGCAGAATACGGATTATAGCTTAACTACTTCGTGTGAGCATGTAGCACTCGTGTACTTCGAAAAGCTGGCCCTGGAGATAAACGCGACCACGGCGGGGTGGGAGGTCATCGAGCCGCCTGTCCGCGTGGGAACGTCTGGGGTTGAGCACAGGTTCAACTTCCTTGCCTCTGTCTCGGGGAATCTGTACGGCTTCGACCTCTATCCGGAAATCGGAGAAATACAGGTCCTCCGGACATTCATCAAGGAGATGGATACCGGGATTTCTGGAGTCCTGATCTGTCTGAGCGGCAGGCCGAGCGAAAGGGCGCGGGAAGTCGCGGCCGAACTCGGAGTAAGAATCCTCAGCCCGGCGGGGATAGGCGGGTTCTTCAAAGCAGAGAAGATGCCGCTGGCGGAACAAGCAGAAGCACATTCATCCGACCTGCGCTGAACTTGAAGGTCCCGTTGCCACTGAGGAGTTGGAACATCGCATGATGGATTATCATAGCCCAGACAAGGCCGAAGGCACCCGGCCCGATCTCAGATCCTGAATAGAACGCTCTAGTCGAGAATCTCGTCTACGACTTTCTGGTAGGAGCGGACAAGCTCTGCCCCCTCCTGGGTTATCTGGTACCTGTGCCGGCTACCATACTCTTCGACACTCAGCAGACCGGTCTCCAGGAAGGCCCTGAGCTGGCTCTGAAGCACATTCCAGGACAGATTTGCCTTGTACATTATCTGAGTTGGCTTTCCATAACCCTGCATAACCACTCTGAGTATGTCGACCCTGATCTGAAGCAGTGACCTGCGCCCCTCAGGAAGCTCCGAACGATGGAGGGGCTTCTCGGTCGCCGGGTTCAGAAGATTCTCGGACATGCGTTCAGGAATCGCACCGTTCGCACAAATAGCCTTTGCCTAGAACTAACCCGAACTCAGAGTCCATATCCGGATGCGCACCTTCAGGGTCGAGGGAAATGCTCCCACCACATCTGCGACTTCGCTCACTTGCATCCCAGGCGTCTTTCGATGGGAGGAGAACCCTTGGTTCGCAGAGGAGATTGGGCCGATCTCTTCCCCGCAGGTCCATCCATGCCGTTTGGGAGCAGTCAGCTAGTCCTTGCTGGGTTCTGACGGGGGCCAAGCGCGCGGTTCAACCTGATGCCCCGGTCTGGCGATGGGACTTGACCTCCTCCGGCTCGCAGCCTCCATTTTTCTGGGGAGATGAACCCGGAAAATAGATTGGGACTTCACAATGTCTTTAATGTCGGGGGGGAAATTCTGACACAATGGCAGAAGAGCAAAAAGGAAAAGAGGAACAGGGCAGCTTTGCGGACAATCTGAGGGACATTCAAGGCGAATACATCATGTTGACCGAGCTCTACGAGAAAGAGAAGAGCTACGGGCAGAAGCTCGCGGACATGATGAAGGCCCTGCAGTCCGAAGTCGATTCCACGATCCCCATTAGACCCGAGGCCATCGGTGATGGATGCAGAGAGGCGTATTTGGTCTCTGAGGCAGTCGTCGTCATGGTGGACTACAGCGGAAGCAGGATTTCCAGGCCGCTCTACAAGCTCCCTGCCGCAACGATAGTATCCGTGATAGAGGAGTGCACCCCCGAGCTCAGGCGCCTTCTGTTCGAGAGGCGAAAGTCGGAAGGCAATAGGGTCAGATCATTGGAGAGGGTCCTCAGGGAGCTGAGGAAGGCACAGTCGACATTCAAGCAGAGCAGAAGGGACGAGGTCGACGACCAGGAGGATCCCAAAGAGGAGGTAAAGGACAACATACAAGCGGATAAGCAAGCGGAGAAGCAAGCCCAGAAGGAACCGGCCGAATTGACGCTGCAGCCGCGATCTTCGAGAGAGGGGTTCGCGTTCAAGGGAAGCTTCGGGGAGAAGCGCGAGGCGTCCGGCATCTCTCCTTGAATCCGCGGACTCGACCCCTAAAGGTATCCTACAGGAGTCCCGGGAGGTAGTCTCCTTGCCATGCTAGAAGGCTTCAGGTCTAGGGTGAAGGAGAGACGTCAGACCGTGCGGACGAGAGAGACGAAGTTCCTCATGTCATTTGATGCCGCGAAGCTGAACAAGCGGCTAGTGATACTCCTCTCCATATTCATCATGCTGAATTGTCTTGATGCGCTTACGACACTAGTAGCGATCAGCACGGGACGAATAGTCGAACTGAACCCAATAGCGTCGAGTCTCTTCCACATGAGCTTCCCGGGGTTCATGGCCGCGCTTGTGCTGAAGTACATGCCGATCATTCCATTGGCCTACGCCACGCACGCGAAGGAAAATGCGCCCCGCCCGCTCGCCATCAGAATCGTGAAGGTCAGCGTATTTGTGGCTCTGGTTGCCGCAAACATCTTCTACCTGGCCGTGGTCGGCTCCAACCTCAGAACTCTTGCGTCCTACTATCTCGTCATGGGCTGAAGAGAGAGCGCTGGAAACCTTCATAACCGTGAGAAGGCGACCGACAAGACGTGATTCCTGAGACCGGGGCGAGCGTCGTTTCTGGGGTCTTTAGGTTCTACTCTCTGAGCGAAGTCAGGCTGTTCCTGAAGGAATTACTGGACACCTACGAGAGAGAGTATGACAAGTCCTCCAACACGATCGGTTCACTGCTCAGGTCGGACGAAGGGAAGACCATGGAGATCATAAGGTCAAAGGGATGGTCAAAGGTAGGGGGCCTCTTCGTCAACATGGCAGACTCTGAGAAGGGGGCGATGGAAGTCGTCTTCCAGATCGTAGAGGAGATGAAACCCAGAATGGCGAAGACAGAAGCTGTGCTGAGGTCGTTCGACACCGTCGAAGGGCTCCCGATTCCAGAGGAGGCTACTTTCCTGCTCTACCTCAGAAGCGGCATCCCTGAGAGGCTGATTATCGACACCATTGAAACCAAGCCCCAGAAGTTCCTGCTCAACGCCAGGTTCAAGACCGAATAGGCTCGCCCGTCCGTTTCTCTCGACCTAGGGGACGCAACCCAAACTGGATTGGGGACCGATATCACCTTTCGGTATAACCTTTAATCAACACCTTCGCAAACATGGGCGCAGAACATGCTCGAAGTGAATGTCCTCGTTGAAAGAGTCGATGCCGCACGTCTCTCCGACAAGGCGAGCGAAAACTTGTCCTCAAACTACAGTGTGAACGTATCGATGTCGGAGAGAGACAGAAACCCTCAGGCGCTCGTTCTCAGTTTCACGCTCGAGCTGACCGATCAACCCCAACTGGCGAGGCTCGTAGTATCCGGCGTCGCGACCCTGACCGGGACCAAGGATGAGATTCAGGGCGCACTTTCAGCGCCCGACGACAAGAGTCCACCACAGGTCCTCACGACCATTTATGAAAGAGTCTACGGCCTGCTCTACCTCGTGGCGGGATCGCTGAGAGTGTCTCATCCTCTCCCGACCATCTTGAAGGCCTCCGGCGCAGACAAGTAGACGTCTGGGAGCCACCGTATGCATCCCACCATCATCTTCCTAAACTGGTTTTGGAATATGCACGGCATTCTGGAAAACGCACATAAAGCCTATTAGGAATGCTATGACTTATCGAAAATATGGACACGAACGCGATGGACGTACTACCGCCACCTGAGGACCTGCTGGGTCAGGTGAGAAGGTCGCCCATGGAAATGGTCTGCGATATTCTAGGAGTCGTGTCGGAAGGTCCGACTAAGCCGACGCACATCCTCTACAGGGCCAACATGAGCTGGAGGGTGCTTTCGTCCTACCTGGACTTCCTCCTGAAGCGTGGTTTGATTGAAAGAGAGGACCAGGGTGGGAAGCGGAGCCTCTACACCCTTACGACAAAGGGTAGGTCAATCCTGCAACTCTACAACGGGCTCCGGCTGAGCCTAAAGGGGACCGTCAACGTGGGAAAGGACGGCGGTGTGAGCCAGATCCTCGAAGACGCATCTATGCTGGAACCGCGAAAGACTTCGCTCTGGATGTAAGGAGCCGATCGAGAGCCTTCTCCTGCTCGCTTAGGAGGTCCCTCGTCTCCTTGTAATTTTCGAACATCCTCGTGTAAGTCCTTCCCCTCTCCGTCGTCTGGTAGTACCGGCCGGCCGGCTGGTACCCGAGCAGCTCGTTCAGGACAAGCTCTTCGATGTATTGGTTCAGCTGCTTCAGGTTGAGGGAGGACTGGTACATTATCCTCGTCTTCCGCTGTCCCCCGACTGCGGCCTTCAGTATCGCGTACGCGATTTCCCCAGAGTCTCTGCGCCTGTGACCGTCCAAATGAGAATTGGTGCCCGGAATTCGAATTAAGATTTTTCGCCATTTCGCAGACTTTGCCGGCAGGAAATCAGGCGACTTGGTCGATTCATGCCCTGCATGTCTTAATCAGATGGCAATTCTAAGGGAGAATTCGTTTAGAACTATCCGACGCGCTCGACCGAAACTTCGCAGAAGGCGTCCCCCTTGGCGACGCACTTCTCCTCAATCACTCTGTGATCTGCGCCCGTAAGCTCGTCGGCGACGCCTTGAATCAGGCCCGAGAGCATGTAACAGACGGGCTCGTTTGCTCCCTCGATGTAGAGGCAGAAGACGCAATTCCGCATCAGCAGCCTGGCCTGCCCGCGGGCCAGGTCACCTCCATTCAGCACGAGCTCTCCCCATCCTGATTCTCTCGAAAAGCGCTGAAGCGACTCCAGCACTTCCTGCCCTGTCGTTCCCTGCGCTTTCGCCACGTTCCCTAGGTATCTCCCGTAGCTGTAGCCCATCCTCTGCATAATCACGGCAGCCCCGGAGACAAAGGTGCTTGTCAACTCCTTCGTAAGCGACGCCCACCCTACCGATCCAACCGTAAAGACTCGGATTCCATCGGACTTCCGCTTGATTGTCCCATGTTCAGAGTCTAGGTCGAAAGGGTTGTCCACTGAAGTCTCTTTCTTGAGGCCTCTAAACAAAGACAATTCCTCCTTCACCTTCGCTAACGGCCTCTTTAAACCTCTTTTCGAGACTACTTCGTGTGTTTTCCAATTTTGCTACCCTTGGAATGGCTTTCTAGCCAGGATGACATGAAACGGAGGAAAGCTGGAGAACCTGATGCGACGCACGGAGATGCTGCCAAGGCCGACTTCGCGGAGGGCGGCCGAATACTCCCCACCGTTGCCCGCGTCGATGATTCCGATCCTTCCTCCCTGCTTAAGGACCCTCGCGATCTCTCTGAAAGCGACCATCCTGTCCTTCTTCTTGATCAGCCTATGTAGCGAAAGGGCCGAGATTATCACGTCGACGGACGAGTCCCTCAACGGGAGGCTCACGGTGTCGGCCTTCACAGGGATGACCCTCGTCTCCACGCCCTCTTGCGTCGCGTTGGCCCATATTGAGGAGGGGTCGTTTCCAGTAAGGTGACTCCTCTGCCAGAGGTCCACTCCGACTGAGCATCCACCTTCGAGGCGTTTGCCCGCCAAGACCATCCCAAGGCCCCTCCCGCAGCCGAGATCGAGGACCACCTCGTTACCACCCCAAGGAATGTCTGCGACCAGCTTCGACATCTCCTTGATCTTCCCATGCATGCTGCTCCTGTAGAGGGCCGCAGCGACCACGAAGACCAGAATCCCGACTCCCGCCCCTACGACCAGGCCAAAGCGGCCCAGAGCGGGAGCGGTCTGGCGCGTGTAGACAGCGATGTCGAACCCAACCACGATGGAAAGGCCTCCGGTGATCAAGAGTTCGATGATGGACAGGGGCTCGTCAATCCCATATCCGATCTTGCCCCTGACCGTAACAGGCGAGGTCAGAGTCCCGGCAGCATCCGTCTCTACACTCATTTTTTCCATCTTCAAACTCGATTTGCGACGAATTTTACTTATAACGATTCGCCCCCGCCTCAGCACCCTAGAGTGCAAAGTGCATTACGTAATGGGCCAGAGCAATCGCTATCAGGCTGACTACCACCAGCATGATCGCATGCTTGAAGCCGTCTGAGAGCCCGCTCTCGCCCATCTTCCCCGCGACTATGCCGATGACAAAGGAATCGAAGACCGCGGTAGTGAGGAGCAGGTCGATGGTAGCACCCGCGACCTTCGGGGTCGCGGAGCTGGTGGTCGCCCCTCCCAATGCGGGCGCAGACAAAAGATAGACCATGATGAATGTCGTAACGACCACCATGATCCCGGCGATGTAGGTGATGTAGACAAAGGGCTTCAGTGCCGCCCTCCTATCGGACTCCATCTCGTTGATACTCCGTGTGAACTCCGCCATCTCCGAGAAGCTCCGGATCGTCCCCCCACCCACATCGACGACCTCGATCAGAAGGGTACCAATCGCCCTTGTGACCCAGCTTCCCACCGCATCTGTGAAAGTCGAGATAACCTTCGACAGCGAAACTCCCCACGAAAGCTGAGCCCCCATTTTCCTCACGTGCTTGGAAAGGACTCCGTAGTGTCTACCGCCTAGCCTCTCTATCGCCACCTCGGGCGAGAGGCCCGTCTTCCTGCCCTCGGCCACGTCGCGGATGAACTCGGGGAGCATCTTCTCAAGAGAGGTGCGTTCTCTCGAGAACCCGATCGCCTTGATGGCTGGTAGTGAAGCCCCAACTATCAGCGTGCCCGACACGCTCTCGAAAAGGTAGAGCGGCAGGTGAAGAGACGGAGCAGTGATGAAGTGCGTGAGGAAGAAGAATACCATCGCCAGTGGGATGGAGTAGATGAAGTACTTGTAAGGCCTGTAGTCGACGTACGGCCACTTTGGCTGCACCGCGTCGATTAGCCAGATGAACATGGCTGAGATTACAGGAACCATGACGAACGCGAAGAGGTACAGGTTGTTTAGCCCTGAAAGGTTGTTGCTCATCAAGGTCTGGACCATGTACAGTGTGTAGAGAACCATCCCCAGTATGACGGTCACAGTGAGGTAGGCTTCGGCCAAGGTACCCGTGGTATCCGCAGACCTCTTCACCGCATTGGTCTTGGCCTCCATAGTGTCGCGCAGCTTCATCCCGACGTATGCGATGAAGTCACCCCCGCTCTTCAGGATGGCCGTGTAGCCGTAGAGGAACTCCGAGAACTTCTTGCTAGGACACCATCGTGCGACCCTTTCGATTGCAGAGATGGGGTCCTGGCCGAAGACGTCGACCTCAACGAGTATTCTCTTTGCCTCCTTGGCTGATGCTGGAAATAGCTTCATCTGAGAGATCCTTCTGAGCGTCGTGAGAGGGGATACCCCCCCGCCAGCCAGGACGGACATGTATCCAATGACGAACGGGAGTTCGCCGTTGATTGAGGAAGCCCGGTTTGAAGCGCTGATCTTCGGGCCATTGATGACGATTGTGAAGATCATAATGGCGGCAGGGATGGCGATGATTACTCCCAGGAACCACAGGGCACCGAACCTGACGGCCGCAACGTAAGTCCCGACCGCTGAGGCGACCAGCGTAATGAACGCTGAGAAGAAGGCGACAGAGATGAGACCTTCCGGGGTTATCCTAAGGTTCGACTTCAGGATGTCGTCCCTTAGCGTGGGGATGGAACGGGTGAACCTGGTCGCTGGTCGGGAGAAGAGCCTGAAGGCGAAAGAAGTGAACTTGTCGAAGAAGGTCAGCGGGATCTTCTTCTTCTCCCGGCTGGGAAGAATTACCTTGAAGCTCACTGTCGCTGACCGCCAGGCTTGTAATCTCTGACTATCTCTGTGACCGCAATTCCCTTCGCCTCGAGCTCGCCCGCAGCGGTGTTGAACACGTCCAGGGGCCTGGAGATGTAGAGCTCCAGGATCGGAGACAACTCCTTGAAGTTCCTGATGCCCTTCTGCTGGACCCACCTAAGGATGAGCGCACGCCTGTCGATCTCCTTGAGGATCTCCTCCATCGGCATCCCTGTGTCCCTCGATATCTTCTCGAGCTTGGGGCTCTTATCATAACTCGCCTTGAAGGTGTCCGATCTCGGGTCCCACCTGAATACCTTGTTCAGCTCCTGATCAGTGATGATCTCGTCGATCGAAACAATCCTCCTCACCGCCTTGAATCCACCTCCTGGGGTTGGGACAGAAATCCTTCTTACTACGAAGGTGAGGTCAAGGAACGGCATGAAGGCCTTGGGGACGTTCATCGGCTCCGAGACGAGCCTCTGGAGCGCTGACGCTGCGTCGTCCGCGTGGAGGGTGCACAGACCCCCGTGGCCCGTGCTGATCGCTTGGAAGAGGACATATGCCTCTTCGCCTCTGACCTCTCCGACCACTAGGATGTCAGGCCTCATTCTCATTGCCGCCTTGACGAGGTCGAATAGGCCCACTTCGCCAGATTTCTCCTCCGTGGCTGCGTAGCTCTCTCTCGAGACCAAGGAGGTCCAATTGAGATGCGGAATGTTAATCTCCTGGACCTCTTCAATCGTGACTAACTTCGTGGTCAGCCGGGTCAGAGTCAGGACCGCGTTGAGGAGGGTGGTCTTACCGGCACCCGTCGCTCCCACGACTATAGCCGTGGCCCTGTTCTGCATCATGTACCAGGCATACGCGGCCATATGGTGATCGAGCAGGCCCACGTTGAGCATGTCGACTATGGTCATCGGGTCCTCCCTGAACTTCCTTATCGTGGCCGAGCTTCCCTGGGGTGAAACCTCTCGCCTGAACGTTGCGACAAGCCTGTGCCTGCCCGGAAGTGTCCCCTGGACGATGGGGAACGCGGTCGAGACGTGTTTCCCCGCCATGTGGGAGAGCCTCGTAACAGTGTTGTCCAACTGCTCCTCGTCACTCAGTATGACGTTCGTCTCCAAGCTCTCGTGGCCCTTGTGATAGATGAAGATGGGCTTGCCCAATGAGTCAATCGAAAGGTCTTCGATGTTAGGGTCACGCATCATTCCGTCCAGGACCCCGAAGCCTACTAGGTCCCTCTCGGCGAAGTAGATGATCTTGGACCAGGAGGCGGCAGGGACCCTGATCGAGTACTTCAGCAGGATCTTCCTGGCCTGGTCTGCGAAGTACTGCCGCGGGTTCACCTGTTCCCTGGGGACTGTTAGTTCTGCCTCCAGGGCGTCGAGGAGATAAGAGTAGATCGCCGCTTCGGTCTTTGTGAGAGGAACTTCGTCGAGGAAGTATCTCTGCGCCTGGAGGGGACTCTGGGCGATTACGGCGTAAGCGAACGGACTGTTGACCGGATACCTTTCTATCACCTTCCATGACGGAGGAATCGCTGTACCAGTGAAAGGGAACCTTACCTGGACGTTCTTTAGGAACCTGAAGCGCTGGGCCAGTTCGAGGTCCTGCTGCTCTGCACTCATTTCCACTGCCGGGGCTTTCTCTGCTGGTCTTTGCAACTGGACAGTCTGCTGGCGCTGGGCAGGGATGCTGGATGCCATTGGTTTCTGCTGGAGTGATGAGCTTCCAGCGGGACGTGGCGGGCTTGGCTCCGTGGACTTGGGCGCGGGTAGTACAACTGACGGTGACGCTGACATCGGCGGAGGGGATGCTGCCTCTGGAGGAGTCGTTGGCACCGTGGGAGGAGTTGCTGACGCGAGTGGAGGGAATGCCGCCTTGGGAAGAGATACAGGTCTGAGAGACGATTGGAGTACTGGTGCTGGCCTCTGGACTGCGGGAGTCAGAGTATCCTTGGACTCAGTCTTCTGGTCCTTCCGCCATCTGCGGAAGAAGCGAGCAAGAACTCCCTCATGTTCATCCTCGTCGGATTCTTGGGTAGGCATCCTGGCTGTTTATCCTCCTTGTCTCCTCCTGCCTATAACCCATATGGATTCTCCGTCTACTTCCCGCCTTCGAAATCCTTGCAGAATTGGCCGCGACGCTCGCGCTAGGTAGAGCGTTCCCCAGACCGTCTATAGTGGTCAGTGTTTCCATGGGGAGTCGTAACGATGGCGTCCAAGTCGTGGTCTGCGGGGCAAGAGTGAGACCACAAGCACCACCGGAGAGGATACCTTGACCGCTGGAGGGTGTCCAAGTGACACATTTCGATGAGTTGGAAGTGAAGGTCACAGTCCCTCTCAGTGCAGTTGATGCGCCGGAGCTGTTGTCTGTCGCTGTGACGAGGAGTGTCAAGGGCGAATCCACGTGGTAGAGGTCGTGGCTCAGGCTAACTACCGCTTGTTGTGATCTTGAAGTTGGCAGTCGCGCTGTCGGCCGGCACAATCCCGACGTCGCTGCCTGATAGGACGACCGCATATGTGCCGACAGCGTCCGCCGGCACTGTGAACGTGCACGTGAAGGTGCCTGTGGCAGAAGTCGTCTTGGACGTGCAGGTCTGCCCGCTTGGGGTCACACCGTTGAATGTCATCGTACCGATTGTGGTAAGGACGGAGAACCCTGAACCCGTCACCGTAACCGTAGTACCCTGTGGTCCCTTGACAGGGGACAGAGTGATCGTCGGGGTAGTGACCGTGAAGGTCGCGGATGCGCTGTCAGCCGGTACGGTCCCCACATCGCTGCCTGAGAGGACGACCGCGTACGGACCAAATACAATCGCCGGCACTGTGAACGTGCACGTGAAGGTGCCTGTGGCTGAGGTAGTCTTGGACGTGCAGGTCTGCCCGCTTGGGGTCACACCGTTGAATGTCATCGTACCGATTGTGGTAAGGACGGAGAACCCTGAACCTGTCACGGTGACGGTGACACCGACCGGGCCCTGAGTGGGGAACAGAGTGATCGTGGGCGTCGTTATTGTGAAGGTTGTGGAAGCGGTGTCGCCTGATACAGTCCAGACATCACTGCCTGATAGGATGACCGTGTACGGGCCCGCCGCAATCGACGGCACAGTGAACGTGCACGTGAAAGTGCCTGTGGCAGAGGTCGTCTGGGAAGTGCAGGTCTGCACGGACGGAGTGTTCCCGCCGAGCGTGATTGTGCCGATAGCTGTGGATACTGAGAATCCTGAGCCCGCTACGGTGACTGAAGTACCGGATGGGGCCTGGGTGACAGATAGAGTGATCGTGGGTGCCGTTATCTTGAATGTGGCAGACCCGGTGTCAGCGGGTACGGTTCCGACGTCACTGCCTGATAAGACGACTGTGTAAGAGCCCGCCGCTACCGCCGGCACCGTGAACGTGCACGTGAAGGTGCCTGTGGCAGAGGTCGTCTGGGAAGTGCAGGTCTGTCCGCTCGGGGTCACACCGTTGAATGTCATCGTACCGATTGTGGTGAGAACGGAGAACCCTGAACCGGTCACAGTGACGGTGACACCCTCGGGGCCTTGAATCGGCGTTAACGTTATCACAGCAGAAGTCACTGCAAACGTCGTAGAGGCGGCGTCAGCGGGTACGGTCCCTACGTCACTGCCTGATAGGATGACCCCATACGTGCCTACAGCGACCGCCGGCACCGTGAATGTGCACGTGAAGGTGCCTGTGGCAGAGGTCGTCTGGGAAGTGCAGGTCTGTCCGCTCGGGGTCACACCGTTGAATGTCATCGTACCGATTGTGGTGAGAACGGAGAACCCTGAACCCGTTACGGTCACCGAAGTGCCGACCGGGCTCTGTGTGGGAGAGAGAGTGATTACAGGGGTTGTTACCGCGAAGGTTGCCGAGGCGCTGTCAGCAGGCACGGTCCCGACGTCACTGCCTGATACGTATGCCATGTACGTGCCTACAGCGACCGCCGGCACCGTGAACGTGCACGTGAAGGTGCCTGTGGCTGAGGTAGTCTTGGACGTGCAGGTCTGCACGCTCGGAGTCGCACCGTTGAATGTCATCGTGCCGATTGCGGTAAGGACGGAGAACCCTGAACCGGTCACAGTTACTGAAGTGCCGACCGGGCCTTGCGTGGCAGATAGAGTAATCGCAGGCGTCGTTACTGTGAATGTGGCGGACGCAGTGTTCGCGCTGGTATCCGTCGCCGTGACTGTCTGAGCACCGGCCGTAGAGGACGGTACGACGAAGGTGGCAGTGAAGGCGCCTAGGGCGGACGTAGTGACCGTAGCCGGGACAGTAGTGACCTTGACTCCGTTGAACTTAATCGTGATGGTGGAAGAGGAGGCGAAGCTAGCACCCGTAACCGTTACGATAGTGCCGTCTGGGCCCTGGATGGGAGATACATTGATTGTGGAAGTAGTGACCGTGAAGGTCGCGGAGGCGGTGTCAGCAGGCACGGTCCCGACGTCGTTGCCTGAAAGGACGACTGCGTACGGACCTGATGCGATGGACGGCACAGTGAATGTGCACGTGAAGGTGCCTGTGGCTGAGGTAGTCTTTGTGGTGCAGGTCTGCACGCTTGGAGTCGCACCGTTGAATGTCATCGTGCCGATTGCGGTAGATACCGAGAAGCCTGAACCAGCTACAGTGACAGAAGTACCGATGAGGCCTTGGTTGGGAGACAAAGTGATCGTCGGCGTCGTTACCGTGAAGGTCGCGGAGGCGGTGTCAGCAGGCACGGTCCCGACGTCGTTGCCTGGAAGGACGACTGCGTACGGACCTGATGCGATGGACGGCACTGTGAATGTGCACGTGAAGGTGCCTGTGGCTGAGGTCGTCTGGGACGTGCAGGTCTGTCCGCTCGGGGTCGCGCCGTTGAACGTCATAGTGCTGATGGTGGTGGAGACCGAGAACCCTGAGCCAGTTACGGTGACAGAGGTGCCGATCGGACCCTGGATCACAGTCAGAGTGATCATGGGCGTCGTTACCGTGAAAGTTGCGGAGGCGGTGTCAGCAGGTACGGTCCCGATATCGCTTCCAGAGACAATAGTGGTGTAAGTTCCAAGCGCCTCATTGGGGATTGTAAATGTGCACGTGAAGGTGCCTGTGGCTGAGGTCGTCTGGGCGGTGCAGGTCTGTCCGCTCGGGGTCGCGCCGTTGAACGTCATAGTGCTGATGGTGGTGGAGACCGAGAACCCTGAGCCAGTTACGGTGACAGAGGTGCCGATCGGACCCTGTATGGGCGATAGATTGATCGCAGGAGTCGTTACCGTGAAGGTCGCAGAGCCGGTGTTCGAGAGGGCATCTGTCGCTGTGACCGTCTTAGCACCAGCCGCAGTGGAGGGTACGACGAAGGTGGCGGTGAAGGTGCCCGCGGCAGTCGACCCACCGGTCGCAACTGTCGCTCCGTTGAACTTTATCGTGATGGTGGATGATGAAGCGAAGCTGGCACCCGTGACCGTGACGGTGACCCCGACCGGGCCCTGAGCTGGAGACAGAGTGATCGTGGGAGTGGTGACTGTGAATGTGGCGGATGCGGTGTCAAGAGGCACAGTCCCGACGTCATTTCCGGAGACAGTGACGGTGTGAGGTCCCAGCGTCACAGTGGGCACTGTGAATGTGCACGAGAAGCCGCCTGCGGCTGTGGTCGTCTGAGAGGTGCAGGTCTGCCCGCTCGGGGTCGCGCCGTTGAATGTCATCGTGCCTATCCTCGTGCTGACGGAGTACCCCGTGCCTGTCACTGTAACGACGGTACCGACCGCGCCCGAGGTGGGAGACAGAGTGATCGTGGGAGTGGTGACTGTGAAGGTCGCGGAGCCGGTGTTCGAATGGGCATCCGTTGCCGTGACCGCCTGAACACCAGCAGCGGAGGAGGGCACTACGAAGGTGGCGGTGAAGCCGCCCGCGGCATTGGTAGTGACCGTGGCTGGGCTGGTCGTAACAGTCGCTCCATTGAACTTTATCGTGATGGTGGAAAAGGAAGCGAAGTTAGAACCGGTGACCGTTACTGTGACCCCGACCGGGCCCTGAGTCGGGCTCAGAGTAATTGACGGGATTACCGTGAATGGGGCAGATGCGGTGTCGGCGGGCACGGTGCTGACGTCGCTGCCTGACACGACGACCGTGTATGTGCCTGGTGTAATTGATGGCACAGGAAATGTGCACGTGAAGGTGCCAGTGGCTGAGGTCGTCTGGGCGGTGCAGGTCTGCCCGCTCGGAATCGCACCGTTGAACGTCATCGTGCCTATTGTCACGCCCGCGGAGAACCCTGAACCCGCTACTGTGACGGAGGTGCCGATTTTGGCTTGGTTGGGAGTCAGAGTGATCGCTGGGGTCGTTATCGTGAAGGGCGCGGATGCGGTATCGGCGGGTATGGTCCCGACGTCGCTGCCAGACACGACGACCGTGTACAGACCTGATGCGATCGACGGCACCGTGAACGTGCACGTGAAGGCGCCTGCGGCTGAGGTCGTCTTTGTGGTGCAGGTCTGCGTGGTCGGGGTCGCCCCGTTGAACGTCATCGTGCCGATGGTGGTAAGGACAGAGAACCCTGAGCCAGTTACGGTGACGGATACGCCGACTGGGCCCTGAGTGGCAGACAGAGTGATCTTGGGGGTGGTGATCGTGAATGTGGCAGACGCGGCGTTGTTACTGGAATCCGTGGCTGTGACCGTCTTCGCACCAGCTGCAAGGGAGGGTACAACGAAGGTGGCGGTGAAGCCGCCCGCGGCAGACGTAGTGATCGTGGCCGGGACGGTCGTAATTGTCGCTCCGTAGAACGTAAAACTCTTGATGGCGGAAAGGGGTGCGAAGTTAGCGCCCGTGGCCGTCACGGTGGTGCCGACTGGGCCCTGGGTAGGATTCAGGGTCAATGTTTGGGTGTGCACGACGGCCGTGACCGTGAACGTGGCAGACGCGGTGTCAAGAGGTACGGTCCCGACGTCGCTTCCAGAGACAGTGACGGTGTAAGCCGCGGCCGTCACGACGGGCACTATGAATGTGCACGTGAAGGCGCCTGCGGCCGAGGTCGTCTTTGTGGTGCAGGTCTGGGGCGTCGGAGTCGCGCCGCCGAAGGTGATCGTGCCGATCGTGGTAAGAACGGAGAACCCT
>Ga0116132_1000867_pt1 | contig 25581 bp, 28 predicted proteins | sample June2015DPH_17_1_2_FD_89735 | JGI IMG/M metagenome (GOLD analysis project Ga0116132, IMG submission 89735) | Peatland microbial communities from SPRUCE experiment site at the Marcell Experimental Forest, Minnesota, USA - June2015DPH_17_150 | ecosystem: Environmental > Terrestrial > Soil >... | reverse complement strand
TCTAAGTGGCATTCTGTTATACCTTTCTGTTTGAAGATGTCTTCTATTTCCTTGAGCAGTTTAGTTGCGATTCCTTTTCGCCGGTAGTGTGGCGCAACGTTTATGGTTATTATGTGCCCGTAAAGTATGTTATTTTCTATTTCTACTTGTGCTATTACGAATCCTGCTATGTCGCTGTCTGCTTTGGCTACTAACGCGATGGTGTTGTAGTCTGTTAGTAAGTAGGCTATTTGCCGTTTTGTGAAGGCTTCTTGGTCAAAGCATTGCTCTTCAATTTCAAAGAGCTTATCGAGTAGCCTGATGGATGCGGTTTCAATTTTTATTTCCATTTTGTAGTCTTAAGAGTAATTAGGGTTGAGGGTTGATTTTAGTTTTTTCTGTGTTTGCCGCGGCTGAAATTGCTGGCTTTAGTTCTAACCATTGCTTTTTGACGCAAACCATTGTTTTTCATCGTTATTTTCGCTTCCTAAAGAGTTGATGACCTTCTACTGTAGCGTGAAAATCGAATCCAATTTCCATGAGTTTAATGGCTTCTTCCATCGTGTCTGCAACTTTGACGGTGAATTGGTCGTTATTTTCCAGATACATCATTTGTTCCAAGTGAATGTATTTCTCTGTTGAGCTAATCTTCTTATGACCTAAAATCAGCTTAACATGCCAGGGGTCTTTTGTCTTGTGCTGCTCAATTGTGCCTTTCCAATGTCTGAAAGTCTTAAAGCATATCAAGGCTATGTTAGGATTCGCTATTTTCTTAGCTAAGTTTCGCCTTTGTATAGAATAGTTTGATCTCATATCGTCAGCATTGCTGAATATTCTTTCTTTAGTTCGCGGTAGTTGGCATAACATATCAATCGTTTTAGCAGATAAAGGTAAAACTCGGTTATTGCTATGCTTCTCAGCTCTAAGCCTTACGTTACGCTGTCCAAAGTCTATATCTTCCCAGTTTAAACGGCTAATCTCTCCAGGTCTAGCTCCAGTATCCTTAAGAATAGCACAGTAAACAGAGGTCTTTTTTGCTAATCCAGCTATAAGTTGATCCAGCTCTACCTCTGTTGGAATATACGGAATGCCGCTGTCACTGTAGTATTTAGGCGCTCTCCACATGATATTATTAAAATCGAACCATGCTGACAGAATGTAAGTGATTAACGCTTTTGTGCTGTCTTTAATTTCTGCTTTAGCTAAAACGGCCTTGCAACTTTCAGGATCATAGAGGTCGGCTCCAGCTTTCAACAATAACTTAAACGATTTACGGTAATTAGCGATAGTGTAGGGTTTTCTGCCGTCATTAACTAGTTGGGTAATAAGTTTCTCAATTTGTGGTGCTGCTTTTAACTCGCTTTGGGTTGGTGAGTGCTTTTCCATCTCCGCACAAGTCTTAGTTTCTTGTGTGGGAGTCAAGTTTTTCGTGCCTCTAGTCAATTGGACGCATACTTGGCTAGTTGGGATATTAGGCTGATTGGCACTTAAGTTTATTCTAGGAAAATGCTTGCTGAACCGGTGACTATACTCTGCGCATCTGAACCGCTGAACTAATTGGCCCGTTGGTAGGGTTCTATAACCATCTTTGTATATTCTTTTGCTGCCACATTCGGGACATTTCTTAGACCGTGTCGACTCGTGAGATCCATTAAGGGACGCCTGCAACCCGGAGATCTCTCTCGAAGGCTGCGTACTGCCAAGTATGCGCTTTAGAGGCGCCGGCGCCTTTCCTCGAACCTCACGGGTCTCAGTCATCAAACTATTCCTCCTGAGAATCTATTGCTAAGAGAAATTGCTGTGCACGTGTAAGGAGGACCCATAGAAACTAAAGCAACTAAATGAGTTCCACGTTTAACACCATTAGAGTGCCCCCACTCCCGCTTGTAGAATCCAGAACACAGTCCTTGCCTAAGCCGTTTCCAGTTAATTAGAAGCTGTTTTGAGTTCATTAGAAGCATACATGCTTGATTCTGTCTTTGCTTCGATATATTAGTTCCCTGAACTACCACACGTATTTTGCTCATACAAAAAACCTCTAAGTCGGCTCTGGATTCTCAATAGCTATCTTGGCATTTTGCGCCTTATAGTTGGGTATAACATTGTTATGTAGGCATGATCCACAAACGTAAATTTTCACCGTTGGGTTACGACTATCAATTAATTCATATTCCGATGCTAAAGCAGCGCAGTTTTCGCATTTTTGAGCGTTCAACGTAGGCTTGACAGTTATGGCTAAAGAGGGCTCTATTTGCTCTTTCAATAAGAAACTGTTGCTTGCGCAATCGTTTGAAACTCTCTGGAAATGGGTTTCGCAATAATGAGTCGGGTCGGCAGAGCTTAACATTTTATACTTGGCGGTTTCTTTGCATTGAGCGCCGACGCTTTCCCCGTCACAGCGGTAGGGTTCGCCGACTGTTAACTTTCGGTAATAAAGCATCTGTATATTGTTTGAATCTTGTTTCGTTTCGGCGATAGAATTGTTTAAAGGGTCGGTTTCTTGTTTCGGGGTCGGATTAGCCTTTAAAACTTGTGACATTATAGAGGCTTCCCCTCCACGTATAATATCGGCGAACTCCTCAAGGTTTATTTCAACGGCGCCGTCGTTTACATTTAAAATCATTATGGGGTGGGAGGCTATGTCCGCGTCACAAGTTTTTAGCCACGTTTCAAACGCCTTTTCAAGTATATCCTTTAAATCTTGTTCTATCGGTAAAACGGTATCGTTTCCTTTCAGTTTCAACGGGTGATAAGTTATTTTTTGTCGGTCAACGTCACCTTTAGCCGTTACTTGTTCGCCAACACGCGAATCCACAAACTCAATTTCCTCTAAGCGTTCAAGCCAGCTTCTTATCCGGTGACTACTCATAGGTCTTTTTTTATGCGCGGGGTCATTGTTGTAAGTATTAGTTAAGGTTTCAAGGGTCGCGCCGTTAACATCAAGTTTAGCAACCACACTCCAATAAAATTGCATTATGCGCTTTTCCGTTCCCGTTTGGGTCGTTTCCACGACACTATCATAAAGGTCTTTAGCAGTGTAGAAATCTTGCATCGTCGGCACCAGGTAGCGGTGTCCCTTAAGAACTATGACGGGTCGCTGAAACAGCTTAACAATAGCATAAGTGGGTAATAACTCAAGGTACTTGTTGAAATCACGCATGTCCCTAGTTTGTGACTTGCTAAACAAGTCGGTTATGCCGTCAAACGGGTTTATAGTGCGTATGCGTCCCTTTTGCATTGTGTCGCGTATCTTAGCCACATATTTTTGAATGATTGCTCGGTTCAACGTGTCACTAGCAAAAAGCCACGGGTAACAGCTTTTGCGGTTGCTGATCTTCATTGACGCCTCAAACTTTTCAGGGGTCGTTACCGGCGACAAGGTTAACGTGCGTGTCGCAAATTCAGCCATGTAAAAACTATCAACCGAATTAAAAATTAACACGGGAGCGCCGAGTAACCTTGTATAATGCACTTTTCCGTTGTCGTCAACCCATGGATGATCCACAAAGTCGTGGTCGTGGCTCATAGTCGCCTTATACATTTTGAACGTTGCGGGATCTACGCTTTCAAGGAATAGGGTTATCTTGTTTCGTAGGTCAATTTCATAAATGCAGTTGTCTTTAAGTTCATTGTACGCTTTCACTTGTTCCAGATAAATCGCGTATGCTTCTTTATATGATAGCATGGGGTCAGTGTCGTCCTTGTCGGGTTTGATGGGTTCGGGTATGCTATCGAACAGGCGGCCGTCCGCGGTTTTTCTTATACCGTTTAAGTGGCTGATTACTTTCGGCGATTGCGATCCTATAAACTGCACAACGTCTTGAGGTAGAAACTTTATAGTTTCCGTCGTTGAATAGCTTTTGCCGCTTCCACTTTCAGCTTTCAACGCAACATTAAGCGGCGACGCGAAGGCGCTTACACCTGCATGAAACACGGTTTTTATCACGGGGTCGTCAATGCTTGAAACCGACAAGTGTATTTCGTTAAAAATGAAATCTTCCACGTTTGGGTCAACGCTTAAGTCGGCAACGCCTTTAACCACGGCGTTATTGAAAGCGGTTTCAGTCATTAAACTTGTTTTTAGGTTCCAATTTTCAGGGGTTAAATCTTCTATCGGCGTAGTCCCCGACACATCAATATCGAGGTTGAAAGGCTTTTCAATCGGAATCATCAATAACCAGCTCTCCGTAAATCACGCTTAGAAACCGCTTGTCTGCAACTCCGTGAGTCTTTGCTTGTTTGATAACCTGGACCGTTGCATTTTCCATATTTCCAGTATCCACATTCATAGCAGTAAGAAGGTTTCACTGTGACTAAATGCTTAAAATCTGTCTGCATAGTTGCCATGCATTTAAGCCTCCAATGCGACAGTTAACCAACAGCGAACAGTCAAGCCATCGTCGTTATCCATTATTTTGCTTCTAACCGATAGGGGAAATTCCTTTTCTATGATGCCAAGGGCTTTTAAAACTCGGTTTTCTTCACCGACTACTTTTATGCTTATTTTGTTGTTATTTGTGTTCTTGTTTGTGTTCATACGCTTTTGCTTGTCCCGCATACAACCTGCGGGTTTGAACGACGCTTTTTTTCGCGGTTTTTTAGACCGTGATGCCTCTCGGGATTACCGATAATCCCAAAGCTAATATAGTAGTTCCTAGTATATTAGATTATCGATAATCTTAGGACTGTTGGAAATTTGCCAATAAAAGATCGATTAGCCTATAATGATTATATGCGGGAACAAAACCGTAAGGCTAGAGAACGTAAAAAGGCTGAAGCTGAGATTGCAAAACCACTTATTGACGCTGCAGTCAATGAGCACAGTAGCTTTACAATAAATCCCTTGCAGACGGCTCAAGAGCGATTACATGAACTTGAGGATTTACAGAAAAGTGTTTTAGCATATATTGACGAGCACAAAAGATTGAAAGTCGAAAACACCAGCCTTAAAGCACACCTTGACGTGGGGATCCAATTAGATCCTGTAGCTGTCCAGAAGCGTTTAACTGAGATATTAAAGGCACCGATTTCAACACTTGAAAAGATCCGTCGCCTTGTAAGTCCAGGCGAGCCGGAGTTTGACGTATCAACATTACAACAGGCCATTAATCCTCTGTTGGATCAGTTGGAAGTTGAGATATATTCACATAACTTGCTTGCTCCTACTCCTGAAAGCAAAGTTATCCAGCAAATAAATATGGCATTAAAAGAAGGGGTCAATGAAGAAGTAAAGAATAGAATGCTTCGTTCACTTGCTCAACCTCTAACTATAGAAAACAAACAAGGGAAAAGAGCACTTCTACGAGCAAAAGGACAAAGGAGACCGCTTGTTTGACAGAAAAAATAAGTTTCACTAGAACAGACGTTTTAGAGTTTCTTTGGACCCGCAGGAAATGGTTAACGGAAAGAATAGATAACAAACGCACAAAGTTGGACCCTAACCTGAAAGCTCGGGCTTCACTCATCGCCAAAGAATGCCGTATCTGCCAAACAATACTGCAAGGGCTAACAGACCAAGAACTAGAGTTACGGGTCATGCAATTAGAAGAAAAACTGGCAAATGGAATCCTTATTCCTAAGCCAAAAGAGGACACAAAGAGATGAATATCTTAACTCGGAAGGTTGGCGAGTTGGAGAAAAACGTGATAAGTGATAATCCCAATCCTGAAGATACTTATCTAGGGACAAATAACAAAGATGAAATAGAATTATTCAGGTTAGCTAATCAAATTCAGGAAGAACAGAAACAACGGGCGTTAGAGCTTCAAGAAAAAATGAAGACGGATCCCAGTAGTAATTATGACGCTGAGATGAAATCGATTTTAGAACTTAGTGATAATGATAAGGCAATTGTCAAGCAAGCCGATCTAATTTATACTCAACGTGTTATGCACCTATTCGATAATGCTGTTGCTCAACATGCCCATTTAAACGACCCGATGTGCAAGTACATCTTTTATGAGCGGTTCTATTGGTTTCTTTCTGAAATGAAAGACTGGCTCTACCACGTCTGGAAAGAATCAGAAATTTCAAATGAGCCCGGCTTTTCTGATTTGTGCGCAGGCGAGCAAGAACAGAAACTTAAACCGATTTATGATACCTGGAGAAAAGATTGGCTCTCTGCGGAAAGTTTTACCCGTTACATGGAGAAGTCACACGCCTTTAAAACCCATGAAGAAATAGAGAAAATGGTAGCCAATAGGACACCAGAACAGATAGCTCAAGACGAAATAGAAGAAAAAGCTGAAGAGGAAGAGGAAGCAAAATGGAATGCTCAAGACGCGAAGTATCTTAAAGAAAAGTGCCCCACCTGCCTCTCTAAATGTAAGTGGTATAACGAGCAAGCACGAAAAGCGAAACCACAGGAGCCGACTAAATGACAACTCAAAAATCCCTACTTATCCATGGGCCACTTAAAGACTTAGGCGACTTGCTAAGCATCGCCAGAGCTGAAGGCAGCAAAGTCCTAGGCTGCGAAAAAGTAAATGTTTCTCCCCAAGTTTTTTGCACGGGAACTGATTTTGTTGTAATTGTATCTCCTAAAGAGATGGTTGTTCAAAACTCACAGGTTGCATGTGGGAAAAGCAAAAACAAAATATGACTTTACCTCCAAAAAGAAATGCATTTGGTTCTGATTCTCAGTTAAGAGCAGAATCGGCAATACCCTCTGAACCCATCGTTAAGCCTGAATTATTGCCTTCTCTTGAAGAAGTAGAAGCCATGCGACGACTCATAGAGAAATATGAGACAATCCCAGATTTTAAAATCGTTGAACTCGGAGCAATTGACGACTTAGTAAAAGCTGCAAACAACTCAAGAGTGATAACAACATGAGCATAAACATTGATGTAACCAAAACAAGTTTAGCGACAGTTCCAGAGCAGATGCTTGATTACGCGATGGAGGTTCTGTTAGATCAAGCGCACCTAATGGTTGGTCTATGGCAAATTTACATCCATGTCGATACCGGGAGCGCTAGAGATAGCATACGGGTTGAGCGCGGCGGGGAAGGTTTAGGTTGGCGTCAAGTGCGTGTAAGAGGCGGGGGCTACACTGTAAACCCGAAGCATCCAGGACATACTGTGGATTACATGGGAGTTTTAGAGGCGAAGTATGGTGCTGGAAAACAAGCTTGGGAAGAAGTCAAGCCAACAATTTTAGAGATGCTCAAAAACCGTGTAGTGGAAGGGTTGACTGAGAAATGAGTGAGCATGTAGAAGTAGATTACCTGTTAAATCTTCGCATAAGCGACAAGACTATAGATGACCTTCGACGCATAGAAGCAAACATGATGAAAATTGCAGGCGACTTAAACCGTATATTTGGCAATTCAACAACAGCTAAAATCATGAAGGACATCCAAATTTTAATCATGCTTTATTCGCAGGCGCTAGTTGTGGTTGAAGCTCTAAAAGCAGCAATGAGCGAAGGCGCAAGTTTGCCCGAAGCGTTCGCTCTTATCGCAACGGTTACTGGGGCAGCGACAAGTATGGCAGCGGAGACACAAGGCGGTGGCGTTTAAATGGCGCCACAAAGAAAAGTGTCTGTTGCAGGCACCGATATTAGCTATTCAGCCATTGCAACTCAAGTGGAACTAAACGAGAATGCGATTTCCACTGTTACATTCACCGCTAACGACGCCTTGTCTAAAGCGTTTCTAAAAACGTTACACGTGAACGACGAGGTAACTGTGCAGTTCGCTAAAAATTCAAACCCGCCTTTTACGGCTAATTACAAAACTGTTTTCGGCGGAGCCATTCAAGAATTAAGCCCGATATTAACAGCGACGGAACAAGTTTGCGGAGTCATTGCTTATGGGAAAGGGTTCCAAATGAAAAAGATGCGTGCAGCTTTAGAGGTAGGTTACATTTACCCAGCGGTTTCATGGGCTTACCCTTACAGTTTCGATAATGTGTTTGATAATTGGGCTAGTGACGTAGCAACTCACGGCTGGACGGGTTCTCCGCCTTACGTCGCTAAATATTCGGGGTTAACTAACGTTTTTGGCATAGGCACAAACCCGAGTTTTATCGCTTGTGGCTTAGACGTCTGCACTTTTCCGCCGACGGGAAACAACAATGTTTTAGGCGCTTGGACGTTTAGTCTTAGCCCAGACTATAACGGCGGGCAATTCTCAGTTTTAGAATTGCATTTAGTTGTTGGTTTAACTCAAGATTCAGCTAGTAACACAGGAGCTTTCCCGACGTCGGTAACTATAACGCCGTCTTGGACAACTGACACGGGAGCTAGCCCAACATGGCACAGTTTCACGGGTAGCCCTAGCGCCTTCGTTGTTTCAGGAACAAACTTAGCTTTTGACGTGGTTACTAGCACGTATTGGGACGGTTACAACGGCGGAACATACGGCTCAGGTATCCCCGCTATATGGTCGGGTTATAACCCTCCCGTAAACTACACGGCGAACGGACCGCCTTTAGGGGTAGATATGGACATAAACATTGTGGGAAACATTCCTTATTGGAACGGAAACTTTAAGATAAAATTGCAAATCAGCAGTTTCACAAGTGCAAACGGGCAACCCGTCGGAGGCGTCACTGTAGCCTTAATGTATTTGAGGTATTTGTTTAATGATACAAGCGGTTACACGGTTAGACAGTTATTAACGGGAGAGCAGGGCAACATGGGTTTAATCCCTAACTTTGTCAATAACCGATTAAACACCGTTTCCAGCTCTGGATACCCAACGCCGATAAACACGGATTACGTCGTTATGGATTCCTATAATGCTTCTATGACTAACGGTTACGGCGAAACAAACGCGGATTTTGCAGAATCGTTAATTCCTTACGTTAAATTTCCGTATGAAGATTGCTTAAGCGCCTTACAGGACATAATCAAATATGAGAGTGCATTGCAGTTTCTACAGAATAGCGTCGGCTACCATTGGATAAATGACCCAGATGGAAACTTGCTTGTGGCACCCGTTAATAATCATCATGTTTGGGGAGCAAGCAGTTCTTACTATGTGGATAGTAAATGGGTTCTAAAGCCTTACGCGACGCCGTTTATAGTTAAGCAAAGCATGATTACGCAACAGTTCAAGCAAGAACCGCCAATTTTTAATGATGTTTTAGTCGCTGGAAAGTTTCGGTGTCCCCTTAATGATGATATTTGCAGAGGAAAAAATCAAGGGTCATGGATTGAATTCACAACGTTAAACGGTCTTATAGATGTTTCAGCGGCTCCCAGTATGAGTTTTTCATCTTACTATGACGCGGAGACGCCGCAACCTTCGATATATTTCCAGCCGCACTTAAGCACCAGTGGAATGATAAGTCACTGGATTTACCCGTTGACGCCTAGTCAAACTTCAATAATTGATTTCACGAAGTTAATGGGTAAACACACGGTTCCCTCTGTGAACTTTTGGTTTAGATGGGGAGGCAACACAAGCGCTTATGAATTGCGCTTATACGTTGACGACGGAACAGGAAACCCTTACTTGCCTAGCTTCTTTACCGCTCCCATATCAAATAACGCTAGTCAAGACGGCTGGGGTTATGTAAGCATAGATTTTCCAAACGTCGTTTACAAACGGGATTATGGTAGCTGGAAACTAAAAACGGATTTAAGTAATATTTTCACGACGGCGCCAGTAACTTTAGAGTGGAGCGACATGGCTAAAATAAGATACATCTCTATAGCTTGCGTCGGCTACTCAATAGAGGTAGGGACACCTTACGTTATGATGTATGGTTTAAGCTTTAACGGAACAGTGATAAGGGAAGCATACGACAGCTTAAGCATTTTAGGCGACGGAACTGCAGCGCATCCAGCTTACGGTTGCAGGCAAACCACGATTAAAGACAGTTTCGCGCAAACAGACAGTTTAAGTTCAGCGGACACGACGTCCCCGTTAACTCTTGAGTCAATCTACGATTTACAGCGTTACCGCAAAATACGCACGACAGGCGAAATCGCCATTAAATTAGACCCCGCATGGATGGCAGGACAGCAAATCTGGATTCAAACAGAGTACAACCCCAACTATACTAACCCATCAACAAGCACTCATTACAAAATTGATAAGTGGTTTAGAATCACTAAAGTCACGCACCTATTCGGTGGCAAAACAGGCGCATTAACAAAGCTGTCTTTAACGGACGATTTAACAAGCAGCTTAACCGTTGACACAAGCAACGTTTACACCACATTAATGAGAAAAGTAAATCCCGACTTTCAGAGTCGCACGTTCGGCTCTCTAAAAAGCAACGCCGACTTTGACCTAGGTTTGCCAATCTTAAGCCTCGATTGCACGTCTTACACAAGTTAGTATTTCGGACATAACGGCGTTATATTTACTACGTACATCCCAAGGTCCTGTGTACCCGGTAACTACTTCAGGAACACATGAAGCATTAGACGGAAAAAACCCTAGTGAAGCATGTGGAATAACCATAGAAGGACGAAACAAGTGGAAAACCCTAATACAAAACGCAAGCAAAAAAGAGTAGCGTTGTAATGTTGTACGGTTGCTTCTGTTCTTGAATTTGAAATAAAGCTTATAAGTTCATAAAACCCATTAGATACATACATTACACTACCCAACACCAAAAAGCTGAGGAAAGTTCAGGTTGACCAGAAAACCTTTATTCGTCAATGACATTGGTAGTATATTGGGCAAATCTTTTTATACAATTGAAAAGATACTGCCTCTACGCTCGGAGGGAAAAATATAATGCCCAAAAAAATCATATTTGAAGAATTAGGTAAAGAAGAACGAATATTACTCCTTAAAGCATTTGATTATGATGTAGATGAAGAAGGATTTATTATAGACCCGCATGGTTCAAGAATCCCGTCTAAAGAGATGCCCTCTCAGTTTTTACGTATAGAAGATTCAATGCTAATTCCAGGTTCCTTAGAAGTAGCAGATGCTACACCTACAGCCATAGCGAAGTTTATACGTGAAAAGGTGGAAGTGGCTGAGTCCACCTGTTGAGGTAATTCTAGAAACTATCCGTACGCTTCCATTAAAAGAAGCGTTAGCTTACCTAGTTGCAAATGGTGTAAAGGCTTTTACAGTTGAAGGCTATGCCGCATTAAAGAAGGCGATTCAGGATAAGCAAAATGAATCTCAATATGCTTTTGTTCCAAACAAAAATGAAGCTAATTGTCTTCTGAATTTTGCAAGAGACCCGAATTATCGGGAAGTTCTAATACTCATTCCAAACTATAGGTATATTGACCTAATTAGTACTGGGCTTCTGATAGATTGGTACCATAAGCATCATTCGCCTGCAAATAGGGAGCGAGTAACACAAATAAAGTTGCAAATTGCTAACAGACCAAACGGCAGAAAGCTATTGAAACTTGCCGATCTTCCAACAACACCCTTTTTTTCAGTAATTCTTCGATACTTACATCAACTCAAGGTTACGGGTTATCCCCGTCATTTTCTTGAAGAGGAATTTGAGGAATTTGTTGAAATGTGGCAACAAGCTTCAAAGATGGTACAAACGGAAGATACTGTTGATGATGTGGTTTCGTTTTGTAAAAAGCAAATTGAACAAGGGAGCAAAACTTTCTTTGTGTTAGGTATGAAAACTGCTTCAATCATTGTTGAGAACGCATTAAAAGAATTAGTTTCTAAAAAAATCCTTGAACGGAAAAATTACGATTACCTTCTTACTAAGTCTGAGATCGGAAATGCTCCTAGAATTGAATTAATGATCTCTAGCAAGAATGAATAACTCTCAATGTTATCTCACGACCGTTAACATGGAGAAGCCATATCCTACCAAGTTAACAGAACCTTAGATTGTACTCGGTAAAATGTCCAGAAATGTCCGAAATGTCCAGTTCCTAAAGTATCTTTTTTTACGGTTTTCGCATTCAACGACCTATTTTTTTACGAAAAAAAGAAAAGAGATTAAGGCTTTGTTCTAGAGCCTTCTTGTTCTTGCTGGTAAGCGACGCATTCATCGTAGAATCTGCGGACTCGGGGGTCGTTGAGTGCTTGTTTAAGTTCTTGGAGTGCTTTCTGAGTCATGCCTCTGCCTCCTTAGCTTGTTTTTCTGCTTGCATTGCTTTCTTAAAAGCCAGGTTGAAACTTGGGCTATCTAGTCGGTCGCCAAGTTTTTTTAACTGTTCTTGAATAGACACCTTTATGCCTCCGGGCTTAGGAAATATCAGACGTTGCCGCCAGTGGTTTGAGCACTTGTCTTAAGATCATCAGCTAACGTTTTTGGGACTGTGTTTCTCTGTCGTAGATAGTCTGATACAATTTGCCGGGTTACTTCTTGCACTGTTTCAAGTTTTCTAGCTTTGCGTTCTTTTTCTAATTCGTCGTGCATTTCGTCTGAAACTGACATCATATATCTTTTCATATTCTTAACCATACTTTTAAACACCTATAGATATATTTAAATACTTGTGTATATAAAGATGTTGGTAGATACTTAAAAGTATCTAAAGGAATATGTGAGAAGGCTTGAAAATGTGGAAACAAAACAATCTATTCGGTCAACAGTTACCCATGAATGAAAAAGACCCACAGCAGCCTCCAGAACACGTTTGCACAGAAACATGCTATACCGCGCAAGAGGAAAAATGCACTTGTCGGTGCGGAGGCGCTTATCATGGGTTAGGAAACTTGAACAAGCATAAAGAAAAAGCCCAGGTTGGAGGTGAACACGCATGACCGACGAAATAGAGTATGAGCAAGTGACTATCAAAGTGCCTAAGCGAATAATGGCTTTTTTACGCTTCGCAGCTGGACGGCGAGATGTTCAGGTAGAGGAAGAAATAGAATATGACTTGCTTGATAATGTGCGAGCTGAAATGGAAGGTTTGAACGGAGAAGAACTAATCTCTATGCTTGAGTTAGGCCAGATTTTCTATGACATATTAGGCGACGAACGCTATAAGCCAAAAACAACAGATCAAGAGGTGAAACAACCATGACTAAAACAATCAAAATCTCTGACGATTTGTACGCTAATATGTCAATATATGCTAAATGTTGCATTCCCGAAAAAACAATAGATGAAACAGCCGAAAAACTGTTACAGATCGGCATGGATGCGGCGCAAGTTCATTTAGGGATAGCCCAGTTTTTAAAGCGGAATCCAAATACTGACTAACCCTTTTTTCTTTTTTTGGATTAGCGTTGTTTTGAAAAAGCATATTAGCCTACCAAAGTTTAAAGGATTAAATATGAAACTGAAACGACCGAAACTGAAACGACCAAGTAAACGTTTCATTCTGGTTCTGCTTCTCTTGATATACTGCGTTTGCTTTTTTTACTTGGAAACGTTTTCAATCTTGAGTTTCAGAGGGTTAGTGGCATTTCTTTTGTTGGGGGTTCCCATGTTTTCTGCTTTTCTTCTTTTGGCAGATTATATTCTGAGGCGTCTTGCCAGCTCGGATTAATTTTTTCTTGGTTGCTTTTCCATACGAACTTAACCTATTCTATTACACTTCAAGTAAGCTATGCCGACGGGAGCACGTCCTCTGTTCTAAGTTCTGTACCTGCTCTAGCTGGCTCTTAGAAGGTAAAGGCAAACTTTAACGAAAAAGACCTAGCAGAACTGAATTTTTAAGGTGTGCAAGAAACAGATATGTCATCTTGAGGATATGCGAAGCTACTTATAGTAAAGTAAAAAGTATTTCCTACTCTTAATATACTGAAACTAGGCCCATTTCCATATTCGCCAAATTTAGACAAATAATCGTATATGAATCCTAGAATAGTTGTTTCAGAAACACTAGTATAATTAGCAAATTGAGCAGTTTCCTTAGCAATAAACGTTGAATTATAAAAGTTAGTGTCGATGCGTCCAAAAGACATTTGGGAGCTACCAGAGATCAAATCTTTTAATTCTATCTCGAATGAATCAGCTTTTAACGTCGCAATCTCGTCTTGTGTTAATGATTGGATTTGTGAAGATGTTGAAGGTAAACTCGGTGAATTGTTTGATGCTGATTTACTGTTTTGTGAAAGTGGTTGCGTAAATGCGAGTGCTAGGGCAACAATTATTAAAGTTGCAACCAAAACGATTAAGGCTAAACGTTTCTTGTTTATCTTTTTCGCCTCCAATCCAGAATAGAGCTATTTAACATTTAAGATTTTATGGCTAATTCACACTAAAAGTAAACAAACTCAAATCTTATATCTGCCTAATAGAAAATTAAATCGCTTATAGGAACGTTTTACGAGACGAAGTTGTCACAAGTTTAAAATAGATGCTAACTCGAAAATAGAACAAAACAAAATAAAGTGCTTGCTGGATGATTGAAGACGAAGCGGTTTTCTTAGATAAGATGTCAGGGTTTGATTTTGAAGAACTCGTCGCAGATATACTAAACAGGTTAGGCTATGGACACGTCGAGAAAATATTATTCACTCAAGATGGAGGCAGAGACATACTAATCCATTCTCCAAACGGGCTAATCGTCGTAGAATGCAAACACCAACCAAAAAGCAGCATTGGGCGTCCAGTAGTTCAAAAGCTCCACTCTGCCGTTATCACCTCAAAAGCTGTTAAGGGAATGCTGGTGACGACTGGACGTTTCACAAAAGAAGCGTTGGAATACGCAGCAGATCTCGCTAGGTCAAATACTCATATTGATATGATAGACCGACCAATTTTGATTGACATGGCGTCACGTGCGAATGTAACTATGGTTAGTGGCAGACAGAAATTAAGCGTCTGGACTTATTCTCTTCCTTCAAGAGACGAAACTGCTCGTGGAATATCATCACATGTAGCTTCACTTTCGTCAAGTCATCCCAGAAATCCGTACGAATTACTGAACAACTGGAACAGAGTGGTTTCTTATCTACCAGTCTATTCGATAACGTATAATGTAAGTAGCGTATTTGAGACTTCAGTGGGAGTTGTTCATCGAGAGAGTGCTTCCAAAGCTCGGCTCTTTCTTGATGGAAACACAGGTCAACTATACAGCGATAACATCAGTTCTTTCTTGGAGTCAGAACAGCAGGACCAGTTTAATCAGCCTCATCAAGACTTTGTGGGAAACTTGCCAACATTCCATATCGATGCTACAACAATGCAGCGAAGTGCTAAGAAATTCATCATACAGAAGCATACCCGAAATGTTTCCTATTATGGACGCAACAATCAAAGGTACACTAAAGAATGCATCCCTGGAGAAAGAGAAGTATACATTAGTGATGTTCGTCAACTTTACCTTCCTTTAACTCGGATAGATTTCAAATTAGGCTCAACAAGTTATTACACTGAGGGAACTCAAGCTCCATCTGGACGTTTGTTATCTCAATCAGACAATCTAAGGCAATGCCGACTATGCAATAGAACAATAAATAAATGTGCGATTATTTGCGACACATGCGGGAAAACGACCCATTCTGGCGGATTTTTTATCAGTACGATTCATGGATTCAGATGTAAAAGGTGCGGTCGCACTACCTGCCGAGAGCATGGGTATTGGAGACGAAAATATTTGATTTTAAAGGAACTGTTGTGTCCAGTTTGTTTTGAAGCAACCCGAAATGAGAATCTTACATTTAGACGATTTGACCTTCTTAGCACGCCATCTCTATGGAAAAGCTTGTTTGGGCAGTCTTAAATAGTTTAGTTTTGGATTATTTAGTTACCGGGTACACAGGACCTTGGGATGTACGTAGTAAATGGCTTTGAGCAGGCCTGACAAAAAAGGAGGGAAATTGTGGGTTGACGCTCGAAACATCGCCCTTTTCTTAGAGTACAATTTTTTTCTTTTCAGGTTTTTTTCGTGTCTTCCTCTTTGATGGCTTTCAACATTAAATCATAAACTGCGTTTACTGTTTTGCCATCATAATGCGGCGTGGCTACCTTCAAATCGAACTCATCTACAGTTACCTTTGGTAGGCTAAGCATAAGCAATTTGAGACCCTGCTTTTCGTTTTCTTTAATCTCATACAGGAGTTCGCGAATTACCGCTAAGCCTTCTGATGTTCTATCGCTTGAAGAAGTCATAATTCTACCTCAAATTCCATGTCTTACTCTTACTCTTTCTTCATTTATATGCTAAAGAAACGAGAAATAGATCAACCGGATATTATTTTGAGTGTATAGGAAAGAAACGGAAAGAAAACATCGGTATAAACCGTCTACAAAACATCTATGCCGCCGCTATGTGGCATCAATGAAGTATAGATGTATGTGGTAAACTCACAAAACGCCACATATTTAACCCTTCAAAATTGACCAAACTGACCAAATTGACCAATTACCAAAACTACCAAAATTACCAATGTCCACAAATGTCCAGAATGCCCAGTTCCTAAAGGTGCGAAAAAGTGCAAAGCAGTGCAAAGTGGTGCAAAAACCGAAAAACTGAACATTCCCTTACACCTGTCGAAATTTAATAGCGACAAAAACCTTACATTTCCTTACACTCAGACAGCAAAAAGGCTAAGTGGCACATTTTGGCACACTTACAGAGTTAGGTCTGAAATGTCGTTTTATGCTACAAAACGCTACATTTTACAGGAGAGTTGAATAACCTTCAACTTTTAGGGCTAACATTCTAAGAGAAAAGTCTCTAAACTCCTTAGAACTGGAAAAGCGACAAGAAACACAGTTTAATATTTCAGAGGGGACGCAGAAAATTGAAGGTTTTGCTTCAAAATGTCGCTAAATGTCGAAGATTGAGGTCTGGATGTCCAATTATGTCCAAAATGTCCACTTTGTCCAGTTGCTAAACGTCACAAAACGTCACATTCAAAAGAGCCAAAAACGACAAATTTGTCGTGTAAACCCCGACACACTCAAGGATGCTAGACACAAATGTCCAAATTCAGGGGGGACCCCTTACAACAGCAAAACGAAACAGCCACAACTAACACGCCAAACGCTGAAACAACCACAGAAAAGGCTCTAAATACCCCCTACCCCCCTAACAAAATGTACCGAAATGTACCTCTAACGAAATGTCCCAAAATGTCCCATAAATCAAGGGTAAACTAAAACTGTAATTATGAATTATCGCTCAAACAGAGTTAAATTTCCCGAAGTAAGATAACCTCCGAAAAAGAAGAAGAAAGCTGTAAAGGCTTTTTTTACTTAACCCCTGTATTAATTTGTCGTTGACCTACCGAGTTTTTTCTGGATTGATGTCAGACTTCTTTCAAGTCTTGGTGATTCCTGGAACTGGCTTATAGTTGGCGGTGTTTTAGGTCTTTCACCTTTCAACAGACGCTCAATTGTCAGTATCTGAATCTTAGGGTACTCGTGCTTCCAAAGGGGAGAAACAAAGGGATCTGTTGCTTTAACCTCTTTTAGCATTTCGCTAGTGGGTTCTTCAAGAGTTAGGAAGATTCCTAATGCGGCATTCTGCATTGTAACAACATCACGCAGTTCCCTTACGTCCTTGACGCCAACATGCCCACTCTTAACCTGCACAACAATTTTCTCATAATGCCCTTCTGACGTATCCATGAACCGAAGCCAACCATCAACTCCTGCATCAGCTCCCTTCTTACCCTCTCTCGGCCTAATTGTGGTGGCACCAACGGGTTTCGCATCGATCAATGAGAGCGCCCACCATTGAAACTGGTAACGACGGTTAGCGTTATTGTTGCTGTCTTGAGCCAAAGCCCTTGCAGCGCCCAGATCTCGAGGTTCTCCCTCCACTTGAAAGATAGCAGTTGGAAACGTGTCTCTCAATCGACCCTTAACCAAGTTCACAGCAAGATAAGTAATGTCGATACCTAACCAGTGTCTATGCAGCTTTTCCGCCGCAATTATGGCGGTTCCGCAGCCGCAAAATGAATCCAATATCCATCCGTCTTTAGGTGAGCTGGCGTTGATTATACGCTCAAGGAGCTGAATTGGTTTTTGAGTTTGAAAGCCTACCCTTTCCTTCGCCATCGAATTAACAGGGGCTATATCATCCCAGATTTCATGGACAGACGCTCCACCTTTCGCTTCTAGTTCATCCAAGTACCGAATGATTTGTGGAACTCTGGATTTTGTGTATATCCGACCTTGTCTTTCTAAAGCATGCATTTTCTCTTCTGTAAATCTCCATGGTCGGGTTAATCCATGGAACTCGTACATAGGGCCTCGTCCACCGGGTGGATTCAAGTTGTCGAGTCTAAACTGACGACCGTCTTTGTCGACGTGGGAAAACTTAGATTTTATGTACTCTTCTTTGCGTTCCCAGTGCTGTTTATTAAATAAGTAATCGTCAGTCTTTGAATAGAAAAGCAAACGGTCTGCTACTCTCCCGAAACGTTTTGCATCTGAATGTGCTGTAACACGTTTCCAAATTATCTCATTTCTAAAGTTTTCTGGACCAAAAACCGCGTCAAGTAACAGCTTAAGATAATGACTTGCCGTGGTATCGCAATGAAGATAAATTGAACCAGTTGGTTTGAGAACTCGATGTAGCTCTAGGAGTCTTTCGCTCATCATAACCAGATAAGCGAACATGTCATTTTTTCCCAAGAAGTCATGAAGAGCAATTATGATGTCGCTTACCCTCTTGGGAGATTGCATCGCTAAACGATCGTAGGCGTGCATTGCTTCGATGTCCCAATGCCAAAAATCCGAGAAAGCTTGGATCTGAGCGGATGATTGCTCGCCACTGGTTTCTTTGAAAAGAATGTTATAGTCGGCTTTACTGTTAAACGGAGGATCGAGATATTCCAGATCTATGCATTCGTTAGGAAAGTGTTTCCGGAGAACTTCCAAATTGTCGCCATAGAACAGAGTGTTGGCATTAAAGCAAGGCGCAGTGCCCAAGTTGTTTTTTCCTCAAAAAAGGTTGTACCTCTTGAGGTATAGTACTTATGAAGAGGTAATATGAATCAAAAATACACTATGACTTACTAATCAACCACTAAGGTTACGTTAGTTACGGAAGTTACGGTTTAATTATGCGATATACTTGCTTGAAGATTACCAAGAGACCCCTCATCAAGACCTTGCCAAGCTGCCCCAGCCGTTCTCACTTTATAATAGGCTGGGGTACCCCAGGGATTATCCAGGGGATACCCCGGGGGATATTATCCAACATTACCTTTGCTTTCCTTTCCAAAAGTCAACTACCTTTGTTTGCTTATATATTGCTGACCGCAATATTAGTCAATTATGAGCGCAAGAGACCAAGGTTGCAAAGCAATTCATGGTTAAAGAGCTCACTTCCTACCAAGATGAGCTATTCTGCCAACTGTTCAAAGATATTTCAGGCTTCAGTCAAAACCTCTCTGATCGCGTCTTCGGTCAGCGAGATAGGCGAATCTCGATTTATGGAGTCAGGGGTCTAGGAAAGACCACAGCTATGCAGGGAGCACTTTGGGACGGCCTCAAAGAAAATCAGACGGAAAAGTACGTTCCAATTAATGTCGTCGTCTTGGGAGCAAGAGGGGTCACAGACCCTTTACAGTTGTCAGATCTATTCTACAGAGCCGTTATCATTGGCATAAATCGAGTTGCAAACGCTTCTGGGTACAAAAAAGATCTCGCCGCTGCTGCTGCCAGGTATGCCCCATGGGTAGCGAGGAAAATAACCGAAGCTGTAGGAGTTGTCATTGGTCCAGTTGCTCTTGCATCTGACTTGTCTGAAAAAGGAGTAGACTGGCTAGTTGAACATTTAGGGTACAAAAACATTGACGCATTGGTAAGCTCGAAGGACCTTGACTCACAGCAAGCCGCCACATTTCTAATCGATAATCTTGAGCATGAAGGCGGGAAACTGATCTTTGTGATAGATGAACTGGACAAAGTTGAGAACGACACAGTTCTATCAGACTTCTTTGACGGAAACCAAGCTTGGTTCCAAGGGAAACAAGGTATGATTTCTCTTTCGTACACTTTTGGTAAGTCGCTAAGCAAGACTCTGGTTACATCTGCGAGCCGTATTTCACAAATTGAAGGCTTTCCAGGGATTGCCTCACCTGAGGATGCAGCCGAAATCATAAGGAGTCGTATTGAGCTCGGTCTTTCGCAAGTTAAGGGAAGTGAGGAAGCGGCGGCGGAGGCGGCGGTTAAGATTATGCCAGATGAGACAGTCAAGGCGATTCTGAACGTATCGGCGCCTAACTCTCACATTATGCTGGAAAGGGCATCTCAAGCGATAGACGCAGCTATCCTCGCAAAAGCGGAAATCGTCTCCCCAGATCACGTTTATACAGAGCCAGAAGAGCAAACTCTTCCGACAACGCTCGAAGCATCAATCCTACAGGAACTTGCAGCTTGCAAGCTATCTCCATCAGTAATTTCTGACAGGCTACAAAAGGATCGAGGACTGACCACTCGAACCCTTCAAAAACTTATGGCGAAGAATTGGGTTGATAGACATGGAGATGGAAAACGTGCCTACTACTTTATTACACCTAAGGGTGAAGCAGCTTACAGAAGAGCAAAAAATAGTTGACCATACAATACGTCAACAATATATAAGTAAACAGCATCAATTGACTTTTCTTTTTAAAAAATGGATACCATAGTCTCTTTTTCTCATCGTTTATCTCTACTCCCTAGATATAAACAACTGCAGACTTCTACGGTTTCAGAGCAAAAGCCTCTTATCTCTATTGTCTACACGATAAGGCTCTTATTGTTGACGCTTGAAAGGGGTTTTTGTCTATGCACTCAACAAATAATTTCTTATATTCTCTATTCAAAACCTTCAAGCCTGCACAAGTTCTGGATCGCTGAGGTAAAGAAAAGTATTAGCGTTAATACTTTGTTATAGATTCAGCTTGCCTTCTCTGAACCTATCCAGAAGCTTCCGGACAAGCGCGATTTCTTCACTGGTCAGTTCTTTCTCTTGTTTCTGTCTGAAATAAGCAAAATCCAAGGTTTCAATCGCTTTTGCCTTCCTGAACGCTTCCTGCCAAGTGGGGATCAACTGCATAAGATAGTTCATTGCATATCCGCAATCATGGCCCAAATAAACATCGCGAACCAACTGGTCTATGCCGCATCCACTAAGAACGCTGTTAGTATAGGCGCGAACATCCTGGGGCTTCATGTATTCTCCACTGCGACGGCCGGCAGTCCTAAAATGCTCATAAATTGTGTGTCGAACTACGGGCGACACATGTTTAGTCCCAGGTACTTCTAGCGGTCCGACTTTGCTTCTGGTATATTGGTGCGTGATAATGTATTCTTCCCCTCTCAGAGGTCGCCTAAGCTCTCTTTCTTTTATGTTCCTCAGCATATTGAGTTCCATTGCTAACGTATTCGTCAAGAAGCACACCTGTCTTAGATCTGGTCTGTAATTTTCGCTTTCATGCCCTTTTTCCGGCTTGATCACGAAGGGACTGTAGGGTTCTATTTTTGGAAAAGTTGTTATGTGGCGCCACCGAGGGAAAAAGTCTTCACCGCAGTCTGGGCAGATTTGGAATTGGCCATCTCTAACGGGTACAGAGAGAAAGAAGTCAAACAGGAACTTGCCGTGAAAAGTGAACCCTTCGCGGAACTTTGTCAGCTGATCCAAAGTTGGAGGATCCTTCACCGTTGGCTTGTAAACATACTTCACTTTAACGAGAGGAGTCCTGCTGTTTGAGAAGTAGCTTTTAACAGTAGTCACAACAATGCTGATTACGCTGCGCGGTAACTTCTGTTCTTTTGCCATGTCTCGCCAGGCTTCCAGTAGCTTCTCTGCAGGGTAGAATCTTAGTTCAGGTTTTTGGCCAAGTTTTAAATCCAAAAGCTGTGTTGGATTCATTCGGACGCATTTCAGGAAATACCCGATGTATCTTAGGTATGTGTTTTGACTGGAAGCAACGACGTTGCCAAGCCAACTCTTGATGTCTAAATTAAGAGCCAACTGCTTCAAGTATTCATCGGTTGCCGCTCCCTTCCTCTCTAGTATTCGGATTCGATTTAGGATTTTTTCGAAAGTGACTTTGTCAACGTTTATGTAGCTAATGCGGGAAAAAGCGTCGCTTTCGCTGAAGTCAGGTTGCTCTCCCTTCAGCTTAGAATGCCCCCTGGAAATGTTCAAAAAAAGAAAAAGGGGACTTTAGGGCGGAGTGGATTTGACTTCCGTAGCTGCGGAAGTTGGTGACATCACCATTTTCAGGGGCTTTAGTTCAAGCCATTGCTGGGCTGCAAAGCCTATGAAAAAGCGGAACCATAGTGTTATTATTCTTGTTAGTATGGTGGCTGTGGCGGCTAAAGGTCCGTATATGCCCATTGAAATGTAAAGGGTAGTCATTACGGCTTCTGGAAGCCCGACTTCGAACGGTATACCTATAGGTATCGCTTTGACGGCTAAGAATATGGCTGAAGTGACGATGATTATGCTCCATGAAACTGGGTGTCCAAGTGACATGAAGACAAGGTATGGTATGCTTAAGCTGAAAAACCAAGATATAATCAAATAGAATAATGAGCCAGCTATGGCTTTTGGGTTATGCCTGAACTCTTTCATTGCGTCGTGGAAGTGCTCTGTTATTTCGACTGTTTGTTCCTTCAAATTTGCCAGTTTCCATTTGCCCATAGTGATTCTATGTGCAAGATTGGTTGTAAAATTGATAACTTTTAATGTCCATTGCTGCTTGAAACCTAAAACAATCATTAAACCGATTATGCCTATTATTGCTGCGGCAACTAGTATGATTGCGTTGAAGATTAAGGGGTTAACGTTTCCGCCGAAGGTAAGCAAGATTATCCCTGCAACTAGGGCAACAACGTTTAATGCCATGCCGAGAAGCCTGTGTGTATAAAGCGAGGCTACCACTTTGCCGAATGGACCGCACTTGTCTCTTGTGCACAGGTACGTGCGGGTTAATTCTCCGCTTATTGATTGTGCTGGAACGATAGTGTCAACGTATATGCCATACCAAACGTAAAGATAAGCTCGAACAACAGTCATTTTGATGGAGAGATAGTTAGCTAGCACACGCCATGAAATTGTGAAGAATAAAACGTCCAATAACCCGAACAGTATCGCTACTGAGTAAATGACGGGATTGGCACTTCGTGCGGTGGCTAATATGCCTAAAATGTCAACATGGAACAGGTAAATGTAGAGGAAGAAACCCAGCAAACCTAGCAGTGGAAAAACCGCTGTCTTCCAAGTTAATTTTGGTTCAGGAGGCTCCATTTTGGTTTTTTGCACCCGACGTAAACGGAAAGGTATGAACCAGCGATTATATACTTTATCCAAATCCATGCCTATGTTTCTTTGCTAAACAAGCGCGTTTAATGCTCACGAGAGACTATGCCCCCTCTATTTATAGTCTCAAAATCCACAGAGCCGAAAATGTTGGGGTAATGAGCATTCATTGTAAAGATGCGTGTTTTGACAGTGCTTGTTGGGAATTATTTTGTGCTCTCTTATCATTTGCGGGAGCGCCTGTTTGCTATTTTTAGAACTTACCTCTCTGAAGAGACCTCCTCTCCCTCATGGTTTGAATTTGCAGCTAATTTGGAGGTTACTTGTGTAGGATTGTTTTTTTCATCTTGGTTCTTGCTGGGATAGTTTTTTAATCTAAACCAACAGTTAACTTGGTTGAGGGAAAAATGCTTGAAGGTTTTTGAGCGACCTGGACCAGTAAACACAGACGAAACATTAAACGTCCTACAAAATGCACCGCAAGAACTAGGGTTTTTGGTGGTGGCATCTGTTACGGGCGACAGCGCGGTTAAAGCGGCAGAGCACATAAAGAACCGAAAAATCGTCTGCGTTACTTGCCCACAGGGAATGTTCTGGGAAGTAAACCAGATGAACGCTGACTTGTTCGAGAAGATACCTGAGCTTAAAGCTAGAAGAGACGAATGGGTTAAAAGACGCTTAGAACGTGTTCCCTTAAGCATCACAGAAGAAAACAAAGTTAAGCTAAAGGCATTAGGCGTTGAAGTTGTCCGAGGAACCATCCCACTGTTTGGTCCAAGCTTTTCCATGCGGCTGCACCTGCGCAAAACCACTTCGCTGGATATTGTCGCTAAAACGCTGGAGTTGATTTCGCCTGGCACTTTGGTGTGCATGGAAACCGTTTTGATGGCGACTGATGCTGGAATCATCCCTGAAGGCGAACTGGTCTATGCTTGCGCAGGAACAGAAATGGGACTTGACACCGCATGGATCACAAAAAGCTCAGCTTCAGCAAACCTCTTCCATCCTACAAAGGGCTTTAGGTTCGTTGAGTTGCTTGCTAAACCAGGGTTAGCTTTGAACCCAAGCATAAACATAAACTACCTACGATAGTCTCATGCTCTTATCTTACTGCTATGTGAAATCATAGTTTCTTATGAAGGCGGATTATTCACAATTATCATAGAACCACTTGTTGAGTCGATAAGATCAGAATCTTTAAGAGCAACTTTTGTGGATACAATTTTTTTAGAGTTTGTTGGGTTAGTGTAAGATGTCTAGTGTTAGGACGAAAAGAGAAGTGAAAAATAAGATCGATTTGGGAGCTAAGGTTGCGTCATACCCAATGCCCATGGTCTTAGTTGGGGCGAACGTTAAGGGTAAGGCGAACTTCTTAGCGGCTGCATGGTTTATGGCGGCAGCAATTAGTCCGCCGAAGGTGACAGTTGCATTGAATAAAGCGCATTACACGAATCAAGGCATAAAGGAGAACAAAACGTTCAGTGTCTGCCTACCCTCAGAGGATATGGTGAAGGCTACTGATTATTGCGGATTAGTCTCGGGATTTAAAGCAGACAAGTCAGGGGTTTTCGATGTATTCTACGGCAAGTTAAAGACTGCCCCTATGATAACAGAGTGCCCAGTAAATTTTGAGTGCAGTTTCGACAAGGTTATAGATAATGGCTCACACGAGATGTTCATTGGAGACATTGTATCCACATTCACAGAAGAAAAATACTTGAGTGCCGGAGCTGTTGACATCAAAAAGGTCAAACCATTCATGTTATCACTGAACGACAGGCTTTATTACGAATTGGGTGAACCGAAAGCAAAAGCTTGGGAGACAGGCAAAAATTACAAGCCGTGAGATGTAGCACACTCAAGATACGGCCAGTCATTTATGGCGATGATTTCGCGGTTTTTATTTAGGACCCCCGTTTCAACTTCTTGAGGCTGAAATCTGACCCATTCAATGTTGCTTTGCTTGCCTTTTTTAAAAATTATTGCTTGATAAATTTCTTTTTCTTCAGAAAACCGAAGGGTGAACTCTTGGGTCTTTTGCAGTAGGGTAGTTTGCCTTTTGCAACGTGATATTTTGTGCACTCGTCGCATTTGCCTCGCCTTACGCATTTCTTTTTTTGGGCAAGGGCAATCCTGCCTGAACATGTCATATGTTTATGCGTCGAGTTTCTTTTAATCTTTGGTATCGCTCCGCTTTCAAGCGCAAAAGTACCGTAAAAAAGATTAGTGGTTAGAGGCTAGAGGAAACGGTAGCAGCTTAAGTTTTGAGCCTTTAAATAAGGAGGCTAAAGTTTGCGAGAAGCGCTAGTGTTCCTTAACTATCGCTAGAACCATCCTGCTGAAAAACCCCAAGCAACCCATCAAAGTCTGGTTGCAACAAAAGCAACCAAAACACCCAAATTACAAAATACACTGAAAAATCTAAAAAGTATAAAAAGACAAAAAAGGATTAGGTTATTTTTCAACGCATTGAAGCTTAGTATCTTGGTCTGTAACCGCCGCCACCGCGTCGGTCTCTGTCTCTGCCGCCGCCGTAAC
>Ga0116132_1000857_pt1 | contig 25776 bp, 28 predicted proteins | sample June2015DPH_17_1_2_FD_89735 | JGI IMG/M metagenome (GOLD analysis project Ga0116132, IMG submission 89735) | Peatland microbial communities from SPRUCE experiment site at the Marcell Experimental Forest, Minnesota, USA - June2015DPH_17_150 | ecosystem: Environmental > Terrestrial > Soil >... | reverse complement strand
TTGGCTCTCCAATCCACCGCCTCCTCCATTCTGGGCTCAGCCCAGAACAGAGTACTCGGCTTAGCTCCAAGGGTGGGCCAAATCAGACCATCACAGTGGGCCAAATGAGGGTATCGAAATCACCGTGCGGAATCCTGAACCCTGTTACCGCCGTGAAAGTCCTGAAACTGGATAATGCCAAGAATAGACAGGTTATGACTACCATAACAGAATCACGGGCTTGGCAAGCCAGGGAGCGCACCGTACACTGACAGCGACAGCCAGCCGTGAACCCGTTTTCCGCATCCTTAGTCACCGCTTCGTGACCGGGAATGGAGAGCAATGGCTTCCTCGGCTTCCGGCGCGTCCTGGGCCAATTCTGCGCGATGGCGGGGCATTCTCCTCGAGCATGGAGCCGCCAGCACTATCGATTAGGTCCTTGGAGCTTAACAGACCTCGTGGCACCATGGGAGGGAGAAGATCGGAGGTTCGGGAAAGAAGCATGAAGAAACTGGCTTCTGAGATATACGAGGCAGTGAAATGCGGCAAGCTGAAACAGCCCTTCGACGCGACTATGGTGAAGGCGGCCTGCCCCGGCTGGGGACAGCATACCTACTTCACGTTTCTTGGAAAACATGTGGTTGGCAATGGGCAGACGACCGAACTTTTCGTTAGGGTGTCACGAGGCATGTATTGCATCAAAAATTGAAAGCAGCCCGCAAAGGCGGCCACCGCAACTACCGGCGCGGGGATCCGCAACAAGCGGCAGCAAAGCTGTGCCCGACCGCTCACGGCCGAACGTCCGCCGATCGTAATGGTGGCCCGATTAAGGGACACCGTGGGCCAAATGATGGTGCCCGCCCAAGGGGGCTTTCGGGGCCACCTGATAGTTAAGTTAGCGCTCATGGGGCAACGCCTCCGGAACACCAGCCCGGAAAGTAACTGACCCTGTGGGGTCGAGGAAGGGCACCTTGGCGGCGACAAACGCGAGTTCAGAAACTGCAATCTCCCAGTCATCAAGCATGCACACTGTTCTCGACATTGATCTGGATTTCTTCGTTTGGCCTCCTTACACAGGCCCACTCAACCACGAGCGGCTGCCCGACAGTGAATGCACGCACCTGTCTTCGGAAGACGATGTCCGTTGCTTTCTAGAGGAACGCTGCCATCCGGGCAGGGAAGCACCAATCCCTGGGCAACGATTCACACAACATGAAGACGCATTCCGAGTGTGGCGACGTTGGCTGTTAGAGAAGAAGCTCTCTAGTCCATTTCGGGTTATACATGTTGACGCCCATGCGGATCTCGGGGCGGGCATGAATCTGAGCTGCTATTACATTGAAACAGAATTGCTGGCACTACCGCTGGAGAGCCGATCTCAGCCACGGTTTGCTGTGGATAACGGTCTCAACTCCAGCAATTATCTGCTAGGCGCAATCGCGAATCGCTGGATTGACCACCTTTCCTCCCGAGGTTGACTCTGCCGCCGAGTTCGTCGCTCATCATACTCTCGCCGTGCAGTTAGTGCACAACGTCGCGCCGTGCCTCTTCGCCCGCCGAAGCCAGCGCTTCCCATGCTGCGGTGCTGCGCCTCCCTGCCTGAATCAAGAGTTGAGTATTGTCGCGTTCGGGAGACCCTTCGCCGGGCGTTGGAGTTTCCCGAGCAACCCGTGGGTTTGGACCTCCCAATCGAGGCGCTCCTCTAGTTCCCGACACTTCTTTGCCAGCCAAAACAGGACTTGGCCCACATGAACGACGATAAGTGGGATGAAGTCCACTGGGACCGATGAGACCCCTCGTGCCCAGCTACGGGCCTCCAGCCCCCCTCCCGCGGGGTCGGATAAGTTGCCTGTTGGTATACGTTATGGACGCCCCATCTCCCCCAAAAACCTGTCGCTCTCGTCCCAGTCGCAGTTCGGATCACTCACCGCTGCGAAGCGAGCGAAATCGACACTGTAGCGATCACCCTCCCGATGCACCTCAAGCCGCCCTTCGGCCTATTTAAGTTTGCTCGAACCACCGTACGTGTCGGGAGGCGTCGGATCCATGGTTAGCACCAAGCTCCTATCGGTTGCCCTCCCGGACCACTTCGGCTTTGGATTGAGAATGTTTTCCGGTACCTGGGCGGCAACCTCACCAGAAGGATTAATGCCGAGTACCCTAAATGCGAAATTCGGTATGTGGGACGATCATGTTGGACATATTGATGGAAGTTGCGTTGAGGATTCCTAGTTCTCGTCGGACCCGCCTTTTGGCGGAGCTTTGCTCCACGGCGAAAGCGCTCTTGTCTCTTGGTCTGCTCAAGCTATCCCTGCCCGTCAACTCCGAACAATTCACCTCCGGCTTGGAGTTGAAACGGGTCATCAACTTACGGGGCGGATGCAGGCGATGGACAGATGAGACCCATCCGGGGATCGAGTGTTATCAGGCCGAATAAGAACTTACTTTCAGCCGCCGACTCAGATGGTCTAACATTGCACCAGTCTTTCTGACTGCATTTCCGGTACCGGTTCCATAATCGCGGCATAGACTAGCAGACCCCCACGGCGAATGCAATGCGAAAAATCGTCTGCGAAAAATCATCGGGTGCAGGTCACGAGTCGTTCAGCGAGACGAGCGAATGCAGATAGTGCACAAGATCAGTGAAGCGTCCAAATGCAGCGAGAGCCGCAAAACAAGCATGAAAAAGCTAGAGCATGGTATACTGGTTCCGTATGTTGTCCTAATCTCTCTGTGCAATCGGCTTTGCAATGGGGGTAGCAAGATGAAGATCGGCGTAAGACAAATCGCAAAGCTAGCAAACGTCTCTCTGGGGACTGTCGACCGCGCCCTAAATCGCCGGAAGGGCGTTAGCGAGAGCACAAGGAAGCGCATTTTGGAGATTGTGGAGAGTGCAGGTTATAGACCAGATCCCGCCGCCCAGGCGCTGTCTGCGGGGCGGGTACCGATCCTAGTGGGAGTTTGTATCCCACGGGAGATTCATTATTACTTTGACCAGCTACTGCGCGGCATCCTAACAGAGGCCCGGAGGCTGGAGCGCCTAGGGGTCCGAGTTATCTCCCGTCCAACCGTGCGACTCGGCGTGGGGGAGGCTGAAAGGGTTTCGGAGCTGCTGAGCCTAGGAGTTCAAGCCCTTCTTATCGTGCCTGGAAATCCGGCGAAACTGACCAGTGTTATTAATGCAGCCGAGCAAAAGGGTATCCGAGTGGTCTGCGTCGACACCGACGCTCCCGGCACGCGCCGATCAACCGTAATCTGCGCAGAGGCAGAGGTCGCCGGCAGGTTGGCCGCCGAACTCATGACTGCCTTTACTCCCCCCAAAGCGCACGTGGCGGTTGTCACAGGAATGTTGTACACCGAACACCATGTCAAGAAGACAAACAGTTTCTCCGAGTTGTACCGTCAGTTGAGTGATGGGGGCAAGGTGGTCGACATTGTCGAGGCTCACGACGAGGAAGAAGAAGCCTTTCAAAAGTGCTTCTCGCTTCTCCAACAGCGTCGGTCGCTGGCGGGCTTATATGTCACCACCGTTAACTGTCTCCCAGTTTGCCGGGCGATTTGCGCGCAGGGCCTTTCCGGCAAAATCGCGCTCATTACGACGGATCTATTCAGAGGTATGGTCCCGTATTTCGACAAGGGCACGATTCGCGCCTCCATTCATGGACGCCCCCTCATCCAGGGAGAGCTCGCCATGCGTTTTCTAGTCGATCATCTGGTGAACGGCCGCCCCCTGCCACCGGCCTATTACGTAGCTCCGCACGTTGTTATGCGGTCTAATTTGCAACTCTTCCGTGAGATTCGTCGGAGAGAAGACAACGTCGGACTTGGCTATTCGGCTCTTGGTGACGGCCTCCGTGGCAAGGATGTTCCTGCCATGGTGCCCGGCGAAAGAGCAGAGGTGGCACTACACTAAGCTCAGCAAAAAAAGCAAAAAAAGTGCTTGACAACAACGTTCCCGTGATGCTATTTGTTGTCCGGTACCGGTACCGTAACGCAGCACCACTGAGCGGCTGTAAAGGATCAAAGGACTATCGGTGCATCCTCCTACGCTTCGCGAAATCGGTGAGCGTGTTGCGAAGGTAGGCTATTTGGTCCTTAAATTGCCCTCAGATCAAAGGAGGAAAGGTGCCAGTCAGGGCCGAGTGTGGCAGCGAGTCCTTGTCGCGCCGGCAAGATAGCGAATGGAGGGTTACAATGAACGGTAGCAGACTCTTTACTCGATGTGTGATGTTTATCCTTATGACCTGCGCGGTGTGTTTCGCCCAGCGATTTACTGGAGCCATCATCGGCATTGTGACAGACACGAGTGGCGCCGTGATTCCAGGGGCTCAGGTGGCAGTTACGGATAGCAGTAGAGGCTTAACTTCCAAAACAACCACAAACCAAGCCGGACAATACGAGGTGACATCGCTAGACGTGGGGGCTTACACCGTCACCGTGCAGAAGCAAGGCTTCAAGTCTGTCGTGGTGGGCCCGATTGTGCTGCAAGTGAATCAGCGGGCGGCGGCGGACGTTGTGCTCCCGGTCGGGGAGGTGACGCAGACGATCACAGTGAGCGGCACGGTGGCCGAGTTGCAGACTCAGAGCTCCAGCTTGGGCCAAGTGATCAACGGCAGTGAGATGGTCGCGCTTCCCATGAACGGGCGAGATTTCGCGCAACTGGCCTTACTGAGTGCGGGCGTTGAGCCTAGCGAGCCCGGCGCGCGGAACCAATTGACGTTCGGCTTCAGCTCCAACGGCGGGCGCTCCTTTCAAAATAATTTTCTGCTTGACGGCATCGACAACAACTCGGATCTTGCCGATCTCTTCAACAATACGTCGTATGCCATGCAGCCATCGATTGATGCGCTACAGGAATTCAAGGTGCAGACCAACGACTACAGCTCGGAATTTGGCCGCGGCAATGGCGCTGTAGTCAATGCCACCATCAAGGCAGGAACGAACCAGTTCCACGGCGACGCGTACGAATTTATCCGCAATGACGCGGTTGACGCCCGGAACTTCTACGAGTCAAGCCGGATACCCTATGCTCAGAACCAGTTTGGAACTACGCTGGGGGGACCTATTAACATCCCGAAGCTTTACAACGGGCGCGACCGTTCGTTCTTCTTCATCGACTATGAAGGGCTGCGAATCCGCCAGGGACTCGACTATACAGCAACCGTCCCGACGGCGGATGAACGGGCGGGAAACTTCCAAAATTTGATCAATTACAACCAACCGGCGGGGGTTTTGGACTGTAATGGTTTTGCCACATACCAGGGTGAAATTTTCAACTCACGGCTGACGCAAGTGAGTCCCACAAGCCCCACCGGACTCTGTGGCGTACCATTTGCGTATAGTGCCTCAATGCAGCCGGTGAATCAGATGCCGGCGAACACGATCGACCCGCTGGCGAGCCGCTTGATCGCGCTCTACCCGCTGCCCAACGCTGTGAATCCGGCATTCAATAACTTCTACACCCCAAGATTGAAGGAAGACCAGAACAACTTTGATATCCGGGTTGATCAGCGTTTTTCGCAGAAGGACACCGCGTTCTCTCGCTTCAGCTTTGAAGACCAACCCAGCATTATTCCTGAGATCTTTCCCGGCTACGGCGGGGGCGGCGACTTTTTCACTGGCACCCAGGACAACTCCTACCGAAACTTTACCCTCGGCGAAACCCATTTCTTCGGTCCCGCTCTAGTGAACGAATTTCAGTTTGGCTATGATCGCATTAATGCTCACCGGTTCAATCCTAACTCTAACGTGAATGTCTCGGCACTGCTAGGCTTCCCGGGAGTGCCATTTCAGCCAGGCATAGGCGGCCTTCCTTCTCTGACCTTCTCGGATGCAACGGGGCTAGGAAACGCAGCGTGGTTGCCAACCATTGAAAAACAGAACGTCTTTAACTATCAGGATGGCCTTACGTGGATCCATGGAAGGCATAGCGTAAAGTTCGGGACGGAGATCCGTCCCGAGGAGATCACGCTCTTTCAACCGCCTTATAGTACCGGAACCCTCGGCTTTGGGGTGCAGTTCACTGACAATCCTGCTGCTCCGGGAACCGGGGGAGCAGGTCTCGCTTCTTTTATGCTCGGCGTTTCGAGCGGGGCTACCATCACGACTGTACACAACGTGGATATGGAAAGGTTCATGCCTGCTTTCTACGTTAAGGACGACTTTCGCGTCACGCCAAAACTGACCCTGAACCTTGGCATTCGGTGGGAGTTTTATTCCCCAGTCGTGGAAAAGTATAATCAGCAAGGTAACTTTGACCTCGCTACCCAGAGCATGATTGTTCCCAAGGGCGTAACAACCCGGTTCTCTCCTATTCTGAGCGCCCTGATTCCCCTTAGTGCTACCGGAACTCGGGGCCTAGTCAACCCAGATTACCGGAATTGGGCACCTCGCGTGGGCTTCGCTTACAGCGTGACGCATCATGCGGTGATTCGCGGTGGCTACGGCATCTTCTACGGCGGGCTCGAGAGCGGTCCTTACTCCGGTCCTATGGGGCAGAATCCGCCTTTCATGAACTTTCAGTCCTACACCACTGGGTGTGGCGCCGCCTCGGCGAATCCGGCTTTGGGATCTCTTGATTGTGCTCTCCCCGGGCTCAGCGTCCTTTCTCAGGGTTTTCCACCAGATGCGCTTTCGAACCCCAATTCGATCATTATAAAAGCCTTCGATCCTTACATGCCAACTCCTTACATGGAAAGCTGGAACCTGACGGCGGAGTACCAACTACCTTCCCGCACTCTTCTCACCGTCGCCTATGTGGGTTCCGCGGGAACGCATCTGTGGAATAATTTCAACATTAATCAGGCGGCGCCCACGGCCAACCCATCCATATCATATAGTTCGCGAGAGCCTTACCCGAAATTCCCCGGGGGGATAACATATGATGAGACCAGCGCCCGCTCAAATTACAACGCCCTGGAGATCACAGCGCAAAGACAAGTCGCCGAAGGGTTGTCTTTCCTGGCTTCTTACACGTGGAGCAAGGCGCTGTGCCTCGGGCCAGGTTCTACGGGAGTCGGCAGCAATAACGGCAGCTATTTCCGCTATGCGGCGGGGGACTTGAACTGGGAATACGGCAATTGCGACTTCGATGTTCCACAACGCCTGTCTTTCAGCTATGTCTACCAGCTTCCCTTTGGCAAGGGCAAACGTTGGGGCAGCGGCGTTAGCAGACCTGTCAACACACTGGTTGGTGAATGGCAAGTGAACGGGATCACCACTTTTTCGGGTGGCAATTGGTTTACGATTACTGACAGCAACGCGAATTTCGCGAATTCCAACGGTGAGCAGCGAACCGATACCATCGGGAATCCGAATGCGAAGCCCTGCATTCCCGGCACCCTATTTAACACCTGCGCTTTCGCCGACCCCCCGCTGGGGTCTTTCGGAAACACGGGAATGAACACGGTTGAAGGCCCGGGCTTCAGCAACTGGGACTTTTCCCTCTTCAAGAATTTTCGATTTACAGAGAAAAAATATCTGCAGTTCCGGGCAGAGTTTTTCAATGTCTTCAACCACACAAATCAGCTATTGGTACAGCCCGGTCCACAATGGGGGATTTTCACTACTGTCTATGGTAGGCCTCAGTTCGGATTTCCAGAGGCAGCTATGACCCAGCGCGAGATTCAGTTCGCACTGAAGCTGTATTACTGATTTTGGGGCTGAGTTCCAAACGTCGTTTGTTGGGCTCCGACGGCACGGTGGGTTCGATTTCATGTTTTTTGACTGGCCTACCTATCGCGAGATGGAACAAGGAATTAATGCCCCGCAGAGCCTCTCGGCCCTGCGGGGCGGTCCCACCATGAACGTAAACGGTGGCTTCTGGGATTTGAACGGCTTTTCATTCGACGGCGGCTACTTCGTTAACCCCCCGCCAGCCGTTCCTTCAGGAAGGTTTGGGTGCGTTCCTATATCGTCCTATCCTGGGCTGGACTGCCACTTGTTCCCGCTGCCTCTCGGGGGATGCTTCATTGATCAAACCTTACGGATATCTTACGTCCCTAATAAATTTCCACTTCCTTTTCACGATTGGCCGGAATGCCTTTCGGCGTCGAATCGGCAGAGCATAGCCACTCCGATCGCGTTCCGGAGGAAAGACGCAATAGGACGGCTAGAGGGGACGCTCAATACATTAGGGAGGATTTAGTACAAATGGCTAATAGGGGGATGTCACGACGACAATTCATCGGAACATCTGTGATAAGCGCCGTCGCTGCGGCCCGCATACCGGCCCTGAGTGGGTACGCGAGGGAATCGACTCCAGGCCCGAAAGAAGGCGAGACCTTGGGGAACCTACGCATTATCACTCGCCTGAATGGGGATTGGCGATTCAAGCGCCAAGCTGCGGCCGGTAGTGCGGTCGAAGAAGAATTTGTTGGTGCCGAAAAACCCCAATATGACGACTCCGCTTGGGTGATGGTTCACATTCCCCATACCTGGGATGCCACGCCGGATAACCCCTTCGCCACCACCGGCCACTTCCTGGGGTTGGGGTGGTACCGCCGGAAGCTGGAAATTCCCGCCGAGTGGCGCGGTCGCCGCGTGTGGCTCGGATTCAACGGGGTTTTTCAGATTGCCGACGTCTGGGTAAACGGCCGCCACCTCGGGCAACACATCGGCGGCTACACCGACTTCCAGTTTGACGGTACGGATGCCCTCCAATGGGGCGCCACGAACCTGCTCGCGGTTCGCGTGAATGACGTGATCAGCGACTTCATCATTCCTACCAACGAAACCTGTATCGCGCACTATGGTGGCATCTACCGCAGTGTCCTGCTCACGGTAACCGATCCCGTCCATATTCCCGCGCACGGCGTTCGGATCACGACCGAGCAGACAAACCAGGGCGTGCTCGTGCACGTCCGCACTCGGGTGGAAAACGACTCGGACTCATCCCATGACTTGCGCGTTGAGACGCTCGTGACCGACGACCAGGGTCAACCCGTGACGGCGCTCAAGAACCGCATAACCGTAGCCGCCCAGAACCGCGCCGAGGTCGAGCAAACCACCGCGCCTCTCGGGAACCCTCACCTCTGGTCGCCGGACTCTCCCTATCTCTACCACCTGTCCAGTACGGTTTACGACGGCGACCGCGCGCTCGACCGCACCGACACGCGATTTGGCATCCGCTTTATGGGCTACGACCCCGCCCGAGGGTTCATGTTGAACGGGCAATTCATCAACTTGCACGGCGTCAATCGGAAGCAGGATTACGGCTTCCTGGGCGATGCCGTGCCGGAAGTGGTGGGGGTGAGAGACATTCTCCTGATCAAGTCGATGGGGGCGAATTTCCTGCGGACCTCACACTACCCTCAGGACCCGGCCGTGCTGGACGCCTGCGACCGGCTGGGCATCCTAGTGTGGGAGGAAGTCCCCAACAGCAGAATCTACGCGTATCCCCCCTCCTCGGAGGGGATCAACCCCGTTAACACGGAACGCTTCCCGTGGCCACTCATGGAGAATATCAAGCAACAATTGCGCGAGATGATCGCCCGTGACTTCAACCATCCCTCGATCATTATCCGGGCTTTCGGCGGTGACTTGGAAGGATACCGCTATCCCGAAGATTTCGTCGATCTTTCCAATACCACGCACGAGCTTGACCCTACACGCTGGACCGCGGGACGTGTCCCCCCCGCAACCACCGACATTACCGATGCCTCGGTCGAGGAGGACCTTTTCCACCAGCACGAGTTGCACCCAGAGCGGCGCTATATCTGGAACGAGTGGGGTTCGTTTAGCTCCGAGCGCGGGCTAGAGGGAAAGCCGTATTATCAGCACTTGCCCGCCGACCCTCTGGGGGGTGTCGCGCTGTCCGACAGCGATGCGGCACTGTTCCAGGAAGGCTATCTGATGCAGTTCAATAGCATGCCCTGGATGGGAACGGTCAAGTGGTGCATGTTCGATACCGGCGAGCTCGGCGCGGCGACCACCAATAAAAACTCTGACGGGCCGTTCCCGGACAAGACGGTGACCTTCCGCTGGCCGTTTAATGACTACAATGGCGTTTCGGATATGTGGCGCTTGCCCAAAGAGGGCTTCTACTTCTTCCAGAGCCAGTGGACCGATAAGCCCATGGTCCACATCGTCGGCCACTGGACCTGGCCGGGAGAGACCGGGCACAAGCGGCGCGTGCGTGTCTACAGCAACTGCGACGCCGTAGAACTGTTCCTCAATGGCAGAAGCCTGGGAGTGAGACAACCCGCGACACCCGAGCGCGTCTGGAAGGATTTTCACGACGCCATCGCGGTCTATAAAGTCTCCGACCAGTTCAATCAGCAACCCTTGCCCGGTGCGAGTTTGCGCCACGCGCCCTTCATATGGGACGCCGTTTCCTACGAGAACGGAACGCTTACCGCGATCGGCCACAAGGGCAGTGCTACCGTGCGCGACGAGCTGCGCACGGCGGGACCTGCGGTGCGGATCAAGCTGCAGGCGGAAAAGGAGAGGCTGGTTGCCGACGACGAAGATGTAAGCTTCATCGAGGCCGACGTGGTAGACGCGCAAGGCGTGGTGGTCCCCGAGGCGCGGCCGTGGATTCACTTCGCTGTGGAAGGTCCAGGCCGGTTGCTGGGCGGCACTACACACGTTGACGCTATTTCGGGTATGGCCGCCATGAATGTGCAAACTACAGGGCAAGCCGGTGAAATAGTGGTAACCGCCACTTCCCCCGGCCTCGAGCCAGGTTCTGCGCGAATCCACACCAGGAAGGATTAAGCCAGTCTGTTGTCTGGTGACCAACATGGAGCTATCTGTTCCCAAAAGGCACACGCGTGCTTTCCCAAACGCTGTCTATGGCAAAGGAGGCGCATGAGACGTAGGGAAACCTGGGACACCGTGGCCGCTTGGGTTCCGCCTTTCCAGGTCCTTTCAATACTCTCGAAACCTCTCTAATTCCCGCGTGAGCAGGACCGCTAGGCGGGCCAAGCGAGGATGGTAAAGGCGGAAGCTCGCAGGCTATAAGGCTTGCATGGAAAAGAAGGCTAGGAATGACCAGATCCTCGCGAGGCCATCGGTTCCAAGTGGTTCCGACAGCCGTGCTATCAGTACTGGGAGTTTTAGCAAGCTCCAACCACGGCCGGTACCAGAGATCCGATCGAAAAGGAGGAGCGTCAAAAGCAGCCAGGAACTGCGAGTGCACGTGCCTCTGAATTCCGGCTGGCGAATCAAGCGGCAGGCGGCACCGGGTGCAGCCGTGGAGCCGGAGTTCTCGGGTGCTCACCAGCCCGGCTATGACGATTCTTCCTGGATACCAATCCAACTACCGCATACTTGGGATGCGATTCCAAACAATCCCTTCGCTACGACCCACCGCTTTCGCGGTCTGTGTTGGTATCGGCAAAGCTCCAATGTCCCTTTCTGCTTCTTCTTGATCAGCCACGGCCTGAGGAGAGTCGTCCACTCCAACGTCACTGAGCACCCGACCAGCCAGTGGGTCGTGCAGCAATTGAGAGAGGCTTTCCCGAGGATGTCTCACCCCGATGCCTGATCCTGGATCGAGATGGAAAGTTCGATGAAGAAGTAACGGGGATGATCAAATCCATGAGCAGCAAGCCGATTCGAGCGCCCTATCGGAGTCGGTGGCAGAACGGGGCTGCCGAATGTTGGGTGGGGAGTTGCCGCAGAGAATTGCTGGATTCTCTGATCGTCTTCAACGCAGCTCATCCGCGCCGGTTGGCTCGTGAATACCTCCGCTACTATCACGAGGACCGTACGCACGATGGGCTGGGGAAAGACAGCCCCGAGAAGCGGGTTGTGGAGCGCAGGAAAGGAGCTCCGTCCAGACTTGTATGCCCCGTGTCGGTGGGCTCCGCCATCGGTACACGTGGCGTGCAGGAGCATGAGAAAGCTCTCGGCGAAAGCATTCCTCGTTCGATTTCTAGCTGGCTTGTTCCTCCCACCGCTGTTCCTTCAGGAGAATCGTCGAGCAAGAGAGCGCGGAGCCTTTCCGGCAAGTTGTGGGAGTGGAAGATAGGGTTTCCGCAAGCACACAGCCGGGGAGAATCAACCATGGCGCACAGGCGCATTTAAGTCGGGAAGATTGATTCAGTTTGTGGCAGGCGCGTTTTTGGCGACACGCAACTATTCGAAAGGAGAAAGAACCGTGATTCAACCGACAGTCGGATTCATCGTCTATGGAGTCCACAAGGATGGATTGAAAGACCCCATGGGAATGCCCTTTATCGACGACGCCATCGTTGGCAACGCCAGGCGGGCGCTCAGCGAAGCCGGTCTGAAACTGGTGGGGCACGATGTGGTCGTGGCGACCAAGGAAGAAGCGCGCGGCGCACTGAAAAAAATGAAGCTCGACGACCAAGTCGACGCGGTCGTGCTCTTCTCGGGGACCTGGGCTTGGGCCGCGCACTTGGCCGGAGCTGTCCGGGACTACGCCGCCACCGGCAAGGCCGTTCTCGTGTGGACGCACCCGGGATCGCAAGGCTGGCGTCCTGTGGGTGGGCTGGTCATGCACGGGGCGCTGCTGGAAATCGGTGTCCCGCATAAGTTCGTGTACGGAGAGGCCGGTGATCCGGACACTATCGCCAGGATCGTGAGCTACGCCCAGGCGGCTCACCTGAAGAGTTGCCTGAACATGGCCACCGTCGGCGCATTCGGCGGGCGAGGGATGGGCCAGACCTGCGGCGTGGCCGATCCCTCGCAGTGGATGCGGATGTTCGGCCTCGACATCGACTCCCGCGACACCACCGAACTCATCCGGACGGCTGAGGGCGTTTCCGCGGCGGAGATTGCCGAATTCCAGACGCGCCTGGAAAAACTGTTCGGCGCAACTCCCGAGATGAACACCGTGAACGAACGCTCCATTCGTCTCTATCTTGCGTTGCGCAAAATCGTGCGGAAGGAGAAGTTCGATTTCTACGTGCTCCAAGCGTTCCCCGGCCTGGGAGACGACTATTCCGCCCATTCTTTCGCGCAGAGCATGATGCTCGAGGACGGTTACGGGACTGCCGCGCTCGGAGATTTCAACACCGCATTGACCGCGTTTCTCCTAGTCAAGTTAAGCAAGGAGCCGGTATATTATGGCGACGTCCAGCACATCGACAAGCAGAAGAAGGAGATCAAGATCATTGGCGGTGCATGCCCTCCGTCACTGGCCGGGAAATCCGGGCCGGCCAGCTTTGGCCGCCACGGGCTTCCCACAGAGGGCCGGGCCGGCGGCCTCTCTGTGATGCTGGTTTGTAAAGCCGGAGAAGGTGTGCTGGCGCGCCTGGGCCGCGTCCAGGGAAAGTTTCAGATGGTGATCGCCCGGGCCAGCATCTCCGAACCTCCACCGGACCACGTGCAAAGACGTCTGGAGGAGTGCCGGATTCCCTTCTGGCCGCATGCGTTTGTCACGCCGCACTGTGATATCGAAGCACTTTTGCAGCACTGGACCAACGAATACACCTGCCTGGGATACGGAGCCGAACTTTATCCCGCGCTCGTGGATTTCTGCGAGTTGACGGGCATCACGGCGATCTTGCCCTGACTCCTGCGGAGCATACGAATTTGAGAGAAACTTAGTGTTAATTGGATCTTCATGGCGACAATCGATTATGCGATCATAGCGGTTTTCCTCGGTGGCATCTTATGGTTCGGTTCCCGATTCTATCGCTGGATCGGCGCTCCGGACGATTTCTACGTGGCGGGCCGCCAGTTAACCCCATTCGTTCTCGCCGCGACCTTGACGACGGCGAATATCAGTCTGTTCAGCCTGTTTGGAGTCAGCGGTACGGCGTACCAGAGCGGAATAGCGATTATCTGGTTGACCTGGACCGGGAACATGGCTCTCGTATTCAGCGGGTTGTTTGTGGTCCCGGTGCTGCGGCGGCTGCGTGTCCGAACCATACCCGAGTTCCTGGAGAGGCGCTATGGGGCCGCCATTCGGGGCCTCGTGGCGCCAGTCAAGGTGCTGCGCTTGGCATTCTGGATCGGGGTCGTGTTGTACGCCGGGGTAATGGCGGCGGAACAATTCACCGGCATTCAGTCCTTCACTTTCTGGGTCGTGCTGTTCTCAACCATCGTCGTTGTATATACGACTGCCGGCGGCATGTGGTCGATCGTTCTGACGAACAATCTGGGATTTCTGTTCACGATGCTCGGCGTCCTAACCGTTCTGCCGATGGCCATGCACGCAGTCGGCTGGTGGCGGGGACTCGCCGCGCATCTGCCGCCCGAACACATTGCGTTCGTGACGCAGACCGGCAAGTATAGCTGGAAGTTCATCATCGCAATCCTGCTCCTTGGCCTGCAGTGGGCGACCCTGGACCAGGGTCTGCTGCAACCGGCCTTTTCCGCGCGCGACTCGCGCGTAGTGTCGCAGGGAATGGTGCTGTCAGGAATCATGATCACGCCCTTCGCGTTCCTGTGGATCAGTCCGGGCCTCGCGGCCCACTTGCTGTATCCAGGCCTGCCGAAGCCGGAACTGGCGGTGCCTACTCTGGTCCTACATCTCCTGCCGGCAGGTGTCCTCGGCCTCGTCATTTGCGGGTTCATGGCCTCCGGACTTTCAACCATCGGTTCCAACCTGGGTGCGGTGGCCACCCTGATCTCGAATGATCTCTATGGCCGCTTTTTCAACAAGAACGCCTCCCCCCGGCAGTTGCTGGTCGCCGTGCGCCTGGCCACTGTGTTCGCCGGACTGCTCATGATTGCGATCACGTACCTGGTGCCGTATATGGGAGGCGCCGTGGGGGCATATCTCACGATCATGAGCATCGTGGACATGCCTCTCTTTGTGATCGGGATCTTATATGGCCTGCTTTGGAGGGGTGCCACGTGGCAGGGCGCCATGGCCGGATATCTGGCGGGAGCCGCGGCCGGGGCCGTGCTGAGATTCGGTTTCCAGTTAGACATTGCGCTGGTGACGTTCGTAAGCGGTGGCGTGGCCGCAATCGTGTGCCCGCTGGTCAGCCTTTTCCGACGAAAAGGACCGCGAACTTCGGAATTGCGTTCGCTCCCGCAATTTGCGCTCGGGAGCGGGCAGGAAGCTATGGAAGCCCCGAGACTGGCCACTCTGGGCGGCAGGATCGGCCTATGGGTTCTCGGGCTGGGATTCCTCGTATTCCTTGTTGGACTGCAGATGGGGAGCCGTTCCGCCGCCGGAGCTTCAAGTGTGGCAATAAGCGGGATGGCAATCTACTTCATCGGCGGGGCTTTGCGGGCCAAATTCGCCTGAGACGGCCGACCAGCATCCGGATTACGACACGATCGCGGCGTTTCGGCAGGAGCACTTAGCCAATCGGGCGCAGCTCTTGGTGCAGGTATTGCAGTTGTGCCAACGAGCGAGGCTGGTGAAGCTGGGACACGTGGCGCTGGAGGGGACGAAGATCAAGTGGAATGCCGGCAAGCCTAAGGCGATGAGCTACGAGCGGTTGGGGGAGGCGGAGAAGAAATTAGAAGCGGATTGTTTTTTGTTGGACCGATTCAAGGATCGGTCTAATGGGGCTTGACTGGATGCTTGAAGTTTGAATGCTTCTTCGCATCCGTGTATACTAAGTGATCACACGGCCGGGTGGTCGACCCGCGCACTTCACTGATGAAGAGGGATTGAAGTCGACGGCAAACACTCGCATGCGAATCCAGACAATCTGCAACTCCGAAGCTGATATCACCGTTTCGCCTCAGGAGATCCTCTTATGTATATCGACTGGATGACTTGGAGCATATGGTCTTTCGGGCTGGCCTTACTGCTCTACTGGTGTTTTGAGACTTTCCGCGAATTCCGGCTTCTCTTCGCTAGGCACAAGGGCCGGGGCCTCAGGGGGTAAGAGCGAGAGATGGGAGACTACACGATTCAGGAGATTCAATCTCAGCCCGAAGTCTGGTCGCGCATTCTGGAGGCGATGTGGGGGGAATCCAGCCCGCTGCAAGCCGTGGACCGGTTGACCGATAGCGGGCCGGTGTTGTTCATCGGATGTGGCTCCTCTTACTACTTATCCCTCTCGGCTGCCGCCATCTGGAGCCGCTTCGCCGGTGGTCCGGCATCCGCCCTGTCCGCTTCTGAAGTGATGCTCTTTCCCGAATGCCACTTCGACCCTGGCGTGAAGGGCACGGTGGTGGCCGTTTCGCGGTCGGGCAAGACCACCGAAACGTGCGCGGGGGTCACCTATTTGAGGCGGCTCGGGTGGCACGCCATCGGCATCTCTTGTACCCCCGCGAGCGCTGTCGCGGAGGCATGCGATGCCTCGCTCCTGCTGGACCAAGCGGCCGAAAAGAGCCGCTTCATGTCCCGTGCCTTTACCGGGACTCTGTTAGCCGTGCAGACTTGGGTTGCATTCCGGACTCGCGACCAGCAACTGAAGCGCGAGTTGCTGCATCTGCCCGACTTGGGCTGCGTCCTACTCGAGCGCTATGCGCGGCCCATCAGAGATATTGCCGTGAGGGGCAAGTTCGACCAGTACGTTTTCCTCGGCCAGGGACCTTACTACGGGCTGGCGGCAGAATCCATGCTGAAGACCAAGGAGATGGCCTGCACCCCTGCCGAGGCTTACCATTCGCTGGAGCTATGGCATGGTCCGCGGTACGCACTAACCGGCTCGGCGATGGTGGTGTTGCTTCTTTCCGACGGCGGCCGAGCGCAGGAACTGGCACTCTTGCCCAAGATCAAGAGCTTCGGCGCGCAGGTGGCGGTCATCTGCGAGCGGGCCACGCCGGAAGTGACGGCTTACGCGGACTGGGTACTGGAACTCAACTCCTGTCTGCCGGAGTACGCCCGCATGCTGCTGGTCATGCCGCTGACACAGCTCTTCGCATACCACCGTGCGTGCGCGCTCGGAAAGACAATTGATTGAGCAATGGCATAACCGGGGGAGCCCAAGTGGACATTGTCGTTGTTGGCGAGTTGAATGTAGATCTGGTTCTGACAGGTCTTCCGGCGCTGCCGGCGTACCGGGAGATCCGGTTGGCCAAGGACATGCGTTTCACCCTGGGCGGTTCCTCGGGGATTTTTGCCTGCAACGCGGCTCAATTGGGCGCGAAGGTCGGGTTCGTCGGAAAGGTCGGCGGCGATGAGTTTGGCGATTTCCTGTTACGCTGCCTCCAGCAAAGCGGAGTCGACACCTCACGAATCATCCGGGACTCGTCGGGAAGGACGGGAATCTGTGTCTGCATGTCTTTTCCCGAGGAATACGCCATGGTCAGCTACCCAGGAATCCGCGAGACATTTTGTGTCGAGGACATCGACCTCGATTATCTGAAGACCGCCCGGCACCTGCACATGTCGAGTTTTTTTCTCCAGCCGGCGCTGCAACCGGGGTGTCCGAAACTGTTTCGCTGGGCGAAAGAGGCGGGGATGAGCACTTCGCTCGACTCCGACCACGACCCGGGCGGACGGTGGGACAACGGGATACGAGAACTGCTTCCGCATGTCGATGTGTTCCTTCCCAACGAACACGAAGCCATGTGCATAGCCGACGTGGCAGACGTCATCTCCGCCGCCGAGCGGTTGCGGACCATGGCCGGGACCGTGGTCATCAAGCGTGGCGACAAGGGCGTCCTGGCCGCCACGGCGGATGGGACGTTTTCGGTTCCGGCCTTCGCGATTCGCCCAATGGATACGACGGGGGCTGGCGATAGCTTTAATGCCGGCTTTGTGTTTCAGTACCTGCGGGGATCCAGCCTCGATCAGTGCTTAATCTGGGGAAATGCCTGCGGCGCCTTATCCACGCGAGGGGTCGGCGGCGTCTTGGCCTTCCCCACGCCGGGCGAGGTGGAGAAGTTCCTGCTCGATCGCGCCGGCGAGTTAGATCGGCAACCTGCGATTTCTTATGTTGCCGGACGCCAGTAGCACCGTTCATTCTGGCCGCCAGCATGACTACTTGGTAGGGTCGGGAAATGGCGCGGTAGCTCCCCAATACCTCCAGAGCCCCGTTTCCAGCTCCCGCCGCATCACACGTAGCGTGGGGATTTCCCGCCCTAAGCGTTCCTGCACACTTCACGACAAGGGTTATGGGGCCTATCAGGTGGGAGCGATCGCGGTGTGTCGCCAACAAGCTCATTCATTTAGCTGCGCGCCACGTGTACCGATGGCGGAGCCCACCGACACGGGGCATGGCTACTATCCCCAACCGAGGACCCGAAACCCCATTATCCAAATGGACTCCCCATAGCACCTCTTCCGAAATTCTTCGTGTCTTGCGAAGAATTTCTGTGACCATCGTTTGGCCGAAAATGGCGGGAGAACCCGACCTTCGTTTGCGGCTGAAGGCTGTGCCCAGCAGTTTCGGAAACGACAAAAAGGCGGTGCCGACCGATGCCAGCAGCCACGGCTCTTGGGGCGCTGCCGCCCCGATTCTCCTGCCCCCTTCCTATTTTCGCATTTCCATTAAGGGCTTGTTCTCGTTGCTCTCTTAGGGTGTACTTACCATGAGATGAAAATCGAACCCAGAGGTGCTCGGGCCTCTCGACTCCGGCAACGTAAGTTTGAATTCGTGCGTCGTTTCCATCTTCCTCATGATCTGCTTCCCGGCTCTCTCTCCCTGTCGCATCTCCGCTGCGGCAAGCCCACCTGCCACTGCGCCAAGGGCCCACGCCATCCCGTCTGGTCGTTCACCTTCATGGTGCGGGGCAAGAAGCATGTCCAGCACATCCCCAAGGACTGGGTCTAGGACGTCCGCTGCCGCGTGGAAGCCGGGCGCGAATTCCAAGACGCGGCGCGGGAAGTGCTGGCCGCCAACGCCCAACTGCTGGTGCTGGCTCGCCAGCAAAGAGGGAAGCGGCGGTGAAAGGGCCGGCGCTACGCGGCCTGCGCAAGTATGCAGCGAAGTGTCTGCGTCTGAAATGCTATCTGCGGTCCCCGGGCGATGGCCGCCAGCAAGGGCGCATTCCGGCCGCCGCCCTGCTGTGGACTTTGTTGATCGGGGCGTTGCTGCGCCGTGCGAGCTTCGCCGGCATTGAAGCGCTGGTGCGTTCTTCGGGCCGCCGCGCCCTGCCCGTCTCCCGCCCCTTCGGAGATGACGCGCTCGGCTACTTCACTGAGCGGCTTGATCCGGCGGTCACGCGGGTGGCCGCGGTCACCGCCGTTCGCGAGGCCAAGCGCAACAAAGCCTTCGACAACAGCCGGTTCATCGGACTGGCTCTGGATGGAACGGGAGCCGGACGATCACGGGAAAAGCTCTGTAAGCTGTGCCGTCCCTACCGGAACCAGAAGAAACAGGTCGTAGGCTACCACCACAAACTCGCCCTGATCAGTGTGGTCGGAACCGGCCTGACCCTTCCCTTGGATGTAGAACCCTACGGGCCTGGGGATAGCGAGTACAGCGCCGCTCGGCGACTGCTCCGGCGCACCGTCGGCAACACTGGCTGCCGCTTTGCCGATTACCTGGTCGTCGATGGAGAATTCGCCCGAGCCCCCTTCCTGCACGAGGTTGGCGATCTGGGACTCTACGTCGTCGCCTGTCTGAAAGACAATCTCCCCGAACTGTTGGCGGCCGCCCAGAAGAGGTTTCGCTGCCAGCCTCCCCATCAAGTCTTCCGCCACGGCCAGGACCGGGTGGAAATCTGGGACGCCGACGACTTTGACCCTGGGGAAACGCTCCGCTGGGAAACGGTACGCGTGGTCCTCTACCGCCAGCACAAGCCGGACGGCAAGGTGTTCGAGGCGTTCTGGCTCAATGACTTCCCTCGTCGGCGGGTGGGCAGCCGGGAAATATTCCGCCTCGCCAAGAGCCGCTGGGAAATCGAGAACCAGGGTTTCAATGACGCCAAGAACCGCTACGGCTTCGAGCATACCTGTCACCATGAGCCCAACAGCCTGCTGGTGGTCTGGCTGCTGATCTGCTTGGCCCTGACCCTGGAGCGGCTCTACCGGCTGCGTTACTTACATCGGGGCACCCACACCCTGCGCCCCGCCATCGATCTGCTCCTGCTTTTTCAACTCAGCCTGTCGCCGCCGGCCATCGCCGACTCCAGTTGAGAACCCCACTTCTGCTGTCCCTTTGCTTTCCCCACTTCCTTTCTCTCCCTTGCGCCAGGTTGCCGCGCCCGTGTCTGCGCACAGCGAAAAAATGGGCATCGAAAATACGCCCCAGGCGGTCCTGCCGACGCGACTCCCCCTCGAATCCGCTCCGAGCCATCGTCGAACGCCTTCCTCCTCATGGATTCCGAAACTCCTGGTCTGGCGCAAAACCACTTTCTTTTCTCCAAAAAGTGGGGTAATTTCTCGTTGCACTGTCCTGTTCCTCCTCCGTTTGTGTCTAGTCACCTAATGCTTATCCGGTTGTTTCAGCAAGCCACAATATGTTGTGGTTAACTATAATGACAAACAATCTAAAAAAGGAGGATTAAAGAATGAAGATACAAGTAAAGGATGCCCCGGTGATTGACGCAAAATTCAAGACAGTCTCCTGCGAGGATGCGTTTGCCGAGATATCGACAACAAGAAAGCTGGATGCAATTCAGCGAGCCGGGAAGTTGGCTGAGGGATAATGTCTCAGCCATCCCACAGGAGAGCCCGAACTTGAAGTCACTTTTGGTCCTGGGCTTTCTCAAGGATGACAAGCGCCTTCCTCACCTCATTAGATGCAGCAGCGACGACCTTCCAGCCTTCTTGGGATAGAGCGTTCATCTGGGTTTCAAGGTCCGCTGCCTTGCCCGTTATTACTTTGTAGGAAGTGGGATTTGCCATGGGAAACCTCCATCAAGGTTTTCGGTGCAGCGGTTCCATTGCCGGTTCGCTGCGCCTGCCCAGGGTATCATTTCTAGAAACAAAAGCAATCCGTAAAGGTTAAGCGATTCAAATGTATGGAACAGTTAACTAATGTAGAAACACAGCCGGTAGCATCTTGCTTAAACAACCGGATAAGCACGAGTCACCTTATAATCTAACGGATTGGGACGGAGCAGTGCTCCTTAATTTCGGGATCCGCGCTGAACCAACGGATGCAGAAAGACAGTTTGTGGATGAACGCTGGCAAACGATCTTCAGGGGAACCAACCCCGGCCTCGATCTAATCCTGGAGCGAGAAGGTGCGCGATTCTGGAAAGCAAACATGAGGGCCGGGGACCCACATTGGCCTTAAGGACGGTCGGACAAGATTGGTTGGCCCCGCAGAGTTCAAAGAGGCCAGTATCTATGCCGCGCGACTCTTTGAAATCTGGAAGGGCTTCGAGGCGGCCCTAATAAAAATGGCAAAACAGCGGCACAGCACGAAGATTAAGCGGGCCGAAATTGACCCTGTTAAGTACCGTGTACGTTTAACCGGCAGTTACCCCCTTAAGTTGCCCCCTAAATGGACTGATGAGGGCAAAAGAGAGGTGAAACTCACGTGCCAACTGCGGCTAGCCGAAGGTGTCATTGCCTGCTCTTGTGATCCTGAAGGCGTCTGGAGCGGAAAGACACTGCATCTTCGCCCGGCTGCCGATAAGTTCCCGATGTTGGACGGCGAACGGTCAGTTGACGAGGGCCGTGCGGCTGAAGAACTTCTTAACGAGTTCACAGATGGGCTCGATCCGTGTCCGCCGTGAGTAGGCCCCTTGCGCCCTCGGTACGTGTCTGTGAAAGGATTTCGATGCTGTACCTCATCGGTTTAGCTCATCGTGCACAGTCGAGAAAACCGGACCTGGAAACAACCGAGGCGCAGCAGGCATTCGAGCGCTGTTTACGCCGTACCATCGAAGAGGTTCGGCTGGCTCTTATCGCAGAGGAAGACAGCGAGGAAGCTCTTGCCGACCGTCACGAGGTTTCAATCGCCAGAGATATAGCTAACCAGAATAACATCGAGCACAGGTTTTGTGACCCAACTCAAGAACAGCGGCGTGCCATTGGTTACAGGGATGGGCAATCACTTGAACTGAACATCTTCATGCACGATTAAGAGGGCCTGTCGGGGAGATCTGCTCCTTTAGAACCTTGCACCCCGGTCTCCCGCCGCAGTGTGCCACCGCATGGAAAAGCGCCGGCACGACTTGCTCGGTGAATGAGCGCACGCCGGTTGCAGCCGTCCGATCGAAAAGGGCGGCCAGCCCGCGTTCCACGCGCTCGTAAGCGGTGCGCGGGTCGGACCAACCCGCCACATCGGCGAGCGCGTTCCACGGATTGGTATGTCCGGTGACTCCCGGATGAATTTGGTGGTGAATCAACTCGTCATAGATGACCCCAAGCAAATCCGCTTTCGCAGCCGCTTCCCGCAGCCATTCCGGTGGAAATGCCCAAGTGCTCAATCCGGGCGTGACTGGACCATGGATCTGGCAGATCGGATTGTTCAGCATCAGGCAGAAGCCGTTGCTGGCAGCCCACTCGGCCGCTGCCGTGACGGCGGCATCGTTATACCGAACGCCGTAGCAGGCGAAGTCCGCGCCCAACTCGCGCACCCTTTTGGCGATCACCTCCGGTCCGTAAGGCGCCCGTGGAATCGGCGTTCCCTGCGGCATCAGTCTGGCCTGAAGGAACTCTTCCGGCACGGTGCCGAAGGGATCCGAGTGATTCAGGGGGAGCTCAACACCGTACCGGCAGCGCTCACTCATCGCGAAGTCCCTCTCGCCTCGGCGAGCATGCCGCGTCATACTGGCGCAGCACGCCCCGGATATGATGGTCGATCAGCAGGGCCGGCTGGTACGCCAGTCTGCCCGCACGCAGCGCCGCATGTTGTGCCGACATGTACTGGCTCACCAGGGTGAGAGGCGCAGGGCGCTCGGTCAAATTGCCTAATAGGAGAGCGATCTCGTTCTGCACTGACGGTTGGTGCCAATAATAGCGGCATCGATCGCTCAGGCTGTAGACGCGCGCGAACCGCAGAGCTTCCTCGTCTCCGCTGTGATACGGACGCCAGTGCTGGGGATCGCCGAGCATTGCGGCCTCCAGCGTCTCGCGTACCCGGGAAAGACGCACTCCACTCTTTGGCCCGATCCATTCTCTTTCGATGCCGGTCAGCGCGAATACAGCTTCACGAAACGCGTAGGTCAGCCACGGACCGACCTTCAGAATTGCGAAGTGATCTACGACCATTTCCCTCAGAGCCCTCTCCAACTGGTAGTCGGTCGAGTGCGCCTCGTAAACGATCGGCCTGGGAGGAAGCGCTTGGGAAAGAAGCCGCGACTTCCGACGGTCGTAATCGAAGACGACGTCCTCTCCGAATTCCACGCCAGGCTGCACGACCAGGCCGATGACACGCTCCCAGGCAGCTTGCACCCCGCGCGCAGAAAAAGCTGCCCTGTGTGCCTCCAGCGTCGCTTGAACGTCGCCGGGGCTGGTCGGCGGGGGGGGGTGTCCGGCCGCGGTTTCGCCGCCAGGGGCCGGGACTTCTGTGCCGACCACATAAAGCGGCGCGGGCGCGCCGGCGGGTAGCTGTGACCACGCGTCTTCCGCCGTCTGGCAGAGCGCTGCGTTGCGCTGGGCGATAATCTCCGGCGCCAGGCCCGCGCCCCCGTCACCGGCGCAAGCGGCGCTCGCATCGAGATGTATCTTGCCGTAACCGGCGAGTACACAGTCTTTGACCAGGTGGCGACCGTACCCCATTGCGGTGGTAGCCGGTTCCCTCCGCCAGGGATAAGGTCCGAGGTGATCGCCCCCGAGCAGCAGGCGCTCGCGCGGGAGGCCCAGCCGTGCCGCGCGTTCGGTGACGACGGCCGCAAACTCGGATGGCGTTTGCCCGGTATAGCCTCCGAACTGATTCACCTGGTTGGCCGTGGACTCAATCTCCAGCAGCAGACCGCTTTCGAGCGCCTGGCGAATCGCGGCATCGATCACTGCGGGATGACTTGAACACACCGCGCAAATCCCTCCTACCGATTGGGCGCGATTGCGCGAGAGAACCTCCCGCAGGTGCGCGCCAGCCGCGCCACGGGTAGAGGCGTTGAGCGTTTCAGGTTTCATGGGAGTGAGGCTGCCGAGGCGCCGCGCGGCAGTACTCGGGATGGGGTCGAGATCCTCCCGGATCGTCACCTGCGATGTGTGCAAGCGCCCAGCTAGTTCTCTGACTAAACCTCTTCCTTCGTGGCCGATTATTTCCTGAATGGCTCGGCGTCGCTGTTCCTTCAGCATTACCGCGCTTCTACGTTCTGCGATAAGGTCTGCATGGGAGTTCCATTTTGCTCTAAATAGATTTGACTGTCAAACCGAATCGCACGAACCGAATCGCACGAAACGTTTCGAATCGATGCGTTTTATTTCCAAATTTCAGAGGGTCGAAAAAACTGGCAGACGCCAACCGTCTGCCTTGAAAATTCTGGATACTCGGATGGCAAAGCACTTTGTGGTCGTCCCATCGGATCGTACGCTGTCTCGGTCTGCGTCGCGAATACAGACTCGAAAAGGTAGCGGCATGAAGGCGGGCAATAATTCAGAAGGATGAGATCTTCTTACGGAACACAGCGGAAAAACCTTTAACTGCAGCGCGACACCCGCTGCCAACTGTAAACGTCTGGTGAACCGAATGTCGCACTCGCCGGACATGGTTGGGAGCTCGGGGATTTCGGGGAGTGTCAGGAGAGAGCCGCCGACCGACGTGCCTCCGTCTACTGGTCGGGGAGCAGCTCGTCAGGTCGATTATGCGGCTGGCCTTTGAAACGACAGGTGTAAGTCAATGTCAACATCGGCGACCTTCGCAAGCACGAGGGCTTCAACATTCACCGGCGGGGGCTTGACATGGATATGGTCGTTGTCCGCCATGTCCGAGCGGAGCCGCCCTCCGGGCCGAAGGCGAAACGGAAGAAGTCCACGACGAAGGAATCCTCCGAGTTGGATCAACCAGCTTTTTTCAACTAGCCGAGCCACCATGTTGCGGCCGCCTGAGGCCAACGGCCGGAATCTTCTCCTAGCTCTTCACTGGGCGTGACGCCAGCCAGAACTCATTTTGGCTGCCCAATAACTGGTGATTGTGGGGCGAGGGCTTCGGCTTCTCGGATCATTGCAGAATCAGGAGGTTACGGCTAATAAGCGAGGTTTTTGGGCAAGCCCTGAACGGACCGCGGTGCGGTTCCCTTGGCTCCGAGCCGAAATCTCTACGAATTGGATTCGGTGGTCATGTCACAGAAGGGGGAACGGCTTCGTCGATCTCGTGGAGCGCGACATCCAGTGAAAAGCGGAGGCCTCTGCCCAACTATCGCTCAGTCCGCGACTGACCGGCCCGGCGGCGCGCCCTCGTTGCCGACGCTGTTAAGTGCACGCTGACTGGAGTACCACACGCGGACAGCAGACACGGCCCATCCCTGGTCTTGAGCAGGCACACATCACGCACACAAGTTCTCACTGATCTAGTCGCAAGCGAAACAAAACAGGGGATCGGCGGCGCGGCAACCGCTGATCCGGCGAATCAGTGGGCACTGCCTCAAACCTTTACGCGAGCGAAGTTCAGCTAATAGTGAGAACGAAAGGACCGGTGGCCGTCTGTCGGAGATGGGAATAAGTAGACTGACTGTCAATCAGCCGAGAACAGGCATTTCCCAGGACTTCGGACACGATTGTGTGTTGCACGTGTGCGAAATCCGAGCAGAGGGTTAGGAAAAGTCTTCCAATGACCAAAGGATGTGCACTCCCATTCTGCGGACAACGGTTGCCTAGACTCCTTCGTTTGGCGGCCCAACGGCGCCGGGTGGCTGTTCACAGGATAAACGAGCCCCCAACACGCTTTTGGGATCGCCGGACCTCAGGTCATCGCGTACGACTTCCATGCGGCAGGTGTCGCGAACTAGTGTAGTTTCTTCCTCACTTGGGTCTGTGCCTGAAGCTGCGTGTCTTTCGGCGAAGCTGCTTCACCCGCTCCAGGACTTCTTGCTTGCTAAGCAGGCCCTTCTCGGTGAGCAGTTCCACCAGCGCATTGAGGGTCAGCATGTTCGAGTAGGCCAGTTCCTCGAAGCTGACGGTCT
>Ga0116132_1000853_pt1 | contig 25896 bp, 21 predicted proteins | sample June2015DPH_17_1_2_FD_89735 | JGI IMG/M metagenome (GOLD analysis project Ga0116132, IMG submission 89735) | Peatland microbial communities from SPRUCE experiment site at the Marcell Experimental Forest, Minnesota, USA - June2015DPH_17_150 | ecosystem: Environmental > Terrestrial > Soil >... | reverse complement strand
GTGCGGCCTGACAGAATCGGCGAGGACATGCAGCTGAGCTTCCTACTGTATGGCTACAACGACACAACACCATTGCAGACAACTCACCTGTGGGTAAACGTCACTGCGTGAGCCCTGCGTTGAACCCATAAGCGCGCTACAAGCGTGGACGCGTCACGCACACTTAAGTATGAGACAGTCCATGTGTCATCGTGTCACTCGCCTCCATAGCAGTCGCCTCGGTGCACGCGCTGTCGATCGCCCCAACCGCAACGGTTATGGAAATCAGTTCGCTTGCGACGATTGCGCTCATGCTTCTCTTTTTCGCACGAGCCACCCTTGTCGAGACGCCCTATTGGAGCAAACACGTTCAGACGGCCTATGTCGCGTTCGCGATACCACTTATCGTTCTTTTTCTCATCGTCATTTTCGTGAGATTTTTGCCCGTATTAACCATGCGATAGGTGGCTCACGCACTCTGGGCTGACAGAAACAGCCTTAAGAACTAACGATCGGAGAGGCATTTGCGTCGAACGCGTTCGTTCGTAGCGCCAAAGAAAAGAGGTGTGGATGCTGCTTCAAAAGATGCGTCATGCACGTCAGCCACTCCGATGGCAGCGCGCTGTATGCTCGTTGCAAATCAACAGCGACGTATCCGTAGTCGCCGTCGGACAAATGCCAGATATTTTCAGACTCGCGACGCAAACGCTCGCGGCCGATTGGCGACAGTGCCCCTGTTTCAGATAAGCACAACTCGAACGGAAGGTCCGAATCTCACAGCTTACCCGCGTACGGTCCAGAAGTTACGGCAAACGCTGTTCGCGAGGGGCGCACGAACCCAACACCTCTCCTCGGTCGGTCACGAAAAAAGTTCAGCGTCGCGCCGAAACTACGGGTGGAGGGGCAGAGCCGCACGACTAGCGGTTTTCGTCCGGCGATGACGCGAGTGACGACACAGAGTGGAGAAGTATCCCCGTCACCGCCATAAGTGTCCCGACGACGATGAAGAGAACCATAAGCATCGCCGGCCCAAACACGACCTTTCCGAACTTGAGAAAGTCATTTATGATATAAACACCGACTGCCAGCCCTGCTGCGATAAGGCACGCGCCAGGGGCGGTGAAGGCGAGCAGGGGGTTCTTAAACTCAGCGTTGCGAAACACGCCCGTTAGCACCTGCACGCCGTGCCGCACGGGATGCACGGAGGAGCGCCCCACGTCATAGCGAACGGTCACCCCTACCTCCGCGATCCGCAGTTGCGCCTTTGCAGCGTCCATGAGCATCTCACTGTCGATCGCGAGCCTGTTTGAGTTAAATCTAAAATATGGCACCGCTTTAATCGAAAATGCGCGAAACCCGCTCTGCGTATCGGTGATGTCCACATCCTTGTTGAGCGCAAGACGCGTAAACTTGTCGAGCACAACCTGTCCAAATCTGCGGTAGCGAGGCGTACCGGAACCGTCTCCGTCCAAGTAACGGCTTCCGTTGACGACGTCGGCTTCGCCCCTCAACAACGGTGCCAAGAGCTTTGGAATGTCATCAGGGTCGTGCTGGCCATCTCCGTCGAGAATAACAATAATGTCGGCGCGCTGTTGGCTCGCGTATTTAAAAAACTCACGGAGCGCAGCTCCCTTGCCCATATTCGCCTGTTGCAAGATCACGTCAGCGCCAGCGAGACGTGCGACCTCCTTCGTTTTATCAGTTGACCCATCGTCGATGACGACGACTTTATCCGCGTATTGGGAGGCGCGCAAGACAAGACTGCCAATCGCCACTTCTTCGTTGTAGCACGGAATGCCAACAATGACCTTCGAGAGCTGTGAAGGTGTAGGAACGGCCTCCAGTGCCGTCTTTACATTCTGAGGATCCTGCTGAAGTTCCGTGGAGGCCATGGCGCTCGTATGCCCTTTTTGAATGTACGTACTGTCGGGGCTCGTGACATAAAGGTTGCTGTTTGGGCCCTGACAGCTCAGATCGCTGACTAAATTCCGCGCTGATTCGCACGAACGACCTATGCCTTGCGTGCCCTTCGAGGCACGATAAGCCTGGGAATGAAACAACAGGCGCATCTACCCACCATTTAAGCAACTCGCAGTCGGAAGTATTAGGAGCCTAAGGACAAGATTTACGACGACATAGGTGCTCAGAGTTACCAGCGAACGTAAAATAGAAATACGCGCCTCGCTGCCTTTTGTTACCAGGACTGAGCGCGGTGAATCGATGAAGATACTAATCATTACGGCGAACTATTATCCCCACGTCGGCGGGGTTGAGGTAGTGGTCAAAGAGGTTACTGAACGACTTGCTCAACAAGGCCACGCGTGTACTCTCCTAACACTCAATCCGTGCGCTGTGCAAGAGGAGGAGGAGGAGCTCAACGGGGTTCATATCAAGCGGTTTTCTTCGCGCATTAGTAAACGCTTGTTCGAGCTTAGTCCCGAAATGTTTCTCTACTGTGTGAGAAACCGGCGCGCCTTCAATACGTGCGACGTAGTCCACATACACAACTATAACTCGTTACTAAGCTTGCAGATGGCGTTTCTCCTTAAGGACGTCGTTCGCACGAACGGGAAGGTAATTTTCTCACCGTACTATCACGCTACAGGACATACGAAGATGGCGAGCGTTTTGCTTAAGATTCTGCGCCCGTTTGGACGGTGGATCCTTAAAAATGTTGATGCGTTTATCTGCATATCGGACTACGAAGCGTCATTGATTCAGCTCGATTTTTCGATACCGCGTAAGAAGGTGTGGACTATTCCAATCGGCGTCGGAAAGATAAACAAGAAAAGAACAGGGAAAGAAAGAGGAGGACCTATTTCACTCCTCTACGTTGGGCGCGTTGAGAAATACAAGGGGATACAATTCATCCTCGGAGCCATGGCTGAACTTAAAGAGGCGCACGAGATCAGCTCATCGCTTACAATTGTTGGAGAGGGAAATTACGCGAACGAACTGAGAAATAGCAGCAAACGACTCGGTCTTGAAGGGGCAGTTAGATGGGTCACGCGTCTCCCACCGGAAACGCTAGATCGAGAGTATGCCAATGCTGACGTGCTTCTTTTGCTTTCGCAGACGGAAGCGTACGGGCTTGTTGTTGCTGAGGCGCTGGCTCGCGGAACACCTTGCATCGTTAGCAATACGTCGGCGCTTACCGAGTTCTTGCTAGAACCAGGCTGTTTTGGTATTGATTATCCGCCGAACGAGGAGGCCCTTGCCAACTTGATATTAAACGTTTATAACAATGATGTCACCGTAGGTCAACTGAGTAGAAAGGTGCGAGTATGGGACGACGTAGCAGATGACTACTTGCGGGCGTATCGCAGCATAATTGAGACGTGAAACGCAAGCGTTATTCGTCGCGTCGCAATGAACCACGTCTCACCTATCGTCAATCGCTTAGAACCGATTCAGACCTTGCAAGCGTGTAGATCATGGCAACTCCAGAAGTGAGCATCATAATCCCAAACTGGAACGGGAAGGATGTGTTGCGCGCGTGCTTGAGTTCAGTAAGTGAACTGGATTATCCAAATTACCGTATTGTAGTAGTAGACAATGGTTCAACTGACGGCTCGCAGAATATTATCCGATGTGACTTCCCTCACGTCCACCTTATCGAAAACGAGCAGAACCTAGGATATGCCGAGGGTCAAAACATCGGCATTAGATTTGCTGTGACAAGTAAGGCCGAATACGTTTTCATCCTCAACAATGACACAACGTTAGATCGCAACGCCTTGAAAGAACTGGTAGCTGCTTTTGAAAATGACGCATCAATAGGGGTTGCCGGGCCAGTCCTGTACCACGCAGATCGCCCCACCGTTGTCCAAGCAGCGGGAGCGAAGATGAGCTGGAATACCGGACGCCCACACTATTTGAAAGCTCGAGGTATAGATGGCGCATCCGGAAAGACAATACAAGTGGACTACACAGGAATGTTTCTTGCCAGTGCAGCCCTGTTTAAGCGCATTGGCTGTTTCGATCCAGCGTTCTTTGCCTATTGGGAAGACGTTGACTTATGTGAACGCGCAAAAAAAGCGGGATACAAGATTGTGTGCGTCTGCACTGCAAAGGTTTGGCATAAAGAGGCCTACACGGGTAAAAGGGCGCTTGGCCTCCGAACGTATTATCACACGAGAAACCGGTTCTGGGTAGAGAAAAGGTACGCGTCTCCGCGCGAACGGTTGCTATTCTACCTGTTCTTTTTTCTTGGAGCAATCTGGTTTGACAGCATATGGTTCCTGTTCTTCGACAGGAATATGGAAGCATTCAAAGCTCTCTTGAGAGGCGTCTCTGACGGATTGGCTCAAAACGGATAATGCAGTTATGTCTCTGACATCCAGATACGAAAGAACTCGATGAGAATGATGCAGGAGGTATTTTCGCACGCACTCAAATCGTTAACTGTCGCCCGACGTTTTATCTGCATCGGAGTTGATCTGTAACACAACGGCACGCACACAAGTAAGACCCCGGCGAATTTGCGCGCCGCATCACAGGTTCGTCATCAAAGGTACGGCTGCGAAAAAGGTATACCATCGCCCAAGAAGATCTGTTATGACAGCAAGATTGTCTAGTATGATTTACTGCGCAAAGCGTGTATGGCTGCAGTCGCTTTAAGATAGCGCACTAAACGACGACTAAGGTCGTACTACTCTTTCGCACGTACCGTCAATAATAAGATTTAGGTTCAAGTCAAACACCGTGGGAGAGGCACAAGCACGGCGGTCTAATTCTGTTATACGCCGTGCGGAAGACGTTCAGATGGAAAAAAATGCCTTTGGACGCGGTGCAGCGGACTACGCTTTTGCATTCTGCAGGCGGTTCATTTAGCAGTGGTCGGGAAAATTCGCGACGGCGGCGCGGCGGAGTTTGATGTAGGCCAAGTACGATGAACGAGAAGCAGTCAGATTCCGTGTCAGCGTTGTCTTCCCGTTGCCCCCATCGAACCGGAATCAGCGCCTAGAACCGTGTGTGGCAAGCCGCGATTTCGCAGTCTGCAGAACTGGTGCGGAAATCGACGATGCCGCGCCTCTCCCTGCGATTCAGTAGTGTGGCTTTGTCAGATCGAAGGGGATATCTATAGGCGAAATCACTTAACCGTACGTGCGTCTCCGAGCAGACAAAATGAAACGCGTATGCATATTGGGTCTAGGCCACATCGGCCTGCCGACGGCGATTTTAGTTGCGCAAAGTGGGTATCAAGTCATCGGAGTCGACACTGACGAAGATATCGTCAAGATGCTAAACAACGGCGTTTCACACTTGCAAGAGGCAGGTATTGATATCCTGTTGAAGGATGTCCCCCCCGGCAATTTGTATGCAAAAAAAGAACCTGAAGAAGCCGATGCTTATATTATCGCCGTGCCAACGCCATTTGACAAAGACACAAAGCAAGCAGATCTGAAATGCGTCATATCAGCGATGCATATGATTTCCCCATTTTTAAGAGATTACGCCATTGTAATCGTCGAATCTACTATCCCTCCAGGAGTATCCGAAAGGGTTTTGGTTCCTCTCCTCGAAACAACGGGCCTAAAATCCGGTAAGGATTTTGACTTAGTTTATTGCCCGGAGCGGGCGATGCCGTCTAACTTAGTCAACGAAATGGTTTACAACGACAGGATTATCGGGGCGCCAAACAAGAGATCAGCGAACGCAGCAAAGACGCTGTATTCGAGTTTCGTCAAAGGCGCGATTCATGTCACAACAGTGCGCACGGCTGAGATGTGCAAGGTGATAGAAAACGTGTACAGAGACGTGAATATAGCTTTAGCTAATGAGTTAGCTCTGGTTGCCGAAGATATCCAAATTGACATCTGGCAAGCTATTGAACTTGCCAACAAGCACCCGCGTGTAAACATCTTAAGGCCAGGTCCGGGGGTCGGTGGTCATTGCATCGCGGTAGACCCGTGGTTCCTTTCCAGCGGCAGCACGCCGACCGACCTTATTCGTGCCGCACGTAGGATCAACGAGAGGATGCCGGACCACGTCATCGCGATGGTTAAGCAAATAGTGAACACGGATCCGCCAAACATCGCAGTCTTTGGTATTGCGTACAAAGGAAACGTAGACGACTACCGAGAATCTCCGTCGCTAAGGATTATTGAATTAGCCGAAGATAAAAGATGGGGTGTAAAGATATATGACCCCGTAGTGAAGAAAACGCCCAAATATCCTTTGCTTGAGCTCGAGGAGGCAGTACGCGACAGTGATTGTATTATAATCGCCACTGACCACGATTTATTTAGTAACATAGATCCGGTGGCTATCGGCCCTCTAATGCGCCAAAAGAACGTCATAGATACAAGAAATATTCTCGATAAGGAAACGTGGCAGAAGGCAGGCTTCACGCATCGCCTGCTCGGGCGAGGCACGAAGCTCTGCTAATGAAGGTTCTCAACCAGCGCCTCAGCTGGCGGTGCGAGATCTTGCTGCGAAAGCAGTTTCGCTGCCTTGCACGTTGAAGCCTGTCGTTTTGTGTTAAAGCCTTAGGAATCAGCTCTCAGACACTTGGTTTGCCTCTGCACGATCGTGCAACGTTTCTTTTAAAAGAACTAGCATCGATGAAGTGATGAGGAAACGGGACCACATTTGCGCACCGAGATCGCAAACGGAACTCAAATTCTCGAAACCTAGAAGTTACTTATGCTCAATATGCGCATGAGCGGGGATTAAATATAGGTTATGAGATCTTCCGACAGGCGTCGGTTAGCGCTCGAGCAAAATCATGGTTTCGAACAAATCAATGGACAGAGGTGTATGCAGACGCAGATCTCTCCGCGACACCAAAAGTAAATAAAAAACCTGGCGGGAGTCCTTGTTGAAGGTACCTAACGGATGAGATTGATGCTGATGGTGGAGGATTACCCTCCAGACGTTACTGCACCAGCGGTGCGCATGCATAACTTAGTTGACGTTATGTCCGACCGCTCCGAAGTGGACGCCCGAATTGTAGTTTATAGCCCCAGATCAACGTCCAAAAAAATGAGGGCGGTCAAGAGAATAACAAACAACGTGAGCGTTGTACGATATGAACACGAGTATTTGCGACAACTACTCGGTAAACTTCCACAAGATAATCCTCTTGCGCTCTTAATAACGACTCTTGTTGCCATTAGAGAAGTGCGAGATTACAAGCCTGATCTCATCCTGACCACCGTCCCAACGTATAACCCTACGATCGCAATCTACCTCGCATCTCTTTTGCTGGGAACTCAGTATTGCATAGATATCAGGGATGACTGGACCAACAAGCGGATAGCAAAATGGGCAATCCGCAACCATCCGTGGTATAGCCGGCTTATAAAAGCACTAACGTCCGGTCTTGCCCATGCACTATTCATTAAGGCCTGTCAGAGAGCGTTTTTATTGACCTCAGTTTACGACTCGTTGGTAGAGGATCTTCAGCGACTTACCAGTGTAGAGAAACCGATAGTTGTTGTCCCAAACGGGATAAATTTGTCTGAACTCGAAGCTGTTCGGCAAACATTCGACAAGCGCTCTATATTGGACAAATATGGCATTCCCTTTGATGATGGCCTCAAATACGTGATTTATGTCGGGACGATACAAGATTACTACAAGCCAGAAATATTGATCAAGCCGCTCCAAAACATGATACGTGAAGGGAAAAAGATGTGCTACATAATAATCGGAGAGGGGGACTCTGATATTATCGAAAAAGAGATTGACGCTAACGGTGACCCAGAGAACGACATATTTTTGCGCAACGTTGCCCACAACGACGTGCTTGCGCTTCTTCTAGCAAGTGACGTAGGATTTTATGCGCTTTCGAGAGGATTTCCCGTTGAATACGCGCTGGCTGTTAAGATATTGGAATACGTGGGGTGCAAATTACCGATACTTTCCGTTGCGGATGAATATATTTTGACAACGAAATTCATCAAAGCGCACGAGATAGGAATAGCACTGGGTTGGGATGAAACTTCACTCATAAAGTCTTCGATCGAGAAGCTAATACAAGATCCTCAATTTGCGAACAACATTGATGCATATTACGCGGATTTCGTCAAAGAGTTCGGACGGAAAACGAATAGTGAAAAACTGTATGAAGCGATTATGCAGAATTATCAGAGAGTTGCCTCACCTCAAGCAGACTTCACGCCTGTTGAAGATAGCAAGAAAACGTAATACACCGAATGTGTGCGCATCATCCGGATGCCTGGGGTCGCACGCATCGATTTGTTCTCGAGTCCTAGCAATCGCGAAAAGGGACTTATTGCCTATCGCGGTGGCGGTACGGGTAGCGCCATTTATCGATTAACGCAGAACACATCGACGTAAGTGCGACGGCCTACATTTGAGATCGATCGAATCTTCAGTTTTTATCAGCATAGAACGTGTTATCCTAACTCCTCTTCGCCAGTGTGATTCGTTCCCCTCGCTTGCTGCATACCTTTTCTTACGCGGTTACATTGTAAAATGTGTCTCGATCTGTGCACATTATCCACGACCACGCACAATAAGCAATTGCAGCGTGTGCCATCTCACAAGCTTCTGGGACTGTGTTCGTTGATCGATCCGACTTCCGATTTGGACTACACCGCTGCTCAGACGGACTGGTCAAGCCGTGCATTCCTGAATCAAGCGGTTACGTGAGCGAATGCTCACCGCGGTGGGCGACCATCAATGCCAAAGCTTACTCATTGCCAGCCGCATTACCTCTTTTAGCCTTGTATTTCCAAAGTATTCCCTGATTTCATCATCGTCGATCCTTTTCTCCCTCTTGACGGCACTTAAACAGTAGCCGTACAACGCCGGCACAACCCGATAGTGCGGGGGGTATCTGATTGCACTGTAGGCCGTGAGTAAGAAATATAGTAGCGGGTTATATCCGAGTTCATACATTAACTTCCCAGTCCGTTTGCTACCGCGCCAGATACCGATTTTAGAGCCGCCTATTCTGTATTCGAAACAATCAAGCCCTTTGACCACTTTTACCTGCCAGCCCCTGTTAACGGCTTTAACTAACAGACTCCCGTCAGGGGAAGGATTTAATGGGTACCCCCCCACTTGTTCAAAGAAACTTTTCCTGTACAGACGTATGTCAGTAAATCCAGTCAAGGCGAGGTTATCGACTGGCTCCTTGCGAATGATTCTTCCCTTGTACCGACCTACTTCAACTCCACTTACTACGGCCAACTTTGGCTCTCTTTTCATTTCTGAGAGGAGTGTTTCGAAGTAATTACTTGGTAACACAACAGTTGCGTCCGTTTTTCCGACAAAAGAGAAAGCTATCGCCCTTTTGTCACAGATCGCTTTTGCGCATTCATAAGCTTCGTTTACAGCTTGCGCAAAATTTACGTGGTGATATCCTGAGCGCGGGAATCTTCTCTGCTGAATAACGTGTATCCAGTCGTACCCGTTGAACAATTCTTGAACAATTTCGAGGTCTTCCTTACTACCCCCCTCTATAATGACCCATTCCACTGGTTTTACTGTCTGCCCGAGTACTGTTTCTTTGAGCCTGCTCATGCATTGCGTTTCGCTCTTCGTTGGACTTATTAGGACGTACGGCATCTGCAACCTGCGTATAGCTTTTCGTAGAGCAGCAAACGATTTGATTCTAATTCATCGGTCTTTGCATAAAGATTTTGAGCCGCGGTTCGCTATGAGATGCAGCGACAGAATTCACCCACAAGATACTATTGCTCTTTGCTAGAGTTCTTGGCATGCTGTAGTTTCAGAAGGATCGGAGATTGTCTTGCAGGACTGCCCCGCTCTCGAATGCTCAGTTGTTTGTCGTTGGGCTACCGCCGAGTTTACATTCCTGTGTTTACAACTCTTGCTTCTAACTCATATATCTTCCAGAGCAGTTTAAACGCGCGCTGAAGTGAGAATTACGTCCATGATCGAACAGATGAGAGGTTTTATGCGAATCTACATATTCTCTCAAACGAAAATGGCGCTTGGTCTCGCTGAACGCGCGCATCACTTGAAACGCCTCTATGATCGATGAAATACTTAAATAGCCCTTATAGGCCGTGCATCAACCACCTGTGCTCATTTTCGCCGTGCCAGATGCGTGAGTTGCGTCCGCAGCTATTTGAATATTAATTCTCACCATTTGCTCTGATTCACTCAAAGAGTGACATCGACATCGTCCTGACTCACTCGTTTGTTAAACGGAAGCAAGCGCAACCGGGCGAGGATCTTTTCTTTCCTGCGATCGATCTTGGAAAACCATATCCTAACATCTTTAGCGCAGTGCTGAACGATTTTGACCGGCCCGCCGGGCCAGGTCCAGTACGAGTTAAAGCCAGGAATCGGAGGGTTGCACGCTAAAAAAATCTGATTCACGCGTTGAATAGCAGGACGGAATTGCCAACTCGTGTCTTCCCTTTCTATTCCCTAAAGCTTTGAAGACGCGGACCTCAACGTTTTTTGCCGCAACATTGCGTGATGCGTTCGAGAACTGTACTTTTGAGTGGTCACTGGCCGGTTAGTTTAATCGATTAGTGGGCAGTTATGGCGAGGAATTATCCCATCGAATTTGACGCGTTTCTTATCGCCACGTTAGATCACGTATTTGCACCAGAGAACGCTGGATACTTTGTTATCTCCTCTCCCTCGTCGAGAACACGGGTGATGTGCCTCATCAATCTTTTTCCGGCTTTGTCCATAGTCCAATAATCCTCAATGCATTCGATCGCGTTTTGAGAGAGGTCCCTCATTTTTTCTTCATTTGAGAGAAGGTCCATAACGGCTTGGGCAAACATAGTCTTATCTCGTTGCGTAAGAATGCCCGTTTTGTTGTGAATCACACTCTCTCGCACCCCGCCCTCTTTTACGGCAACGACAGGCGTCCCACACGCCATGGCCTCCAATGGCACTAGCCCAAACGGTTCGAGATATGGCGCGTAGAGGACCAAGCGTGCTTTGTTGTAAAGCGACACAAGCTCGTCATCGCCGATCAAGCTCTCTATTCGCAGGTCAACTCCAGTCCGTTGTGCAAGCTGTTCCAAAGAATTTTTAAACCGAATATCGACTTCATCTGAAACTACGACCAATCTTGGACGTATTGTTGAGTGAATCGTGCCTAAAGAACTAACTATAAAGTCAATTCCTTTGCTTGGAGTCAATCTGCCGACCGATAAAACAAAATCTTCTTTCGGAATACCAAGTGGCTTAAATAGCTCATTGTCGACGCCGAGGTACGAAACAAAAGCGTTAAGCCCGTAACTCCTGAAGATTGACTCTCGTGAGAAATAAGAATTGGTCAAGATGTGTTCTGCAAAGGAGGCGTTTTTTTTGTCTATTTTTAACAAGCGTTTGCCAAGGCAATTAATCATGATTGACATAATTCTTTCGCTCAAGTTTTGAGGAGTTGGAAGAATTTCGTTCTTTGTCCTGTTGCGTAAAGCCACCTCTTGATTTCTCACAGGTTGTTGACAGTAATAGATCGTCGGTTTCTTAATATATTTTAAAAAAAATGGCGCGTAAGTATAGCGATCCTGTTCGCATAAGGCAATGTCGAAGTCTTGACGATTAATGACGTCCGCGATATGCCGCTCTGTTCTCTCCAAATCAGCTCCCGAGATGCTTAGACTTACTGGATAATTTCTTAGTGCAGAGGAAATTAAGCCAGAAATAGTCCTTTTAACGTCAAATACGTGAACCTCCTCCACGAGATACTTTAAGGGCAAGTAACTTTCATCCGCCGTAGAAGGAACAAAGACTTCGACTGTGTGGTCTGATTTCATCAGAAACTTACTAAACGTATACAGCGCCCTCTTAGCTCCTCCAGACCTTAAATTGTGGAATATCGCAACTTTCATTCTAGTTCCGTATTCTATTTCTGCATTTTAAGTTTAGCCGTTCATCGTTGCGACGTGCCACATAATTACTGATCTTTCGACACCGCTCACAGTCCTTTGTATGCCAATTGTTGAAAAGTGCTTTAGCACACCTAAATAATGTTTGGGTAGCGAAGGGACACCACCTCGTCTTCATCAATGGCACTGGTATTCACGACGGGCATGCGCGAGTACGAGATTAACGGAATGCGACACTCCTGTATCGGGCTCAACTTTTTTGTATTACTCGCACATGTTTTGCAGAGTCATTGAGTCCCGTGCCTCTCTTGGATTCACCGCCTTGAGCAGCAATGCTTGGCCCGCGCCTCATCTTCTAATCTTAGCTCGCACCGACAAGATACCTGAACATCTGGAGTACATCTCACCCCACTTTGACGTTGCTGTCTGCCTTGTTGCGCCACGTTATCGGTACTTCTGCAATGGGAAATCCTTTTTTGTAAGCTTTTTTGCTACAAGGTTGATATCGAACGCAAAACCATCACAGTTGACGCTGAGAACGTCGCAGTTGACGTTGAGAGCGTCCCATAAACTGCGGCGAAACGCCTTGCATCCGCACTGAAGGTCGCGCTCGATTGTCTGAAGTAGTGCACCTGCTAGGACGGCATAAGCTGATCCTAAGATCCATCTTAAGAACGACTAGGGCTGAAGAATAACTGACGCTGGAAGCTTTCGCGATCCAGTCATAGCTCCGCAGGTTACCGCGTCAACAAGCCACTGGAAGTCATTTGAATGAATTAACGGCCGACATCAATGAATCCCAGAGCATCGCGTTGCCGCCGCGAGTCCCTGCTTCATATTGCCGGACATGCCCGTGAGAGTGTTACTGAGTGTGACTATGAGCTTGCGATTTCTTGAGGCAGATTCTTGTACGATTTCCCGGATCCCGTCCGATGACGCTTTTCTGCGATGAACTAAGCCACGTAAGGAACTGAGCTCTTGAAGTTTGTTAATCTCACCGGCTTTATTGTGGGCTGGTATCAGTACGGAAATCATTCTCTCTCCCTAGCAATGCGCTCTATTGTTATCTTTGGTGGAGCTTTGACGCAAGCGCATGTTGATATCGTTTCTCCTACGAGCGATCTCTGCTAAGCAAGTTGCTTCAGTCGTGCGCTGTGCCGAAAGCGGGTTACGCTTATCAGGCCTCTTCTGACCATACTATCCACACTACAGACTGCGGCAAACTGCTATTCGTTCACTCCGTTAGTCGCAGCAGGACGCTCTTGTGGTACTCCCCACCTCTTTGAGTCGATCGGCCAGCGGATTCCGGCCGCTAAGATAATCCTCGATCCTTCGTTTTATAGGTGATTAAATCATGGCGGCTCAGCGGTTATAACGTCAGTAATGGAGCGGATTAGATCAGGCATGTCAATCGTAATCTTTTCACGCACAGAATAGGCGCTTGCCAAGAGTGTTACAGTGCAGATTATATCACGCATTTTGGGCCGGTCTTTTTGTAACTTGTGTCAAAGAGACTCAAGAAACGTGAGCATAGCAATCACTTTGTCTCTAACTATTTATACGGCAATAACCTTCTCGTATGAATGCACGACGCTGAAGACCTCGACTTGCTAACGAGTTAAAAAAAATCAGCCGGTGATCAATGAGAGATAAAAGTAAGCAGAGGACGAAAGCGATAATTCTCGCAGCCGGCAGGTCAACCAGACTTCGACCGCTGACAGCAGAGGTGCCCAAATGCCTGTTATGCCTGAATGATGAAACCATCCTCGATTACCAGTTGCGCCGTTTGGCAAAACTGGGGATTAAGTGCGCACTGATAGTTACAGGTTATAAGCGCGGTTTAATACAGAAACACATAGAGAGGTCTAACTACGATCTAGCGGTCACTATCGTCGATAACAAATTGTTTTACAAAACCGACAATGCATATAGTTTGTCACTCGCCTTGGAACACGTTGATCCCGCTGTGGACGCTATCCTCGTCTTGGATGGTGATATATTGTTTGAATTTGAGTTACTGAGAAGGCTAGTTGAATCACCGCACGATAACGCCTGCATCGTCGAAAACGGAAAAAAAATAGAGCCTGAAGATTGCAAGATCGTTGTGAAAAATGGTTCCGCGGTGAGCATCGGCAAGTCAGTTCCAGGCAACACCGTGTACACTAGCATGATTAAGATGAGTAATGAGCTCTTGACCGAATTTAAACAAGCGCTAAAAGAGCCAAGAACGAGACTTGAATGGTATTCTGAACCGTTGAATAGACTTCTGCTTAAATTTCCTTCGGCAATGCACGTCCTTTGTGCGGATGGGATGCTCCGCTGTGAAATAGACACGTATGACGATCTAGTTCAAGCACGAGCTATCCGCCAAAGAATCACGCAACTCGAGCACAGAAAGCATGAGGTATGAGATAGTCATATTTGGCGGCGGTGCGACCGGTACCGCCACTTTTCGAGATTTGGCCATGAGAGGTTTCTCAGTGGCTCTCATCGAAAAAAGAGCCATAGCGAGCGGCACGACTTCGTCTTCCCACCAGAACCTACTCGGCGGGATGCGCTACGTTTTGAAAGATCCCGTTGTTGCGCTGGAATGCGCGAATGAGAATGTGATCATTTCTCGTATCGCTCCAGCAGTAGTCGGAGATGTGCAAAATTACTTCGTCGGGTTCGCTAGTGACTATGCGTTGAGCGCGTTGCGCGAAGCAAAGAAACTTAATATTCTCGCAAAAGAAGCTGATATTGAGGAAGTTCTTAAGGAGCTTCCTGAGTTAAATCGGAATCTAAACATTGCGGTGGAAACAGCCGACAAAAACATAAATGCCCAGCGATTTTGTTGGTTGAATTGTCATTCCGCAAAACAAAATGGCGGCAATTTATTCGAGAACTCCGAGCTTCAGTCGATACGTAAAACTCAAGACGAGGAATACACCATAACGACTAGCTCTGGCAAATTTAAAACGAATTACATCATTAATGCAACCGGCCCGTGGGTAAATGCTGTCGCCAGCAAAATTGGTACGGCCATCCCTTTGACCTACAGCCAAGGAACGATCATAATTCAAAAGGCACTCTGTTCGCGAGGGATCCAATATTTGCGCGAGCCATCTGACGCTGATGCGTACATTGTGCATGATGGATTCGGCTGGCTTGGTACGACGTCCACAACAATTCAGAGACCGGAAGACGCACATCCGGAACCTTGGGCTGACACGTACCTGAAAAACGAGTTTGCTCGCATTCTTCCAAACGTCAAGCACCAGCCCACGTTACACACGTTTACCGGCGTGAGGGCACTCGCAGATGGAGAACACGCTCTTGCTGGCGGGGAGCATCTATCAGACGGACGCTTGAAATCGCGAGATTTCAAGGTGATCGAGGATCCGAATAATATGTTCCACATTATTGGGGGAAAGCTAACGACGGCGAGATTAATGGCAGAAAAGATAGCTGATGATGTTTGTCAGAAAGCACAATGTATCGTGCGGTGCAGAACGTCAAAAGAGTCGCTTGATGCCGATTAGACCTACTGCTCGACAATGGAGTTTTTTTTGGTGTACGAATGGCTTGTGCTTAAAACTCAAGCACGCTCTTGCTAACGTCACTTTCAACATTCTGTATTTTGCCTCAGGGTTTTTTAGCAAAGATCCGAATATGTGGGTTTTTGGGTCCCCGCTCGGCAAAAAATTTGCAGACAATCCTAAGTACCTCTTTCTTTATGTAACCAAGAACCATCCCGATATTACGTGCGTTTGGTTATCGTCCAGTATGAATGTCATCGAAAAGTTGGGGCAGGCCGGGTATTCTGCGTATAACGTAAATAGTTTGGAGGGTTTTTTGCACTCATTGCGGGCCGGATGCGTAATCATCTCAGATTCGTTGTGGGACGTCAATCGAACCCCCATCAGAGGAGCAAAAGTAGTACAACTCTGGCATGGCACCCCACTAAAGAGGCTGCTTGTAAGCAGCAAACACCGCACACTTAGAGATCATCAACTCTTGTTTCGTTTTTGGCAGTTCCTTAGGAGACGAATGGTCAGCATATTTGGCTTTGAGCTTGAACGCTATGATATTACCATCGCGACGTCCCAGGAGTCAAGAACAACTATGTTATCCGCCTTCGACAAGGTTGCAGAAGTTCGATCTAATAAGAATGTAGTTGTTACGGGATATCCGCGAAATGACGTATTGCTCGACGCAGAGTGGTCTGATGATGACTGCCCGTATCTTGAGGATATAAAGGGTACAGTTGATTTTACATTTGTGATTTGTTACTTGCCAACGTGGCGGCGGCAAGATACTGATCGAAAGCGAGATTTGCTTTTTGATTACGGATTCGATGTGGATGAAGTAGAAGCATTTCTGACCCGAATAAATGCAATTCTAATAATGAAAGTGCATCGAATGGGATCTGAACTGGCGCTGCATCAAGCACACGGCGACCTAAAAAGCAGAATTTTCACCGTTTCAGATGCCGAATTGCCTGACATCTACCCTCTTTTGAAACGTGTCAATATCCTCATTACGGATTATTCTAGCGTCTATTTTGATTTTTTGTTGTTAGACCGGCCCATCATCTTTGCTCCATTTGATCTTCACGAGTTTGTTTGTTTGGACGGTCAAGAGTTATTCTATGAATATGATGAGGTAACGCCAGGCCCTAAAGCTACAGACTGGAAAGAAGTCTTAGCGCTTGTGGAACGTAGCCTTCAAACTGATGATTATAAAACACAACGGAGAGAAATTTGCCAGCGTTTTAATGAGTTTCACGATGGTAAAAACTCAGAACGGGTATACAATATAATCAAAAAATCGCTTCACTGACTGCTTGCACACTTCAGCGGCTTTCGCGCACTCTAAACAACACCATGATGATTCGTTGTACGACGAATTCGCTAGACGCTTTGCGAACAAGCATTTTGACCGAGCAACGGTTAGAGGTGTTTTGGAGCCCAACCGTGCCCCAACACGCGCATGATTTTAAGCTGTGTTAAGGATTATTGTGCCGGAATCACACTCCTAAAAACCGCTTTCCAATGTATGAAAAAGGATTAGACTATGCTCCCTTGTCGTCTCGGTGAACCGAATGCGTAGCATTCGAAAACGGACTGCTTTCTAGTGTCAAGCGGGCACGGAGATAACAAAAGCGGAGTCCGATTATCCCCCCCAGACTTGCCTACAGCGCCTAAATGGTTCCAGCGCCTCGCACGAAAACCTATAAATCGCAGTCAGTCACAAAATCGACGAGGCGAAAATGAGAGTTCAGGTTTGCGCAGCAACAGTAGCCTACAACAATCCAAAAGAACTTACGCGCCTTCTCTCGTCACTCACGAATCAAGGGCCGGCTTTATGTGGACTCATCGTCATCGATAACTCAGATCATTGGTACGCAGCAGAAAACAGGAAAGTGTTCTACGCGCACTCTAAACAATACCGATTTGTCCACTATCACAAAACGAAAAACAACGTGGGATCTGCCGGCGGCTTTCGCCAGGGAATGAAGATCGCCCACGAGAACGGTTTCGACTGGATATGGCCCTTAGATCAGGACGGGGTTGCATCAGATCTCTGTCTAATCGAGTTTCTGAAGCGCACTGACAACGGGGACATTCTTGTCCCCAAAAAGGTCGATATCGACAGGCCTTGGGTAGTTCTCACCCATAAAAGGTTGAAGAAAAATTTTTTTGGACATCTGCATCCCGTTCGTTTGAGTGCGGACAAGTGCCAAATAGACGCTTTTGGAACGCACGGGGTTCTTATTTCAAAGAAAGTCATGGACTCGATCGAGTATTATGACGCTTGTCACTTCTTTATAGGTCTCGAAGACTATGATTACGCACGTCGGGCACTACGAGCGAAATTTGCTATTACACGTGTCGAGGCGGCCGAAGTCCGACATCCGGACCTTTTACGCAAAGAAGCGATGAGAGAGGCCCCACGTAGATTTAGAGATAACTCAACGCCTTTGATTAGTCAAAGGCTTCTTCCAGAAGATTTAGGTTACATAACCAATCCGCCTCGCGGCGATCACTATTGCAAACAAGACAGATCCATACTGACCTTTTCATGGTTCTATCTTCTCACCGAAAGCCTAACACGTTGGCAATTTGTGATCGCTTTTATGTACTCGCTCTGTGTGCTGTTCATCAAATCCACAAGGGAAAACGAAATATGCGTGAAAAAAACGCTGAATGCCTACGTGAAGTGCCTCGCGTCGAACGTGAGAAAAGTGTGGCCTTACGGGTGCGTTAAAGAATTCTGTCGGCACATTCTTGAATAGAGTTGAGCTTTCGCACCAAGCCAGCAATGGTCCTTTTAACGTCAAATACAGTAACCTCTTTTACAACTTCTGCTAAGGGCAAGTAACTCTCATTCGCGGTAGAGGGAACAAAGACTTCTACCTCATGGCCTGACTTCGTCAGAAACTCACTTAACGTATAAAGCGCCCTCTTAGCTCCTCCAGACGATAAATTGTGGAATATCGCAGCTTTCATCTTGTTATTTTTTTAGTTTTATAATTCTAAATTTAGCCATTCATCGTTTTACGCACATCGTAATTACCGATCTTTCGATGCTCTTACGGTTCTTTATATATCAATTGCTTAAAAGTGTCTTGAAAACGCTTAAATCCTTAAGTTGCGAAGTGGAAGTGCCATCCGCATCAATGCGATAATATTAAAGTGCAACGTTCTGGCAATCAACGGCGCCGGCAATCAAAAACGAGGGCAATAATGCCGGAAGACGGCATAGGAAAGTAGATGAGGGGATACACGAAACACTTTTGCAAAGTCTAGCGGCCTCTACAAGCCGCGGCAATATATCACACCGATGATTTCAGTAATTTGTGTATATAATGATGAGCTGATATTCCAGGACTACTTGTTGCGAAGTCTGGCAGCACAAAAATCTGACTTTGAACTCGTCACTATCGACAACACGAAGAAGCAATTCAAGTCGGCAGCTGAAGCGCTCAACTGGGGGGCCAATCAAGCCACAGCGGAGTATTTGATGTTCGTGCACCAAGACGTTTGTCTCGGTTCAGATTCGTGGTTCAACGGCATAGAAGCGCTGCTAGAGTCGTTGCCACATCTTGGCATTGCAGGGGTAGCCGGAGTACGAGAGAGGGGCCCTACCCTCAAAGAGCGCTTCAAAAATATCCTACATCAAAAACCGATAGGGAGGTTCAGAAATGTGGTCACGCACGGGCCGCAAGATAAGCAGTGGGGGGCGCCTATACAACAGTCGGAACCTGTGCAAACCCTAGACGAGTGCCTTGTGATCATTCCGAAATCGGTATTCAGCACCGTGCAATTCGACGAAGCAACTTGCAGTGACTGGCATCTTTACGCTGTAGACTATTGTTTGAGCATTAAAACGCACGGGTTTTGCGTCTATGTCATACCAATGCACGTGCACCATGGGTCGCAAGGCGTTAAGAAGAGCTTGGTGCAAGTGCTTGCATCTTTTGGCACGTTCTCCCCAGAATATTATAGAACGTTAAAGCGCGTTTTAAGTAAACATAGGCACCAGTTTAAGTGGGTTCATACTTCGTGCGGCTCGTGGAGCGTTGCCCGTCCGTTCACCGTGCAAAGGGCTGCGCTCACGTTAAACTATGTCATCAAAAGAGCTGCGCCTGTGCTAAACTACATCATCGTAGGTGCCTATCCGTTCACAATTCCATACCGAGTGTGGAGGCGACGCCAACTCTAACGCCTGCTGAGAGGATTCTTTATACAGCGGAGAGTAAGGGCAGGTGTTACCGTGACCAATCTATGGAAATCGCTTCCTGTGGGACCTACCCGGGAAGTCGATTATGCGCTGATCTAGCTTCCAAAAGGGTCCCAGGACAAATGCGAATATGAGGAAGGTCTCGGGATCTTTGCCATTGACTGGGTGCTTTATTCACCCGCGCACTACCCGACTGACGATGGACTCATCGCGCAGAAGCATTACAACGACAGTGATCCCCTGGACGTCACGGGAGCTAGCTTGTAAAGGGGTCTTCGCGGAGGTATTTTCTTTCATTACTGTGCCTATTAATTTCTTTCTTTTCTCAAACAAAACGCGGCCTGGTCCCCCTGTCCGGCTCTGTTCAACTGCTTAGCAACCTTCTTAAACTTCCTTATCTGCTTCGCATTGAAGATATTTCTCTCCGGAACCTCCTCAGAATACGACTTTTGTGACCTTAACGGAATGCCCCTCATATACTGTTCGCTGCCAACGAACTGTCAACTCGATGACGTTGTCAGCTTGCACCGCGTCCCGTACGCGGACGGTGATAATGGCTGTTGTTTTAGCAGGGACGCGCTCAAACGTTCTCGATGACAGAAGAGTTGACATACTACTCGTTGACGCTCCTCCTGGTATCTTATGCCCACGTGCGCGACAGCCCGCGATTCCTTTTTTCTTGTCATACCTAGAACAAGACGGCATCGTGCTTTTGCACGACACGTGCAGACAAGACGAGTCGGATGTCGCTGAGGAGTAGAGTCGCTACTTCAGTGTCCACTATCTGGTCGAAACGCCTCGCGGGTTTGGTGTTCTTACAAGGCCCTTAGATAGCAGCGCGCTTCCTAATCAGCTATAAAGTTCTTGAAACAAAGCGGTGTGCTGCTCCGGCGCCGTCAGGAACTCTAGCAGGTACGGCTCTTCGACCAACTCGTACATCGGTTTTCGCTTCATCAGCCCGTAGCCGGGCACCTCAGTCGGATATGCGACCCTGATCTCAGGCACGTTATGATACGCTTTGTTGTACAGCAATCGGCCGTTAATGAGTTCGTAGTATGCGGCACCGTGAAGCTTCGCGTAGGGCTCATAGACTGAATCGAACGACCGGCACACCCAGTTGGCCATCTTAAGCGTTCGCTGCGACGGGTTTATCGTCACGTGACCGTAGTTCGGCGGGACGATGACCTTGTCGCCCCGCGTCGCTTTAACGAGAATGACCTGATCAACGCTCTCTTCGTCGCGCGCGCGCTGCAGTAGGTAATGGGCATCTCCTTCGAGCACCTCGTAGAGCTCCGGATATGCGTACCGAAGCTTAGGGTTCACGCGCGGGTGATAGTGCCCGTACGTCTTGACGGACTCAAGCCCCATGTTGAACGGAGGGATGATCGTGATGTCATAGCGGAGCTGATAATGGGTAATGGTCTCCGCGTCCGCGGGCGTGAGCGCGAGGTCGCGGTACATGTAATAGGCGTCGCGGTCTGCAGCCGCCTCAAACCACGCAGTATCAAACGCGACGTCACGAAGGTCGTAGAGCCGCCGAACGTTGGGTTCGATCAGCCGTTCGCCAAACTTGAGCTTCATTGTACCTTTTGCTCCCAAACCGAGGAATAGCCGTTCTGTTTCTTACTGCTCACTTAACTACCTTTCCGTTTTCGGGCGTTGCTCTACGGGAGAGAGCGCAGCGACGCCGTGCGACCTACGAATAGTTGAAGTCTGGAATAAGAGCCCCCCCCACAGCGTTGAGTGTAAATACGTCTGAGCTATGTGCCTTCTCGAACGCTACAACGGAGCTATGCTAACCGTCAAGTCAGGTGTTGTTTTGCCATTTTTATTCTCTCGTCGAGTTTCCCTCAGCCTCGTTGCAACCCAAGAAGCTGCGCGCGTTGACACGCGAAACAACGCCTGCATGCATGCGCCTGCTCAACTGAGACACCAGCCGCAATTTCCGTCACGCTTGTCAATTCCGAAAGCGGCTGTTCAGCACCGTCGACGAACAGAGCTGCAAATCACCTTAGTAAGAGCCCCGGTAAATCTCATAAATGAGTTTAAACTCTTGTATGGTAAAACCGCGCAACGCAAGCAAAATTGCCAGATAGACGACTGCGGCAAGTGCGATCGATAAAAGTATGCTCAAGAGCCCAGAGGGGTTCCATAAGAGTAGGAACAAGGCCATAATACTCGCGCCGCAGACACTCTTCATGATGAATGCTTTGCTCAGGTCAAACTTAAAGTATCTAAGCGAATAAGTCGCAGTCAACACGAAAGCGAGCAGGAATGCAAGGAAAGTGGTAAGCGCAGCACCTATGAGGCCTAAATACGGAATAAGCACTAAGTTTAAACCGAAATTCAACACGGCACTGAGTACCCATATCGTGCCAATGACGACAGTCTTCTTTTGCAACGCGATTATCATAACAAGTGTCGTGTACGCTCCAACGAGCGCAGTTCCTGCTGCAACAAGCGGAGTGACCAAATAGCCGTTTGTTGCAATCTGCTGCGTAGTTAACACAAGCAAAAGAGGCTTTGACAAAATCGACACGGCAAAAACGCACGGTAACGCTATTCCCACGTAATACTTCAGTGAATACGTCAAGATCGTGCGTACATCCCCTATGTTGTTCTCGTCGTAGTATTTTGAGAGAACCGGAGGAAGCAGTGCCGATAATGGAAACGAGACCATGCCGATTAGGCTCCCCAGGTTATATCCCGGCGAATAATAGCCTACGGCTGCGGCACCTAAAAAGAAAGCAATGAGATATCGATCGCTCGGATTTACGACCCAAGTCGATAGACTGCCTGGGACTAAAGGTAAGCCATAAGCGAGGTGTTGTCTTGTGTGCTTAAAGGTGGGGATAGCAAAACCGATCTCCGAGACGATGGGATACATCACCACGGCGAACACCACAAGTTGCTGGATTAAGAGTGCTATCACCGCGCCTTCCAATCCGCGACCCGAAAGGATAAAATAGGCAACCAGGGCCGTGTTTAAGTACGCGTTGAAAAAGTTCAGGAAAGAGTACCGTTTGATCTGCTGGAATGTTATAAAATACTGCATAACATAAGCAGTTAGGCACGCAATGAAGACGTTCGGTACAAGCAGGAGGGCTATGGCCGTATTGTTTTGAAACAAGCTTGCCGCGATTTCTGGCACAAATAAGAAAAGCAGCGCAGAAATAATCGCGCTTGTAAGCACCACGATGAATCCCATGGAGTAAAACGCCTCACGGATGTCACGTTTATCCGTCGCCGCAGCAAGAAATCGGGTCATTGCAGCTGGTAGCCCTAGGCACACAAGCACCGGCAACAGGCTGATTGTAATAACGATCAAAGCCCAGGCTCCATAGTCAGCTATAGGGAGGTTTTTTGTCAGAATAGGGAGCAGAATAATATTGCTGAGAGCTATTAGTGGCTGTATCACCGAGGCCAATCCCAGTCGCCGAACAGTGAGTGTGTATTTTGCCATTTACGTAGCCTGTCCTGCGCGATACAAAGCGATCAGTGGCTTAATGTTATATTCGGCCGTTTTTTGACCTGCACCTCATCACGCAACGCTTGCGCCAGGTCACAAAATGGCGGAGTTGACCTCCGATCCGCCTTCGCCCACTAGTCTCCTCTACATCTCTCTTCTTCGCAATTTCTCTGACTCTCCCAGAGTCGTTAGCCTTTCGTAAGCACCTATGATAATGCAACGTTTATACCGTCTTCACCAAGTGCGTCCGCCATATTTGATTCTTCATTCTAAAGCAAGCGAATTAGCAAATACCCATTGGTTCCGAATCGGGTCCGATGAGCTGACATCGTTTTGCATATGCGTTATCGCTGTCTCACGAGAAAACTGCTGAAGAATCGTATCTCGCTTGCGGTAAATCCTTTGAGGACAAACAGGATCGCTGTGTAGGCGACGGCGCAGGTCACGATCAGCGCGGAGACGCTCAACAATCCGGAGGCGTGCCATACCAGAACAAACGACGATACCACGATCGATGCAAAAATACTTTTTAAAATGAAGCCAAAGTCCACATCGAGCGTCATATGTCGAACAGAATAAATCGCCGTAACCCCGAAAACAAAGCCATAGCCCAGCACCGTCGTCAGAGCCGCAGCTATGATTCCAAAATATGGAACGAGGACCAGATTAAGTCCGATGTTTAATGTCGCACCCAGGACCCACATCGTGCCGATAATCGCCGTCCTTTTTTCAAACGTGAGCACGATCATGATTATGGACCACACTCCAAACAGCAGAGAGCTCAACGCGGTGAACGGCGTGATCAGATAGCCGTTCGTAGCTATAGCAGGGGTCGTTAGTACCAGCAGTATAGGCTTCGACAGAACTGAAAACACGAACGCTGCGGGCACGGCAACTGCGAGGAAGTATTTTATGGAGTACCTGATAATCGTCTTCACGTCCGCAATTCTGTTTGCGTCATAATGCTCATAGAGGGCCGTCGGAACCAGAATCGTAAAGGGCGTCGCTAAAACACTGATCGTCCAGCCAAGCTGGTACCCTGGGGAGTAATACCCGACCCACGCGACACCTAAGAAGAACGTAATGATGTACCGATCGCTGACACCTAACGCCCAACTCGACACGCTGCTGGGCACAAAAGGTAGGCCGTATTTTAGATATGCCTTTAGCTCAGAGAAACTGGGCATGGTCACCCCGATATCTCTCAGGACGTAATAGGTCGAGATCAGGGCTATGAGTAGCAAAGTGATAAGATACCCGAAAACAGCTCCGGCGAGTCCGAGACCGCCCACCACGAACGCTGCGATGAGTATAACGTAGAGAGCGGCCTGAAGCAACGAGACAATCGAGTATCGTTTCGCCTGTTGAAATGTCCTGAAGTAGGTCTGTGGCACGTAGTTGTACGCGGCCAAAAACGTGATTAATGGCAATAAGAGGGCAACGGTACGGTTACCGCCGAGCAAATGAGTAGCGACCGAATGTCCAAAGAAGAGAAGAAAGAGACTCGAAACAAAACCTACGCCGAGAACAACGAGAGCGATAGAGTAGTAGCCTTCACGTATCTCGTCTTTGTTTTTTACCGGGGCTAGAAACCGTACCATCGAATTCGGTAGGCCTAAAAGCACCACCATTGGCACAAAGTTGGCTGTAACGACGATTAACGACCAAATCCCGTAATCCTGAATTGTCAGGATCTTCGTCAGGATCGGCAGCAAGAGGACAGGACTGAACGAAACCACAAGGTTAGCTAGTCCTGTCAGCCCGATTCGTTTGACCAAAAGCTCGTAGTCACTCACGGTACCTCAAGATACGATAAACTACGGCAAGAACCACGCGCGGCCAGCCCCACAAGGTTTCGGTTTCTGTGATTGTGCCGATGCTCTGGGGTGCCCCGTCGCGACTTGTCATGAGGGTCTCCTCAATCGCCTGGGAATGCGGCGGCGGCGTGATCTGTACGCCATTTTCTGCTGAGCGCGGTGCTCACGAATGAAGGCGTAGCCGCGTGTATTTCGGCGACATAGGCCGTGCAATTCGCATAATGGAGTTCATCTTTTTTGTGTCAACGAACAGATTTAAAGCCTCCGCTTCGAACCGCGTTTCTACTCTTGTGCGATGGGTGGAAAGACGCACAGCACACTGCGAACGCCCTCACGTTGATCGTCCGAGCGAACCGGGGGTTTACGGTCATACGCCTGAGGCGCGTTGAGGTTAGTCATATTGTAGTCCTGAGATGTGCAGGAACGAGCGCAAGAACTCGAAACACGCGCACAGCTTGCTCGCCAGAATGGGAATCGGATCTGCGAACGAGTGAGACCATGACGCATACGAGCGTGTCAGAAGATACGATAACGGCTACGGTTTGAAACCGGTAGCTAGGGGCAGCCCTCAATGCACCCTAGGGCCTTGAAATAAAAAAAAGAGATAATGCGCTAGGAGCTACGAAGAGGCGAACAGAAACACGCTGCGCTATCCCTGTGACCTCTGCTAACTCGCCGTCACCGTCACCGTCGCGTACTTGGGCGCCATCGAAGCGCGCAGGCGCGTTCCTTGATACTTCGTGATGAACGCGTAGGTGGCGATATTCGGCTTCAGCGCGGTGAGCGAATACCACTGTGTGGTTGTTGTCTTCACGGTCGCCTCGTGCGTTATGCGCCAACAGCGCCATCGCTCGCGGGTCTGGACTACTGAACGGTGATCGTCAGGACCGTGCTTGTCGAGTTCTGATATGAGCTGTCACCGGCGAAGGTGGCGTAGTAGGAACGTGTGCCGGCTGGACTCCAGCTCGTGGTGAGGGTGATCTGGCCGCCGACGGTGACGTTGGTGGTGTCGTTGTAGCGAATGCCGTTGAGGGTGTGGTAGATGGTAACGTTCTCTCCTGAGAGGGGCGTCCCGTTACTACTCAAGGTGGCGGTGAGGGTGACGGAT
>Ga0116132_1000743_pt1 | contig 28162 bp, 24 predicted proteins | sample June2015DPH_17_1_2_FD_89735 | JGI IMG/M metagenome (GOLD analysis project Ga0116132, IMG submission 89735) | Peatland microbial communities from SPRUCE experiment site at the Marcell Experimental Forest, Minnesota, USA - June2015DPH_17_150 | ecosystem: Environmental > Terrestrial > Soil >... | reverse complement strand
TTCGAAAGGTTGGGCCGCAGGCTAACACGGAAGCCACAGTACTCCAGAGAGAGCGGATAGGAGAGTGCCCATCCAGCAACGGCAGGCGTATTAGGGGCTCGGAAGCGACATAGGAGAATCCCCATGTCTAGGCGTCACTTTCGGAGTGTTAGAGATTGGGCACTCCGGGCCTACTCAAGGTATCGAGACCCTGAAGGCCTTCCATTCGCCAGGACCGAGGGAGGCTTCGAAGGTCATGGTCGGGAACACGCGCAAGGTAGAGGCCTTGAGCCACGACCCGCTGGCTCGATCATACTCCTCGAGAGGCGTGCTGAGGCGCTTGGAGAGCTCCGGGGCCCGCGGAGCGAAGCTCACCGAAGTCCGCGCCGGAACGGCGGAGGAATTGCCGAGACATATCACCTGGCCCGGACCGTGAAATGAGACTGCATGGAGCCCTTTGACGGGCATCTCCAAGAGTTCGGCCTTTGCGAACCTGATGCCATGCTTGACCTCGAGTCGCGAACCTGAAGCGAAGGCGTGAGCTCTTCCGCCTCCTCTGCCCACGAAGACGGTGATCGGTTCGCCTGCCCAGACTTCCGAAGCGAGAACCCACTTCAGACTCGAAGAGAGAGCAGGAGAGAGCGACACCGTCCCGGCTGCAAACTCGAGTCCCAGCTCGCCCTCCAGGAGTCCCTCGACTAGTCTGGCGGCCGCGACCGGGTCGCTGTCTTCCCCATGTGCCTCGCGGCCGTCCACGTCGACCCAGTAGGGGAACTCGCCCGGAGATCCGCCGAGCTTAACGCAGTCCTCGACCGCGAGATTGGCCACCTTTTCCAGCGACAGACTCCCGATTCCAGCGAGGCCTACTCTATAGCACAGGAGTGCATGGGCGAGAGCAGCCCTAGTCCAGAAGCCACCTAGCTGTCCCTGGCCGTAGCTTGGGTTGAAGTACAGCCGGTTGGAGGTTGGGACAGTCCTGGGCCCGTAGGGAGTCTCGAAGTCCTTCTCCAGGAGCCTGTTGACTGCGGCCTGCTCGGCCGAAGCGAGGAACCCGTGCCTGTAGGCGGCTACAGCCATGTCGATCGTCACATCTCCCCGGAGCCTGCCTGAAGGGTCGAGGCAGAGCGAGAGGAAGCCCTGTTCGTCGACCAGTCTCTTCCTGACCATCTCGGCGAGCATTTCCGCCCTTTCGCGAAACCTTCCTGCGTCGTCGGCCTTCGCGACCTGCCTGGCGACCTGGGAGGCTCCAGCAAGCCCGCCCGCAGCCGCAAGAGAGACTTCAGGTATCTCCCCAGCAGGATAGCCGCATCCCAGCGACCTGCGCCAGCCCTGTGGGAGGGTCGGCCCTGTCTTCAGCGTAAACTCCTTCGAGGAGGCCATCAGAAAGGAGGCGAGCTTCTTCACGAGTGGGTATAGGGACCTGGTCAACTTCTTGTCCCGGGCCAGAAGCAGGTGGGCAGAAACGGCCCGGAGCAGCAGTGCCGATTCGAGGGTTCCGGGCTCCGTCTGGTCCGAGGAGTGGGGCATCGCACCGTCTCGGCGGAGGAGGCGCCTTGTGCCTTCGATGACCGAGAGTGCCCCTTCCCTGTCAACGAACGAGAGGGCTTTCAGCAGCTCGAGCTTATCGAGACCATCGCTCTCGTGCCTCGAGCTCTCCAACTTGGCGACTGCCCAGGCCGCGGACTCGGTCAGTGTAGGACTCGACGTCGCGACCAGTGGACCCTGCCGTCGGGGGGCCTTCCAGTCTCCCTGGATGCGGCCGAAGTCGGAGAGGGCCTCTTCGAGTTTTGCCGGATTGTAGATTGAAACGAAGGTGACGCCCTTTGTTTCTGAAGGAGCGAGGTCCAGCTCGTGGAGCGTGAGAATTATCACCTGACCCGACATGCCGGCCGTGGGTTCGCCGATCTCCCCAGCGGTGATAAGGTCGCGAACCCTCGCCTTGTCGGTAGTCATGAAGAGTTTCCTTGGAGATGGGAGCGAGCCTACGACCCGGGCGCTCGGGAGGTCAGAGACCTCGTCCATGGCCACGTGGCTCCCCCTGTTGAAGGCGTTGACCCCGAGGGCCCCCCACCCCATCGAAACCTCGCTCAGCTGGGAGGCGGTGGGGTCTAGGGCGTCGACGAGCCTGAGAATAATCGGGGCGGCCCCGGCGTTCTTCAGCTTCACCCTTCTCAGATAGCCGGAAGAGGCCCCCTGGAAGAACTCGACCGACTCCGCGACTTCGACGGCGTCAAAGACCCTGCCGGCCAGCTGAGCCTGGCGTGGCGTGACGCGTATCGCCCAATCAGGCCTCTGCCCCTGAACCACGACCCCTGCCTGGACCTTGTAGATCGAGAGGCGCTCGAACCCGAAAACGGCCCGGCGCTCCGGGAGCGAATCGAATGACCTCAGAGAGCCGTCCGGGTCAAGAAGAATCCTGTAGTCGCGCATCCGCAGGGCCAAGGGTTTCCTGACGGCCGAGGCGTGGAGCCCCGGGGTCCTGCCCGGAAGCGCCTCGACGGTGGCGCCCATGATTCCGAGGCGGGCGCCATCCGCATAATATCAGGAGGATTGACCGAAGTTGAGCTAGTGGGCTCTGACCTTTAACCACTGGCCGTCCGTTTCCACCTAGTCCCTGACGGCGTGTCCTCGACCTCTATCCCCCGCGCGAGCAGCACGTCCCTGATCCTGTCGGATTCCGCATAGTCGCGCCGCTTCCTCGCGGCGTCCCTGCGTTCTACCAAGGCAACCAGGTCGGGCGGCAGCGCCTCTTTTTCGAACTTGAGGATGCCCAAGACAGAATTAATCCTCTGCAAGGCGTCCAAGACCGAGGCGGCATCGTCACCTCTCAGGTCCCCTGAATCAATCATGGCGTTCGTCTTCTTGACGAAGGTGAAGATGGAGGCCAAGGCTTCGGGTGTGTTCAGGTCGTCGTCCAGAGCGGCCTCGAAAGCAGACAGGAGGTCCCTGGTCAGGTCGTCCTTGGAACCAGGCCCAGCAGGGACAGAATTCAGCCGCTCCACAAAGTCCTGGAGGCGCCGTCTCTGGGATCGCGCCTGCTCTAGAACTGTCTCGGTCAGGTCCATCGCGTCCCTGTAGCGCGCAGAGAAGAAGAACAGGCGGATTGTGAGCGGGTCCCAGCCCTGCTTGAAGAGGTCGCGGAGATAGACCTCATTCCCGAGGGACTTGTGCATCTCTTCGCCTCTGACGTTGAGGAATTCCGAGTGCAGCCAGTAGTTGACGAACTTCTTGCCGGTCGCAGCCTCTGACTGGGCGATCTCATTCTCGTGGTGCGGGAATTTGTTGTCCATCCCTCCGGCGTGGATGTCGAAGGAGTCGCCGAGGTACTTCATCGACATAGCGGAGCATTCGAGACTCCACCCCGGCCGCCCCTTGCCCAGCTCGTTCTCCCAGAAGACGTCGCCGTCGTCGGGATTCCACGCCTTCCACAGAGCGAAGTCGACTGCTTCCATCTTCTCCTCGTAGTGGTCCTGGGAGACCCTGCTGCCTCTCTTGGCGGCCTCCAACTTCACCCCCGACAGCGCCCCGTACCTCTTGAACTTCGAGATGTCGAAGTAGATTGAGCCGTCCGACGCAGAGTAGGCGTATCCCTTGCTCTGCAGAACCTTGATCAGAGAAACCATCTCTTCTATGTTCTCTGTAGCCCTTGGATAGAAGTCCGCCCTTTCGATGCCGAGCGAATCGAGGTCCTCCATGAACGCTTCTTCGTAGAATGAAGAAAGCTCCTTGAGCGTCTTACCGGAGGCCCTCATGCCCTTGATGATCTTGTCCTCGACATCCGTGATATTCATCACATGCGTGACTCTGTAGCCCTTGAATTTCAGATACCTCTTCAGCAGGTCCTCGAACGCGAACGTCCTGAAGTTCCCCACGTGTGCATAGTTCCAAACGGTGGGACCGCACGTGTACATCCGGACCTCTCCTTCCTTGATCGGTTTGAACGTCTGCAGGCTCCTGCCCATGCTGTTGTAGAGCTTCAGCATATTCTGTTATGGCCCCTGAAATCACCGGAAAATAAAAAGGAGTGGGAGATTTTGAACTACTTCGTGAGCTTGCCGATTCTGAAGATTGCCTTGCCACAGGAGGCACAAATGCCCTTGATGGCCGGCCTGCCATTCTTCAGTTTGATTTGCTTGGGGTTCTTAATCTCCCTGTTCTTTTTCTTCTCGTAGACGCAGTATCCTGTTACCAACTGCGAGTTTCCTCGCGCCTGATTCGCTCGAATTGATATATAAACCCACCAATCGCGGCTCGAAACGGGGTTTTTTCACCCAGAACGGCGTTTGACCAAGGTGGAAGCAGTCTGAAAGTTTCCAGAATCGCCGGCGATTGATTCACGCTACCGTCTCCAAATTGTCTTTTTTTGAAACCGAGCAAGTACGACAGAGGGCCCTCGGAGACGTGGCGCTCGACTCCACGTCGATTTACACTCTCGGGGCGAGAATCTTGCCCTGACGCGCCAGAGGGGCCGGAATCCAATTCCAAAGAGAGGGAGACCGAGAGCCGAATCGATTATAGACAGTGCTCAAAATGCGGGCTGCTGTTGCCCGATTCCAAGCAGGAATTCAACGCGGTCGTGTCGCTAGTCGCCTCCCGAATCGTCTACGCTGTCAACTGGCTCAACGTTGGAGCCATCTTTGTCCTGATGGGGCCGGACCTCGGGGCGGGCGTCGGCGAGCTCGGGTCGTTGACTTCTCTATTCTACGTCGGGCTCGGTTTGGCGCAAATCCCGGGCGGACTCCTCGCAGCCAGGTGGGGCCCGAGGAAGGTGGTGGCGCTCGGGACATTCGTATCATCGTTCGCGGTCTTGGGGACTTCCGTGTCTTCGTCGTTCCCCGAAATCGCCGCGCTCAGATTCGTGGTCGGCGCGGGAATGGCCCTGGTTTTCGCCCCCGCGGTCGTCTTGATGGCGAGGCTCTTCAGAGGAGGCAAGTCCGGACTGGGGATCGGCCTCTACAACTCTGCCTACGATGTCGGGGGGCTCGTCGGGCTTTTCGGCTGGATTGTCATCGCGACTGCCATCGGGTGGCGCCCGAGCCTGGCCCTCAGCGGGGGCCTGGGGGTCTTAACTGGACTGCTCGTACTGCTCTGCGTTCCGAGGGACAAAGGGAGAACCGACTTTGTAGTAAGAACGAAGGCTTTGACGAGCATCCTAGGGAACAGGCAGCTGGTCCTTCTGGGCCTCGGCACTCTCGGCATTGCGGTAGGGAACGTGATCATCCAGACCTTCATGGGGTACTACCTCGTCGCCGCCTATGGCCTGTCCCCTTCGACGGCGGAGGCAATCACCAGCATGATAGTCGTTGTTCCGATCTTCACGGCCGTGATCGCCGGGAGGAGCTACGACAGGACCGCCAGGCCGAAGCTGATGATAGTCGCATCTCTTGTGGTTAGCAGTGGAGCCTTGCTGGTAGGAGCATTTCCCAGCCCCCTAGCGGCGCTGGCGTGCTCCATAGCTGGCGGCGTCGCGTCCGGGTTCGGCTACACAACTGCGTTCGCAGGTGCGAAGAACCTCAACAAGGCAGAACAGGAATACGACGGACTCGCCGTCGCCTGGGTCAACTGCATCCAGCTGCTGGGGTCGTTCTGGCCGCCCCTCGTGTACTCGTACCTAGTCGAGGCGGCCGGCTACTCTTCGGCATGGCTCGGGAGCGCGGTGCTGAGCACGCTCTTCGTGGTCCCCCTCTTGCTGATGAAAGAAGGATTCGGCCGCTAGAGCGGGGCAGTAACGGCAGACTTCCCAGAACCCATAATTACTTCAGACGGTCAAGGCCCAAATGCGGTGAGGTGGCGGAGCGGTTACGCGTGCGCCTGCAGTGGAATCCGTCAGTGAGCGCATTCACGTGGGTTCGAATCCCACCCTCACCTTCTGGTTCTCTGTTGAGGTTCAGACGATCAGCAGATGCGAAAGCGAAACGGCGAAGAAACGTCGAATAGCTTATAATGGGTCCTTGGATGGCCCCGAACGGCTACGGGATACGCATGGCGTTTGATCCACTCCTGCTCACGACATCGATGGCCATAGTTGGAGTTCTGACGGCCATCTGGCTCGTCTATTCCGTACAAAGATATCCGAAGGGAAACGACAAGATGATCGGGGTCTGGAAGGCTATACGCCAGGGATCAAATGCGTACCTAAAGCGTCAGTTCACTACGATCGCAATAATCTCCGTTGTCCTCGCGGTCGTCATCTTTGGTGCCTTCGGAGCGACCTTTATGGGCGTCACAATGGGCGCGGAGATCGCGCTGAGTTTCCTTCTTGGAGTCGCGTTCTCCCTCACTGCTGCGTACATCGCAATGTATTCTGCCACAAATGCGAACGTCAGAGCGACCGCCGCGGCAGAGAATTCAACCTACGAAGCGCTCAAGGTCGCCACCATGGGAGGAGCCGCCCTCGGTCTCGCTGTCATAAGTATGAGTCTGCTCGGCCTGTCACTTCTGTACGCCGCATTCGGGGACCCGGGAGTTCTTGCGGGTTTCGGTTTTGGCGCCTCTCTGGCCGCGCTCTTCGCTCAGCTGGGCGGTGGTATCTTCACAAAGTCGGCTGACGTGGGAGCCGACCTAGTCGGGAAGGTCGAAGAGAACTTTCCAGAGGACGATCCGCGGAACCCGGCGGCAATCGCTGACAACGTCGGGGACAATGTCGGCGATGAAGCAGGGAGGGGGGCTGACCTCTTCGAGTCTCTGACTGCCGAGAACTTGGGAGGGATGATCATCGGTCTCATTGTCTCGATTATCATCTTTGGGTCTGTCAACGTCTACTACGTCACGATGCCCCTGATCGTCAGGTCTCTGGGTATCGTAGCCACACTCGTCGGGCTCGTGGTGGCGGTATACGAGAAGAAATTCAAGAATCCAATCAAGCCGACCAGGGATGGCCTGATGGTCTCTGCCGTCGTCGCGGCGGTTCTCGTCTTTGTGGCCATCTGGTACGTCTTCGGTCCCGCAGGTCTCACCCCTAACGGGAGCGCATTCGCCGCCTTTGCCCTCTATGGATGCGTGCTGTCAGGACTTGCAGCGGGTCTTCTCATCGTCTTCTACACGGAGTTCTACACGGGCACAGGATCTAAATCTGTCATCAGGATCGCCGAACGCTCGCAATCTGGACCGGCGTTGACGGTCATGTCTGGAACTGCCGTAGGTATGATGTCGACCGGGCTTCCGGTAATCACTGTCGCATCAGCTCTGCTAATCTCCTTCGGGCTCGGCGAGAAGTTCGCCGCGCTCGCGAACCTCGGCAATCCCTTCTTGGGTGGCGTCTACGGAACAACGATGGCGGCGATGGGCATGCTGTCGATCGCGGGTGTCGTACTGACCATGGATGGTCTGGGGCCGATCGTGGACAATGCTGGAGGGATCGCTGAGATGTCAGGCGCGCCTCCAGAAGTGCGCGAGAGGATAGAACCGCTCGATGCTCTCGGAAACACGACGAAAGCGCTCACAAAGGGCTACGCCATGGGGTCGGCCGCGCTGGCCTCACTCCTCCTCTTCCAAGCATTTGTGCTAGAGGTCGCCAGATATCAGGCCAAGATAGTCAGCCTGGCGACAATAACCCCGGCCCAGGCCGCGCTCCTAGCGACCAAGCTCAACGGCCTCGGCATCGACCTGGCGCTCAACCACCCCGCGGTGGTAATAGGCGTCCTGATTGGAGGGATGCTTCCGTTCCTCTTCTCTGGAACCGCGATAGAAGCGGTGAGTGTCGGTGCGTACAAGATGGTTGAAGAGGTCAGGAGGCAGTTCAAGGAGAATCCCGGTCTTAGGGAGGGAACGACACTGCCCGACTACTCGCGGGCAGTGGATATCTCCACCCGCACGGCCCTCCGCCTCATGGTGACGCCTGGCTTGATTGCCGTGGCAACCCCAATCGTGATAGGCATAGTCTTGGGTTGGGCCGCGGTCGGAGCGCTCGTCATAGGTGCGACCGTCTCGGCAGTCCCCCTGGCGATAATGATGATGTGGGGAGGTGCGGCCCTTGACAACGCGAAGAAGTATGTCGAAGCTGGCAACCTGGGAGGAAAGGGGACGCCGACGCATGCCGCTACAGTCGTGGGAGACACCGTGGGAGACCCGTGGAAGGACACGGCGGGGCCGTCGCTGCACATCCTGATCAAGTTGCTGAACACGATCTCCCTCGTCTTCATTCCCCTCTTCCTTGCCGCTCTGATCGTTTTCTAAGAATCGCTCAGCCCTCGGCGTGCGCCCCGTTCCGTCCCGCAACCGCACGCAAGATTCTTAGAGCCGAGAATCGTCGCTTTTTTATTCCCTTGTCTCCATCCTCCCGCGCAGAGCCGATTGATTCTCGACTCGGCGACAATGACGTCGTTCGTAAGGTTCCTCTTCGCATTCACTATAGGGTCGCACATCCTGCTGGTCTCGACCAGCATCTCTCTCAGCATCCTGATCTCGGCGGCCGAGTTCATCTCGATTCGCAGAGGGGACAGAGTTTACGAGGCGCTCGCACGGAAGCTCACCAAGGTGTTCGTCGTGTCCTTCGGCATTGGCACGGCGAGCGGGATCGTCATGGCAGTCGAGCTTGTGACGCTGTTCCCCGTATTCATGACGCTCGTCACGCAGACAGGAGTCATAGTCCTGCTCTACACCGAAATGTTCGCGTTCTTCCTTGAAATTCTGGCTCTAGTGCTGTACGTGTACTACTGGGATTCTTTCAGAAACAGGTACGCTCACTGGGCAGCCTCAATCTTCGTGATCGCGGGGACGCTGCTCTCTGCCGTGCTCATCACGATGGTGAACGCCTGGATGAACACGCCGAACGGTTTCGATATAACGACCTTCATCAGCAGTGGATTCAGGACGGTCTCCGGGGTCCAGCCGTGGGCCGTGTTCCTGACGCCCTCCACGGTCTCAGAGGTCATTCACGTCCTGCCGACCACGGTCCTGGCTGGTTCTACAATCATCGGCTCGTTCTTTGCCTACTGGTTCCTCCGGTCGCGGGACGCGGGCGAGAAGGAGATGTTAGGGAAGGCCCTGAAAATTCTCGGCGCCATGGGCATCGTGACGATTGCCCTTTCTGTGATCACCGGCGCGGACGAAATCTCGACCCTTCTGACCGCGCAGCCTCTGAAGTTCGCCTCACTCGAAGCGAACCCCATCAACGGCACGAACCTGCCGGAGAAGCTGTTTGGTGGCATCGCAAACGGCAAGTTCGTGGGAGGGATCATCATACCTGGAGCGCAGTCCTTTCTTGCAAAGCTTGAGACCGGAATAACGGCCCTCCCGGGTCTCAACCAGTACCCCTCTTCGATCTGGCCACCGCTACTGGTCCACACAACCTTCGACGTGATGGTAATCGGAGGGATGGCCTTGGGTGCGTTCTTCCTTCTTTACCTTGTGGCCCTGCTGCTGAAGAGGAGACCCTACGAGTCCAAGTTCTTCCTCTACCTGCAGATCCCTGCTGCTGTCGTCGCAGTCTTGGTGTACCTGTTGGGCTGGGCGACAGACGAGATTGGTCGACAGCCATGGATTGTCTACAACGTCATGACGGTTGCCCAGGCGGCCAACGTCTCCGCTTCGCTCTTCGTCCCCGGAGTCCTCATCATGCTCTTCTACGCCCTGGTCTTTCCCGCCAGCTTCTACTTCTACGCGAGGATATTCGGGCAGTCAGACAGGCAGAAGGAGGTGTGACCCATCAACTGGGTTTTCGAGGTGAACTATGCCGTCTTCGCAGTGTTCGCTACGCTCCTCATTACTGAGATTATGGGCGCGATGCTGCTGCTGACTGCCTGGGAAGCAACAAAGAGGAGAGTCTTGGACTACATCGTGCCGATCTGGGAGATTACGGGAACCTTCGGGGCCTTCTGGGTGGTGACGAGCTACTTCGCCTACCCGACCCTGCTAATCCCCGTGTCGGACATCTTCGCGCCACTCTTGATCATCTTCTTGATTCTCTTTGTGGCGAGGAACGCCTCCATTGCCTTCGCGGAATTCATACTCAAGAGGCGCTGGCTGGACGAGGTCAAATTGTACAAGGCCTATGCGCTGTCGACCATGGCGCTGGGCCTCGTCCTACTGATCCTCGTGTCGGCCCTAGTGGGAGGCCAAGGAGTGGACCTCGCCACGAGTTCCTTCTCCCTCGCCTCTTGGATGACGGCCGGTAGCGTCGTATTCGTCCTAGGGACTCTGCTGCTGGGCGCCGGACTCACACAGGCGTTCTTCGATGTCGCTCCTCTTCGCAGGCTAATCCTGCCCCTGACTTGTTCCGGAACCGCCCTCTCCGTCATTTCGTACTACCTGATGTCTTCGGCGCTATTGACCTGGTGGATGGTCGTTCCCGTCATGCTAATCTTGGCGGCAGGGCTGCTTTACCTGTGGCCGAAGACCGCGAGGATCTTGGCGAACAAGGCGGTGTTCATTCTGGTGACGTGTATCGCAGTATTCTCGCTCCAGCCCCTCATATATCCGAAGGTAATCGGCCAGACGCTTCCAGTCGACGCCGTCACCACCAGCGGGACGATGGAAAGCGCCTTCCTCTCGGCTAGCGTGGTGGGAACAGTCATCTTGGCGGTTATGATCGGGCTCTTTATCGTCGTGGCGGCAAGGGGAACGAGCGGCCCCGACGCCCCCACTTCTACGCCGTAGCTCGCTCTTCTCGCCGATTCAAGGAGCACCCAGACACCGTCCTCCCCTGACCTTTGGGCTGATGCTGGAGGCCTTATCGACCGTGCCTCCTTCCTAGCAGATTTGGGTCAGACACCGCAAGAGAAGGAGAAAGTCTGACGGGTAGTCAAGACAGGGTCCACCCCTTTTCTCTCATCGTGAGGACGTAGGATACAAGCAATGGCAGGACGGTGGTTGCATCGGCATAGAGGTTGACCTTCTTCGCCTTCGCCTTGACCTTTCCCCATGAGATGGCTTCGCGTACTTGCGCCCCGCTGAGGGAACCGTCGTACTCCACCGCCGTCGTTATGTAGCACGCGTAGTCCAGTCCGCCCCTGAACTGGTTCCACCAAATCGCGTGGTGCTTGGTGATCCCGCCTCCTATCACCAGGGCGCCCGACTTCTTGGACGCGAAGACTATCTCTGCCAGCCTCCGTTCGTCTCCGATGACATCGACTCTGAAGTCGCGGTGCTTCTCAGCGAACTGCCAGATCTGACTCCCGACCGCCCCGTCCATGATCCCTGGAACGAAGACCGGGACGCCCTTCTTCTGGGCCCAGTAGAGTAGCGACTTCTCGGAGTCGAGGTCTCTGCCGATCTCTCTGCAGAGCTCCTCGGTCGTCGGTGACTTGACGCCCTTCTCGTACAGCCTGCCGAGCAACGCCTGTGTCCTCCTCTCAATCAGCGGGCCGTAGTTGTCCAAAGGCACGAGGATGTTGCCGAGACGATGGTAGCCGGATCTGTGGAGCTCGGTGTCGTCCATGTCAAAGCTCCCGTGATAGTAGTCGGCCAGAGTCCTCGAGACGTCATGGTCGAGCGTTCCGCTAGCGGTGATGATCACGTCTACCATCCCCTCACGGACAAGGTCGATGAGCAGGCCACGGGTCCCCGTAGCTACGATCGCAGCCGGAAAGGAGAGGAACTTCGTGCAGCCTTCCTTGGAATACATCGCATCGAGGATTCGTGCGGCGTCAGCGAGGTTCTTCGCCATGAAGCCTCCTCCTCGGCCCATGCTGTTGACCAGCCTGACGATGTCTGGAGAAATGGGGGCGTGGAAGTCCTCTACCTTGTCCAGCCGGACCCGTTTCAACTGGAATTCGGTGAGTCCGTCCGCCGTTTTTAACTCTTGGGAGAAGAGTCGGTGAACCCGCTTTAGATCCGTGCCTGGTTAGGCGGGCTCACAGTGACTGTGTAGGTGATGGTCCTTATCGGCCTGCCCCCAACGTTCCCTGCGTTTCCTGATGGGCCCCTGGCCTCTACGAGGCGAATGACATGCGTGCCCACCTTCGCTGCCTGAAACGTGAAACGTTGCACCTGCCCCCCAGAGGGCGTCTTCACCGTTTCCTGACCCATCGGCTGCACCGCGTCTCCCGAGAATTCAGCCCTCCAAGTGAAGTCGTCATCAACCGGCTGCTCGAGGACAAAGTTCATCGCCGTCTCCACCGTCAGCGACACCCGTGCCTCGAACGATCGCCTCCCCCGGGAGATACCTAGCGTACCTTCCTTCAGCTCTACCGCCTTCAAGATGTCGCTGCGAGTGACTATGCCCGTCATCTTCCCTCCGTCCATGACGAAAACCCTACCTATGTTCATCTGGTTCATCGGGGTTATGATGTCCATGGCCGAGTCCCCTCCGAGTGCCGTGACGAGTTTCTCCCTGGGGGTCATTATCTCCCCCGTCTTGGTCGCCGACCATGACTCCTTCTTGACCTTCCTCAGGTCCCCCAGCGTGACGCAGCCCACAAGTTCGCCGCAGGATACTACCGGGAACCCAGTGTGTTTCGTCCGCATGAACTCCTCCGAGAGGCTTCCGAGATCCATTTCGGGGGTGACAGACTCGACATTGCGGGTCATCAGGTCAGCCACTTTGACTCCCCGAAGATCCTCCTGGATTATCGTCTGACGCAGCGAACTGGCGGCGCTGCTCGAAATGAACCAGCCGATCAGCAGAAACCACACACCTGAGACAAAATCAACGAAGATCATGGTGAACAACCCAAAGAAGACCAGGATGTAGGCGAAGACCCTTCCAGTATTCGACGCCACCACGGTCGAATGGACGAAGTCCCCGTTTCTCTTCCAGAGCAGAGAACGGAGCACCCTCCCCCCGTCCATGGGGAAGGCGGGAATGAGGTTGAACCCTGCCACCAAGGCGTTCACGAGCGCCACATAGAGCAGCGGCGCCTGGATCAGGGGAGTAAGATTCATCCAAGATGAGAATAGCCAGCTGACCCCGACCAGCACCGAGATGGCTAGGGATGTCAGGGGCCCCGCTGCTGCCATCATCAGCTCCAGCGATGGATTGTTCGGCTCGTTCTCCAATTGGGAGACGCCTCCCAGCAGATACAGCGTTATGCGCCCGATCTTCAGCCCGCTCCTCTTCGCGACCACGGAATGGGCCAGCTCGTGGACGAGTATTGAAACGAATAGAAGCAGGGCGGAGAGGGCCCCTATGAACAGATACTCAAGCTGGCTCAACCCCGGATAGACCGCGGGCATCGAGACTAACCCGATGGTCCACGCCAGCAGGAAGAAGATCACGAACCACGAGTAATCCAGGTAGATCGGTATCCCAGCCACCTTCCCTATGCGTATCCCCAAGCTCTATCTCTCCGGCATCCAGTTTCCCGTCGATATCTTGATTCCCCAGCTAATATCAGTTCGACTCTGACATCCAGCGAAGCTCGCATCGACGGGTCGCTATGGCGGCGACTTACCGGCGTATGGGAGGAAGAATTGCTGGGCCTCGCCCCAATCGGAGATGCTTGCGGATCTCGAGCTCAACCTCTTGGGGAGTTCTGTCAGCGTCGATGATCGTCCATCCGCCGATTGAGGCGAGCGACAGTGCCTTTGCCCTTACGTCTTTGAGAGAATCAATCTCCTCGAACATTTCACGCGTCTTGCGGCCCTCCCGTATCCTCCCGTGGGCGACTTGAGGGGTTGTGTCGAGGAAGAACATCGCGTCCGATTTGGGCACGAGGAGTGCGAAAGACCTGTAGGCGAACTTGTGCATCGGAGATGGAAGGTAGGCTGCGCCCATCAGGTAGCGGATGAAAATGATGTAGTCATACCGTTGCCAGGTGTAGGCAAGGACCGAGCGGATCACATCGAGCATAAAGAAAAGGGCGGAGGCAAAGTGCGCACCTCTCCCCCTGGAGTTGAGGAAGCGCCTTGTCTCGATGCCGAAGAGGTTGTCGTCAGAGGGATGAGAGCGGACGCAGACGGTCCTGCCTTCGGAAGACAGGAACCTGGAGAGGAGATCAGCCTGCGTACTCTTTCCGGACGCGTCCAAGCCATCGATCACTATCAGTCGCGAGCTAGGCCACCCCGCTCAAGAGCAAGAAGGCGAAAGCGCTTAGAAGTGGAACCGTTACGTTGTCGAACCCCAGCGGGGTAAGCCCTTCAGCTGCAGCGGCAACGAGGGCTGAACCGAGAGCTGCCAGCAGAAGAGCAGACAGTGCAAAGGAATAGAAGAGGTGGAAGAAGAGCAGGCTGACAGAGACGCTGAGGAAACTCACGGCGACCATGGCCGCCGAGCCTGCAAGGCTCTTGTCTGCCAGGATGCGATACCGCCTCTTGCCGTACCTCTCACCTACTATGGACGCCGAAGCGTCCCCGTAGGCCATCGGAAGTATTCCCGCAGCGATGACGTAGGGCTTGGCAGCAAAGAAGAAGGCCAGAACTGTGTAGGAAAAGGCGTAGAAGACGAGCCCGAGTTGATGGCCCTGTTCAGTTATTCCGCTCAAACCTCTGAGTCTTCTGCCCAGGCCCTTCAGGGGCGAGTAGGGCGTGGCGAGGAAGGTCACGAGCATGAAGGGTGCGGCGACAAAAAAGGGAAAATTCATGGGAAAGGAATTGAAGGTGAAGAAGGGGATGAGGAACGGCAGGTTCCCTATCATCATGTGCAGGAACTTGCGGGCCAGCTTGCGAGACACGCCGAAGGAGTCTAGCTTTCCGGAGACGGCTATGACCAGAAGGACGTAGGCGTAGCAGACCAGGAGCAGCGCTGAATTCGTCAGGAAATCGGCTTCCAACATCCTCTCACAAGCGAACTCCTAGAATGTGCGCTGACAAGACAGCCACAAGCCCAGTGGAGGAAGAATCTTTATTCCCTTGGGCTAGCCGTCTTCGGTGTTTCCTACGCTTCTTCTTTGGACAGAAGGAATTCGCAGAAGGGGTCTCCGCGGAATCGGCACTTAGTCTCTTCGCAATTGAATTTATCGTTGGAGAGCGTCGAAACCGCGCCGGTAAGACAGCCCCTCACAAGATTGCACCCCTTTCTATCCTTCCCCATTCCTGCGCACTCCATGCAATCATGGATGCTAACCCTGTATCGCGTGCGAGGCTTTTCGACCTTAACGCTTGCAACCCCCCAACCGATGACGCGGTACGTGCCCAACAACGCCTCGACCTTCCAGTCGAGGCGGTCTTGACCGAGTTTCGTGTTCAGGTACTGGCCACTCGACTTGCCGAGTGCAGAACCTTCTTCGAACAATAGCGTTTCGCCACCGCTTCCCAGAATTCGTGCCAGGTGGTCGTAGATCCGGGAGACTCCGACTATGGGGAGCACCACTGCCGGCCTATCGGGGGCTACCTCGAGTCCGGAATGGAAAGAGTCGATCAGCAGACCGTTGTCGCTTCCCTTCACTTCGCATTCAAGGACCAAGGGCAAGCGTTCGAGCGACTTCTTCAGCTTCCCTTCGGTCTCACCCTTCGAAAGCGACGTCCCGAAACCGCTCCAGATCGCACCTTCATTCTCCAAGCTGTAGCTGATACTGCCTACGAGGTTCACGCGGTCGCGCAGGAGGCCGAGTACGCTACTGAGAGATCCTGGGACGTCCTTGAGTCTCACCACGACATGAAAGGATTTCACTCTTGGAGTGAAGTACAGCCCCAAGGCCTCTTTCTTCGTCGGCTTCATCAGCAAACAAGTCTAGCCTCACGGTATTTAACTTACGCGCGCGCGCCGGCGTATTGGCCCCGCTGATCAGACGCCTAGAGAAACCCAGAACACTTGTCTCTCGCCATGACAGCTACCAGCTTCATTCAGGCTATGTGGTGGCAGGACCCGGCAAGGAGGTGGGAGAACTCGAGACGGAAGGGAGGAGGAATTGGTCGTCACGGATGAGGGGAGTCTAGAAGTTACGTCCGAGGGGCACACAACAATGGCAAAAGCCCCTTGCGTGGTGCTCGTGCTGGCGCACACGGTCCACAGTGTCAGGAACAAGTTTGAGACCCTTCTGAAGTGTGTGCATATTGTTGTGACTTTGGACCAACCTGCAGCGTGAAGCTGGTCCGCCATCCTTCATCGGCGCCATTGGGTCCCCGACGGTTTCAAGCGGGCAAACTGCCTGCGTGATCAGACGAAGGAAATATCTGACCTGACGTACACTCGCGTCGCCAATGCCAGCACCACCACGGTCTCCACGACCAAGAGAGGAACCTGCCACATGTCGGAGGCCGGGAAGGTACCGTTGAACCCTCCCCTGGCCGCGTTTGCGACATAGGTCAGAGGGTTCGCCTGGAAGAGCACCTGAATCGGGAGAGGCAGATTGGTGCTGAACGAATAGAACACGGTGCTCGCGAAGTTCACTACGAATATGACAAAGATTTGGATGCTGTTGTAGGCATTGTTCGACTTCACCAATCCGGCGATGAGCAACATCAGCGAGCCGAAGAAGATTGAGCCTATCGCTATGAACCCGAAGACGGTCAACGCCCCCCAGAGGGTGAGCTGCAGGGAGCCGATCAACAGGTACGCACCGACGAGCATAACAAATGCGCCAGCCAGGCCGAACACCAACGAAGTGAGCATTATCCCCAGAAGGTACTGGAATCTGGTGAAGGGCCCGACCAGAAGCTGGGCCAGCATCCCCCACCGTCTGTCAGCCCAGAGCATGCTCCCCCCTACCGTCCCTGCCATAAGACACTGGACGGACATTATTCCTGGTGTCAGGAAGGTCAGGTAGGCGGCCGTGGTCCCCCCGGTCGCAGTGATCATCGCACCAAAGCCGAATCCGAAGAAGACCAGGTACATCGCGGGTAGCCCGATCAGGATTATCAGAGTTCCCGGATCGACGTTGACCTTGACGTTCCGGTACATCAGTTTGAGGATGTTCGGGGTCTGCAATTCGCTACTCCTCCTCCTTCCTCGAAACGGAACCGATGAAGACATCTTCTAAGGTGTTCTTCCTTATGTTCAGCCATTCCACCTGGACGCCGGTGCTCTGAGACAGCTCCATTATTCGCTGCAGCGCTTCCTTCGGATCTTCTGCGAGGATTTTCGCCGAGCTCCCTTCGACCTTGATCTCGCTGTCATGGAGCTTCTCTCCCAGTTTGGCGAAGAATGCCACGGCGTCGCCCTCCGAAAGGGTGACCTCAATGGTCTTCTTGCCTCCATAGAGGCGTTTCAGGTTCTCGACCGTGTCCATAGCAAGGATCTTGCCCTGGTCGATGACCGCTATTCTGTCGCAGAAGTAGTCCGCCTCCTCGAGGTTGTGGGTCGTGAAGACGACGGTGAGTCCCTGGCGAACCTCTCTCTTGATCGAGTCGAGGAGCGCTCGCCTCATGAACACGTCCAGACCCGTGGTCGGCTCGTCGAGGAAGAGGATGTCCATGTCGTGCATCATCTCTCGCGCCACCTGAACGCGCCTCTTCTGCCCCCCCGAGAGGTCGAATGACCGTTGTTTCCTGACGTCCTGAAGGCCAAACATCTTGATGAGCTCCTCCCTGCGTTGCAGCCTGACCTTCTTGGGGACGCTCCACAGGACGGCGTAGATGTCGAAGTTCCCTTCTACCGTGGTGAATTCGAACGACTCTCCCTGTTGGACGACCCCGATTCTCCGCCGGATCTCCTTTCCATCGTGGGCAGGGTCCATTCCGAGAATGGTCAGCTTGCCGGACGTGGGTCTGATCAGGGTGGTGAGTGCCTTGATGAGCGTCGTTTTTCCCGCCCCGTTCTTTCCGAGGAGGCCGAACACCTCTCCCCTCTTTATGCTGAGGCTCAGGTCATTCAGCGCGAAGTACTTCCCGTCGTAGGTGTGCTTGAGATTCTCAATCGTTATGACCTGCTCTGTGTCGCTTCCTCTCATCTGCAGGCTCTCGCGAGGCTGAAGGACCATACAAGTCCGCATCGAACTCCTTGGTATTTATCTCGTGGTGACAAGGTCGCAACCTGGATGCGTTGACCAAGGCATGTCGGTCCATACTCGCAGCTGACGGCAAGTATCGGTTTGATTTTTATACAATCAAGGACGAAGCACTAGACCACGACTCAAGCAGAGAATCTATCTGCGCTTCAGGTCGGCAACGCGGTAGCGTTTCTCGCGGTGATTGTAACCAATGCTATCGCGGGAAGCACGAAGTTGTTGAACGGTCAAGACACGGCTGATGTCTCTGCCGCTCATTCGAGGCTCGTCACTCCGGCCGGTTTCACCTTCTCAATTTGGGGCGTAATCTACGTCCTGCTCTTCGTCTTCATCGTGTTTCAACTGTTGCCGCGGCACAAACAGGATTCCTTCAACTCGCAAGTGGGATACCTGTTCATACTCAGCAGCATCTTCAACATCGGATGGCTGTTTCTCTGGCAGTACGACTACATCGTCGCCTCCGTGCCTATGATCCTTGCGTTACTGGCATCACTGATCGCCATCTACCTTCGTCTGCACATCGGCAAGTCCCAGGTATCTCTCAAGGAGAATCTGAGCGTCCATCTTCCTTTTAGCGTGTACCTCGGCTGGATCACAATAGCTTCCATCGCAGATGTCGCGGCCGCCTTGCCTGTGAATTGGAACGGTTTCGGTGTCAGTCCGACTGTCTGGACTCTTGTCGTCATCGTTCTCGCGCTAATGATCACTATCACGGTGCTTGGGACGAGAAGGGACCTCGCATTCGGTCTTGTCGTCGTCTGGGCGCTTTTCGGGATAGCGGCGAGCCAGGGATGGCATGGTCAAGTAGCCGCAACCGCAGAAGGGGGTGCCATCGTGACCGGGCTAGCCGTCGTAGCTGTAGCTCTATGGGCCAGGTGCGCCTGAGAGGCTCCTTCCCTCGGACCAACTCCGGGGAAGCTATCCTTCTCTTCTTGAATGGGGGGTCGCATCATGTCTCCGAAATCTCCCAGGGCAGACGTTTCGCATGAGACGGGCCAAGAATTAGAAGGTCTGAGGGGCATTGAGTCCAAAAGCCGGGGATTTGGATATATGGACGCTTGCGACCATAGAGTTTTTATGGAGGGAGAACGAAGGTCCCTTACCCAAGTGTGGTCTCAACCAGAACAGAGACGCCCGAAAGGGAGACCTTCCGTAAACTCGGAAGCACTGGGTAACTTATCTAAAACGAGTCGGAGATATGCATGCTCACATGCACTGAGCCTGTCCCTTCTCATCTGTCCGAGCGCCTAGATGGAATGACAGGTCCCAGTTATGACACCACCCAGTGACTTCGGTCCATGAAAGCCCCTGAGCAGAGTCGAACCCTATCTACGCTAAGGATCCTAGTTCATCTCCCTAGCGGCCTATTCACGCTGTACTAGCGTTAGGTGCAACAGTCAGTCGACCGGAGACTTCGCAAGAGCGACGAATCTCTGGTTTAAATAAATCCGAAAGAACGGAGGGCCGTGGTTCTTGACCTTCCGGCAGGCAACATTGCTAGGCGCGACCTAATCAAGATCGACGAGGACAAGTCGGTCTACGACGCAGCCAAGATGATAGTCGAGAACAATAGGGGCAGCATCGTGGTCACAAGGGAAGGCGAGTGCATCGGTATACTCACTGAAAGGGACGTAATGACGAAGGTGGTCGCGAAGTCATTAGACCCGAAGTCCATTAAGGTGAAGGCCGTGATGACATCCCCTCCAGTAACAATCGACAAGGACAGGCCGCTCCGCGAAGCAGTAGAAGTGATGAACAGGAAGAAGGTCAGGAGGATGCTCGTGACAGAGAACGGCAAGATCATAGGCATCTTCTCCCTCAGGGACGTCGCCAGGCACAGGAGGGCTTGCGCGTACTGCAGCAAGGAGATCAGGTCGATTCTGGAGGGGGAGGAGCCTGAGCCCTACATCGAATGCGAGTGCGGCTCCAGATATCACAGAAACTGCGTCGAGACGGTGGCGAACTGCGTGAACTGCGGAAAGACTCTCGTCACCAAAGTCGTCTATCCCGAGCCGTCAGAGACGTTCAGCGGCTAGCCTGTCCCATGCTTCAACGGCCCCGAAGCTGAAAACGCCAGCGCCACATTCAGCGTATGCATTGCCCAGGAGGACGCGCCCCCAAAGGGACCCGTCAACCTTCTTATCTAGAGACTGATGTTCGACTACTGATGACAGTGGATTATGGTGAGAGAGATTGTCTTTGTAGCCTTTGGGGACAGCCTCACGGTGGGATATCAGTCTCCAACTCTAGGGGACGACTTGCCTCGATCCACTCCGTACACGGAGTTCCTCAAGGAGAGAATAAAGAAACTGTCCGACCTTGACACGGCGGGTGCCCCTAGGGTCGAGTTTCTCAACCGGGGGATCGTGGGTGAGCTCACCGAGGACATGCTCAACCGTTTCGACCGGGATGTCGTGAAGGTTGAACCTGACTTCGTGATAATCTTGGGGGGCTCCAACGACCTGGGCTTGGGCATCGAGCCTCAATCCGTGGCCGAGAACCTCATGGAGATGTATCGCGAAGCGGTCTGCCATGGAATACAGCCCATTGCTTGCACTGTTCCGTCGGTACTTGGTTTCGACGAAGGCATTCCGCCGAGACTCGTGTTGAATCGGCTCATCAAGGAGTACAGTGTGGAGCACACTCACGTCTGCGTGGACATCTTCACAGCCACATGTGACTCTTCGACTGGAAGGCTGAGGGAGGAATGCTCGAACGACGGGCTGCACTTGAATACAAGGGGCTACGAGACAATGGCCGAAGCCATCTTCTCCCGAACGGTGCGCGACATCGTCTCAGGACATCTGAGGGGTGCAGCGTCGTCATTGAATGACTCTCGCTGAGCGTGGCGCGGCGCCACCGCTCCGCCGCCCGCGAGATCGACTCTTCAGCTCTTGTGCAGGCTCCTCGGGGGACAGAAGACATGAGTAGATCGCCTCGTCGATGAAGCCTTAATTCCGCCCAGCGAAAAGCACCCGTGAGAGACTTTGCGACCAGTTGACGGCAGGCTCTTCGCCTGGATCTTGGGACTCGGCCCCGGCGCGGAATACAACCTCACGTCGAGCGGGCTGAGCGAACCCGACCTGTCGGCGATGGGAATCGACACCTCGTTCGACAGGTTCGCGGCCGAGAAGGACGAGCACGCCAGGCTGTTTGCCGAGGCCGTCGCTGAGCTGTACCACGTCGAACCAAATAACGTCGTGATCACCAACGGGGCGTCGGAGGCAATCTTCCTAGTGTACTCTGTCGTTGGAACAGGCGGGAAGGTAATCGTTCCCCTTCCCAACTACGAACCGATGTTCTCAGTGCCACTGTCTCTCGGTATGCACGTGACCAACTCGCTTGCGAAGGCATCAACCATCGAAGAAGCCATGTGCGGCCTTACGGACCCAAACAACCCGACGGGAAAGAGCCTCGACGAGGGGATGGTCGAGAGGCTCATCGAGTCTTCCAAGAAGGGTACGATGGTCTTCGTGAACGAGACGTACAAAGAGTTCACATTTCCTAACGCTCCCAACACGTACTTTGGACGGGATAGCAACGTGGTCACATGCAACACGATGACCAAGTTTTACGGCCTCGGGAGGCTCCGTGTGGGTTGGATCCTGGCGGAGAGGCAGAAGGCGCGTAAGCTACTGAAGGCGAAGTGGTTGATTAGCGGTCACAACTCGGAGTACTCCATGTGGATTGCTACCCAGGTGCTCAGGAGAAGGGCGGAATTCGTGAAGAGGGCGCGAAGGATCTGCTCAGAGAACACCAAGCTCGTGCGCAGATTCGTCGAAGCAACTCCGAGCGCATCCGTGTGTGAGCTTGGCGCAGCGCCCTTCTGTCTGGTGGAGTACGAGAGGGGACCGGATTCCATTTCGTTTTCGAGAAAGGTGTTGGAGAGGACTGGCGTTCTGGTTTCACCCGGGGACTTCTTCGGCGCCCCCAATGCGTTCAGGTTATGTTTCACTTCGGACAAGAAGAAGCTTGGGCTTGGTCTTCGCAAACTCTCGGGTTTCCTGAATAAGAAACTCAGCTGAATCTCGTTCCGCGCGACCCACCATCGTTTGACAGTAGGTCCCTTCTGGTCCGAACTCGGAGCGTGGTAGGGAGGGGCACTGCACTGCATAGTCGAAATCCCCCGGAGGGAGGCCCACACCGAGGTCCTTTGGTGGATCGGGCATAGATTCGAGTTCCTCTGGTGTGGGCAAACCTTTCAGGACGAAGTGGAGGGCAGAGATCCAACCCCCGCACGACACTATGACCAAAGCCCCGACCTCCACTTCGACGCCAGTCGGCCTGCCCTGGAAAGCTAGGTTTCGACCTAAATTGGAATCTGCGAGAGCAATTTGTTTGCCTGCCCAAAGGCAAGCCGGTAGAACAGATAGCATACGAATCCGATTACAGCGATGCTGGCTACAAATCCTTCCACTACCTCTGAGTAACCTAGGTTGAACACCGAGGTAATCAGGATCGGACTCAAGGAGATCCCTCCGATCAGAACCGCGGAGGGGAGTGCAATCAACCCGGCTGTCTGCGAGACGAACTGGGCTCTTGGCGATTCCGAGAAGTTGGGAAAACGCATTCCTAGCAGTAATCCTACGAGCGACATTTCAAACGCTAATCCGACGGACAAGACCAAGAACAGGGGCGCAACGACCGCAAGAGCTCTTGAACCCACGAGTGTGGCGACGGTATAGAACGCGATGCCAAAGCCGGAACCAAAGATGATTGGAGGCCCAGCCTTTCCGACGACAAAATCCTTCGTGACCACTGGCGCTTGGTACATATTCATGATCGATTTCCCCTCTGCCCCAACGCTGGACATTGAAAAGTAGAGAGCGGTATAAGCTACTATGAACATTCCAAGATATTCAAAAATTGAGAATCCGCCCGAGTTCGTAGAGCTCAGAAACGCAACCACGAGGAAGATTCCGGGCAGTGCAAGCAGCCGCACCATCTCTCTTCTTCTCACCAGCCCGCGCAAATCCTTCTTGGTTATCGCAAGCTGTGACTGGTTGAGTATCATAGATGCAAACCCACGTTTTGGTGCATACACCGAGGAAGAAATCCTGACAGAGGGCTGCATAGGGACCCAGTATTTCGATCTCGCAGCCACTGCGGTGAAGAATAGCACTACGGCGAATCCAATCGCCAGCAACGAGAACAGCATGGAGACGAACAGGTTAGAACTGAGAAGTGCTGTCACGGCAACGGACGCCCAAAGCAAAGGAACAAGCCACGTCGGGCCGAAGCTCGTGGTGATTACGCCAAGAAAGTGCTCGTACACTGTCGGATAGAACAGCGCCTGAAACAGAACAATCACAACGACGCCGAACAATGCACGCAGGGCTATCGCGGCTCGTCCTCCTCGCCGGTAAAGCGAGGTCGAAAACCGATTCAGTACTGCTCTTGCAATCTCAAGGATGCTTGTAGACGCGACGATCCCAAATATAGAGAGCACAGCCGCAAGCTCCCACGCCCCAAGAATTCCAAACACGTATGCGAGAGAAAGCGTAGCGCCGAGAACCACCACAGGCAAGATTGAGTAGTAGATCAAGAGCGAAAGAGTTGAGGCCGCGACATATTCGCTTGCCGTAACTGGAAGCCAATTCACTGTGTCAGAGCTCGCAAACTGCGCCCCGGCGCTGACTTCGAGTACGAGCCCCAAGACAAGAATGATGGTGAGAATCACTGCAGGCAGGATCACGATGAAGCTCCTCACTCCTCCTGAGACTAAGCTGACTAGTGAAGGCGGAGCCGAACTGGCTATCGATGAACCAACATAGTACGCAACCCCGGTCGCAACTGCAAAGCCGATAACATCGATGATACCAAGAATCAGAGGCCTCCTGAGAATAGAGCGCACGCCTATTCGACTGGTTGCCCCCACCGCGGTTGCCCTAAGTTGGGACAACAGGAGGCTTCTTGTAATAATCCAGACCTTGTTTAGTGACATCATCGCGTGATTTCATCTACGATCCCGCGAACGTCAGCGGAACCGGTAAGGCTCAAGAAGATATTCTCAAGATTGTTGCTCCCGCTCTGTTGATTTGTGGCTTGTGCGCGCAATTCACTCATTGACCCTTCCGCGAGAATCTTCCCTTTGTCGAGTATAGTTATTCTCTGACACATCGCCTCCGCAATTTCCAAAACATGTGTGCTGAACAGTACGGTTATCCCGTCTGAAGCAAGTTTGATTACTGTGTCCTTGACGATCTTCGCTGTACGTGGGTCAAGCCCGTTTAGCGGCTCATCGAGTATGAGGACTTTGGGTTTGTGTATGAGCGCTGCGCTAATCGCAATCTTCTGCCTCATGCCAAGCGAGTACCCGGAAATAAGGTCATTTCCTTGCTCTACCAAGTCAAAGGCCGCAAGATACTCATCAATCCTCTGCTTCTTTGTCTCTGCCGCCAATCCATGGAGATCTGCGACGAAGTCAAGATACTCTATCCCAGAAAGGAAGTCATAGAGACGCGGAGTCTCGGGAACGTATCCTACAATCTGGCGCACGGCGATCGAATCAATCGAAGGATCAATTTGCTCTACGGTGACGAGGCCATTGTCGGGTCGCACTAGACCAAGCAGGATCTTCATGAGAGTTGATTTTCCGGACCCGTTCGCTCCGAGAAGACCCCTGACCTCTCCCTTTTCGATCCTCGTGTTGACGCCGTTAAGTGCCCGTACGTTCCCGTAGTTTTTCGCAATCCTCTCGACAGAAATCGATACAGACATTGTCAATTCACCACCAGGCTGCGACCCGCCGGAGAGAAGGAAGCGAAGTAAGCGCAATACCTCTGCGGCGTCCTGCGATCCACGGGGTAAGTCTCATGGGGTGCCACGCCTTTCATGGATCTGCGCCTCTTTGCGGGGAGTCATGCGGTAGCTACCTAGCCGGATCCACCATCGTCTGGCTTGCTCTGGGGGCAACGAGAGGGCGGGTCCGCTGTGGTCTTATAAGCCCCACCAGCGCCCAGGGGAAAAGAGGTCGGCTGTGGGCTCTTCTAAAGCTCCGCAACCAACTTCTGGACTTCGTACCGGATTCTTCGCACCCGCGATTGGCCCTTCTTTGGCGTCAGGGAGAATCCCAAGATACGACTTCGGTATCTTGGCATGCATCGGCCCGGGGCATGTCTCCTCGACCGAGCAACCCATTGTCACGGCAAGGCCCGCTTGGTTGACCATGTCGCTCTCCGCATCTTGGGTCTGTTGGGCACGAGGTCCCCTTTTCTACTCCGACTACCGGTCCGGGCACTGATTTGTCTGTCGGCACTGAGAGTCTTCCCCATCAGGACTAGGTCGCTCTGTTTCTCGTATCCCAGACCCTCGAAGAGATTCAGCGAAGGGGCGTTCCAAAGGAACACCATAGTGTGCACTCTCGGGACTCGTTTCTCTCTCATTCGGCGCTCAACTTCTAGGAGCATCTTCCTCGCGATGTGTCTTCGGCGGAATCTGGGGTCGACGGCGAGGTGGTAGACCCAACCCCTTCGACCGTCCCATGCCCCAATGACTGAGCCGACAATCCTGGAGTCTTCCACCGCCACGAGAAAGAGGTCGGAATCTCGCTCGAGCTTTCGCCTGATCATTTCTTTCCCATCTCCAGGGCGAATCTCAAGTCCTGAGCGACGCCAGAGCTGAGACACGGCTGCGAAGTCCTCCATCGAGAATTCCCTCGTCTTCATGGCGAGCCATTCGCGAGTTTCGTGTCGTATGCCAAGGTCGTACATTGCGCCTGTATCAGTACAAAAAACCCTTCGGTCCGACCAATCCGGTTATCGCGCCTTCCATTGGGATTGAGGTCCAGGTCCTGTAAGGATCCACCTTTCAGACCCATTCGGGGACGAGTCCCTACGGACCCGCTACCACAGAAACGGGGACTGTTGCATCCGCTAGGCTGTCGAGTTCCACGGGCTGGTGAAACAGGGAGCCTGACTTCCGCCCAGCACATCGGGTCGGACTCCCACGCACCTATGCGGGGGTCGAATCCAGATCGCTGCTGGGGACCAGAAGCTCCACCTTCAGGTAGTGCATCAGGGTCCTGGCCAGGTTCAGGTCGGGCCTCATCTTCTTCGTTTCGACGTGGCTTATGACCGAAGGTTTCACGTTGATTGCTCTTCCCAGGGCCTCTTGAGTGAGGCCCAACTTCTCTCTCGCCTGCCTTACTATCGAACTGTACTCGGGGTCGACTTCAAGTTCAGGCTCGACCGACTCTGCCCTGACGTAGGAACGGGCCCTGACGTGGCGGACTCTCGGCACGGCGCTCGCCAGCGGCGTCCCACGCTTGGCGCAACTCTGGCAGACCCGCAGGATGGCTCCGTCGATTTCAACGCGGCTGAGAGTGGCCCCCATCGGCTTGCCGCAGACCTCGCAGCTTAGCACCATGGTCTCTACGGCCTCTTCTCCGCTTGGGCTAGGAGACGTCCGACCCTTCTCATGAAGGCGCCCCTCTCCCCCGAAACGGCAGGCCCGAGCTGTTCGGGAAGGTGGTGAGCTGCAGGAGGGCTCCCTCTTTGCTCAACGGGGTTCAGTGGCGAAGGTTTTCTGTTAAACCTTCCCTACGGGCCCTGTGGCGAGAGCCAGTTCTTAGGGCAGGAAACCTGGGAGGGCAGGAACCTTCTTACTTCATCCTAGTTCTGAGCACAAATCCAAGGCCTCCGAGGACCGCGCCAAGAGCCGCCAGCATAATCAATGCGCCAATGGGATTTACAAAATGGCTTAGGTAGTTGACGTGGATTTGGTAGTCTGTGTACCCTAGACCACCCGAGGAAACGGCGGCACCCGACCAGCCTGCCAAGTAACCTCCCCACATCATTAGGATCATGCTGCCAGCAACCCCAATGTTCATGAAGACGAGATGCCCCCATGCGAGGTAGTTAGTCAGCCCGGTGTACACCCTCCCCATCGTGCCCTCGATGTAGGAGTAGAAGATCGCGGTGACTGCAGTCGCGACGACGCCTACGACGAGGAACAAGACATAGCCCGTAAACATCCACGTCCCGCCTCCGCCTCCGGCAATCACTTTCGATGGAGGAAAGTACCAGGTGATACCGAAATACGTGAGTGGTTCGGCGATAAGGACTGTAGCGATGACAGCGATGAGACCTTGGATGGTAGATGCCCAGATGAACCTGCCAGCCCACTTTCCGGGCGACGTTGACATCATGCTGGAGTACTTCAGTTCGATACAGTATATATAGACTTCCCTAACCAGTGAGGCAAGGACGCTCTGGGAACCCTAACATTCTGCGGGGAGCCCACCGTGACGGACAAAGCAGAGTGCCGCCTCATCGTCTCTTCTCAGCGGAGTCGACACTCCATACCCTTTCTGTCGATGCTCGTCCTGTTTTCAGGCAGTGGAGTTTTGTGCCGGTCCCGGGAAGATCCTGTCAAGCTCCTGCAGGTCCTGTGCTGACAATCTCCAACCGCTTGCCTCAAGGTTCTCCTTGACGTGGGCCGGGTTCCCCGCTCTCGGAATTGGAAAGACGTTCGGCTGTGAAGCCAACCAGTTCAACGCAACCTGCGCAGGACTCTTCGAGTACTTCTCACAGAAGATGCGCAGTCTCTGCTTCTCACCCGCAAGCCTGCCGTGTCCCAGCGGGAAGTAGGCCAGCACGGCAATTCCCTCCTGTCTGCAGTAGGGGATTACATCCTTCTCAATCCCGCGATGTAGCAGGCTGTAGCTCATCTGGGTGGAAGCAAGACGAGCTTTCTTCAGGGAAGCATTCGCGTCCATCATCCGCTTCAGGGAGAAGTTGCTGACACCAATCGCGCGTATTTTCCCCGCCTCCAGAAGCTCCTCCATCGCTCCCATCGTCTCCCGAATCGGGACGATAGGATTCGGCTGATGTACCTGATACAAATCCACGTATGAAGTCTTCAACCGCCTCAGACTACTCTCTAGGGCCCTGAACATTGCCTTGCGCCTAAGATGCGTCAAGGTGGCCTTCGTCGCGATGAAGAGGTCCTCGCGCCTGTAACCTTGGATTGCCTCTGCGACGAGGGGCTCCGAGCTGTAAACTTCCGCCGTATCAATCATCGATATCCCACCCGCTAAGCCTGTCTTCATCGCCTCAACCTTGCGGGCAGCACCCCTCTTCCAGCCCAGTCTTGCTGGAAGGACCCAGGAGAAGTCGTAGTATGTCCCCATGCCAATCTCCGTCACGCTACGCCCGGTCTTTCCGAAGACCTTGAGTTCCATGCCCCGCTCCTACTCCTCTCGGCTATGAGGTTATGCCTAGCTCCATCTGAGACGGGCACATCCTTTTGGGCTCGGATCCAGCATGCCCCGCCTAGTCTTCAGAAGTCCGAAGAATAGTGACATCCTCCCACGACTGAAGGTCGTGGGCTTCCAGCCCCTGTTTCATGGCGTATAGTTCCCGCTTCCTCGACCGGGCTTGCGACCTCAGTTGGCTGGGGTGGTAGAGGTCCAGTCTCCA
>Ga0116132_1000680_pt1 | contig 30012 bp, 20 predicted proteins | sample June2015DPH_17_1_2_FD_89735 | JGI IMG/M metagenome (GOLD analysis project Ga0116132, IMG submission 89735) | Peatland microbial communities from SPRUCE experiment site at the Marcell Experimental Forest, Minnesota, USA - June2015DPH_17_150 | ecosystem: Environmental > Terrestrial > Soil >... | reverse complement strand
GACTGCATCGTAAGAATCGTAGGGATGGTGCAGCAGAATGTCGTGGCGGCGCAACTCTTCGAACAGATCGCGGGACTTAGCGGTCAGGCGCAACTCCCGCGGCACATAGGGGCGGTACTTCAAGTCCGGGCGCGCCGCTGCGTCGTAAATATTGAACAGCCGCGAAAGATTTACCGGGCCGTTGACCGGGAAAATCTGCCAGGGATCAAGCTCGAACACCGTGCCCAGGCGCTCGATGATCTCGGGGTCGGCCTCGGACTCGATCTCCATCCGCACCGCGTCTCCCTTGCGGCGGTTGTGCAATTCAGCGCGCACGGATTCCAGCAGACTGCGCGATTCTTCTTCCTGCAGGTAGAGGTTGCTGTTGCGGGTGACGCGGAAGGCCGAGGAAGAAACGATGTCGTAGCCCTTATACATCCGCGCGGCATGATGGACGACCAGGTCGGCAAGAAAAATGAAATCGATGGTCCCCTGGGACGGCAGGCGGACCAGTCGCGGAAGCGCCCGCGGAACGGTTACAACTCCGGTATAGGTGAGCGAGGAGCGGCGGCGACGCCGCAGCAACAGGGCCACGCACAGCGCCTTGTTGATCACACGAGGAAACGGGTGTGCCGGGTCCACCGTTACCGGGGTGAGCAGCGGATCGAGCTCCCGTTCGCAGTAGTCGTCCACGAACGCCAATGCCGCCTCATCCAGTTCGTCGATGCCGAGGACGCGAATCCCCTGCTCCGTCAGTTCTGGCCGCAGGCGCTCGTTCCAGCATGAATATTGTTCTTCGACGAACTCGTGAGTCGTGTCTTTGATCAGTTCCCGCTCCTCCACCATGGTGAGCCCGTCGGGAGTGGTGGAGTTGTGGCCATCTTCGAGTTGCTGTAACAGGCCGCCGACCCGCACCTCAAAGAATTCGTCCAGATTGCTGGCGGAGATGGCCAGAAATTTCACGCGTTCGAGCAGCGGATTGCGGAGATCCCCAGCTTCTTCGAGCACGCGCCAATTAAATTTCAGCCACGATGCTTCGCGGTTCAGAAGTGGGGCGCGATTCCTCAGAGTTTGCCGAACCATGTTCGTCCAACTATGTTCGTCGAACCATATCGTCAAAGTGGAACGTCTATTGCTTTTCAGGAGGCGTCTTCGTGCGCCGGGTAATGATGAACCGCACTTCGGTCCCGTTGGGCCGCATCGCAACCAAGATCCTGCAAGGCATCCGACCCAAAATAGTATACCAAGCTGGCTGCGAGCTACGGGCTTCGAGCTGCGAGCAAACAGATGTTGGGGTGTGCTCGCAGCTCGTGGCGCGTAGCTCGAAGCTTATAGGAAAAGGGCGCCGGTTTGCCGCTGGCGGCGATTCTGAAGGGCAGGCGCCCGCCAGAAAGTTGAGAGGCCGTTAAACCTGGTGGTCCCGCGTCAGACGGTGACGCGGGACCATTTGCGGTCTTACGGCAAGTAGTAGCGGAACGACGTGAAGACCATCCCGTCGAGCCCTTCCGGCGAGAGTACTCCTGGTGCGGTGGCGGAGGCGGCGCCAGACCAGGTCTGACGAGTCACATAGGAGTACTGCGTGCCGAACCGGAACCTGCCCTTGGGACCGTTGTAGAAGCTGTACCAGAAGCCGGCCGTACCCTCAATTACAGCCCGCGTGTCTGCGGTGCAGGTGGGATAAGCGAGAGCAGTAGGAGTAAAGCCGCCGTTCCCGGTAGGAAGCAATTCGGTGGAGCAACCCGCATTGCTAAAGTAGGGCGATCCGTAGCCGACGTATTGCCCTGCCCCTTTATTCCCGAGACGATCGAAGTCATACGTCCGGGCCGCGTACTCCGCACCGGTGTAGGCGTAGAGGTCGAGTTTCTTGCCGTGCCACTCCAGACTGGTCAAACCCTGGAGGCCCTTGATCAGATGAATCGTTCCGTCGGCATGAATGGAAAGATCGGAGAGCTGGGATGCGCCGTAACGGCCGACTCCACTGCCACCGAAGCCATGTAAGCCAAAAACGACGTGCTTGTGGGCGAAGGTCCAGCGGGCATTGGCACCAAATCCTCCACCTTCTTTCGAGGCGTTATAGGCTCCAGCAACGCTGGCTCCCGTGACACCGTTGCAGACAGTGCTGCTGCTGGCTACCTCGCCGCAAGGAAATACACGGTCCGTGAATCGGTCGACCAGGCCGAAGACTTCGTAGTGCCCAAAGCCGGGATCAAAGGCGACTTTGGCGATGATATCGGGCGCAGGATTGGCCGTGTAGTTGGAGGTTGCGTTGTAGCTATTGCTGGCGCCCGCCTCGCCGAGCAGAAAATTGGCCGCGTTGCCGTGCGTGGTGAGCGTGCCCTGCGCGTTTTCCATGGCGACAGCAACCGACAATTTATCGCCGAAGTCCTTGGTTAAGCGAATCCCATACTGGCGCGCGAAAGTGAACCCGACGTTGTAACCCGGGTCGATCGTACTGGGCCGGGCATCGTTGACTTTGCCCAAGTCGTCGCTGGGGGCGATTCCCGCCTTGCCCTCGGTCACCAGGCTCCACATCTGGCCGCCGAGGAATTTCCAGCCATTGTCAAACTTAGCTTGGCCCCACGCCTGGCGGAGACGGAGAGTGTAGCTGTTGGTCTGGGTGGCGGTGGAGGTGACGCCCGCAGAGAGAAAGTCACCCGATATGTAGCTGGAAAGTTCCACATTTTTCAAGCGGCCCTCGACAAAGAGCGTAGGCCGCGATTGGCGGGCGGAGCCGAAGAACTCCGACAGATTGCTCTGTGAAGCGCCGGGCATGGTGAGCGAATTGAAGGGAGTCGTAAGATCAGCTCCCAGCTCTCGCGAACGCCGCACAAATTCGGCTGCCACAAAGGCGCTCGTTGTAAAGCTGATTCCTTTGTAGTGAATCGACAGCGGGTTCTGCAGCGTCGAGTCGATGGTCTTCTGTGTCTCCTGCACCGTCAGCGCGGTGTTGGTGAAGTTCGTCTTGAGGTCGGCGACGTCGCCTTTCAACTCACCCACCGTCTGCTGCTGTTGGCTGGCCTGGGCTTGAGCTGCAGCGGCCTTGCTGCTAGCGTCGGCTGCTGCCTGTTGCGCTTGCTGGAACTGCTGGCTGGTCTGCTGGAGTTGCTGGTTGGTCTGTTGCAGTTGTTGCGACAGGGCCTTGATTTGTTCCTGTTGCGCCGCCACCGCGTCTTTCAAAGCTTGCACGTCCGCATTAACGGGTTTGCTCACCTTTTTCTTGGGTGCGGCTGTCTGAGCCTGCAGCACAGACACCAATAGGAGGACGATACTTAGTTTGATAACCGCTTTCATTTTTTCTCCTTTTGCTAGAATCTGCGGCTCCGGCTGACTGGCCCGAGGCCGCAATAATCCCTATAATCATACTAGACTAACTTGTATTTGCGAGCAATTCCCCTGCCAGTTCTCTCCCCACAAGAACTGGCCGGAAAAACAAGGACTTTCAGCTGTTTGGAGCCGCGAAAGGTGCGTCGAGGAGGCCTATGTGCGCAAAGTTTTTCCTTCGCTTACGGGCACACTTCTCCCCCGGAAGGCAAAACGCCACAGCCGTTGCCGTGCTTTAGTGGATCTGCTTGATGGCCGCTTTGACTTTCTCCACCACGTTCTCGGGTAGCGGCGCGTAGCTGAGTTGGTTCGTCATCTTCTGGCCGTCGTTGACCATCCAGTCTAGAAAATCGGCGATGATCTTCCCTTTCTTCGGGTCCTTGGCCTGCACGGGAATCAGTAGCCAGGTGAAGCTGGAGATGGGGTATGCCGTCTTGCCGGGGGCGTTCGTAATGGAAACGCGAAAATCGGCGGGCATTGCTTTCGCCGATGCAGCCGCTTCGGTCACTCCATCCAGCGTAGCTTTCACGAAATTGCCGGCGGCGTTCTTGACCGATCCGTACGTGATTTTGTTCTCCACGGCATAGATCAGTTCGACGTAGCCGATCGATCCCTGCAACTGCCGGATCTGTCCGGCAACACCTTCGTTACCCTTACCGCCCATCCCGATCTGCCACTTGACCGATGTTCCCTTCCCGACGGTATTGGCCCAATCTTTGCTGATCTTGGAGAGATAGTCAGTGAAGATGAACGTGGTTCCGCTGCCCTCGGAACGGTAGATCACGATGATCGGCTGGTCGGGAAACTTGACACCGGGATTGGCCTGAGTAATGCCGGGATCATTCCACTTCTGGATCTTCCCGAGATAGATGCCGGCCAGGGCTTCGGGAGTGAACTTGATTTCCCCGCTGACCCCCGGGACGTTGTAGGCGGGCACAACCGCACCCAGCACAGTGGGAATGAGCAGGATCTTGGTTTTAGCCTCCTTCAGTTGTTCGTCGGACATGGGGTAATCGCTTGCTCCGAAATCGACGGTGCCATTCAAGACTTGGCGGATGCCGCCGCCGCTGCCGATCGATTGATAGTTGATCTGCACATCCGGGTGGAGTTTGTTGTATTCGCTGAACCACTTGGAATACACGGGATACGGGAAGGTGGCGCCCGCTCCATTCAACGTGGTCTGCCCCATGAGCGGCAGCGTCAGTACAAGACCTGCCAACAGCAGCGCGATGCGACGGTTCACTAGACGAGTCCTCCTCGTACTTAATTTAGGTGTGCAATTTTGTTTTATGGGCGAAGTATTAAAGGAAGGTTACAACGGGGTGAATTTCTGATGAACGTACTTGTTTTCCAAGTACTTAGCGGCTGCCGTTTTGGTCGAGTCGCGTCAGTTCCCGGCCAAAAAGAGTGTTGTCGGGGAAGTCTCGTTGCAGCGCCAGCAGGAGCTCGCGAGCGCGCGGCAAGTCTTTCTCGCGAACGTAGGCGATGGCCAGCAGGATGCGCGCGAATGGGGCGAGCAGATGGCCTTGCGCTGCGGTCGTCTGGAGTTCGGCGATGCCGCCAGCCTTATCCCCCGCAACGCCCCCGAGGCGTAGGATCCAGCGCACCGGAGCGGCCATCGATCCAATGATGTATCGGCTGACGCCGCCAGCCAGGTGAGCGTCGTAGCAACTAGGATCAGCCGCGAGAAGTTGCTTGGCCCAAGCCGTTGCCTCCTTGGTGTAATGAAGCGACGCCAAATTGCGCTTTTCGATGAGCGCGGCGAAGTCGGAGCGCAAGCCGGCGGCAAACGTCATCGCCAGAAGCGCGTCGCGGTCCCGAGAGTCGCGGCTCAGCCTGGACTTCGCCAAGTCTTCAGCGCGGCTAAGCTGCTGCTCGAAACGTGCGCGTTGTCCCGGGTCGGCTTCATACTTCTTCCGCGCGCCGAAGATCGAGTCGTCCTCATAGAACTGCGCTTCCAGCACGCCGAGGCGATTGAATTCGGAAAACAAGATGCCAGCCGCCTCGCTCGCCGGCCCCATGGGATTCTCAGGGTTCAGTTTTTCCCACGACTCGAATTCCTTTTGTGCGCCGGTAAAATCCAGATCGTAGAGCCGTCGAAATCCGGGATTGAGCCCCGCCGAGGACAGATCGGCAACCGCCCGGCGAGCAGTCATCAGCAGCACGAGAGTGGCAGTGGCTAAGACTGCGACCTGGATCCTTTTCGCACGAGGGCCAAGCCGGAGCAAAAAATTAATGACGCGGCATCTTGACATGCTTTGAATTAGATGCGCCTTTCCCGCGTTTCGATGGAAATCGAGCACAAATCCGCATCTTCTGGCAAACTTCTTGACGGTGAGGACGACTCTCTGTGAGCGATGATCTTCGTTATACGCCGGGCTGGCCCGGAATCGAACCCCGTTGGACTTCGAGCGCCAAGACGGGCGTAGGCACGGCGCTGAACCTCCACAGCCGGGTTTGGTTCACGCTCAGTCATGGCATTCTCAATGAGATTTATTTTCCCCGGGTGGACCAAGCCTGCACCCGCGACTTTGGCCTGATTGTCACCGACGGTCGTGGGTTCTTCTCGGAAGAGAAACGCCATTGTACCTTCCGCAACCTTCCGATCGAACCAGGAGTGCCTGCCTACGAACTGACCAATACGTGCATGCAGGGCCGGTACCGGATCGAAAAAGAAGTGCTGACCGATCCCTTGCGAAACGTGGTGTTGCAGAAAATTCGCTTTGTGCCGCTCCAGGGAAATCTGCGCGACTACCGTGTGTATGCACTGTTGGCTTCGCACCTGGCTAATTTCGGACATGGCAACACCGGCTGGGCGGGCGATTACAAAGGGAAGCCGATGCTTTTTGCCCAGCGCGATTCCTGCGCGCTCGCCCTGGCCTGCTCCGCGCCCTTGCCAAAACGTTCCGTCGGGTTTGTCGGCGTATCGGACGGCTGGCAGGACCTGTCGCAACATTTCCAGATGACGTGGGAGTACGACCGCGCGGAAAACGGAAACGTCGCGCTGACGGCTGAAATTGATCTGGCTGCCTGCAACGGCGAGTTCATCCTCGCGCTCGGCTTTGGCGCAATCTGGGCGGAAGCCGGTCAGCAAGCCATCTCTTCCCTGCTCACTTCTTATGAAACGATCCGCAAGGATTACGTCTTGCACTGGCAGAACTGGCAGCGGACACTGAAGAAGCTCGACGAGAAGCCGCGGGAAAGGGATTTGTACCGGGCCAGCATGGCGGTTCTGCGCACGCACGAATCCAAGGACTTCCTCGGCGGCATCATCGCCAGCCTCTCCATCCCCTGGGGCTTCAACAAGGGCGACGAAGACCTGGGTGGTTACCACCTTGTCTGGCCGCGCGATCTGGTCGAGAATGCCGGCGGATTGCTGGCAGCGGGCGCTCACGACGACGCTCTGCGCGTGTTGCATTACCTTGAGGCTACCCAGGAAGCCGACGGACACTGGGCGCAGAACATGTGGTTGGACGGGCGTCCGTACTGGAGCGGCTCGCAGATGGATGAGACCGCCTTTCCGATTCTGCTCGTCGATCTGCTGCGCCGCGAATCGCCCCGCTGCTTCGGTGAGAGCCATCGCTGGTGGCCGATGGTGCGCAAAGCAGCGGCCTTCGTTGTCGCCAACGGCCCGGTTACGCAGCAGGACCGATGGGAAGAGGAAGGCGGCTATTCGCCGTTCACCCTGGCAGCCGAAGTCTCTGCCCTGCTGATTGCCGCCGACCTCGCGCAGGCGATGGGCCAGTCGCAGCCCGCCGAATTTCTGCGCCAGATGGCCGACACATGGAACGACAACATCGAACGCTGGACGTACGCTGTGAACAGCGATCTCGCCCGGCAGGTCGGAGTCGAAGGTTACTACGTGCGCATCACGCCTGCGGACGCAGACGGAGCCGCTTCGCCCCTGCAGGGATTCGTTCCAATCAAGAATCGTGCCATCGGCAGGTCGAATGCGCCGGCGGTGGAGATCGTCAGTCCGGATGCGCTGGCCCTCGTGCGCTTCGGCTTGCGCGCGCCCGACGATCCGCGAATGGTCAACACGATCAAGGTCATCGATGAACTGCTGCGCGTAAAACTTCCGCAAGGTCCGGGCTGGTATCGTTACAACTGCGACGGATACGGGGAGCACGAGGACGGATCTCCGTACGACGGCACGGGAATTGGCCGCCCATGGCCGCTCCTGGCGGGTGAGCGAGCCCACTACGAACTGGCCGCTGGACGCGCCGCTTCCGCCGAGGCCTTGTTGGGTGTGATGGAAAGTTCGACAGGAGCGAGCCGCCTGATTCCCGAACAAGTATGGGACACGACCGACATCCCGGAGCGCGAGTTGTTCGCAGGAAAAGGGTCGGGGTCGGCGTGCCCGCTGGTGTGGGCTCACTCCGAATACATCAAGCTGCGGCGGTCGCTGCTCGACGGCAAGATTTTCGATCAGCCTCCGCAAACGGTGGAACGCTATTTAACGAGAAAGAAATCGGCGCAGTACTTCAACTGGCGTTTCAACAACAAGCCGCGCACCTTGCCGTGCGGAAAGAAGCTGCGCCTTCTGATGATGGAACCAGCCATGGTGCACTGGAGCTTCGACAACTGGCAAAGCAGTCAGGACAGCACCTCCAACGACACCGGATGGAATCTTCAGCACGTCGATCTACCAACAGAAACTCTTGCCGCAGGGCGACAGATCATTTTCACGTTCTTCTGGAAAAATGGCGCTCGCTGGGAGGGACGAGACTACCAGCTGACCGTCGAGTAGCGTGAAGAACGTGGGTCGAGAGACGCGGCTCGCCGCGTGCGTCCCAGCGGCTTCAGTCACCGGACGCGCTGGCCGCTCGGACACGCCGGCCAGTTGACATCCGTCCGGTGGTTCGTGCTGCCACCAGCAGGGTGCCTCCTCTCCCGGCGGCCGACCCGACCCACACAAGCGGCAGCGAGGCAAAGGAAAAGAAGGGAGCGGATACTCCGCTGATGATCTTATCGATCAGCGTGCCGCGGAGTTTCTTCTTCGTCAGAAAATCGAAGAGCACATTGGGCGTTGACAACACCGCGTTGAGCGCACTCTGCCACCAGCCCATCAGGTCGTATTCAAACTCCTGGTGCCAATGTGCTACCGGAACAAACTCGGTTCGATGAAGCATTCCGTCAATGGAGGTGGCGGTAAAGTGATAGAGGTGGCGGGGCACATCCAAATGCAGCCAGCTCGACCCAAAGGTCTTGGACTGCAATCCCTCAAAATCTGGCACGGCGATCAACACGAGCCCATCGTCCGCGACGAGGCGCCGAATTCTCCCAATCACCGCCCAGGGATCCGGCATATGTTCGAGGCTGTGCCAAAGGGTAACGCAGTCGAATGGCCCTCGATCCGCACATTCGTCCACGCTGTTGAGGACTTCAAGTCCCAGTCGCCGGGCGGGAGCTGAATTCAACTCGGTTCCGATGGCCTCCCAGCCGCGCTTGCGGGCAGCCTGGAGAAATGTTCCTTCTCCACAACCAATATCGAGAAGGCGTCTGCCGCGCCCCGGCCCTGCCATCTGGGTGACAAGGGCAATCCGGCGATGGTCACAGAGGCTGGCGGTAATCCCGTGGCGCGCCCCGTAGTATTCGGCGTAGTGAGGCTGCAGTTGATCTGGGGCCGGGTCGGTGACTCCAATTCCACATACCGAACACTTCAACACGTCAAACTGCAGTCCAGTCACGGAGTCCGAAACTCCGCGAAGGTACAACTCAAGCCGGTTGGAGCACACCGGGCAAACGCTGTTGCGGTGTGCAGGTTGACCCATGCCTGATTATTTCGAAAAAGAGACCAACCCCCATAGGACAAACGTCGTGGAGCTCGTGACGAAGGTACTATGGCGAATGTAAAAGTTACAGCGGCGGGCTGGCCCGGTCTGTCGTAATCCCTTGAACTCCGGAGCGGTGCCCCGTCCAAGCTCCCCTTGGGCGGGGGCGTTCGTCGGTCACTGACTCGACTGCAGACTTCGGAGTAGCGACAATCCCTAGTTGACATCCATAGCTATAATAAGAACTATAGCCCAACGTGGCTGTAGGCGTATTTGGTCCTAATTTATTTGAAATCTAGAGTTTGCACGACTTAGTAAGTCGCAACTCCTTGATTCCAAAGGATCAGCCCTTCTGCGCCCCTCCAAAACAACCCCTAACTCCAATGTTGTCTAGATTTTGCGGATAAACCATCCGGAATCTATATTTTACGATAGGGTCCCGAGCGAACCCCATGATTCCAATAGACCGGGGGGGAGGGGGGGACCCCCTCGGTACCAGCTAGTAAATAGGCAAGAAAACAAAGCAAATCGCTCTCAGAAAAAGCCTGCCTTAACTGCAAGCTGATAGCTGATAGCTGACCGCTGAGAACGAGCGACGCTGCTAAACTTCCCTTACTCGCGAATCCAATTCGAGGCACCATGCGCACTCTTAGCCTGTTTGTTATGGTCGTAATGATGAGCATCCTCGCAACCTCCCAGACTCTGCCTGCACCCCAGGCCATCACCGATCCCAAGCAGATCGCTTCCAAGCCCGATGCCCGGGTGGAGAAGAGTCTTTCGATTGAGAAGCTTTACATGACGCGCCAGGTGGGAGGTTCGACCTGGTCGCCGGATGGGAAGACGGTCGCCTTCGTCAGCAACCTCAGCGGCCGCAATAATCTTTGGCTGGTGCCGTCCGAAGGTGGATGGCCGATGCAACTCACGATGGGCGATCAGCGCCAGACCAGTCCGACCTGGTCACCGGACGGCAGGTGGATCGCCTATATGTCCGACTACGACGGCGACGAGCAATGGGACATTTTTCTGGTGTCGCCCAAGACTGGACAGGTCGTGAACCTAACCAACACGCGCGAGATCGCGGAGGAAAATCCCACCTGGTCGCACGATGGGCGATACCTGGCCTACATGGTCAAGCCGAAGACGTCTTCAGTGTTCGAGATAGATGTCTACGACACGCTCATGCGCGAGGTGAAGCATTTGACCACCGGCACTGCGAAAGACCGCATGAACGTTGCTCCGATCTGGTCGGCGGACGGCAAGTTCATCGTCTACACGCAGGAGCAGTCGAAAGGGACCGACTCGAATGTGTTTCTTGTCGACGTTGCGAGCGCGCAAAGCACGCTTCTAACGCCGCATGATGGCGAACACACTTACTCGGGAAACGACGTTTCGCCCGACGGCAAAAACGTTTTGATCACCTCCAATGCCGGCGACGGCTACGACAACGTCGGCTTGCTCGACGTCGCGAGCAAGAAAATCCGCTGGCTCACGAACGACAAGTGGGAAATTTCTGGTGAGCGCTTCTCCCCCGATGGCAAGTTTCTGACCTACGCCGCGAACGTGGATGGCAACACCGACATCTACCTGTATGGCGTCGTATCCGGAAAAGCGCACGCCCTCCCGTTGCCCAAAGGGGTGAACCAAGTTGCGGGCAGGACTTCGCCCTTCACTCGCGACAATGCGCGGCTCCTTTATTACCACACGGGCCCGACCGCTCCCGGCGATTTATGGATCTACAACCTGGCTGACGGCAAGTCGCACCAACTCACACACTCGCTGGTAGGCGGCGTGCGATCGGAGGACATGGTCGAACCTTACCTTGCGCATTATCCCAGCAAAGATGGAAAGTGGACGATCTCCGCGTTTGTCTATGTGCCCTACAACCTGCCCTGCAACGGCCAGCATCCCGCGCTGGTCTACGTTCACGGCGGTCCTACTGCGCAGACGATGAACACGTTCAATCGCTTCGTTCAGTACATGGCCAATCAGGGCTACATTGTGATCGCGCCCAACTATCGCGGATCGACGGGGTACGGAAAAGAATTCCAGCAGGCGAATCTTTTCGACATGGGCGGCGGCGATTTGCAGGATGTGCTCGCGGCCGCCGACTGGATCAAACAGACTGGCTACGTCGATCCCAAGAAGCTCATTCTGATGGGCGGCAGCTACGGTGGCTACATGACGATGATGGGCGTCACCAAGGCTCCGGAACTATGGGCGGCGGGCGTTCCGATTGTGCCGTTTGTGAACTGGTTCACCGAGATTCAAAACGAAGACCCCGTGCTGCAGCAGAGCGATCTTGCGACCATGGGCGATCCCGTGAAGAACAAGGCGCTCTACGAAGATCGTTCGCCCATCAACTTCGTCGATCAGATCAAGGCGCCGCTATATCTGTTGGCGGGCGGCAACGATCCGCGCTGCCCCAAGGAAGAAGCGCAGCAGGTCGTGGACGCGTTCAAAAAGCGCGGCGGCGTGGTCGAATACAAGGTCTACGAGAACGAAGGCCACGGCTTCGCGAGAGTCGAAAATCAGATTGACGCGTACAAGCGCGTAGCTGACTTTCTGAAAGCGCACGTTCCGCCCGCGGATTGCAGTTGCTCGCTGAACGAGTAAGCGGCCCGAATACTTCCCTATCCAGATTGTGCCGAGTGCCGCGCCGCACCGTGCTTTTTCGCTGCTTCCAGACGCAACATGAGCATGTAAAGCACGATCCCGACGTTGACGACGATCACCAATAATCGAAACCAGGTTGGACGCCGCCACAGATCGGCTGCCTCAAACGGGATGTAGATGGCACCGGAGGCAAACGCCAGCCACTCCGCCCACGGACGGACGTGCCACAATCCGTAGGCTTCGACGAATCGAAGGATCACGTAGACAGCCGCCACCGTGGCGATCTTCCACAGGCGCACGTCGCTGACCCGGTGCATGAGGGCGACAAAGACCCCGACGAAGTGGAGGTGGTGATGAGGATTAAGGTGAAAAAATTCCAGGAAGCTCTCCGTCACTCCCCAGATATCTTTGTGCCGCATGGAAAACACACCCAAGCCCGCGAGAACGACGATGATCCCTTTCGCAAACTCAACGGTGGCGACGGTGCGCACGCCTTTGACGTGTCCGGGATCGTGGATTCTGGGATGCATACTGAACATGGGATCCGGCGAAGCCCTCAAGTTTGCTGGCGAACGCTGGCGCGCAACTCCTCGACGATCTCCAGCGCGGCTTTGTGGGCGGCTTCACTCTGGTTGACCTCGAACGAGACCGCCCCGACGCGGGCATGGCCGCCGCCGCCATAGCGCTCGCAAACCCTGGCAAGATTGATGGTGGGTTCGCGTTTCGACCAGGGGTTCGACCCGACCGAAACCTTGACCCGGAATGAACTCTTGCTGAGGCCGATGCTGTAGACCGAATCGGGATGCAGATAGTACGGAATGAACTTGTTGTAGCCTTCGAGGTCCAGGTCGGTGATGTTGAAAAAAACCGTGCCGTCTTTTTCTTCCGTGCGCTGCCGCAAAATATCGACGGAACGCTCGTGGCGTTCGAGCAGCGGCGGCAGGACAGCGGCGACGAATGGCTCCTCCAGAATCTTGGCAAGAGGATGGTAAGCGAGCAGAGGAATCAGCTTCTTGACGAAGTCCCGGTCACTCGAGGCTTCGATGGCCATGGTCAGCTTCATGGCCGGAGCTTTCATTTCCACCGCCGACTTCGCGTCCTCGTACATGGCGCCGTCGACGATGTCGGTCCAGTGGACCAGTTCCGACACCGGGCGCGGATCGAAGCCGAAGCGTTCTTCCGCCACCATGGCAATGAAACTGGTGCAGGACTTGAAAGCCGGATCGTAGAACTTGCGGTTGCTCTGATCCTGCTCGAAGTGGGCGGCATCGGCCGGGGAAAGAAAAGCGCTTTCGTGGTGATCGAACCACCAGGTGATGTTGGGCGAACTGGAATACTTGAAATCGACGATGGCGTTCTCGTCGCCGTCGAACTGCTTCTCGTCGAAAAGAGCGCCCGCACGATGCAGCAGGCCGGAAAATACGAAATCCACATCGCTGCGAATTCGTTCCCGGTAGAATCGGGTGAACAGGGCTGCCGAGCACGCCCCGTCAAAACACTTGTCGTGATAAAAGACCCGCACTCGCAAATTAGCTTCCCTTACCCGTTTCTCCGGGCGTGTAGTGAAAAACAAATAGCGTTGCTGGTTTGGAGAATTATGTCAAGGCGGATCTTGATGACCGCGCGGGGCCCCATCGCCAGAACGCGCCTGCGGTCACTTCATCCGGTGCCGTATCTTAAAGTCGAAACTGACCACTCCGTTCCAGTCGCGCAGCGCCACGATAGAAATGGTCCGCGTTACGTGGTACTCCACCTGGATGATCTGCTGGTTAGAAACGGAGACGTTGGTGCTGTAGGTCAGGGTCAGATTGCTCACAACTTCCTGCTCGACGGTGACCTGCGGCCCTCGAACCACGGCGGTTTCGCTGGCCAAGCCCTGGGGATCGATCTTGACGCGGCTGGCTCCGAACAAACGCTGCAGGCGGCTGTTGACGGTGCTGTTGAGAGCCTGATTGATCAGCAGGTTGGAGGCCTCTCCGCCAAACCCAAAGGATCCGCTGGACGCCGCGGAAGCCGACTCTTCGTGGGTGCGGCCCAGAGTCAACAGAGCGATGACGTCGGCTTCGGGAAGCTGAGGCTCGGACTGCCACGTGACCTTCAAGCCGTTGGGAACGCTGGCGTCACCGCGGAATTGCACCGTGATGTCGTAATCGCGCACTCGCGTGGTAGCCTGCAGATCGATGATCGGCTGAGTCTTGGCCGGATTCGCGAAGGTAACATCGCCGCGTTCGAGCTTGTACTTGGTCCCGTTGAAAGTGACTTCTCCTTCCAGAACTTCCGCCCTTCCCAGAATTGCCGGACGCTCGGCGGTGCCCCGCACCCTAAGGTCCGCGTTGCCAGAGAGCCTGGCGATGGCGGTTTGCATCTGCAGTTCGGGAGTCGTCACCACGTGAACATCGAGTTTAAGGCGGCTCTGTAGACTGTCGCTCTGCGCCAAGACGACCGTCTGTCTGCTCTTCACGATATAGGCAGCGAAGTCAAATCCCGGAGTGACGGCCAGCTTGGTGACCACCACATCCCCGCTCAGCACAGCAGAATTCGTACTGCCGGTCAGGCGGACGTCCGCGTTCGCGGTGGAACTTACCCCCGGCGGATAACGCAGGCGAACATCATGCGCAGTCGCACCGAAATCGAGAAGAAACACGCCGCGCTGGTAGGTCGCGGAGCCGGTCAGCGCCACGGTGCCGCCGCCGGTGGTGCCGCTGAGGCTCTCAATCTGGATGCGGTTGCGATCGAACAGCAAAACGCCGTTCAGGTCGCTAAGGCCGCTGGGAAAGTCGTTGTGACTGACGAAGGTGTTCTTCACTTGCAGACGTCCCTGCAGCACGGGCTGCGAGAGCGCACCGCTTGCGTTGAGGTTTACGTCCAAAGTGCCGCGCGCCAGAATTTTGGGGTTGAGAGACTGGAAGAGCGTCATATTGACCGAGCCGTCCAGACGGAGGTCGAGCTCTTGAGCGCCGGCTAAATGCGCCCGGCCGTGTGCAGTGAAATCGGTTCCACTTCCCGCCAGGTGGAAGTTTTCGACGAGCACGACTTGATCCGCGACCTCGAAGCGAATGGGATCGACACTTTGTATTTGCACGTGCTCGACCTCGGCGCTGAAAGACTGGAGCTCGGCGGCGGCTTTGAGATCGCGTGGACTGCGCAAGGGACCGCGAACGTGGAGCGTCCCGTCCAGACGAGCGTGTCCCGTGATCTTTCCCGGCAGGTAAATGCGAAGAAGCGAATCGGCATCCAGGTGATGGAAGGCCAGGTTCAGATCCGCAGGAAAGTCATGCTCTAATCCGACGCTCCCCAGAATGGTCAAGTCAGCTTTATCGAAGTCCGAGTGTGCGTTGAGATCGAGCTGCCGTCCATGAGTGACGGCATCGACGTAGAAATCTCCGGTGCGCTCCTTGTCCAGGGCGAAGTCCTTGAGATGGACGTGCGCTTCGAGCGAAGGCTGCTCGGGAGTGCCGCTCATTCGCACCGTGAAATCGGCGACGCCATCCGCCGTGAACCGGCTGGTCTGCAAGCGCGGGAAGCGGGCGAGATCGAGGTTACGTCCGGAAAGATTCAGGCGAAACTCGTTCTTCGACAACTCGTGGTTCGACGTGCTGATGGCGGCGCTCCCGGAAAGTGGAGCATCGTAAACACTGGCATCGATGTTGTTGAACTGAAGTTCGCCACTGGCGAGGCGGAGATCGCTCTTCAACAAAGGAACGCCCACTCCGTAGGCCATTCCATTGTGAAGCTCGAGGTGTCCATCGCCGTGGGGATTGGCGCGCGTGCCCGAAATGGTGGCGGACACATCCAGAGTGCCAGCGAACGGCTGAGCAACTCCGGCCAATTGCACAAGCTCCGCTACGTCGGCGTTGCGGAAGTCAAAGTGCAATGTAAAGGGAGCGCTCTCCGGCAGTGCACCCTCCGTAAGTGCAGTACTGGCGTCGAAGTGCGCCGTGGTGTGGCCATGAATGAGGGACCCATTGCGCGCGGCGAAATGATTGCTGGAGAACTGGAGGGCAGTGGAGAGTGCGTCCCAGTGAACAACTCGAGAGGAGACTCGTTTGGTCGCCGGCAACGTAGTGTCAAAGTCGTAGACTTCGAGATTTCCGTTGACGGAAAGCGCAGAGAGTTTGCCGCTGGCGTTGCCGGTAAGGCTCGCCCAGCCGTGAACGGCAAACGGCAAATCCCGCGATCCGTAGGCCGCTTCGAGCAGCGGCGTCCACTCCCTCAGGTTGTGGCTCGTGAACGAGAATCGCAGCGATGAAGTTGCGGCCAGATTGCCCACGGCGGTGATTTCAGAGCCTGGTGTTGTCAGGTGAAGTTGGCTCACTTCCAACTCGTCGCGCGATCCGCGATAGATACCATCAATCTGGCCGCGCACGGGGATCTCGGCCGGCGTCGGCTTTAGCGGTGGCGCAATGCCAAGGTTCAGGCGAGTCTCCGCGTCACGGATTGAGCCAACCCAGAGCATCTCAACCTTGCCGCTCGCCCTTCCGGAGAGGTCGAGGCGATCCAGTGGAAGGTTTCTTGAGCTCAGCAATTCCAGGGCCGGGAGCAGCGGGAAGCCCGCCAATTGCAGGCGCACCGAGCCGCGCTGAAGACTGCCCGGCGAGACTCGTCCGATCACATGGCGCCGCCCTGCGGCCGACGGCGGTTCGAGCGGACTTTGGAGCGAACTCTGCCAGTTGGTCACATCGGCATCGCCCAGCAGGTCGCCACCGAGCAGGTTTGCCTTGATCGAGGAAACGCGGAAGCGGTCCGGGGTGATGGAGAACCCTGCGGTGATGCGGCCATTCTGCATCGACAGCTTACCGTTCGACCATTCGATGTCCTTGGCCTGCACGGTTCCCTGGGTGGAAAAATCTTGCAGGCTCCAGGAACCTTTGCCCTCGAACTGGACCGTACCTTTGCGAACCTGCGCCTGCCGCGACAGGGACGCGAGTTCGCCGAGGTCCGCGAGGCCATGATAATCACCGGTCAACTGGGGGTTGTGAAAGTCCTGCACGTGGCCCGCGAAGTGAACTTCAGATTTTCCGGAGGCCACCGTCAAACTGCCGATGTCGGCGCGTCCGCGGGCCAGAACCAGCGAAGCATCGGCCCGCAACGCAAACGAGGGATACTGCTGAAAGCGCGTGGCGATGCTTCCCGCGACTACATGGGCTTCGTATTGCCGCCGCAGCAAAGAGTAGTTCAAGAGCAGCGCCAGGTCGCGGGCGTGAAAATCGAACGGCATTTTCTTGTCTTCCCACAGAAGCTCACCCCGCTGCACCTCGATGCGCGAAACTGAAAGCGAAATGAGTTGCTCGACCGGCCCCTGCTCGTAGGAACGGCTCACCTGTGGCGTGGGAACGTTGGTGGCGCCATCGGGATAGACAATGACGTGGGCGACAGGATGCTCGAGCACCAGAGAACGCAATCCGATGGTGGTGCTGAGGAGCGAAATGATTTTCATTTCCGCCTGCAGGCGGTCGACCCGCACAAATGGGACCTGATCCGAAGCTTCGCGACCGTGGATCGTCAGGTTGCGAGCGTCCACGCGCAGGCGGAAGGGGATGGTGTGAAGTTCCCCCAGTTCGACGCGGCCGCCGGTGATTTTCTCAACCGACGCGACCACCCGGCGGCGGACCATCTGCTGAAAGGAATCCGTAGTGACGTACCAGCCGAGCAGGCTGAATCCAATCAGGCTGAAAACGCAGAACGCCAGAAAGAGTTTCCACAGGATGCGCCGGCGCTCGGGAGGAACAGGCTCGGTCAACGGTTCGGTCAACGGTTCCGCTCTCCGGCATTGGATTCAGGAGTCAAGATATGGCTTTCAGAGCGCAGACTCGCCAGCCACCCAGAGAGCAGTTCGTTCATTTTTCGCTCGGCCAGCAAATCCTTAATTCGGCCAAAGACTTCGGGCAACGGGGTGGCGCGACTGCCGGCCCGTTTCATATCGGGCAGCAACTGATCGTTGTAGTAGGTCTCCACCGCCTGCTGATCAATCTGGATCGAGGGCCGCAGCCGGTCTTCCACGAGCTTCATAAGCTGGATCTGGTCGCCCAGACGTTTCTCAAGCGAACTTTGGGTCAACCCATAACGTTGCAGCTTGGCGTGCCATCCGTCGTCGGTAGCGCAATCCGGATACAGCTTGCGGACTTCGGCAACGCGGGCTGCGACCTGATCGGCGGGAGCTGGTTGAGACGGCCGAACTTGTTCCCGCAGCAGTTCCTGATCGATCAAGCGATCAAGGGCGGCGTTGCGTTCGGCCGAAGTGAACGAGTCCGGATCGCGGGCATTCGAAAAGGCCTCGAAGGCCAGTTCCTGCTCCCAATCGCTCTGCAATACCACGTGGCCGTTAACCTTGGTGACCACACGATCGACGATCTGACCGCACACGCATGAGGCCGCCAGCGCCATGCTCAGCGCCATCGCAACCGCGCAATGTTTTCCGAGTTGGATCAGCCGGAGTTTCATCAGAAAGACTGTCCGACGCTGAACGAAAAGTTGAAATGCCCGGCGCGTTGGTACCCAAACTGTCCGACCTGCTGCCCAGTCACCGTGTTGGTCGTGATGTTCGTGTAGCTGGGAAAGTACGGCGGATTTAAATTGTATCCGAAGTCGAAGCGCAATGGTCCGATCGGTGTCTGATAACGCACTCCGACGCCAACCGCGTGGGAAGCGTAATTGTATTTGCACAGCGAATACACCGGGGCCGGCGCGGCCTGAAAACAGAGTTGTTGGTCGGGCTGATGAAAGCGCACCAGGCTGGGGAGCATTTCCTGTGGCCGCGCAAAAACGTTGCCCATATCGTGAAAAATCGTGAAGCCGATGTTGTCCTGAAGGTAAGGCACCATAACGTTTGGAAAGCGCATCTCCAGACTGTTGAGGAACACAGCGCTGCCGCCGACGGGAAATCCGGTGAACGGGTCGCGTGGTCCTGCTTGATTTAACCCGAATCCCCTATGGGAGTTGCCTCCGCCGCTGAAGAATCGCTCCGGCAGAGGCACGAGAGTGCGGTCGGCGGGCACGGTTTGCGCCGGATCCAGTACAACCGTGCTCCCGAAAGGGTTCTCAACCCCGACGCTGGTGGAGCGGGCGAAGACGAATCCTCGTCCCGTGCTGCGATTGCGAAAGAGCGTGTGATAGGTGGAGTTCTTGATCAGCAACCGGCTGAAATCGGCCTCGGAGCCAAAATAGCTGGAGGCAACGCCGCCTTCAACGGTGGTGTAGTTGCCGCGCGTACTTTCCAGATCGTTGTCGCGCCGGTTGCGAATGTAGATAAAATTAGGAGTTCCTACCCGCGTGGGCTGTGAGAGCAGCGGAATTAGGTTGCTGGTGACCTCAATATTGCTCGCCTCCACGCGGCGGTAACTGAAACGGTAGGCGAACGTCGTCAGTTCGCGGTCCTGCACTTTGTACAGCACTTGCAATACCTGGAAAGTTTGCTCCAGACGTTTCGAGGTAAAGGTGGAGACGTCTACGGTGTTGTCGTAAAGCCCCGTGGAGGTGAAACGAAGGTTGTCCCGGTTCAGCAGTTTGGGGATCTCGTAACTGATAAGCGCTCTCTGCTGCAGCCGGCCAAGGTTGCCCTTCATCGTGAGAGTCTGATGGCGACCGCCCACGTTAATGCGGCTGACCCCAAGAGAAACCATGGGGCTGACGCCGGTCGCCCCTAGCGGTTGGTTGGTTCCGTATGAGGGCTGTCCGGTCTGGAACTCGAAACCGCCACCGTAATCGAAGGTGTACCGCTCCGCCTCGCGCGCCGTGACGAGCACGTTCTTCCGCGACTCGGTGCCGTCCGGGTTCTGGATGGCCGTATCCACCTGCTTGAAAAGTCCGAGGTCGTACAAGCGGCGCTGGCTCTCCAGCATGTCCTGCTGGCTCAGCGGCGCGTCCGGTTGCACCCGCATTTCCCGGCGGGCGACGCCGGGGCGGGTGTAGTGCAGCCCATCGAGAAAAACTCGATTGACAAAAAATTGCTCGCCTTCATGAATCGAGAAGGTCACACCAACGCGCGGCAAGTTGTCCGGTGACGGAACCGGAACATAGGCGACGTCGACGGTGGCATTGGGGAAACCATTATCGAAATACTTTCCCAGAATCGTGTCCCGGTCATCCGCCAGACTCGATTCATCAAAGCCCTGTTCTTCGGCAGTGGAAATTTCGGGGAGCTGTTCCTGCGGAAGCGTATAACTGCCCTCGATGCGGACCCAGGCCACGCGCGTCTGCGGGCCCTCTTTGACGACGATGTCGATGGCAAGTTGCGACGGATCACCCTGGTACTTGTCCACCAGCTTGCTGGTGACTCCGGCTTGCCGGAAACCACTCGCCCGATAGAGATCATGGATACGCCGCACATCCTCCTCAAGCAGCACTTCGCTGTAGCGCCCGTGACTGAACAGGCGTCCGGCAGATTGGTCCTGCATGCGCGAGCGAATCAGGTCGTCGGAAAAGTATCGATTGCCAGAAATACGAATGGCAGCGAGTTTGTGGCGGTCCCCGGGATTGACGGCGTAAACCACCTGCAAATTCTTGCCGACCTGCGCGGTGTGCTGGCCCACGCTGACGGTGGCCTCGAAGTAGCCGAGAGTCTGAAGATGGTTCTGAATGTTGCGCCGGCCTTCGTTGAGCAGATCATCGTCGACCGCGCCTTCTTCATAGATTGGCACCAGCCTCCGCAGCACACGCTGGCTGAGTCTAAAACCCTCGGCGGCAATCTCCACCACCGGACCGCGGTCCACTTTGAAGACATAGTCCACCGTGTTGCGCTCGGAATGGTAGGTGCGGTTGGCGACCGAGACCTGGGCGAGCAGCCGGTCCTGCTTCTGATAGCGACTGCGAATTCGTTGTAGAGCCCTCGCAATGCGATTCGAGACGACCGGATCGCCGGAATGCAGCTTGGCGATCTCCTTGATCTCTCCGATGGAATAGCCGGCGTCGCCTTCCGGGGTGATCTCTCCGACTGCGGCACGCGGCCCGGGGACGACATGGAAGGTCATGTTGACTTGGTGTTGTTGCTGGTCACGCTGTTCGGAGATCGTCACTTTTGACTGGTGGAATCCATTTTCTTCCATCACTCGTTGGATGCCTGCCAGAGCGCGGTCGAGTTTCTCCCGAGCGTAGAGTTCGCCGAGTTGTAAGCGGGTGGCGCTTGCCAGTTGGTTCGCGGACGGATTGTTGGAAACTCCTTCTATCGCCACCATGCCCACGAAAAAATTGGCGGTCGTAAGAAAGCGCAGCCTGACGCCGGCTGTGTCGGTGCGATCCGCTTCGGCTTGAATATCGGAGAACCGTCCGGTGGCAAAAAGAGCCTGCATCGCGTCGTGCAGCGTTTCGCGCGTGAGAGGTTCGCCAATCTTGAGCGGCGTGGCCGCCAGCAGCGAAGCCGCTTCTTCCGGTGGAACCCCCGGCAACTCGATCTGATCAATCGGCAAGCCGAGATAGGGCGCGATGGTTCCGAACTGCGAGGGTGACTCGGCGGGTTGCTGCACGGCAGGTGGCGAACCAGCCGCCCAACTTGCTCGGTGCGCCAGTACCAGTACGAACAGAAGTGCCAGCACAACCCGAGCGGCGCCGCTTGGGAGTCCGCGGTGAAAGGCGGATCCGGAGCGGTGCAGGAGCGATACCTCTAATGACTTGTCATCCCGAGCGAAGCGAGGGATCTGCAGTTCGCCGCAAAATGCAGATCCCTCGCTTCGCTCGGGATGACAAAATCTGGAGAATTGGGGTCTTGCGAGCGTGGTCTCACTTTCGCCACGGGCTGCTAGCCGCAAAACTCCCTCCCGAAATTCAGGCCGGTCAACCATGAAACCTATCGGGTTCGATGAATCACTAAACGGCACACGTTGCTCGCAAGAACGAAGTTTGACGACCGGAACCTATAATACTGGTTGGAAAGCTTGGGAAAGGTAATCGCTAAGGTAATTGCTTCGGAAATGGACGACCGATATTCGCGGCAGGTGTTGTTTAAGGAGATCGGAACGGAGGGGCAGAAAAAGCTGTCACAGTCCCGCGTGGTCATCGTCGGATGCGGCGCCACCGGTTCTGCCCTGGCCTCGTTGCTGGCGCGTTCGGGCATCGGGACGCTGCGGATTCTCGACCGCGACTACGTCGAGCCCAGCAATCTGCAGCGGCAATCGCTGTTCGATGAGAACGATGCGCGCGAATCTGTGCCCAAGGCGATCGCGGCGGCGCGGCAAATCGCGCGCTTCAACTCGCAGATCGTCGTCGAACCCAATGTGGCTGACCTCATTCCAGCGAATGTCGATTCCCTGCTCGGCGGTTGCGACCTGATTTTGGACGGTACCGACAATTTCGAAACCCGCTATTTGATCAACGACTATGCGGTGAAAAACTCCGTGGCTTGGATTTACGCCGCAGCGGTCGCGAGTTATGCTGTGACCATGAACATCCTGCCCGGCGAAACGGCATGCCTGGCCTGCATTTTTCCAGAATCCCCCCGTGGGACGGTGGAAACCTGTGAGACCGCCGGCATTTTGAATTCTGCCGTAAACCTGGTGTCGTCGATTGCGGCTGCCGAGGCGTTGAAGTTTCTGGTGGGAGCGCGTTCAAAAATGCGCCGGACCCTGCTTTCCTGGGATGTCTGGAGCAACGAACGGGCGGAGTTGGCGGCGATCCATCCGCGGGCGGGATGCCGCGCCTGCTTGCGAGACTTTGTTCATCTGGCAGGTGAAGGACGGCCTCACATTACGTTGTGCGGCAGGAACTCCGTCCAGATCCACGAGCGGCAGCGCCCGGTGGATTTCGCCGAGCTGAGCACCCGCCTCCAGCCTCTGGGCAACGTTCGCCACAACGAGTTTGTGCTGAAGTTCTGGCGCGAGCCATACGAAATGACGCTGTTTCCCGACGGCCGGGCAATCATCAAGGGGACGACCGACACGGCCATTGCTCGCAGTCTGTATGCCCGATACCTTGGCAGTTGAAATCGGCAGTTGAGAGTTGCGGCTGCGCTAATCGATTGCAGGTTGTGCGCACCAATTTTCACCAGCCTCGGGCCCGGGGCTCGCTTGAATTGCAGCTGTTTGGCCGATAGCGCCGCGTATCTCCGAACATTCTGGTTGTCTTCGGCCCCGCGGGAACTGGCCAGCAAACTGCACTTGAACCGTGGATGTGTTAGCCCGAGTGGAGGCAGTATGCGACCCTATTTGGTTCTGACGGCGGTAGTTTTGATGGCAGTAGCGACTTTTGGGCAACAACCCTTTCCTTACCCCGGCGCTTGCTTTTATGGATGCGGCCCGTATGTTCCGCGTCTGACCACGCCAGAGATTTCCCTGCAACAGTTTTCGCCGAATCCGGTGGGAGCAAGCAACGCCACCACGGGACTGATCGCCGGCGCGACGAACTCGACGCTTTCGCAGATTCAGGGATCGACGAGTTCGGTTTACACCGTGGCCGTCTGGTACGAGGGCGGCGGCGCTCCGCTGATCACGCCAGAGGTGCAGCTGTGGCCCGAGACGGTTGGACGCGAAGGTCGTCCGATGCATGAAGGTCGTCCGATGCATGAAGAACGCGCGCGCGAAGACCATGGCCCACGCGAAGAAGCGCGCGGCGGCTGGACGTACTTCACGGGACGGGAGCACACCGCGGACGCGGCGCTAGTGGCGAGTGAAGCGAAGGGTTTCAGGAAGGCCGCTCACGTCTATAACAACGACGACGTCGCGCGCCAGAATGACAAGAACGGTACTGTGAAATACGACGGCAAGACGGAAAAGATGTAAGGGCGGCTCTCAGCTCTTAGCTCTTAGCTCTTGGCTTTGAGTTTTAGGCTCTCGGTGGTGGTTACACGCTGCGATCGAGAGCCGTTGTTTTCTTGCGGTGAGTGATCGCGTCGCGTCGAAAAGCGGACATTCTCGAATCCAATCTGTTATCTTCGTCGGTTGAATCTCTCCACACATACCATGCAGACGCCGCTCGGCGCCGAGGATGAGTGTCTTCATGCCTGAGCTTGCTCGACCGGAACCGTCTCGTCTTTACCGCTGGACCGTGCTGCTGTTCGTCAGCCTGGCGATGGGCGGCAACTACTACATCTACGACAGTATCAATCCGCTGGAACGCATTTTTATCGAGAAGCTGGGTTTCTCTGCCACGGCGTTCGGTTGGTTGAACTCGTCGTATAGCGTAGCCGCGGTTTTGACCCTCCTGATCGGCGGCATCATCATCGACCGAATTGGCACCAAGAAGGCGATTACGTTCTTTGCCGCACTCTGCCTGCTGGGAGCCGCGCTCACCGCCGCGCGCGGGCGGCCCGGCGTGATGATCGCCGGCCGCACCGTGCTTGGTCTGGGCGCCGAATCCATGATCGTTGCGGTCACGACCGTGCTCGCCAAGTGGTTTAAGGGCAAAGAGCTGAGCTTCGCCTTCGGGATCAACCTAACCATTGCCCGTCTGGCCTCGGTGGCGGCGGACAACTCGCCGACCTGGGCGCATTCGGTTTTCTATCCTCACGGCCCAGCGGGCGAGCCGAGCTGGCAGGGGCCGCTTTTGCTGGCCGTCGGTGCTGGAGTCCTGGCGGTAGTTTGCTCGGCAGTTTACTGGGTACTCGAAAGCCGGGCAGAAGGCCGCTACGAACTGGGCAAGGCGGGCGCCATCGACAAACTCGAGTTCGGGCAGATTTTTCGATTTAACTCATCGTACTGGTTCGTGGTTGGGCTCTGTTTCACTTTCTACTCCGCGATCTTCCCCTTCCGTACATTTGCCATCGACTTCTTCACCAACAAGATTCTGGCGACCCACGGCGGCATAAGCGCTTCGGACGCGATGCGGATACTGGCGCACGAGCGGGCGGGATTCTTCAACAGCCTGCTTCCCTTTTCGGCCATGATCGCGACCCCTCTTTTCGGACTGCTCGCCGACAAGATCGGGAAGCGTGCGTTTTTGATGATGTTCGCCTCGATCCTGCTGATGCCGGTTTATTTGATGATGGGATACACCAATGTTTCGCTCTTCGTGCCTATCTGCATGATGGGGGTGGCTTTCTCGCTGATTCCGGCAGTCATGTGGCCGTCGGTGGCCTACATCGTGGACCAGAGCCGGCTGGGCACCGCCTACGCTTTGATGACACTGATTCAGCAAATCGGCTTCTTCATCATGAACCTGCTGATTGGCAAGGCCAACGACTACGCCCACGCCGGGCTGGATAACCCGGGAGGATACGGGCTCGGCATGTGGATCTTCTCGATCCTCGGCTTTGTCGGGCTTACCTTCGCCATTCTGTTGCGGATGCGCGAAACCGGTCCGCACGGGCATGGGCTGGAGACGATCACCACCGGAAAGGCGTAGCAGCCTGCGGATGCCCAGCCCTGAAGGGGCATCTGATTTCCTGTAGAGACGCGGCTTGCCGCGTCTCCGGAGACGGGGCAAGCCCCGTCTCTACAGGCGGAAGAACGTCCGGCATCGCTAAAGCGATGCCCAGATACGGAACCGGAGTTTTCCCGCAGGCTGCTAGAGAGCAACCGAGGCGGCCCGGGAAAGTCCAGCTCCACGATGAGCCTGAGGTTACGAAAGTAATCTATGGCCATGCTTAGCCGGGTACTTTGGTCGGATGGATCATTCCGCAAGCTACGGTTCTTGGTATTCTGACGCCTTAGGAACGGTCGAGAGCGCTTCCGCGACTGCCTCGGCAAATTTGTACAACGAAAAGAGTTTGAAGCCGCATCTGAAGCAATAGCGGCCGGAAAAGGCGACTTGACCGACCCGAAGCAACGCATCACCGAAGCAGAAGCTATTGAGCAGGCGAAGCAGGGCCACGAAGCTGCGTTCGAGGTCTTGTATCACCTGCACAAACGGCGCGTGTACTCGCTATGTTTGCGCATGGTCTCCAATCCCGCGCAGGCCGAAGATCTGGCCCAGGAAGCATTTCTTCAGCTATTTCGCAAAATCAGCACCTTTCGCGGCGAGTCCGCCTTCTCCACCTGGCTGCACCGCATGACGGTCAACGTCGTCCTGATGCAACTGCGCAAGAAGGGCCTGCCGGTGGTGTCGCTCGAAGAGACCCTGGATGCCGACGACGAAGCTCCCAGGAAAGAGTTCGGTACCAAGGACGTGAGGCTGACGGGTTCCATCGATCGCCTGCAATTGCAGCGGGCGATTGACCGGCTGCCGCCGGGCTATCGAACGGTTTTTGTGTTGCACGATATTGAAGGGTTCGAGCATAACGAAATTGCCGAAATAGTCGGATGCTCGATTGGCAACAGCAAGTCGCAGCTCCACAAGGCACGATTGAAGCTGCGGGATTATCTGAAGTTCATGAGAGCCGAAAAGGCCAAGACTGGGTAACGAAAGTTGCGGTATTGGGGAGAGGTTGCTATGACGTGTTCAGATGTACAACGAGTTCTGCCGGAGCTCCTCGACGGCGCTCCGGACGGTGCGTTTCAGACGGATTTTGATACTCATGTGAAGTCCTGTCCAGCTTGCTCGGAGCTGGTCTCGGACCTGAAGCTGATCTCGAGCGAAGCCCGGCAACTGGCGGCAACTGAAGAACCGGCGCCAAGGGTGTGGGTGCGAATTGCGGCTGAATTACGCGCCGAAGGGCTGATCCGTGAACCGCAGTCCGCCCCCACCCGGCCCATCCTTATTCCAACTTCTCCACGACGGCGATGGAGCGCGTGGTGGCTGGTGCCAGTCGCGGCTGCGCTGCTGGCGGCAGGCTCTTACGTGGTGAGCCATAAGCCGGCCCCGCAAGTGGCGAAGCAGCAAGCTCCGGCAACTTCAGTGACGTCCGCAGTTCCAGAGACCCCGGCGGTTACCTCGCCTTCAGTGCCTACCTCGGCTCCGCAACAACTGGCACAGAAGTCCGCTCAGCCAACGGACATCGTAGGACCTGCGGTAGGACCGGCGGTAGAACCGGCGCCGAGCGCGGAAGATCAACAGTTTCTAAGTGTAGTTTCCACCCGTGCCCCTTCGATGAGGGCCACATATGAAAATCAACTGCAAGCGGTGAATGCCGACATACGGGAAACGCAGGCATACGTGGATCGGAATCCTGGGGACGCAGACGCCCGGCAGCATCTGATGGATGCGTATCAACAGAAAGCACTTCTATACCAGATAGCATTGGATCGTATTCAATAGTGGAAGGGCGGACCGGCATTCCCGGCCGCAGGGGCGTTTTTATGGAGAGTCTTCAGGAAACCGCGGTCGTAACTCTGGTTCTGGCAACCTGTCTGGCGTCGGCGGCCTTCGCCGAGACCAAGAAGGAATACCGTTTCACGGTGGGTCCCAACGCCAATATTTCCGTGGATACGCAGTACGGGGCGATTTCGGCAAAACCTGGGAGCGGCAATCAGGTCGTGGTGACGGCCACGCTCAAGTCGGACGACGTGGAAGTCGACAACCAGCAGAATGGCAACCGGATTGACATCGCGTCACACCTGCTGCGGGGCACGGACCAGCAAGCGGGACAGGTCGACTACGAGCTGCTGATTCCGCCCGACGCTACCCTGAATCTCCATTCTTCGACGGGTCCGCTGTCGGCGGAGCGCTTGCAGGGAGACTTAACCCTGGAAGGCACGGATGCGGTGGTGAATGTTCGCAACGTCGAGAATGGTCATGTGCACGTCCGGACCATGCGCGGACCGATCACGCTGACCGATGTTCGCAACGGCCACGTTGAGATCGCTTCCATCAGCGGCGACGTCCATTTGAAGTCGGTCACGGGACCGCTGGTGCAGGCGAGTTCCGGCAGCGGAAAGATTTTTTACGACGGCGATTTCGGCTCCGGCGGCGACTATAGGTTTATCACCCATTCCGGCGATATCGAGGCCCTGGTGCCCGCGGACGTCTCGGCCGGGTTCAGGGCGCACTCGGTGCTGGGCCGGGTGCAACACGACTTTCCTCTCCAACCCAGGCACTCCCGGTTTTCCGAGGAAGTGGGACGTTCCTTCATTGGCACGACCGGCCAGGCATCATCGGAAGTCGTGCTGCGCTCTTTCAGTGGTAAAATCCGCCTCAAGCAACGCTGAACCACAGAAAATCAATGGGAGCAGATGGGCGCGAACCTGGGTGACAACATCGCCCTTACGTGCCGTGGAGTGCCATGGGAGTGCGCGCGGTGTTTCTTGTGGGATTCATGGCTTCCGGCAAGAGCTGCGTGGGGCAGGAACTTGCCCGGCGGCTGGACTGGGATTTTGTGGATCTGGATGCCCGAATCGAGTCCCGCGAGCGGCAAACCGTTCCCGAGATTTTTCGGGACAGAGGGGAGCCCGGGTTTCGGCTCGCCGAAAGCAGCGCGCTTCGCGATCTGCTGTCCGAGTCGCTGAAACGCGACAGCGTGGTCGCGCTCGGCGGCGGGGCTTTCGTACAGGAAAGGAACCGCGAATTGCTTCGGCAGTGGCCATCGGTTTTCCTGGAAGCGCCCGTATCCGAACTCTGGCAGCGGAGCCTGACGGATGGCGTGGAACGGCCGTTGCGAGGAGATCCAGAGCAGTTCGCCCAACTGTACGCCGAACGCCTTCCCTTCTATCGCCAGGCGAGTGTGGTGGTAGAGACCACGGGCAAGCAGTTGGCTTCTATTTGCGTCGAGATCGAAGGTGCATTGCAACTTAGAGGAAATCCGGAAGACGCGGGGTCGGGCTCATCCCGGATTGATCTGACAAGTTTCGGAACAGGAGAATCACAGTGAAGTTGTCTTATCGGCTGCTCGCTTTCATGATGGCGCTGGTTGGGTGCATTGCGGCGTCGGCTGCTCCCATGCCAAAAGAGAAAGAAAAGGAACACGAGGGGAAGAACGTTGACTCCGGTTCCTTCGGCGTGTTTCAGAATGGCCATCGTGTAGGCACCGAGACGTTTTCGATCTATCAGACCAGCAACGGCAGCGTCATCCAGTCCGAGTTCAAGACGGAGAATGCTCCCACCCCGGCTGTGCAAACGTCCGAGATGCAGCTTACCGCGAGCGGGGATATCCGACGTTACGAGTGGAACGAACTGAGCCCGGAGAAAGCGGAATCGGTAGTGCTTCCGAATGATGATTTTCTGACGCAGAAGTGGAGGACCGGACCGCAGCAGAAAGAACAGGAACAGCCCTACCTGCTGCCGGCATCGACCAGCATCCTGGACGACTACTTCTTCATCCACCGCGAAGTGCTGGCCTGGAAGTTTCTAGGCGCAGCCTGCAAACAGGAAAAAGGGCAAGTGCAATGCCCACTGAAGCAGCGCGCCCAGTTCGGAACCATGAACCCGCACCAACATTCCTCGGCGCCACTCAGCGCGGAGTTCCTCGGCCGGGAGAAGGTGAGCCTGAAGGGCGGGCAGCAGGACCTGATCAAACTGGAACTGAAGAACGACGCAGGGACGTGGCAACTCTGGCTCGACGATCAATTCAAGGTTATGCGGATGTCCGTTGTGGGAGAGAATACCGAAGTGGATCGCGATTAGCCGGAGCGAGCAAAGAAGCCTTGCTGAAGGTCAGCCCCTTTCGGAATTGGATCGCTCTCTATTTCAGGCGATACGATAGGGTGGGCGAGAAGAAGTCGTTCGCATGCGGGACCGGACCGGTTGGGATAACTCTTGACGATTCTTGATTCACGAACTTCGCGCGTGCTGTTCACGGCTTTCCTGTTCGCCGTGGGGCTGGGCTTTCTCTATGCGGCGCGGCGAACCCTGATTCTTTTCCTGTTCGCCATTTTTTTTGCCTATCTCATTAATCCCGCTGTAGGGCGACTGGAGAAACTGGTCCGCAGCCGCGTCTGGGCGATCGCGATCATTTACCTCCTGCTTCTCGTTGCTCTGGGGCTGTTCGGTCTTCTTGCAGGCCCGAGGATTGCCCGGCAAAGCGAGCGCTTGGGAGCGTCGCTGCCCGGACTGATGGATCAGGCCAGCACCGGCCAGCTCTCCGGCCAGATCGGCCAGCTTACCGCGCAGATCGGAAGGCAACACGGCTGGACCAAAGAGACCCAGAAACGTATTCAGAGTTTCTTACTGAATCACCGGGAAGACTTGTCCAGCCTGGCGCAGCGCATCGGCATTCGCACGGCCGAAGCGGCGCAGCAAGTGTGGGTGCTGTTTTTGGTGCCTATCCTTGCCATTTTTTTTCTGCGCGATGGCGGCAGCTTCCATGATGTGCTGCTGGCGCTGGTGCAGTCGCGCACGCAGCGTGAGTTTCTGCAGGATGTGTTCCAGGATCTGAACCAGATGCTCGCCCAATTCATTCGCGCCCAATTGACCCTGGCGGCGTTTTCGCTGGTGGCGTACACCGCATTTTTGAGTGCGATGCGGGTTCCGTACGCGCTGATGCTCGGTACGGCCGGAGGCGCGATGGAGTTCATCCCCGTGGCAGGACCGCTGCTGGCGGGCGCTGTGATGATGGTCGTCGCCGTTCTGGCGGGATACCAGCACTGGGCCT
>Ga0116132_1000644_pt1 | contig 31014 bp, 26 predicted proteins | sample June2015DPH_17_1_2_FD_89735 | JGI IMG/M metagenome (GOLD analysis project Ga0116132, IMG submission 89735) | Peatland microbial communities from SPRUCE experiment site at the Marcell Experimental Forest, Minnesota, USA - June2015DPH_17_150 | ecosystem: Environmental > Terrestrial > Soil >... | reverse complement strand
GACTCGAGCTGACCGCCGATCCGGAGGCGGAAGCGCTCACCGTGACCTACGACACGGAACTCACGTACGAAAAGCTGAGCGACGCAGCGCTGCTGCTGCAGCAGAACCCTCGTTTGACGTTTCTCGCGACACACGGCGATCTCGCGTGTCCCACCGAGCACGGGTTCGTCCCAGACGCTGGCTGTATTCTGTCAGTGCTCGAACAGGCAACCGGCCGCACACCGGGCACGGTTTTTGGTAAGCCTAACCCGCTTTTGTTGGAGCGCGTGACCGCTCGGTACCGCCCAAGCGAGATGGTGGTCGTCGGCGATAGGATGTATACCGACCGGCAGATGGCGCGCAACGTCGGATGCGATTTTATCTGCGTGTTAAGCGGCGAGACGACGCGAGAGCAGATTGACGAACTGAGCGAGGAGGGGTTTCCCTCGCTGATCGCCAAGGATCTCGAAGACCTGCTGACGTAAGCAATGCGCTCGCTCTACTATTACGCCTACATGGGGCACACCAGGGGGGGAGGCTTTGTGTGGTCGTTTCTAGAAAGAAAGTCACTCAGCTCTTTAATTTTAGATTTGGACTTTTGACGGGGAGAATCAGCTAGGGATGTGGTAAGCCAGTGTGCGTGGTTCCTCAGCGATGACAAGACTCGTCGGTTCGCAGCTCCCATATCGGTAAGCGGCGCAACAACGCGGAATCATCCTGTGGAGCGACCACCGGCCGAGTTTGTCACAATCTATATGGTTACACGCAGACGAGTACGAATCATGAAGGACAATGAGACTAAGAACCGTTTCATCGAGTTGCGGTCCCAAGGGCTACCGTTCGCAAAAATAGCCGCGGAACTTAACGTGAGTAAGACCGCCTTGATCAACTGGGAGCGAGACTTTAAAGAAGAGATCGACAACCTCCAAGCGATAGAGCTCGAAGCGATGTACGACAAGTACTGCCTCTCCGTCCGCAAGAAAGTCGAGTTTTTTGGCGACGTTCTCAGCCGGATTCGGCGTGAACTTGAAACGCGAGACCTTTCATCGATCCCGACCGAAAAACTGTTTGCAATGTACGCGCATTTCTATCGAGAGGCGCAGCGCGAGTTGCCTGAACTCACGTTTAAAGATGATGAAGAGGTCCAAACATCGAAATCAGAACGGAGAGCGGTTGCCGGTCTGTTAGCCGACCAGTACAAGCGCATATCCTGATAAGGGCGGCATAAAAGTTGACCAAAAGTTGACCAAAAGTGACCGTATTTTAAGGATAATGCGTCACAGCTTCCCGTTCCAAGCAGCGCGTCGTATACGCCAAAGGCGGTGGCGCGGCACAACGATGCTACGGATCAAGAGAGCGTCACAAGTAACCACTGGAACGGCACGATTTATTTATATTTAAGTATTTTTATAATCTTTGTATATAATTCAAAGGCGTGCGGCCACGTGGTAACGGCTTATATACCGTCGGCGGACATCCAGCCGGACCACACACCGTTGTAGGTCTTCTCGCAGATGGCGTTGTCGCTGCCGCGCACAAAGACGCCCACGTACCCGGGAGCCGCGTGACGTCGCAGCGGGACCTGACGTCATATTCCCGCTGAGGAACGTAGGCGCCGTCCAGGTCGTGCCCGTCCAGTGTGTGCCCAGAGGGCGCCGTTCGTACCGTTTACAAAGAGGTCGAGGCTGTTTGCATTCTGCGCGATCACAGCAGTGCTCCGAGGATGCGGTTCCTAGGGCGATGTTTTCGCACATCGGACGATCCCAGCTAAAGCGCTTTATACTAGTGGCACAGTGCTTTTAGTATGTCAGTGATATTGACGCTGACGTCGACTATGACCGGAGGCGCTATGACCTCGACGACGTCAGGGATTGCTCTGACAGACATAGTGAGAGGCGCCCTCATTGCAAGCGGCGCACTCGTCGTCTTGCTCGTTTTACATTATTTGATGTCTGAGTACGACACCTGGAACGCAAACATAATGGCAGCCCTGCGAACCATGTGCGTGCCCCTCGCGGTCGTGTTTTGCGCCTTCCTCGCGTTCACAGCAGCACATTAAGAGTGAGGGTTAGTGTGGCACGGCTAGTATAGGTACAAAGGGGAGCACCCCGAACAGGAGTATGTTGTTCACCGCGTGCATCGTGATAACAAACGGCAGGTTTTTTGTCCTGTAATATGCGACGCCAAAGATAAGCCCTACTCCGAAGGCGAAGAGCAGCTCGTAGTAGTTGGCGAAGCCTGATTGCATCGCACCAAAGATGATGCTGGTGATGAGTATGCCGACGATCGGCCCGCTGCGGTGCACAAGCTCCGGTTGCAGCAGGGCTCGAAAGAGCAGCTCTTCAACGAGCGTTACGACGAAGATCATCACGAAGCTGAGCTCGACAAGCCAGACGAGCGAGAATGAGGGTATGAGGGCGGGATTGGCGAGAATTTGGTACTCGATAAGCGCCAGCTCTACGCCGATGAGGGCGCCGAACGGAATGAGGTACGTCAACTGTCTGCTTCCCGTGAGACCAAGGTCGTGGCGGCGCAGCTTTCGATGCGCAACGACTGAGATGATCGGGATGAACATCACGCCGTAAATCGCCACCAACCAGTACAGGGTCACCGTCGGGACGAGCGCGAAGGAGAGGTTGACTATGCGCAACAACGACACCAACGCAAGCACTTCTAGGAGCTCGACGCGGTCTCCGTTCAGCACTATTATGGCGATGAAAATCATAACGAGGTTCAGCGCTTGCACGCCGACCCCGGCGACGTAGTACCCAGCGAAGAGCAAGCCCTCGCCGGCGAGGATAAGAAATATGGCGAGGAGTTCAGCCCACGCCAAGTTGAAAACTGTCTGTGCCCTCGCTGCAGGAGCGAGCGCGGCTCGTGTGGTGTCGCGGAGACGCACAAGATGGTACGTCACGCGTACTTCGGCGCTCTGCGCACGGCTATATTTGCTGCGACCCTCGGCGCACACGATGTACGCGTGTGTGGTCGCGGCGCGGTCCGTGAGCGTGAACTGATAGTGCCCGGCGGCGTCGGTGACGGTGGTGGCCGTGCGCACCATTTTCATCGGGTCGTCCGCGTTGTAGAGAACAACGGGTACTGCCACCAGATCTGCGCCACCGCCGCTCTTGAGTTGTCCGGCGATCGTGACGGAGTACCCGACGAACTGTTGTTGGGGGGTGGCGGTGGCGGTGATAGTCGTGGGAGTCTCTGCTCCCCGGGCGCGCCTCTCCACAACGTCTCTGTCGATGGCACTAAGTGTAGCTCCGGTGCTGTCAGCGCTGACGCCCCGGTCCCCGACTGCAAGAGCGGATTCGTCTGAGGTCGAGATGCCGTCTGGTGGTCTCTGTTCCTCTTCTTCCGGCAATCTCGTGGCCCTCTTTATCTTTCAAAAACCGTATTTCCGGCCTTTTATGCGCGGAAAGTACGATACGTTCTACATCGACGACAGAATATAATACTACCGTTATTGAGCGATCGTCGCACGCATAGCAGAGATATGCGGGAACGTGCTGAGGAACCCCGTCGGTACGGCGGCCGGCAACCGCGCACGCAGGTTCTTCAGTGCTCGCTCAACCACCTTATCGTTTGTACACGATATGCGCGCGTGGTTGTGCCGCCCCGCGGTCTCTCGTCGTGTGCTCAGCTACAACGCAGGCGGGGCGTTAACAGCGCACTGCGAGCGGTCTCACGTTGATCGTGACAGCGAACCGAATCGTTCACGGTTATAAGACTGAAGCGCGTTGGGGTAGTCGTACACTCGTTTGGAAACGTGAAAGCGCATGAAGGCCATCATACTCGCCGCAAACGATAACGCTGAGCTACGCCCTCTGAACCAACGAAAACCGAGTGCGTTAGTCAAGATTAACGGGATTCCCCTGCTCGAACACCAAATACGGGGGTACCGTCGCGCGGGCGTCGAAACGGCTTCCATATTGATCCTCTCTGGCTATCAGCACAGCCAGGTCAAACGCTACTTGATGCGCGAGCACCCCGACATCCGCCTCGTGCGGAACCCTGACTATCGTTCCGCGGACGCCGTATATTCGCTGGACCTCGCCTTGCGACGCGCCGAGCCCCCCACCGCCGACGAGGGGCTGTTGATAAGCAGCGGAGAGTGCATGTACGAAGATGGGGTAATCGAGCGCGTGTCTGGCGTCTCTGGGAGCGCCATCGTCGTCGATAGCAGCCGTTACGGGGCTGAGGCAACGAAGGTTATGGCAGAGGACGGAAATGTCGTGCTGATTGGTACCCATATTCCGAAACAATCGGCCACCGGGGTCGCAGCCGGCTTGTGCAAGCTAGACGCCTACGCTCGTACCGTGCTGGACGACATCGCCGCGGAGCGCACTGCTAAACAAAGAGATGCGCCCGTAGCCGTAGCGCTTAGCGATTTGATTCGTCGCGCACCGATGAAGCTCGTCGACATCGCGGGAACGAAGTGGACCGCCCTGCGCACGATGGACGATCTGCACACGGCCGACAAGCGATTCAGTCGTTTTTCATTGTCCGGCAAGCGGTGTTTCGTCTTCGACTTGGACGGGACCGTGTACGTGGGGAATCGGCCGATCCGCGGCACCGTCGAGTTCATCAATCGGAATGTGGACGATCGTGCGTTCTTTTTTGTGACGAATAACACCTCGAGGCTTCCCGAGGATTATCGGGCACGGCTCAACGCGCTTGGCATACCCGCTGACGCTGAACACATCTTGACGCCGCTTGGGCCCCTTATCGCGTACCTGCACGAGTGCGCGTTAACGCACGTGTATCTTCTCGCGAATGCCAGGGTCACCGCATACCTGCGGGAGGCGCTTCCCGGACTCGAGCTGACCGCCGATCCGGAGGCGTGTGAAGCGCTCATCGTGGCCTACGATACAGAACTCACGTACGACAAGCTGCGAGACGCCGCGCTACTGCTGCAACAGAACCCCCGTTTGACGTTTCTCGCGACGCACGGTGATATAGTCTGTCCCACCGAGCACGGTTTCGTCCCCGACAGCGGCTGTATTTTGTCGGTGCTCGAACAGGCAACCGGCCGTACGCCTAACACGGTTTTTGGTAAGCCTAACCCGCTTTTGCTGGAGCGCGTGACCACTCAATACAGCCCAAGCGAGATGGTTGTCGCCGGCGACCGACTGTATACCGACAGACAGATGGCACGCAACGTGGGATGTGATTTTATCTGTGTGCTAAGCGGCGAGACCACGCGCGAACGGATAGACGAACTGAGCGAAGGCGAGTTCCCGTCGCTCATCGTGAAGGATCTTGGAGACCTGCTGACGTGAGGCGTGGATTCGACCGACCTGCTGCCGCCGACTGCCGCGCTTGAACCGGAACGACGTGGACGTGAACATCGCGATGGTTTTCCTCACGTGGTGTGGACGCGGCGTTCGTGCCTGGATCGAGATTTTGCTGCGATGAATCACAACCAGCTCGCAGTTTTGACGTAGCAACACAAGATGAGGATCTGGGTAATGATCCGGAGCTAGCACATTACGCGCATAACTGCGTCGCACGCAATCATTCTGATTCGGGTTCCAGGACTAAACGTAAATTACACACCTCGAGCGAAGCAAAGCCTGCCAAGAAAGAGGGGCACCACTTAAGCGGCTGTAACGAAGGCGGTGGAAAGAAGAAGGGCGATTAATAGAACGTTCAATTGTTCGAACATATTGATTTTTTGACTAGTTGAGCACATAGCACTGCTTCTATCGCACGTAAACCGGAGCCTTTATCTTCTTCTTATGGCCATTAAATTAGCAACGGACGGTTACGAGGTGCAAGAGCATGAACCGAATACTGTGGCGCATCCATTACTGGTTAGCTGTGTTCAGCTTGATGTTTCAGATGCTCTATGCGGTTTACGTGATACTCTCAATAACGTTAGTAGAACGCATAAAAAACATAGCGTGTAAATGGCAAACGTTCTTTTTCAGCTCGACTAAGGGCTCATTGCCGCGTGGATGGCGCTGATAATTCTTAGGGTTTCTAGCGCTATTGTTTCTAGCCCTCTTCAGACCCGTAGGGCTAGTAATCATAATAGTTTGTAGTATCCTATACGTTATTTAAAAACGCGAGATGTGAAACCCGCCACCGCTTGAGGGTGCGCAGTTGGTGCTCGACGCCGTTTATGGGTGGAGTGACTACACAAGATACTACACTACCCCCCATACTAGGGCAATTTTGAAGCTGCAATAAAATAATGCCTAAGGGGGCTCGTTGGTCGAAATTAGCAATGCGCTATTCGATTTGGGAACCGATTTTTTAAACGCGTTCGTTCGTCGTATTCCGAACTACACTGTGATAAGTCGTCATGCCACGAGCTCCTTAGACCGTTCATAAGCATTTTGACCGAGCAGCAGCTGGAGGTGTTTTGAAGCTACGGCGTGCGCGAACACGCGCTAATTTAGGCTCTATGCGCAGAATACCGTTCCGGAATCACATTCCCTAAAACCGCGATTAATTTATGGAATGGTCGGACCATACACCCATGTCGCCGCGGTGAACCTGAATAAGCTAGCTCGTAGAACGGGCTACGCCCCTCAAGGCGCGCACGGGGATAACGAAAGCCGGAGCAGGCGCAGTGCGATTTGTGACTGAGAATAACTGTGGTGTTGTTAGCGCAATGCAAAAATCCCTAAAGCCTGAGAGTACGTCATAACGCTTGCGCTGACATTGTGTTGATCTTTCCCCTCAAAACCTGCACAGTTCTCGCATACGAACCATGCGACCTACACAGCTCTATTGAACAGTCTTTGAACGCAACCCTTCAGAGGACAGGTTCATTCAGAAGCTGTGACATCAGACGCCTTCAGCGTTTTCAACGTGCGGCCAATGCAAAGAATTAGTGCGCACGTTGTTCGAAGACGCGCTCGCCTACCCAATCAACTGATGTGCGAAGTCAACGGTATACCTGCGCACCCCCGTTATCGTAAATCCTGGTGCGGCCAGCAGTGACAGCGACAGCGTCAGTATAGAACCTGATCCCTGCTCCGCCGGCGTGATTAACGTCTACTAACTTGCCTTGTTGAACGTTAAGACTCCCCAAATAAACGTCCGCGCCCGCGGGTAGCGAGTTATTGCCAGAGATTTCGTTTGCGATCGGAAAATAATCTGCGAGCAATTGCGCCCGATAAACGTCAGCGTATACGAGGCTCGAGTTGTTTTGTTCATTGCTCAGCCACACAGCGCCCGCCACCTCTTGGTCATTAAAGCGCGGAGCATCGAAGGAGGCATTGAGCGGAACGGCTGTAGAATTGGGTTTGTCTGCGATCGCATAGACGAAACCAGTGGTAAACAGGAGAAATATGGCAAGAAAAATCGAAAACGCCTTAAGAAAGCTAGTTTCGCACTTCGACTTGCATGGTATGCGTATGACGCGACTTGCCGCACGAACAATGGCTAAGCCGCCGATGACGGCGAATGGCGCGAGGAAGATCAGCGTAATCTGCAAGAATCGTGACGTGTTCAGATTACCAGCGACAAACGGGACTGCGAATACTACCACAAGCAAGAAAAAACTGGCGACGGCAAGCGCAGCGTACTCTTTATTGAACCCCATTCGTGTTTTTTTTGCCAAAAGCGCAATGATGCCCACTACGATGAGGGATTCGACGATGAGGTATAGGTCCTTTGCAACGTTGTGCAGCGGTGACGTCGTGGCGCTGGTTATGACGCCAGCGCCCGTCGCTGATGGGCTTAAAAGGTCAGAAAAGCCGCTGGCGACGGCTGACACCGCTGTCACTGCATTGTAAAACACCCCACCGCCCGAAGTGTAGATGTACCACAACTGAGAAGCGACAATGAACAAAACCACAAACCCCAACGTTATTAATCGCCGGGTCACGTCTCTCGTGGACGCTGCGCTTCGAAACGGTGCGACCGAAGTCTGCGCAGAAGATCGGGATCGACCTATTCGCGAAATTCGACGCATTGTCCGGCTGTCGAGCAGAGCCAACCCAAGTAAGGCGACCAAGAGTAGAAAGATGAAGACGTACGCCAGCCCATAGTGGGACACTATGAGCGCGAAAGCGAATATTGTCAGCAACAGGCTGCGTCGTTCGCTCTCCCTAGCGACCATTATCAGAACGATCAAAACGAGAAACAGCTCTGCTATCTCTTGACGGGCGAGCCCTATCATGTCTGAAAAGAAGATGTCCACTCCAAGGAAGAGAAACGCGGACAGAAATGCCACTTTGTCGTTTGTCTGCTGCCGAAATACGAGATACAGGACGACGGGGACGAGAGCGAAGATCAGCGGGTACACGACTTTGAACACTGACACAATGCTTATGCCGCACGTCACCGAGAGAATCGGCCCAAGTAACACTGAGCTCAGCGCGGAATTATAATTTGAGATCGAAAGTGTTGGGTTCCAGCTCCCGTTGGCGATGACTAACCCGGCGAGATAGCGCTCCTCCTGAATATCCCACCCCACCAGGTAGTTTGAGATCAATGACTCGTAGTATAACAAAGATAATGCGCTGACAAACACAGCCAGCGGGTACACGTGCCGGGGGACGTCTCGCCTGAAGGTAAGCACGATCACGAGGGCGGCGAGAAGCACGATGAGAAGCAAAAGAATGGCGTTGTTGCTAGTGCCGTTCATCACGTACGTTCCAAAGATACTAACAAAAGGAATCAAGCACAGAGCGAGGGTGGGTGGCGATACCACCGCCCGGAGGTCAAGCGAGTCAGTAGCTGAAAATGTCCGGTCTCTGACGACTGCTACTAGGCAGAGAATGTCTACTACAGCGCTTAGCGTAATCAACAACGGCAGTGCAGCTATCGGTCGCGTGATGCCGAGGTATGGATACACCTGATTAATGAAAAGTCCGCTAAACATCAGCGTGGCGATACTCAAGCCGACGGCGTACAGAGGTGTGGCCACAGAACCGAGGTTGTGCAACTTCAGGACCCGCAGGAGGAGAATGCCTGGAATAAAAAGCAGAAAAATGCACCCGGTCGCCTGCTGGACGATAAGGAGGGGCGCGCCGCGATAGGTAAGGCCTGCGCTTGCCAGGAACGCGACTTGAAGAACCGCAGTGACGAGAAGTGTCTTTTTCAGTTCCCAGTCGTTCATCGTAAGCGGGTTACGCACGGCGATCACCGATATTGAACTCTTTGAAAAATGTAGCTAGCGATTGCTTTGTAACGCCGTCTCTCTACAATTCATGCCACAGTCAAGAAATCTCAAACGCTATGGCGAGCGTATATCGCCCCATTTGATTACATCATCTTCCTTGATATCGCGAACCGCAACTCTCCCCACCACTTGGGACACATCCGTGGGACTTATCCCGGTGCCAGGCCGTTTGAACGTTAGTAGATCGAGACTTATCGAAGTCCCCTTAGGGATATCTTGCTTAGCAATAATACTCCTCCGCGCATTCTCGATCGCTGCACGCTCAGTTTCTAAGGGCTGTTTTGCTTCCCCTTTGGTGATTAAATCCAGCAGCTGGAGGTTTTCGACTAGCGTTCGCAAACCTTCTGGATCCATGGAGTGGTAATGATCGTTGCCCGGCAGAGCCCTGTCCAACGTGAAATGTTTCTCAATGACACGTGCGCCTAAGAGCACAGCAGCACTCAACACGAGTGAGCACCGATCAGGCAGCGTATGGTCCGAGTATCCGATCACATAGTCAGGGAAGGCGCTTCTGAGACCTTGTATCATCCCCAAATTTGCATCGCGATATTCGGTTGGATAATTCAAAATACAGTGCAGCAACACTAGCTGCTTATTTCCTTGTCCACGAATGCAGTCTATAGCAGCCGTAATTTCTTGCAGCGTGGAAGCACCTGTTGACAAGAAGATAGGTTTTTGCTTCTTTGCTATGTGCTCTATCAGCGGAACGTCAGTGATATCTGATGACGCAATCTTGAAGGCTGGCACCAGCTCGTCTAGCAAATCAACGGAATCTTCATCGAAAGGCGTTGAAAGAAAAACAATGTTGCATTTATCTGCAAACTGCTTAAGCGCCTTATATTCGTCCTCTCCAAACTTATCATATCTCTTAAAAAGTTCAAGTTGTGAGGTAGTACTCTCAAAATGCAAATCCCAATATGAAGACGCGCTCTTAGAAACTAGCCGCTCGGCCTTATACGTTTGAAACTTAATAGCATCAGCTCCGGCTATGGCCGCAGCTGCTATCATCATTTTGGCGGCGTCGATCGCGTCGATCTGCCTTGTTGACGCTACCTCATAGTAATTAACGCCAGCTTCTGCGATAACGAATGGCTTAGCATGCTCTGAGATAAGCCTATCACCGATCCATATCTCTTTCATAACTATCTGGGACTCCTAGCGAACGTTTCAGGCGGAGATGCCGTTTTTTCTGAGTCTTCATGTATCCTATCATTCTTGAATACAGAGCATTTGTCCCACATTACCCTTAGGGCGCGCTCTGTGCCATTTCTGAAATCATACTGCAAGCTTCGCGCACGCATCGTGGTGCACAACTCAAGAACGACCTCCGTACGTATTTTGGCGGCGAGATATAATACTCAATCACTGTCGTGAACAAAAGGATGCACGGTTTCCATTTCATTTTGCGACAGCGAAATCCATTGTGTAGTACCCATCGCCACTGCTTCAAATAGTGTACGCCCGTTGACGTAATTGCCATATCCGCTTCAGCTATCTCTGTTGCCATCATTCTTACGTTTTTCTTCACTGTAATGTTGAATCCGCTCTTGTTCAGAAATCGGACAGAAGGGAGCGTCCCGTGATTCTCATATCCCAGTCCCAAAATCGCTTTGCCTGCACGTTCGTTAGCCGATGTTCTCAATTGCTCCCACGGTTTTTTGTTAGATTATATGGATCGCTCCCCCAACTGCGACCACGATGCGCTTCGCGTTTTTCCTTATCCGGGCCGTCGAGGAGGGGAGGAATTTATCTTCTAAGCTAACGTATGTGAAGTCAATAAGCTGCTGAACGATCATTTTCGCAAAGTGCATTAAACACTACATCCACAATTCTGGCTCCTACGTCCGTGTCGTATATGTCCTCGTGAAGTATTTGACGATTGGAAACTCAAGAAACTTACTTTAAATACGACGGTTAAGTTAGTATAGAGAATAGCACCGGTGAGACGCAGCAGCCCGTCGCGGCATTTACATTTCACTTTATGTTCAGAAAATAGAGAAGGCAACGCGATGTATGCCAGAAGCGATGGAATCAGTGGCCGACCACTACACCAAGGGGTAGCATGAGCAAAAAGCGACACGACAACTCCGACGATGACATCGGCGAAGAAATGTATGAACTCGTTGAAGAACTCTTTCCGATTTGTAGGAGTATCACTGGGGATGGTGTTCGCGAGACGCTCGGAATCATAAACAGATTCATCCCTTTGAAAATCAACGAAGTTCGAACTGGAACTCAGGTTTTTGATTGGTCGGTACCAAACGAATGGAATGTTAGGGACGCTTTTATCGAAGACGAGACTGGACGAAAAATCGTCGACTTCAAGAAGAGCAACCTACACGTGGTCGGGTACTCAGTGCCGGTCGACCAATGGTTGCCCCTCGCAGAGCTGCAAAAACACCTGAACAGTTTAGAGGATAAACCAGACGCAATTCCATACGTGACTTCGTATTACAAAGAGCACTGGGGGTTTTGCATCTCTCACAATGAAAGGCGTAAGCTTACTGAAGGGAGCTATCGCGCCTACATCGATAGCGATCTGAAACCCGGCCATCTAACGTACGGCGAATATGTTTTACGCGGAAAAACGAACAAAGAAGTTTTCTTGTCCACCTACGTCTGCCATCCATCGCTTGCTAACAACGAACTTTCTGGCCCGGCTGTGACCACTTTCTTGGCGAGGTGGATTGCTCGCCACCCGCGCAAGTATACCTATAGGGTTGTTTTTATACCGGAAACGATCGGCTCGATTGTATACTTGAGTCAGAATCTGGAAGTGATGAAAAAGAACGTCATCGCTGGTTTTAACATCTCGTGCGTAGGCGACAACCGCGCCTATTCTTACGTGGCGTCCCGTTACGGCAATACCTATGCAGACAAGGTCGCCTTGAATGTTCTTGCGTTTAAGCATCCTGAATTCATTAGGTACTCTTACTTGGACCGTGGAAGCGATGAGCGGCAGTATTGCAGTCCGGGAGTTGATCTTCCGCTCGTGACCTTATGTCGCAGCAAGTACGGCGAATACCCAGAGTATCACACGTCGCTCGACAATCTCGAAGTAGTTACTTCAGAGGGATTGCGAGGGACCTATGAACTGTTAAAGGACTGCATCACGCTGATAGAACGCAATGCGAAATACCGCGTACGCTGCTTTGGAGAGCCGCAGCTTGGAAAGCGAGGGCTTTATCCTACCCTAAGTACAACCAAGTCATCTGCGATTGTCAGCGACATGATGAATCTTATCGCGTACGCAGATGGCTCAAACGATTTGGTCGATATCAGCAACATCATTAAGGTTCCTGTATGGAGGCTGTATCCAATTGTGGACAATCTTATCGAAGCGGGTTTGCTCGAAGAAAAGCTGAACCACGCCACCTAAAGTTTTTTTGGCGACCTGGCTGGCCCAGCTGCCCGCTCGGTTCCTCCTATATCAATACTCTTAGACCTCTGCTCTGTTTTTGCGTACCTTAGCTAGTCTGTGCGACGCTCTGTCAGATCGCACGTTTGAGGCGTAGCGACCACTGTTCCCTGTTTAGAAGATGCCGCAACAGCTTAACAAAGCTTATTAATCACGTCCATTATCTCGAATTATAGGAGACTGCTATGCACGTATTTAAACCTAAAACTGCTATGCCACAGGCACTTGAGGAGAAAGTAGTATTGGTTACTGGTGGGACGGGATCATTTGGGAAAAAATTCACTCAGATAGTCTTGGAGAAGTGCAATCCCAAGAAACTGATTATCTTCAGCAGGGATGAGATGAAGCAGTCTGAGATGGCGAACCAATTCGATGATCCCAATATTAGATTCTTTATCGGTGATGTGAGAGACAGATCACGACTTCAACGGGCGTTCGACGGAGTGGATATTGTAGTTCACGCGGCGGCTTTGAAACAGGTGCCCGCATCTGAATACAATCCTATTGAGACGATAAAGACAAACATAATCGGTGCAACAAATGTGATCGACGCTGCCATAGATTGCAACGTCGAAAGAGTGGTTGCGCTAAGCACAGATAAAGCGGTAAATCCGATAAGTTTGTACGGAGCGACAAAACTGTGTTCTGATAAGCTTTTTGTTTCTGCAAACGCCTATTCAGGCAAACACCCAACGAGGTTCAGCGTCGTTCGGTACGGCAACGTAGTAGGTAGTCGCGGAAGCGTAGTACCTTTTTTTACGGAGAGAAGAGCGACCGGCACCATCCCAATCACTGATGTTCGGATGACCAGATTCTGGGTCACGGTAGGAGATGGGGTCGACTTTGTGATTCGGCTTCTCACTCTGATGCAAGGGGGCGAGATTCTCGTGCCAAAATGTCCAAGCATAAGTCTCGTCGAGCTGGCAAATGCGATAGCCCCGGAGTGTCATCACGAGATCATAGGCATACGCCCCGGAGAGAAACTCCACGAAGTGCTAATCTCAGCTGACGATGCTCGACACACGGTCGAAATGCAAGATCATTTCATCATTGAGCCGGAGTTCCCCTGGTGGGAGGCCCATCACTTAGCGGGCGGAAAAAAGCTTCCTGAAGGATTTGTTTATTCCAGCGATACAAACCCGCAACGACTGTCAAAAGATGGCATAGTTGAGATGCTGTCTAAATCCGAATTGGATTGACCGGAGAGATGCCGAACGTCAATGACAAACAACGACGATTTTTTGCCGTATGGCCACCAGTTGACCGATGAGTCGGACGTTCAAGCTGTTGCCTCTGTGATGCGTTCAGATTGGTTGACACAAGGACCCAAGGTACAGGAATTCGAAGCAAAATTGGCGGAATTTTTTGATGCAACATATGCGGTGACATTTTCGAATGGAACGGCAGCTCTTCACGGCGCGTATTTCGCTGCTGGCGTCAAACACGGCGATATCGTGCTCACGACCCCAATAACGTTTGCGGCCAGTGCGAATGCTGCTCTGTTCCTCGGAGCAGAGGTCCAATTTGTTGATGTAGAGCCAGATACCGTGAATATGGACGTCTCGTTGCTCGAGGAAAAAATTACGAAACGGACAAAAGCGATTTTGCCCGTTGATTTTGCCGGACAGCCTGTTGATCTCGATGAGGTGAGGGAAATAGCGACTCGACACGACCTTACCGTAATCGAGGACGCGTGTCACGCGATCGGTTCGAGTTACAAAGGACAAAAGATCGGAAGCATTAGCGATTTGACTACTTTCAGCTTCCATCCTGTCAAAAATATCACGACAGGAGAGGGAGGAGCTGTTTTAACGAATAGCGCCAGCTTCGCCAAGAAACTCAGCTTGTTCAGAAACCACGGCATCGAAAAAGAAATCGACCGGACTCGACGAAACAAGTCCCCATGGTATTACGAGATGTTGTTTTTGGGCCATAATTATCGCCTAACGGACATGCAGTGCGCTCTCGGAATCTCTCAATTGAAAAAGCTCAACTATTTTGTGTCGAGGCGAAGAGAAATTGCGAGGCGATATGATGAAGCCTTCTCAGCGATACATGGGCTTGAGACCCCGAGCGAAAGGCCAGACCGGGTTTCTGCTTGGCATATTTATGTCGTCAAGTTGGATTTGCAGATCATTGACAAGACGCGTGAGGAGATATTCAAGGAGCTGCGAGCACAAGGCATCGGGGTCCAAGTGCACTATATTCCGGTCTACTGGCACCCGTATTATCAACAGATAGGATTTGAAAAAGGAACATGTCCGGTAGCTGAAAAGTACTACGAGAGCGCACTAACTTTGCCACTTTTTCCAGCAATGACGCACGATGATATAGAGAGGGTCATCACAGCTGTGAAGGCCACCTTCTGACCGCCTAATGTGCTATGAGTGAGCTCGACGGCGCCACAAAGCTCCTTGCGAGGCTCGACAAACAGCGCGTTTACGCTGGTGCGCTTGGAGCCTGCGGCGGAACATTGACTCAATATCGGGCTTGAGGTTGCTGTTGCAGATTGATCGCTGCTAGAATAGAGCTTTCGGTCACGGAAATAGGCACAAGCGCCAGTTATCCAAAAGATGAGCGAAGCGAGGATTCGCCGCACGCACTTTGCGACATAGGCGGCACCGACTTGCATTCCGAAAAAGCAGGTAACTCACACAGCTCCGAACAATCTAGCACCGTTTAGTAAGCTGCATGCGAAACTGGAAAGCAGCATTAGCCCACTAAATACTGGGTTCCAACTTGTTGCCAGCGCTGCCACAGCTGCCCGGACAAACTTCGGACACGGGCTCGACGAACTCCGCAGTGCAAACGGCCTGTAAGATAAACGATTGTGGTGTTGGTGCAGTCGATATTTGCATGCCGGTTGGATCTCGCGCAGTTCTCACTCGAAAAAAGCATAGGTGAGTTCCGCGTTAATGGTTATGGATGCGCAGGATTGACGCTATCCTGCCTCAAGAACCAAGCGGTAATGATCTACAGCGTATCAGGTGCAGCCTCTATGGCAGAAGTCACTGCTATTATCCAAGCGCGAATGGGCTCAAGCCGGTTACCAGGCAAGGTAATGGAGGATATCTGTGGAAAACCGATGATTGAGCAAATGCTGCTTAGGCTACGCCGATCAAGCGTCCTCGATCAAATAGTCGTGGCCATTCCACGAGATCCGAGTGACGACGTGTTAGCAGCGTTGCTTCACAGTTTAAAAATCCCTTCGCTTAGAGGCTCGACAAACGACGTACTTTCGCGCTATTTTGAAACGGCTAAAGCATTCAATGCAGGGATAATCGTTAGATTGACCGCTGATTGTCCCCTGATAGATCCAGGTCTTGTGGACTCGGTTGTCCGAGCACATGTCAAATCCGGAGCAGATTATACGTCAAACTCATTGAAACGAACTGTGCCTCTTGGTTTTGACACTGAAGTGTTCTCTTTTACGGCCCTCGAAAGAAGCTATCGTGCAGCTACCGAGGCTTTTGAACGCGAACACGTGACCCCGTACATGTACCTGAATCCACAACTGTTTACGCTACACAGCATGCAGGCCAGCGACAAGCTAAACAGGCCAGACTTGCGTCTGACAGTCGATACCACTGAAGATCTGATGCTCATCAGGATCATCTACTGTCTGCTAGGAACGAACGGGACTTTCTTCGGAGCAGAGCAAATTATCGAACTTTTAGATGACTGCCCCTGGCTCACCAAGATCAACGCCCACATCAAACAAAAGGGCTTGACGGACTAGACGATGGCGTTGGATATCGCGATTCTGACAGACGGTAATGATCGTGTGGGGTTTGGGCACGTTACGAGGTGTCTGGCTCTTTACGATGCATTCGAAGTGTGTGGTCACAGGCCAACTTTGGTTATAAATGGCGACTCCACTGTTTTAGGCCTGATAGCGAACAAGCGCCACGTGCTATTTGCTTGGCTAGCAAACACTCAAAAAACGCTCCGAATAATCGACAACGCTGCAATAATCGTCGTTGATTCGTATGCCCCTGATTTGTCCTTTTATAAGCTTCTGTCAGAGGATTCTGTTCACATCTACATTGATGACGGTAACAGAACTGAGTATCCTAAAGGCATCGTGGTTAACGGTAATATCGCTTCACGGCGGTTGCACTATCCAGACCAGAAAGACATGACCTATTTGCTGGGACACCAGTACATAATTTTGCGACGGGCTTTCTGGAACGTCGCTGCAAAGGAAACAAAGAGTACTATTGGTACCATATTGATCACGTTTGGAGGCTGTGACGTAAAGAACATGACCCCAAAAATCTTACGAGCTCTCGCCAGTTCATATCCAGAAGCAACGAAACGTGTCATTGTAGGCCCCGGATTCAGCAACATTCGCGAAATACAATCTGCAGCAGACGACAAGACCTCGCTTATTATTAACCCCAAAGATACCACAATCAGAGAAGCGATGCAAGAGGCTGATGTCGCCATCTCGGCAGGCGGGCAAACGTTGAATGAGCTTGCCCGAATGGGCGTGCCTACAGTAGCTGTTTCAGTTGTACCGAATCAAATGAGTCACGTGCAGGCTTGGAACGAAGTTGGATTTGCAGACTGCGTCGTTTGGACGAAGGACAAGCGCACGCTTAATTCCGTGATTCATAACGTTGACAAGTTGCGAGACAAAAATACACGAGAAGAGCGATCGAAGATTGGCGCCTCATGCGTCGATGGACTTGGGGCTCAGAGAGTTGCCCAGTTCTGCGCAGCATCTTACATAGCCGACTACGTGAATATACGGACAGCGTTGCCCAAAGACGTCATTGGTGTTTATGAGCTGTCCAACGATCGTGACGTTAGAGAGAACTCGCTGAATAGCGATTCAATAAGCCTCGGACAGCATACCAGGTGGTTTGCCGAGAAGTTACACGATCAAAACTCCTTGTTTATGGTTGCTGATCTGAGCGGCGAATTAATTGCACAAGTGAGACTTGAGATCACGAATAACACGGCAAACACGAGCCTAAGTGTGAAAAACATGTACAGAAGGTTCGGCCTTGGAAGACTACTGCTAGAACGAGCCGTGTTCAACTTGAAAACAGAGCATAATGAAGTAGACGAAATCAAAGCGGTAATCAAACCTGAGAATGACGCTTCAATTAGATTATTCACACGCTTTGGGTTTAAGTGTAAGAGGACGACTACAATCAACAATAAGACCGTGTTGGAGTTTTTTTACGACTTAACGACGGCACGCAGGGAGCTTACGGATGGAATTTAGAATTGGTGACCGCTCTGTTGGAGGTGATAGCCTGGTGTTCATAGTAGCCGAATTATCCGCAAATCATAATCAAGATTATGACACAGCAGCGGCCACCATTGCGGCTGCGAAAAGGGCGGGCGCGGACGCGATCAAGCTCCAAACGTACACGCCTGACACAATGACAATTGATTCTGATCAGGACGATTTTCGAATCAAACAAGGGACTATATGGGACGGAAAAACGCTTTACCAGCTCTACCAGGACTCATTCATGCCCTGGGAATGGCAGGGAACCCTGAAAACTGTTGCCGAAGAGTCCGGGCTGATGTTCTTGTCCACACCATACGATTGCACCGCAGTGGATTATCTCGAGACTCTCGAGGTCTCAGCCTATAAAGTCGCCTCGTTCGAGATTACTGATATCCCTCTGATCCAGCACATCGCGTCCAAACTCAAACCAGTAATGATTTCCACGGGAATTGCAACATTATGCGATATTGAATTGGCCGTGAATGCGTGTAGAAAGATGGGGAATTATGACATTGCTCTTTTGAAATGCACGTCAACTTATCCTTCATTATTAGAGGAGGTCAATCTCAAGGCGATTCCGTATTTAGAAACAGCGTTCAACACTGTGACGGGTTTGTCGGATCACACTCGCGGGGATGTCGCTGCTATTGCTTCTGTGGCTCTCGGAGCGAAGATTATTGAGAAACATTTCACGTTAGACAGAGCGCTAGGAGGACCTGATGCTTTGTTCTCGCTAAATCCAAAAGAGTTCAAACGCATGGTAAAATCAATTCGAGCGGTGGAAAAGGCTCTTGGAGACGCGAAATGCTGCTTGACAGAAAAAACGCAGAAAAGCAGAGAGCTATCTCGCTCGCTTTATGTCGTACGAGACATCAAAAAGGGTGAACTATTCTCTTCCGATAATGTACGATCCATAAGACCTGGATTTGGCCTGCCCCCTAAATATGCAGAGGAGATTTTAGGTAAAAAAACTAGAGAGTCCCTTAAAAAAGGAACCGCACTACGGTGGACCCATATGGATAATCTCTAGGGGGGTAAGAAGTTTCTGATTGCTTGCAAAATCTCACTCTTGCCTTCCCCTACGCTCAGCTTATCAATCTCGTCTTGATCGTAGCAGTCACCTTCCTGCAAAAAAGTGCCGATACGCGCCATGTCAGATTGTTCGATTAAGCATCGCAGGGGAAACCCCTTATAGACCGTTTTTTGATAATCATTTTGGTAAACGGCTATTACCGGCTTTCGTAGTCTCAACGCCTCGAACATAGAGAGCCCAGGAGAAGTGATTACAACATCAGCGTCGCGCATCAGTTCTGCCACGTTAGGAACGTCTTTGTCAACGTCGATTCGGCCCCCGTAGCCCTGATGTGCCTGTATCAGTGCATTCAACTCTTTAAGATGACCGTAGCCGGGACCTACGACTATATGAATTCGCATTTCCTCGTCAAGTCTTAAAATATGAGCAAGTGCGCGGCTCGTTAAGTCTGCATGATCGCTTGCCCCAAAAATCAGTAGCAACCTCTTTTTTTGATCAACTCGTGTTCGCTGCTCGACGTGGTCGAAAAAACAATCGTCCTGAAGCACTAAGTATCTAGGGCCACGGTAGTACTGTGTGTTCGTATCCTCATCATAAATACACTCGTTCTTGAAATCGCCCCCAGCTGCATTGACTACTATATCTACATCTTTATACACAGCCGAAGCGAAACCGCTGTCAAAAACTGTAATGCGCGTCTCCGGGTCCAGTGTCGCACGTATGCTTTCAATCACCTGTGGAGACAGACGGGGCACGTCAAAAACAATTACAGTCGGCTTGATCTGACTCAACGTTTCGACTATGTCTTCATCTGTCTCGCACGAGGTCGTTCTGAATCCAGCGTGTCGGATCCTCGTGGCGATTGATTCATCGCTCTTAGTCAAAAAGAACAAAAGTGCATCAGAACGCAGTTCCTCAGCTAGGGTTGTGCTTCGGTAGACATGCCCCCAGCCAATTTGCGCCCCGCCTTCGGTTACGATGGCGATCTGCGATAATTTAATGTGTTCTGTCATTCACAAGCCTCTGCATTACGTGCTTATTTATTTCAGACAGCTCCGGGTTGCTCCCTAGAAGTTCTGCTGCGCTCTTATTTCAACGTCCTCAAGAGACCCCAACATTTCATCTAGTGCATTCATTAGTCTCATATCCGCCGCTGTGTAAACGGTGAGACGCATGTTCGGATCTAACGGAGACCCAATCGTTTGCATGGCAAAATTTGTCTGGATGCATGAAAGTAGAGTTTACGTGCTCCCTGCGCCGTCTTTCCATCGTGGTTCATGCCGGCTTCTTCGATAATGAAGGTGGGCGCCCGGTCCGCGAGCGTGCGACCTCCAATGCGTAGCTTCGCACAACTAAATACCATGCTCATCCACCACCTTGCTTATTGACGCGATAACGTCACTAACATCATTGTCGGTCATTCTGGAGTAGATCGGCAATGAAACCGTGCGATCGAATACAGATTCGGCTACAGGAAAATCGCCTCTCTTGTAGTGGTATACGCGCCTGTAGTAGGGATGCAAATGCAATGGTATGAAATGCACGCTCGTCCCGATGTTTTCGGATCTGAGCGCGTCGATGAATCCATTCCTGCTAATGTTCAATAAATCAGTGTTGATTAGAACCGGGTATAAATGCCACGAGTGTTGCACGTTTTTCTTGCTGGACGGAGTGGTAATTTCGGGGATACTCTTAAACGCCTTCGTGTATCTTTGTGCGATATCTTTCCTCCGCTGCTGCATTTCCGGCGCCTTTTTGAGTTGGTGGATACCGATAGCGGCCTGTATGTCGGTCATATTGCACTTATAACCGGGGCACAATATGTCGTAATACCACGCCCCCTGGCGCGAATACCGCTTCCACGCGTCTTTGTTCAGCCCGTGCAAACTGAGTAGTCTAATTTTTTCAGCAAAAGAGCCGTCGTTTGTCGTCACCATGCCCCCCTCGCCAGTGGTAATGACTTTCGTTGCGTAGAAACTAAAGCACGTTGCTTTGCTGAAAGAACCGATTAGCCTGTTGTTGATGGCCGCACCAAATGCGTGCGCTGCATCTTCGATTATTTGTAACTTATGTTGATCCGCGATTTGAGTGATGGCGTGCATATCACAGGGGTGCCCTGCATAGTGGACAGGCATGATGGCACGCGTCTGCTCGCCTATTGTCTCTTCGATCTTAGATACGTCTATATTGTACGTGTCCGGTTCAATATCAACAAAGACCGGCTTTGCATGCTGGTGGATGATGACCTCAGCAGTCGCAGCGAACGTGAACGGTGTGGTGATGACCTCATGTCCGTCCTCGATTCCTGCCGCGACTAAGGACAAATGCATCGCAGCGGTGCACGAACTTACGGCAACAGCATGGTCACAGCCCACATATTCCTTGAACCGATCTTCAAAGTAGTGGGTTTTTGGGCCAGTGGTGAGCCAATCCGATCGCATCGTATCAACTACTTCCGCGATCTCCTCCTCACCTATTGCGTGTCTGAACGGCGGCAGAAACGACTTACGGGTGGGTCTTCTTCCGTTCACGTTTGCTAGCCTTCTTGCACAGCGTGCTCGATTTTTTGATACCTGTGACACGACTTTCACACCGAGCACACGAGTGACATTGACACTCCGGTTAATCGCTAAATGAACCACGCACGACACATATAACTAATTTGCTCGCGGCGCGCTCAAGTCACGTGAGCCGTTTTCATGACAAATGCAAATCATCTGAATTGAAGCGGCCACTGTGAATTCCCACCGTCGCGCGCACAGCATTCTTTTTACGGACTTTCTCTGGTCGCTGTACGCGCTTCGAGCTTCCATTCGTCCTGACCTTCTTCATGTAAGATGGGAGTTGCGTGCTTTATCTGACTGGCGCGAAACATCCTGCAATTTGCACAGGCTGACCCTCATCGGGGATTTTCCGATATCGAGCCCGGAAACTTCTTCATCCCGACACTACTGCAGTTCACACTCATATTCCCATTGATATGAAAAGCGTATCGATCTTGCGTTAAACTAACGATCGACTTACCTCTAAATGGCTCGACTGTCGAGACTATGAACGCGTTTCATCGCTCGGTTTTGCAATGCTATTGCTGACAGGCTATTGTAATGATCGCTTAGACAATTCTGTGACAACGGGGCCGGTGGAAAATGTTTGTTCGCCCCGCAGAAGAACAGTCAACGGAGACACTGCAAGAATTGACAACCCGCTGCAGTCTTGGCTCTTATGCCTGTCGCCGGCTCACTAACGCCTTAAAAATGAACGTTAACTCATCAATCCTGATGCCCCGCAACGCGAGCAGCCCAGCGAGATACGCTGACGCGCAAACCGCTATGCAAGCTATGACGCCAATGACGCCGGTTGGGTTCCACACAGCGATGATGAAAAGGGTAGGAAGGGACGCGATCCCACTGCGTATCACAAATACCCAGTCAAAATGAGGGCTGAAATATTTTGAGGAGAAGAACGCGATAATCGTGAGCGAAACAGCAAAAGCGGCAAGCGTTGAAATAGCCGCGCCCAATATACCCAAATAGGGAACAATTGCAATGTTAACTGACAGATTCACAATCGCTGCCGACGTAGTCCCAACAGCGATGTAACGCGTCTTTTTTTCTAATAGGAGCGGCAGCGTATAAAGGCCTGTTAGCCCATAGAGCAACATACTTGCGGCCGTAAACGGAGTGATGAAATACCCATGCGCGGCAATCTCGGGGGTTGACAAAAGTTGAAGTATCGCCTTTGAAAGCGCTGATATGCCAAAAACGCACGGGATAGCAGCCAGCATGAAATACTTGAAAGAGTACTTCAGAATTGAAGCGACTTTCTCGTCTTCACCGTGATCGTGGTAACTAGACAGGTGAACGGGCAGCAAGGTCGTAAAAGGATACATGACAAATGACAACATGGCACCTAACGTGTACCCCGGCGAGTAGTATCCAACGTACACGATTCCCAAGAGGAGCGTAATCACGTATCTGTCGCTCACATTGACGACCCACTGGAATATGTCTGATTGTACGAGCGGAAGGCTGAACGACAAATATTTTCTTATGTGCGAGAAGGAGGGCATTTTGACGCCGATCTCAGAAAAGATAATGCCCACCATCACTAAGAACATCACGACTTGCGCGAGAAGGTAACCAAGCACAGCTCCATTTAACCCACGTCCCCCAAGCACCGCTACGGTCACCAGCCCAACCATAAGATACGTTTGAGCCAAGTATAACAACGCATAAGCCCTAATTCGTTGAAATGTCAAGAAATAGCTCAGAAAAAAAATGTTGAAGCTGAGGAAGATCAAAATAAGCGGCAGCGTTTTTGCGACGAATATGCTGCCTCCGAATAGGCTTGACGCAAGAACTGGCGAAAAGTAATAAAAAATCACCGAAGCGACTGAGGTTGTGAGCAAGATTGCAGCAGCCATCGAAAAAAAGCCTTTCTGGATGTCCTTCTTGTTACCAACTGCCGCGAAATATCGTACAAATCCAGAAGGGAGCCCCAGAGTTGTTGCCAGCAATAGCAAGCCCAGCGTGACCGTTAGTTGAACCCATATTCCATAGTCCGAAACAGAGAGCGTTTTGCTCAAAACAGGAAGCAGTATGATTCCGTTGAGGTTGACGAGGATGTTAGCAAAGCCCAGTGATCCGATCCCCCTCATCACGTGGAAGAACTCAGATGGATCCACTTCGCTTGAAGGCGTACCGCCGTGCTCCAAAAAAATCACCCGTTTCTTGCGTAGATGGAGAATTAGTTTCCACTGTTTTTTCTATGACGCAGCTCGCAGGCAACACAAATGTTGCCGCGTCTGAGACAAGTGTAGCACTAGGTGTATCGTCTTATATTTGACGATTAGCGATTGCTGAAATGATTTCTGGTGCATTAACCGGCAGCTGTTCGACCAATTCAGCTGTGTCGCCGCCTGTAAGCGCTATTTCTAAGTCGAAAACAGAACATGACGGCTGTCGAAAGACAGATCTTGGCAATTGACTAGTGCGTCCCTATCCCAGCAATAGTCAATAAGACGACAGCGAACTCGGGTCCGTTGAAGCAGGAGCAGCGGTGAAAGTGAACGAAGACGATGAGGGGGGTGGCACGTCCTCGCAACATATGAACTCTTGAAGACCGAATGAAGTTTTTGACAAATCCGCGCTACTGAGTGTTATCGAGCGCAGAGGGAAACGCGATCAGCTGTTATGGTGGATCATTTCCTCAAGCCGAATTGCGCGTAGAAACTCACAATGTCAGGCCGCCCGTTTCAGGCGTAGGTCGTTCGAGTTCATGTCTGCTTTGTAGGATCTTGTCAAGTGCAAATGCTATGTTCGTTCCATCCGTATCAGTCAAAGCGTACAAAGGATAGTTATAATCAATGGTATCAAGCCACACCGTGTTTGCATAAACTTTTTTAACGAATTCCTGTATGATTTTTTCGTCTCGACGGCGTACTCCTGCAATAACCTCCATTAACGTGGGAGCTAGCTCATCGACATCCCTCACAACGTAGCAAAGAGATTCCTTGCAATAGAAATCATGCCCAAACGTAATTACCGGAATTCCCAGAATGAGCCCTTCAAAGCCTGTGGTCGAGTTGAGGGTTATCACCCCGGTCGAGTTCTTGACTAAGTCTATGTGTTTGGTTTCTGGGTTGATGATCTTAACGTTTTCTAGCTTTGACACGTCGCCAATTTTTTTAACACTGATATCCGTTGCGAGATAATGTGGGTGAGGCTTTACGTATAGGAAGTAGTCGCGCGGCAAAGCTCTCGAGATGAGCTTAATCAAAGAAAACTGATCAATGACAGGCTCTGCAAACGTGACTTGCGCATCCTCAGTATAATGCAACGGAAACAAGAAGTAGTGATCCTCGTAGTTAGGGGTCTGCAATATCCGCTGAACCAGCAGCCGCCTCGTGACTCCTTCCGCGTACTTTTTGAGCCCGTGCAGTACACTATACTGACGCAAAATGAGTCCTTCGCAGGGGTAGGTGTCAATTACACGTCTTGCGTACCGTTTACGAGCTAACGTATTCCGAAGCCCTGCGGCTCGGTCAGGCAAAGATCTGAAACTCCAGTACGCCTCACTCTGATTAACCGTGCGCATGCCTGCTATCGCGGATGAGTCATTATACAGCGATTCTACTTCTTCCCAGGCTACCTCGTTATCAGTCCACGGCACCACGTCTGAATAGTCCTCGCAAAACATCATACCCATCCTTACAAACCTCCCTGACGTGAAGCCGAGTACCGAGATGCCAAGCTTCTTCGCCGTATAATAAGCGACAACTGAAAAAGCGTCATCCTCGAGAGTGTTGACAAATGCGTCGATGTTATTCGTTGTGAAGAAGCTTTTAAAAAACTCGACCAACCCAGTGAAATAGTTGTCGAGGTTTTTCGCGTTTCGCTTTTCTCTAAGCGTTTCTTTATCGAAGAATGTCCTGTCAAAGGACGAGATATATCGAAAAGACATTGCTAACCATTCTTGCGCGCTGTCTGTTTCTGACTCTGTATAGCTTCGGCTCGCGCAAGGCGATTGATTGAAGAAAGCGATATCTGATGCGCACTGCTTCAGCTCGTTTACCGCCTCTGTCAGATCGGAATACAAGCGATCACCAAGAATTGCTTTCAGTTCAGCATCATAGTGCGAATCGTCAACTCTTGACGCGACAAAAACGTTATGCTTCTTACTCAGCGGAGAAGTCCAAGGTGACTTATGAAGAGCATCGATGCCATAGTCACCAGTGCCTAACAGTATTGCGACATTCATCGTTTGTTTTTCCCGAAATCCTTCTAATGTACCCTCGCATCAGGCGTTTAAAGCTCAGCTACGGTAGACGCTGCTGCTTCAAACATTGTCCGCATTCCTACCGTCCCTATCGATCACGAGAGAGATTCATATATATGTATCTATAGTGCACAGCTGCGTTTGTTTGGAGATGCACAATTGCCACTTGTCGCGTTTGGTGGAAAGGAGTTATTACTCTTGCTCTTTCTCGTTCATGAATCTGAGAATAGAGCGGACCTAACGTTTTCCCGATCTTGTCCCAGCTGTACTCTTCTTCGGCGAATCGGCGCATTTTTGCCAAGTCTGTTTCTATCCCCCTCGTCATGTTTCTGCAAGCTTGCACGGACTCTTCGTCGACGGTTTCTGCAATTAGTAATGCTCACCATTACTGGGCGTTTATGCCTTCGGCACCTGCAAGAGAAGGATGCCCGGAATAAAAAGCAGAAAAATGTACCGGGTCACCCGGCGGGTGGTGCGGCGTGTGCCAACGGCGTCGGCCTGCGCGCCCCAGAAGAAGCGACCTGAAGAACCGCAGTGACGGACAGCGTCTTTCTGAGCTCCCAATCGCACATCGTAAGCGTGTTAAGCATCGCCCCTCACTGATATCTCACTGTTCGAAAGGACCTTGTCTATGTCCTGTGTCACCCGAGCCCACGAACGGCGCTCTTGCACAAACTCACGGGCCCGGTGTCCCATTCTGTGTCTCTTTTCTTCGTCCCGCAGCAATTCTTGCACACGCTCTGCAAACGCGGCAGGACTGTCTGCGACACAAAGATGATCGCCGTCAGTCGCGTTGATTCCGCGCACCCCGATCGACGTGGCAACCACGGACTTTCCCATTGCCATCGCCTCCAATACCTTGGTCTTCGACCCTGATCCGGATATGAACGGGGCAACAGAGACTGACGCGCGGGCGACATATGGACGTACATCATCGACAAACCCTGTTACGACGATTGATGGGTCGTGAGCAAGGGAACGAATCGGCTCTGTCGGATTCTGACCCACGATAAATAGTTTGAGGTCTGGGAATCGCTTCTTAAGCGTGTCATATACGCGAGAGTGAAACCACTCGATCGCGGTCACGTTGGGAGAGTGCGACATGTAGCCCACGAACACCAGCGACGGCCACTCTTCTTCGCGGGACGGTGTCGGTTTGAAGAACTCGGTATCTACGCCGATCGGGATCACCGAATACCGCACGTCGGGCAGCAGCGCGCTAAATGCTTTATATTCCTCATTGCTGACGACTATACAGTTGTCGAACTTTGGAAAAACCTGGCGTTCCATCCATCTGTTCTTGAGGTAGGCGAGCATCCAATAGGCTCTTGTTCGCACATTGCGCGCGAGCGCAAATTCCTTCTGACACGCCGCAGAAACGCATTCGAAAGCGTGCACGACTTTGCGGGAGCTGAACTTCCACGCATAGAACGCGAAATGGCTGCTCGCATAGACCACGTCATACTTCTCATCACGGTAGGCCGCCTTGATTGCAGCCGCCATTACGGGAGAGTATAAAGGGGTCAAGAAGCTCCGATATTCCGACAGGAGCTTGCGTGGGCTTATGCTGCTCCTTGCGGTTGTGATGAGTTGATTGCGGTGTGACATGTACTCGGGCATGGCGATAGCATTGACCTTAGTGCAGTAAGATTCGAGCCCGGGATACTGTCGCGTCACGTCAGGATCTCCATCGAGGCAGACCAAGCGAATAGCATGGCGCGTGCTAAGGTGCTTTAGCACATTGAGGCCCACCAATCCCAATCCTGTATACGGTGATGGACGCGTTTCCCATATCATCAGGATATTCATGGAATCAACCGCTTAACGAGTTGCAGTGCGTATTGCCGAGCACGCGCCTTGAATGCCTAAAGCGGAGTGACTCGCGATGCGCTTGCTTGAAACAAATTTAGATTTTTGGTATCTAGTAGATATATAGCGTTCTTCTTCCCTTCCGCCGTCTTCTATCAGAGTGTTATCCTTTTTGCGGCAGCCAAGTACTATAACGCTTTTCCCACTTCAATATTTTGCGGTTCTCGATGGTGGGGGCCTCTGCTTGTGGCCCTGGCCTCTGTGCAGCGAATAAGGAATCTCACGTGGCCACCCTTGAATGACGGTCGCAGGAATGGCGCCTAGGCCTTTTTCCGAACGTCTGTGCCTTTCTGCTCAATGCTCCTTGCCAGCAGTTTTTTTCGTGCTGAGCAACTTGCGCCACATTTTGTCTATGGAAGATATCGAAAACCATGATGTCGACGGATTCTCCCTTGCCGCGCCGCATGGTGCTGACTGTAGAAGCATTGCGCGGCTCGGCGCTTCGTCGTTCTTTGTCGAAAACCACAAAACCACTTTTTTGAAGTCGCAGAGTTGGCATTCGAGTGACAACGCGACTTGCGCACGTTGAAGCGTGTCACTTGAGCATTGGCAAATGCACGCCGTCGATCGATGCGATGCTCGTCGTGAAGGTGGTGATGTAGGTTCGGGACGCGGAGGTGCCTGCGGTGCTGAGGACGGCGTCAGCGGGGACTTTGAGGTGGGGGCAAGCTGTTGTGGGGGGGGTTGGGGGGCGTGAAGGTGAAGTTATTGCCGTTGATGACGGGTGGTCAAGCCGCTTGAGAGGCCGTCGAGCATGAGGTTGCCATAGCTCTTGTGATGCTGTCATTGAATGTGAGGGGGATAGTGGTGTTGATAAGAACGTTGGTGACGCCGTTGTCGGGGGTGGCAGTTGTGCAGCACACTGACCCCTGCTTTCGTGAACGAAGAAGAAAAGTCTGCTAGAAACGTAGTGCCGGGATCTCTCTGAGGGCATCAGTTGGAACGTTTAAAGCATAACTTTTGCTAAATGCGAGATGAAAAACGGGTGTCTGTATGAGCGTATTACCCGCAATGATCTTCTTTATACCCCTTATCATTCACTGTATATCATCAAAATGTGGTCCGGGCTGTAAGGCGCCGCTGACAGTGAGGGTTATTCACGGAAACGCTGGTTAGACCACGGGGGGGTCGATCGACGTTATGCTCAACTGGACCCGACCGGAGTAAAATAGCTTTCAAAGTCTCCCCCCAAAGAAACGCCTGAAGTAGATTGAATAGAACCCGCCGGGACGAACACGTGATACATGTAGGTACCTGAAAATTTTCCAAGCGGCGTCAACGTGAGTGTGTTTCCACTAATGGTCATATAGAGCGATCCGCTATACCCCTCTACTTGGATCTCATTAAATCCCGGCCCGGGCTGTATAGCAGTGTTAAAAGTAAGGGTGATAATCTGATTCACGGGCACGTTGGTAGCGCCGTCTGATGGATTAATGGAACTCACGCTCACCTGGCCAGTCGTCCAAAATGAGTCATAGAAGAGCAGAGTTAGCGAATCTCCTGATGCGCCAATGACCGCATTGTTTGGTATCACAAGATCGTGTGGCTGATTAAACAACCATTCGCCCGAGGGCTGGATATACAGAGTGTTGCCGCTGATCGTCATGTTTAACTGCCCAAAATAGTTGTACACCCTGATGTAATCAAATCCTGGCCCAGGCTGTATGGCTTCGTTGAACGTGACGCTGATAGTTTTGTTCAGGGAGACGTTGGTGGCGTCCTCAGGAGGGTCGACTGCAGTGACATTTAGCTTTTGTCCCGCGGTCGCAAAGAAGCCGTCATATTCCATGGCAAGGTTGTGACCCGCACCGTCAGTTACCGCTCCCGCAGGAATAGTAATTGTATAGACGCTGCCCGCGGTCAAACCCGCGACCGGGTTTATTACGAGCTGTTTCCCGCTGATTGTCTTGACTAGCGAACCGCTGTAGCCTGTTAACGTACCGTTATAGCCAGAGATGCTGATACCGTTGAATGTGGGTCCCGCCTGGACGTTGGTGTTAAACGTTACGGTGATTTGGGTGTTCGTGGGAACGTTCGTGGCTGTGCTTCGCGGATCGACAGACGTCACGTAGAGTGCACCTGACGGGGCCGCAGGGGAACTTACTGTAGTGAAGGATGTGTCCCAGTCCCCCGTCAGCGAGGTGCCATTCGAATCTGTCACGCCATTTTTCGGGATGATCACCCACTGCAGAGCGCCGTAAAGCCAATTTCCTACTGGGGTGAGCGTGAGCGTGTTTCCATTGATGCTTTTGTTGATCGGTGTCCAGGTGTTGCCGTTGAAAATTTCGTTGAATCCTGGCCCGGGCTTGATCGCTGTGTTAAACGTTATGACAATGCTTTGATTAACCGGGACTTGACTGGAGCCATCTGCTGGATTGATACTTATCGCACTGATCGGCGTAGTAAGTGTAAAATCGGAGTCAAAGTAGCTTGTCATCGTGTTAGTATTTGCATCTTTGACTGCATCGGCGGGGACATAAATACCAATGTGTGCGCCATACGCCGAGGTTCCCTCTGCTGTGGCCTGAAAGTCACCCTCAGGTGTGATCGTCAGTACGTTACCGCTGATAGTTGTGTTCAGCCCCCCAAAGTAATTAAAGAGGCGAATATCGCCGAAGCCAGGGCCCGGCTGAATTTTCTCACTAAAGGTTAGGGTGACGGTGGCGTTCAGGGGCACGTTGGTAGCGCCCTCGGCGGGGGTGATGTTGGTGACGGTGAGGGAGGACGTGGTGCCTTGGAGGCTGCCGACCGGAATGGGAAGCGAGGCATAAGAGGAGGTATAGGAACTGTCACCACTGAAGCTCGCCTGGAGGGTGTAGGTACCTTGGGTGGGGATGCTGAAGCTGAATGAGTAGGAGCCTTTGGCGGTGGTGGTGGTATACACCGTCGTCGATTGTCCGTTGGGACCTATTCTGACGAGGATGATCTGTCTGCCGGAGACAGGGGTGCCTGTTGAAGGGACCGTTAAGTTGCCGGACAGGGTGAAGCTCTGATTAACGGCGGGGTTCGTGTTGGAGGTGGTGAGGGAGAGCTGGGTAGAAGTTAAAGTTGCGTTCGGGGTTGGGGTTGGCGTGGGGGTTGCGGTTGGGGTTGCCGTCGGGGTTGGGGTTGGAGTTGGGGTTGGGGTGGGATCAACGGCAACGACGGTGATGGTGACGACGCTGCTTGTCGATGCTTGGTAGGAGCTGTCACCGGCGAAGGTGGCGGCGTAGTAGGTGCGTGTGCCGGCGGAGGCCCAGCTCGTGGTGAGGGTGATCTGGCCGTTGGCGTTGGTGGCGGCGGTGGTGTCGTTGTAGCGAATGCCGTTGAGGTAGTGGTAGATGGTGACGTTCTCTCCTGAGAGGAGCGTTGTGCCGCTTGTGAGGGTGGCGGTGAAGGTGACGGACTGGTTGACGGCGGGGGCGGGGTTGGTGACAGAGAGGGAGAGTTTGGTGGGTGTCGGGGTTGGGGTTGGCGTGGGGGTTGCGGTTGGGGTTGCCGTCGGGGTTGGGGTTGGAGTTGGGGTTGGGGTGGGATCAACGGCGGCGACGGTGATGGTGACGACGCTG
>Ga0116132_1000626_pt1 | contig 31728 bp, 27 predicted proteins | sample June2015DPH_17_1_2_FD_89735 | JGI IMG/M metagenome (GOLD analysis project Ga0116132, IMG submission 89735) | Peatland microbial communities from SPRUCE experiment site at the Marcell Experimental Forest, Minnesota, USA - June2015DPH_17_150 | ecosystem: Environmental > Terrestrial > Soil >... | reverse complement strand
TTAATTTTTTGAGCCGCTCCCCCAGCGGCTCCGGCAACTCCCAGCGTTCGGTGGTCATCATGGCACTCCAACGACGCGCCACCTCAAAACTCAGTTACGGGCGGTTTGAAGACACGCCGTAGACCAACGCATGGCCTCCAACAAATTACTCAAATACTACAAGTGGGAGCTGCTTGCGCTGCTTTGCTTTGCTTTCTTCTTGAATCAGGCAGACCGAGCCATCTTCGGAGTGGTGCTCTCGGCGATACAAAAAGACCTCCGGCTTACAAACAGCCAAGTCGGGTGGATCGGAACAATACTCTTCTTGGCACTTGCCCTCATGATGCCGGTTGCCGGCTACGTTGGGGATGTTGTCGACAAGAAGTGGGTTATCACTTGCAGCCTGATTTTCTGGAGTGCCACTACGATGTTCACCGGCTTAACCAGTGGAATTGTGGGCCTGCTCCTTTTTCGTAGTGTGGCAACCGCGTGTGGAGAGTCGTTCTATTCGCCGGCCGCCTATCCCTTGATCGCCTCCTTTCACAAGAGTACTCGCACGATCGCTCTGTCGATCCATCAGGCAACTCTGTATGTGGCGATGATGACTAGCGGTGTCCTTGCGGGGTTCATCGCGGATCACTGGGGGTGGCGGTCTGCCTTCTTTCTCTACGGGTGGAGCGGAATAATACTCGGTGGCATCTTTGTGTTCAGACTGAGGAACACGCCTTCTGAATCCAGCGAAGACCGCGAAGGGGGGAAGCCGCGAATCTCCCCGGGCAAAGCCTTGGGAGCCGTGCTTCGCACACCGACGGCGCTGCTGATTACAATCAGCTTCACGGCAGTTGTACTTCAGTACAACGCCTACGCTGTCTGGGCCCCCAGCTTCATTCAGGAGAAGTTCAACCTTACAATGACCCAGGCAGGTGGCCTTGCCATGTTCAGCCTATATATAACATCCATGATAGGAGTTCTTGTGGGAGGAATGGTCTCTGACCGGATGGTTGTTACTCGTCCTCGGTTCCGTTTGCAGTTGCAGAGCGTATCTATGTTTCTCTGTGCGCCGGCAATCCTCCTTATGGCTCTTGCCGGCAGCTTGACGCTAACCTGCTGCGGAATGGTCGCGTTGGGGCTGTTCCAAGGAACATATCAGGCGAATACGCCTGCGTCCTTCTTCGACGTGATTGAGCCCCGCTATCGGTCATCAGCCATTGGTATCCAAACAACGTTCGCATACATGGTTGGATCTGTGTCACCCTGGATGCTCGGTTATTTTCGAGAGGCTTTTGGCGAGGGCAAAGGCTTGTCCTACGGATTTGCCGTACTCTCCAGCGTTTATGCCATAGGCAGCTTGGCGATGGTTGCCGCTTGCTTGTTCACATTTCACAGGGATCGTTACATTGAGGAACCGCTGCAACCGTGTGAAGGTTGACGTTACCTCGCATTTTCGAGCCACCTGAGATGTTCGTCTGGGCCACCCGAAAGGACCCAGATAATGAAAGATGTTCTCTGTGCTGGAAAGTGCGTCTTCATGAAGTTGAGGACAAGATTCACATTTTGCGGGAGGCTGATGGCGGTCGCAGCATCGTGGAACTATGCCGCGAGAAGAACATCTACGAGGTGACGTTCCACCGTTGGAAGAAGCCGTTTGGGCAGATGGACCTCAACGAGGCGAAGCGCCTGAAGGCATTGGAGCGGGAGAAGACCGAGTTGAAGAAGCTGCTTGCCGAGGCCCTGCTGGCCAAGCGGGTGCTGGAGTACGTGGTCGAAAAAAATTATGAGTCCGGGGCACAAGAAGCAGAGGGTGACGGCCGTCGTGCAGGACGGGCTGTGCTCCGGGCGGGCTGCCGGATCCTGCGACTAGCGCGAGCGAGCTTGTGGTACCAAGCCGGGCAGCGCAGCGACCGCCAACAGCAGATGGTGGCACGTCTGCGCGCCTTGTCCGAGGCGCACCCGCGGTATGGCTACCGCCGGATCGCCGCCCTGTTGCCGCAGGAAGGCTGGCCGGTGGGCAAGCGCCAGGTGTAACGGCTGCGCCGAATGGAGGACCTGCGGGTGCCGCCGACGAAGCGAAAAATCGTGCGTCGTGGGCACTCGCCGGGGCTGCCGACTACGGCCACGCATCGCCATCACGTCTGGACGTGGGATTTTATCGCTGACGCCACGGTGCGCGGCGGGGCCTTGCGGATGCTCACCGTCCTTGATGAGCACACCCGGGAATGTCATGTGCTGCGTGCGGATCGGGCGTTGAAGTCGACCGACGTGATCGCCTGGGTGCAAAAGGCCATCGCCCAGCATGGGGCCCCGGAGTTCATCCACTCCGACAACGGCTCGGAGTTTATCGCCAAGGAACTCCAGCGCTGGCTGGCGGAGGAGAAGATCAAGACCATCTACATTGACCCGGCCAGCCCCTGGCAGAACGGATTCGTCGAGAGTTTCCACGGCCGCTTCCGGGACGAGTGCCTCAACCGCGAACAGCTCTGGACCCTGAGCGAGGGGCGGGTCGTCATCGAGGACTTCCGCATCGACTACAATACGCGCCGGCCACATAGTCGGCTTGGCTACCGCAGCCCCGTGAACTACGCCGCCCAACTTCCTGCATCCCCTCCGACTCCGGTCGGCCTACGGCCTCCCTCCGTCGGGGATGCGCAAGCCCAACCCACCACGTCAACCCATAACAGGCTCCCAGACTAACACTCCGGGTGGCTCGAAAAGTTGAGGCCGGTCACTGCCTCACGTCAAATTCTTGTGCATGGTCTCCGCGTATAGCCGCCTTGCGTTCTCCGAAAGTATCTTGGCCCGCTCCGCCGGTTCGCCCCAGCGGTAATAGTAGCCTCCAACCATCTCGAGGAACAGCGTCCAGAACTCAATTAACTTAAAAGCACTTGGATGTGCTGCTGGATTGCCGTAGCAAAGTGTATCGGTGGCGAATAATATCTTATCACTGAAATATCTAGTCTCCGGCGAGCCATCGTTGCACTTGCGGTCGAGGTTTCTTATCAACCATTCAATGGTATTGCGATAGCCGCTGAGATCATGGTAGATATTGGGGTAGTAATAGAGGTTTTGCGCGGTCTCCTCTAGCCACGGGTATCCGAGATGCCCTCCGATCAAAGTCAGTCTCGGGAAGGCGGCGGCGACCGCGGCCAGATGCGAGGGCTTCATGGTGGCAGGCCCGTAGGCCAACCCTTGGCCCATTTTCCCCACCGGGCACTTTTCGATGATACCGGTATGGAAAAGGATTGGCATACCAAGTTTGGCCGCACGCTCGTAGAAGGGAAAGTATTCAGACGCATCATAGGACTTCTCCGGACGATAGACCTTAAGTCCAAAGAATCCCTTGTCCTTTAGTCTGTCCACGATGTCGGGCGACTTGCGGAGGTCGAGATAGCCGAAGGGTATGAAAAAGTCTGGATAGTCCTTAGCGGCCTGCAGAATTTCCTTCTCTGTGGCGAAGGGGTTGGTTGAAAGTCCGCAGCCGCTAATATCCATCAACCATATCTGGTCAATACGCCCGTCCCCCACAATTTTATCCAATTCGCGGGGCTCGCGGCAAAGATGCGCATGTGCGTCGATTACCATATCGTCCTTTCAAATGATGACTTTGGGGGCTGTCGCTGTCGCGCGGTCAGTTGCCACTATGTAGTTGGGATGCTCCCTAAGGTATGTCACAGGGTAGTCGTCGCCCGGAGCTCCGAGGGCCGATATACGTAGAACAGTGTTGGCCCAATCCATGCCCTCGTGCTCGTTGCGCGTCATTACGAGAACGCGTCTGGCGCCAAGGCATTGCCTCATTCCAAGCGTTATCGCGCGCCGCGGGAACTTGACGAGATTTCCACCGAGACCGTGGCGGGTAGAATCAACGGTGCGCGTGAATTCATTAATCGTGAGGATTCGCGGGCCGCTGTCCCTCACGCCGGGCTCCGGCTCGTTGAAAGCGAGGTGCCCATGAATGCCGATGCCTCCGTAGCAGACTTCGATACCTCCGACCTTCTCAATCATCCCCGGCAACCTGCCGAGAATATTGGGCGTTGGGAATACACGCTGGCTCTCTGGCATCAGAAGCTTCCGATCAACAAGGTTGAAGAAGAGTCCACCGACCTGCCCGCGGAAGCTCAGGGGATGCGTGCTGGGTATGAGTTTGTCGTTATCATCGCAATACTCGTCCATGAAAAAAAAGTGACAGTTCTTCAGGTTGATGCGGCGCTGGTTGATTTTTTCAGCCATCAGCTTGTAGGGCTGGGTCGGGCCGACGGGCATAATGAAGGCGGTCGGACCTTTCTTGTGCATAGCCTTCTTGAATTCAGCGACCATCTCTTCGGCAAGATAGTCGTAAAGCTTCGACAGCGACTCCTTCACCACAAGATGTCCTCTGCATTTCATGACCAGTTCGTCGACGCTCAGCTTGAAGAGGCGGTCCAATTCCTTTGCCCGGTCCGGATGCCCCACGAATCTCCTGCTCCGGAGTTGTTTAAGCGCACGTAAGGAATTGCGCTTACGATGTAGTTTGAGCTTATTATTCATTGTCATTACCGTTCCATAGGATGAGGGCAAGTCGATGCCCGTGCCGGGCCATGGATGCAAGCACTGGCGGATGACGAGCCCGGGTTATTGATAATCACGAACGATGAAAGCAGGGGCGTGCTATATAGAGTTATGCCTATCCCAAGTCTCTTATTGATTGGCTCCGAACTCCGCCTTTATTCTAACCTCATAATTGCGGTTCTCCTCCATCAAACTATTTATTTCTAGGTTGTCCTCCTCCCAGCGAATGGGCTTCAACTTTTTGTAGTTGAAGGAGTATTTGTCGGCCTCCGCCAGAAATTTGGCTACCAGCTTGCGGGCTTCGGCCTCCTCGCCGCTACGCGCAAGGGTTTTGAGCAGCCAGTATTTGGTTTTCATGTCGTGGCGTCCAACTGAACGACCGACTCCGAGCCTTAACGGATAGGAGAGTGCCTTTTTGAAGTACCGGATCGCCCCGACAAAATCGTTTTTTGCGAAGGCGTCGTGCCCCAGCGCGGTGTTGGAACCGATGAAGATATCGGCAGTGTCGCGTTTGCCTTCGTGGAGGCTGAAGCTCCTATCTTCCAGAAGTTTGATCAACTCGCGATACGAGCCGATGTCGAAGAGATATTGCGTGTAGGCCATTGAGACAAAAGGATTGTCCCTCAGCGCGGGCGGGAGGGCTGCGAAAAGTTCGGCCCGCTTGGAATTGTCCTTCAAGGCGCGCAGGACAATGCTCATTTCATAGACATACTTGTAGCTGATGTCCTGGGACCGGAGCTTGAAGCCTTTCCAATAGCATTCTGCAGCTTTTTGAATGTCGCCGGAGCGTTTCCAGTGGAAGAGCCCCAGGCAGCGATAGGGAAACGGCGATTCAAAGCCCATTGAGATGGATTTCTCCCACTGAAGCTTTGCCTTTTCCCATGCGCCCAGGGAGGCATACAGCAGCCCTTGAAAGTATATCGCCCTGGCGCAGCCCGGATGGGCGGCCGTGACGGACTCCATGACCTCAAGGAGATATGGGGAGTCCGGGAAGATGCCTGCCACCGGCATTTTTTCAGCCTTATAGAGTTGCTCGTTGGCTTTGTCATGGAGGCCCTCCAAGTCAAGTAGATGCGCTAAGATATAGCGTGCAATTGGGTTGCCATCATGTAGCTCGACCACTTTGGTGGCGAGCTTCAGGGCGAAATCGAGCATGCCCCAGCTGCGGTATTTTAGAACGGCATGAATAAGCAGTCTGGGATTTGACGTATCATGAAGGATACCCTCTTCAAGGAACTCCACAGAGGAAAACATGACGTTGTCCGGCGAAACTAGCCTGACGGCATGCTTCAACCGTTTGAGTAGGGCATTCTCTCCAAGCTTGAAAGCGAGCGCCATTGCAGTCTCAAGAAGTGCCAGATTCTCAATCCTGATGCAAAAGCTGCCGTCCTCCCCGGCAATCTCCTCCAAAAGGATGTCCAAAGCCTCCTGAAAGCCGGACTGGCGCATGAGAAGACCGGCAAGGGCCGCAAGTGCTGGCTTCCGGAATGCAGGGTCGGAAGACGCCTTGCGCAGATAGAGGCGCGCGTTGAGGCTGTCGCCTTTGCGCAACAGGCAGAGTCCAAGGTAGTAGCTGATCTCCGCGCTCCGGTGGTTTCTCGCCAATGCCTTTTCAAAGAGGATCAGCGCCTTTTCAAAATCCCAAGACTTGAAGCTGTTGATTCCGAGCAGCAGGAGGGCTTGCGAGTTCGAGGGGTCGGATTCGAGGGCCTTCGAATACAATTCGCAAGCCTTCGCATCTTCGCCTCGCGCCTGTTTGTAGAGACCCTTCAGATTGAGCGCCTCCACGGAGTCTTCATGAATCTCCGCAGCAGGGCTGTATTCCGGCAAGGTGGCAGGCTTTTGCTCTCCAGGAGCAAAGCGCAGCAGCTCCTTCCCATTGGAACGTACGGATATAACGGCATCTTCAGGTTTCGAGAGTGTAAAGTCCGTGGTTTTCGCTTCGCCCGGGGCAAAGGAGCCCAGCGCAAGTTCGACTTGGCGCCCGCCAAGCGAGATATTGACTAAGGCCTCGGTCAAACGCGTTCCGGAGAAAACAGTCAACCTTCCGTCTCGAACGCCAAGCGAGCACTTCAAAGACGAGAACAGATGCCGTCCTAAGCCAGCGATGGGTACCCAGAATTCTCTCCAGCGATTGCAGGCGCCCGGAGCGATGAACATGAAGTCTGTTTGCAGCGGGAGGGGGCCAGATTGGAGCTCGAAAGTCGGTGGTCCGCCTTGACTCACGGGCTTTGAGTCCTCCCCGTTTCCAGGCGACCACAGCTTCCTGCCGGGCAATATCCCATAGTCGGCGTAGTGAAGCAGGCCTTCGTCCCGTTCCGTCCTGTAGCAGCCAAAGAAGTGATCCCTGATGTCGAGCATAAAGAGCGGGAGCGGGAAGAGGATCTCTTTGAGCTTTGAGAGGTCGATGCCGTTAACGGACGGCAGGTCGCAGACAGCTATCCTCGTGACGTCCATCGGAGGATGAAACGCCCCCTTGCGGCAGCTTGGGGGGAAGATGATCACGCTATCGTCGCCAGCCTCAATTTTGGCGTTGGTCCAGAAGAAACCGCGGTTGTGGACTTCCGTGCGGTTGTAGTAGCAGGACTCCTGCTCGATGATAGCCGACTCCGGCCTCAGCGTCAGGATTATCCGCCACTCCATACCGCTAACCCATTCGATGTCTGAAACGACTATGGAGGCGCTGCCGTCGGCGTTCTCCCTGCCTTTGCAGGAGACTCTCCGGTTGGAGGTGACGGAATGGCTGCCCGGGAAGTTGAATTCGCAGCCGATCCTGCTCCATGCCCCGGTCAACCCAGCCATCACCGGCGTAAGCTCGGTGTTGCGGAAGAACAGATCCCTTTTGCGGAGCTTGTCATAGGCGAGGAGACGTCCGCCAAGTTCAGGCAGCACTGTCAGTTCCAGGTTTTCATTCTCAAGGATGACGGTTTCGTACTCCCTGTCGCAATGCTCTTTCTCCAGCAGTTCCTGCAAAGCATAGGGATAGACCTTGTAGGAGCGAGGGGTGAGCTCGCTGGCAAGAGGCGGGAGGGCGTCATCCTCCCGGACATTGCGGGTGGGTATCTTGAGTTTTGAGCCGCGCACAGAGACGCATTGCTTCCTCTTCTTCATTTCATTCCTCTATGTATGTTATCCTATAATGGTGACTAATCGGCAAATGAATCCTGCCCGATCGGGGTGCACTTACTGGTCCTAGTGCTGTATCCGATAAGTCGGTTATATTTGTGTGGCTTTATTCACCGCATGGTAAACGGGGATCCCAAGAAGCTTGAGATTCAACTCACACGGCCAAACGGCGGATGATAGCGGCGATGTGTTCAGAGGTCTTTTCGACGACGGGTTTCATTACCACATCCACCGGAGTAAACTTGTCGCCCAAATCGTCGAGCCGGGCCTTGAGCTGCTGTTGAAACAAAAATTGATACTCCGTGGCGAAGTTGACCTTCGACATACCACATTTGACCGCGGCGCGAACCTGGTCGTGCGGCGAGTCCGAACCTCCATGGAGAACCATCGGAATTGAGACGCGGCGGCCGACCTCGGCGGCAACTTCGATTTTGATCACCGGTGGCGTCCGGTAAAAGCCATGGGCAGTGCCAATAGCTACAGCCACCGCATCGACCTTCGACTCATGCACAAAGAGCTCCGCATCGTCCGGATCTGAATAAGGGACCGGTTCGCCGGGAGTCGGGAGTTGCCCGATTTCACCCTCGATGGACAGGCATGCCCGGTGCGCTAGATCGGCGGCCTGCCGCGTGACGGCGATGTTGTCCCTTAGCGGTAGCTTGGAGCCATCGAGCATCACCGAGGTGAAACCTAGGTCGATTGCCAGCTTCACTTGGTCGAGTGATGCGCCGTGATCGAGATGAATGGCGACCATTACCCGGCTGTGCTCGCCGAGGTAACGCAGTGCCGAGATCAACGCGCCCAAGCGAGGATCGCCCAGCAGTCGGTGGTAAATCGCCATGATCACAGGACGATCTTCCTTTTCCGCAGCCGTGATAACGGCAACCACGGTTTCATAGTTGGCCACGTTGAAGGCGCCAACGGCGTTACCAGCCTGCCGCGCGGGCGGCAGAATTTCATTGAGAGTTACGAGAGGCATATTTCTTTGAGCGTTGCGAGAGGTAGAATGGCCCGTGAATGAGGCCGTGCGCGATTTCCTCGACCGTGGTGATGCGGATGGGTTTCTGGCCAAATTCCAGCAGGGCGTATTTGGTGCAGGGAGAAGCCGCCAGAAGGACAATCGACGCCACCCGGCATGGAGCGTGGCGTGGTGATATTTGGCGTTATCGACGATGACGACGACGCGGTAGCCGCGACGGCGGCTGCTCTGGCGCAGCTTGCCCAGAAAGGACCAGCAGGTTTAAGCGTCAAAGCGGCCTTCGGGCGTGGAGGTGACCAGGCGGCCGTCGCGGATGCGTACGGCGCCAAAGTAGCTGATACTCTTACGAATCGGCGCAGGCAGGCAGACCGGGTCCCGGATTTCCGGCGGAACCCACATTCGACAGCGGCTTCTGTGCTGTCGAAAATGGACATCGTCCATCGCCTTAAGCGCGACCTTATCGTCGGCGGCAAGGCGCTGGGGTTTTCTTTACGGCGGCCTGCTCTTGCGGGTCGGCTTGGGCAATCTCGGGGCGCGGTTTGCGCAAACGAAAACCGAGGCGGCGGAATAATCGCTGGCACCACTGGCGAACCCGCAGCGTCACCCCGAACTGGTGCTCGACAAAGTGAGATAATAGCGGACCGTCCCAAAGCTGGGCTGGCAGGCGATAGTGGGCCGGACTCTTCCCCAGCGCCACTTTCACCTGTCTTATCGCGGCCGCACCCAATCGTGCTCGCCGGCCCCGGCCCTCGCAATCGTTCCCCCCGCCGAAACCAGATTGCTCGAAGCGGCGAACCCAAATCACCAACGTTCCAGGCGAATCCCTGAGCGCGTTGGCCGCCTCCCGGCAACTCATTCCCTCCGCCACGAGCAGCACCACGTGCAAGCGATGATCGTAGCGAGCATCGGGGCTGCACCGAATCTCGTCCTGCAACGCCAAGATCATCTCTTCCCTGTCGGATAGAGTCAGTACTTTGATGCACCGACAGGCAAAACCGTCTTCCGATCATGTTGAATTAATTACGACGCTACGTTTAGAAACCGATAAGGCATTCCCGCTCCGTTCATCTCAGCCAATCAGCCAAGACTTGATAGGTGAACCCTGGTGATGCACAAATTATCAGATACAATCAGATAGATATCATATCAAGCTTTTTGATTGACTGGTTCTGTTCGGCCGTATGATCTTGATCAACAAATGACATCAAAATGTTTGGGTTCCCCGCTTTGTTTCTGCTCGGCCGTCGCCCATACTCGTCGAGGAAGCATGAAAGGGGCTGTTGAAATACCGCAGCCCCAATTGTTCAGCAGAGACAGGGAACTGATGAATCGCCGCAAAGGTGTGCCAAGAACGTGCCGCGGCGTAGCCGTATCGCTCTAGGCCACGTAGGAATCAGAACGTTGTTGGCAACGAGGAAAAAGGAGCGAATCCGACGAAACCAGTTACACACGATGGCATTGACTTGGTAGCAATCCGCCGGAGCCGGTGGCGGGCTTTTCTGCCTTTGCTGCTTCTGCTGGTGGGGCTGTTTGCGAACCATCAGGTGGCGGCAGGCGAAGCGATGCCCGACGCCCAGTCGCCTCCCGACTGGGTCCACGATGCGCTAGTGGTCGCGATGCCGGCGGCTGCGGTCGGCGGCTGCCAGGCCGGCGTCTACACGCCGGCGGACAACGGTGTGCGACCTTGGCGTCAAGCCTTGATCCGCTGGTTTACCAGTCGAAACGTCCGGGGTAACGCGGCCGTTCTGGTTCGGCAGGAAGGCCCGGAGGGGGGCGCCGGTCTCTCAGCCGTTGTAGACCCCCGCGCCGATTATCTGTTCGGGGTCTCGGTCTATTCGCCTAGCAAAGGAGACTTTGGTGATGAGGGGCAGGATGAGGATTTGCAGATCTGGGTCACCGTGCTGGATGCCAACGGTCGCGTCCTTGCCGAGGCGCCGGTGAAAGTGGTTTCGGGGGATTGGGCGCCTGGCCAAGTGTCGTTCGCGAGCGGTCCCTTGCGGGAGGTTCGGTGCATCGTTCAGGTCAAGTCGCCGCAGCGGCTGCCGTGCATCTATTTCGCCGAGGGCTTTCGCCTGACTCGCAAGGATTATGCCTGGTGGAATCCTCAAAATTTCTTTAACGCCTCCCGCACGTCCGTGCGGCTGCGTGATGAACGGGAACTCCTGATCAAAACGCTCGATCCTGACGTGATCGCCGGCCACAATGGAGTCTACCTCAACTGGGACGGATACTTTACGCAACGGGGCATCGCTGTCGGCGGCGGATACTGGGAACAAGAGTACAATCATCTGGCGGTCGATGATCCCATGGTGGAGCAATTTCGCGACGACGGCATGGCACGGGAGTTGGACAGCAAGGAGATTCATGGTGGTCAACTGTGGCCCGGTTATCACATGTGTCACAATGCTCCGGGTTGGCATTCTTATTATAAGCAGCGGGTGACAAGGATTGCCCCGGAAGTGCAACTGCTCACCCAGGACAACATCTGCGCCCCGTCCTTCTTGGGACATGGGAAAGGCTGTTTCTGCCGTTGGTGTAGAGACGATTTCCGCGAATGGCTGCACCAACGCTGGACCGCCGAGCAGTTTCACGCGGCCGGCATCGACGATCCGGCCGCGCTGAACATCGTCGAGTACGTCAAGAAGGTCCAAGAGACCCGCATTGCCAAGGGGCGTGACGCCGTGCTAGCAGACCCGGTGCTCCGGGCGTACGTCCAGTTCGAGTACGCCTCGCAGGCGGATCGTTGGCGCGATGCCGTAGCGGCGGTGAAGCAAGCGGCGGGTCATCCGATCGCCGTCTGCGGCAATCAGTATGGGGCCGAAGGAAGGAGGCCCTATGCCGTGACGCTCTCGCAAATCAGTGATGTGACCTGCACGGAAACCGGAGGCGGAGGATCGCCTCTGACATCGCAAACGCGAGCCTGGAATGTTCTGGCGACGAAGCTCGGTCTGGCCGCCGGGGAATACCGCCGGCCCGTGTGGCTGATTTTGTCGTCCCGGTTTAGCAGTCTGCAAGCCGCTCAAAGTCGACTGCGCATGATGGACGGGCAAGTCTGTGCCGATGGCGGCGTGCCGATGCCTTTGTCCACGGCCGCCGGCTCCAGCGGTTGGTTCTACGACACCGAAGCCCGGATGGGCCGCTTTGTCCAACAACACCGCGCCTTGTTCGCGCGCCGCGATCGCTGTGCCAACGTTGGGCTGGTGTACTCGCTGCCGACCCACGCCTGGCGACAATTTTCAGCCTTCGGCCTCTCGCCCGCACAATACCAGCAATGGTTCGTCGCTTGGGCGCAGCTCTTGGAGGAGTCGCACGTCCCCTATGAAGTCAACTGTTGGTGGCACCCGCTGCTGGGCGACGATCGCGTATCGCTGGAGCGGCTCGCGCGATACCAGGTGCTGGTTCTACCCGGCGTCGATTGCTTCAGCGACGCCCAGCGGGAAGCGGTTCGCGCCTTCCAGGCACGGGGTGGGCGCGTGATCAGCGTGGCCTGCCCAACCTTGTACGATGCCGACGCCGTGCCGCGCCCTGCCGGTCAGACGCTGGCGACCCCAGGCGGGCGTTTGATCGAAATCAAGCCGGACCTCCTGACGCGCTACGCCCAGGCCAACGAGAAGCCTTCGCCGGAAACCGCCACGCAGGCCCAGACGGTGGCCAAGGAGTTGCAGGCGATGGTGGCCCGCGCCGTGGCCGAGGATCAGATGTTAAAGACCGACGCGCCTTCGGACGTCTGGAGCAACGTGTGGCTGGACGACACCCGCCAGGTGCTGGCGCTGCACTTGGTCAATGGGAACATCGACGTGGAGGCCGACCGATTTCGGCCGGTCGAAGGAAGCCGCTGGCGGGTACGATTGCCGGCCGGCCTGGCGGTGACCGAGGCGGTGGCCATCAGCCCTGACGAGCCGAGCGTGACAAAGCCATTGTCGGTTGAGGTGGCCAACGGTTGGGCAACGGTAATCGTCCCCCGCATCGAGAGCTACACCATTGTGGCGTTGTATTCGGGAAAGGCGTTGGCCGCGGCGGACCATGTGGCGAAGGCGCGTCGCACCCTTTGGCGGGCCAGTGTGATCCGTGGGGGCAAGTCCGATGCTGCCCTCGATGCTCAACTGGAGAAGGTGTTGTCGCTGCTTCGCGCAGGCCAGCTCAACGTGGGAGCAACGGCAGCGGCCGATCTTGCACGCCAGAGCAGCGAGCATGACATCCGTCCCGCTGCGATCGAGCAGTGAGCGATTCACCGTGTCCAGCTGACTGGAGTCCAAAGAAATTCCAGTGATGATGAATGACGGTGTAATATGATGAAAAAGAACGTGTTCATAACCGGCGCGTCCCGGGGGCTTGGGGTGGAGTTGTCACGGCATTTTTCCGGGCACGGCTATTTTGTTTACGCGGGATCTTTCTCACGTGACGCTGAACTATTCGGCCCGGACAAGGTCATCCGAGGCGATATTTCCAACGAGGCGGATGTCCGGCGCATGTTCAGCGAGATCGGGCAACTCGATGTGCTCATCAACAACGCTCGCTTCGATCTCTACAAACGCAAGGAGGGAAGCCAGAAGCGTCCGAGCATGTACTGCAGGACGTCTCGCTGCCCCACGAGTATGTGCTGGAACTGGCTCCGCTCGAGGCTGTGTTTTTCGTGATTCGACCGGCGAAAGGGGCCAACCAGGATGAAGATCGTCGGTCCTTCGTTCGATAACGGATCATCCGGCTTTTACGGGAACCCGCGGTGTCGAGAAACTCGGCGGGTGGAGACGGTCTTGGCGGGAGGCAAGGCAAGGAAGAGTTTAACGAGGATGAAATCCCGTTTGCCGGCGTTTCTTCTGCTCGGGATCGTTGTGGGCTGGCTGCAAGCTGAGAGTTTACAGGCAGGTGACGTACTCGCTCCGATCTCCAACGATCCTTTGTGCCTGATTCCTGAGCCCCTGGACGTAAGAAAAACATCGGGCAATTTTGAGCTCACCGCGACGACGAAGATTTTGGTCTCAACACCGCAACTGCGACCGCTTGCTGTTCGACTCTCGCGCTGCTTGGCGGTCCCGTCGGGGTTCGATTTGAGCGTCGTCGGAGCGTCATCCGCTGAGGCTGGAAGTTCATCGATCCACCTTACCTTGCTGCCAATGGACGACGGACTGCTCGGTCGGGAGGGATACCGCCTTGTGGTGAAGCCGGGCGATGTCGAAATCGAGGCGAACACCTTGGCCGGGATCTTCTACGCCACACAGACCATGCTCCAACTCATGCCCCCAGAGATCGAAAGTCCGCACCGGATCGACGGAGTCAAATGGACAATCGGTGGTGCCAGCATTGTCGATCGGCCGCGATTTGAATGGCGGGGCTTGATGCTCGACGTAAGCCGACACTTTTTCGGCAAGGAAGTCATCGAGGCCTACCTGGATCAGATGGCGAAGTACAAGCTAAATGTCTTTCACTGGCACTTGACGGATTCGCCGGGCTGGCGGATCGAGATCAAGAGCTTGCCCCGCCTGACTGAGGTTGGGGCTTGGCGCGCCGCACGGATTCAGGGCTACAAGCTGAGCGATCGGGCCTACCCTGACCCCGACCTCGGCGATATCCCGCGCTACGGTGGCTACTACACCCAAGAGGACGTCCGGGAGATCATCGACTATGCCCGCGAGCGTTTCATCACCATCGTGCCAGAAATCGATATGCCGGGGCACAGCTACGCGCTCATCGCCTCCTACCCGGAGCTTTCGTGCAGCGGTCAACCGGCGCGCGATCCCGTGGCCGCCGTGTACGACACGCTTTGTCCCGGCAACGAAGCGGTCTTCGCTGCGCTCGACAAAATTATCGGCGAAGTCGCAGCCATCTTTCCTGGGGAGTACATCCACGTCGGCGGAGACGAGGTGCACACCGACAACTGGAAAGCGTGCCACAAGTGCCGGGCCCGGATGCAGGAAGAGCACCTGACGGATGTCGCTCAATTGCAGGGATACTTCATGCGTCGGGTCGAGAAGATCGTCGAGTCCCACGGCAAGCGGCTCATCGGCTGGGACGAGATCTTGGATTGTGGACTACCTGCGAAAGCGGCGGCCATGTGTTGGCGGAAAACGGGGTGGCAGGACCGCGGCGTTGCCGCAACCCGGGCGGGCCACCCCGTCGTGATGACGCCGTCTTCCAGCTGTTACCTTAACTTTCCCCAAGGCAACCAGTCGATGGAGCCCTCGGACATTCCCATGGGAAAACATGCTGCGCTCCGCCTGAAGGAATGTTATGAGTTCGAACCGGTGCCGGAGGGGGTGAACTCAACCCTCGTTCTGGGAGGGCAGGGGAATCTTTGGACCGAGTGGGTGACAAATCCGCGGCATGTCTTCTACATGACTTGGCCCCGGGCAATGGCGCTGGCCGAGGTGTTCTGGTCGCCTCGGAGCGGCCGATCCTGGGAAAGTTTTGCCCAGCGACTGGAACCGCAGTTTGCCCGCTTCGACGCGCGGCAGGTCAAATACTCGCGGAGCGCCTACCAGCCGATGGCACGCTTGGAGGAGGTCGGGGGAGAACCTAGGATCATACTCGCAACGGAAATTCCCGGGCTCGATCTCTTCTACTCCTTCGACGGATCGGATCCCGATCCGTTCTATCCCCGGTACGAGGAACCTTTGCGGGTTCAGGTCGGCGCGGAACAATTGCGCGTCGCTTCCTACCGCGGCGCAATCGCGATTGGAGGAGAACTCAAGGTGAATCTGACGGAGCTCACGAACAGCACGGGGGGGCGACCGGTCGCTCCGTCATCGGCGACGCGATAATCCCGAGCCCGTGGTGTCTAATAACTCGAACGGAGTAGAGGATCTTGCGGGAAAGCGGGGCAGGGGAGAAGTTGACGAGGATGACCTCCCGTATGCCGATCTACCTTCTGCTCGGAATCTTTGCTGGCTGGCTGAACCGGCACCAGCAGGCGATCATCGAGTATTTGCGAACAGAGAACGAGATCCTGAAGCGCCAACTCCATGGGCGGCGGCCCAGACTAACCGATGAAGAGCGGCGATTGTTGGCGGTGAAAGGGAAGGCGCTCGGACGAAAAGTGCTGGAGGCCGTCGCCGGCATCGTCACACCCGAGACGATCTTGGCGTGGCATCGCCGCCTGATCGCCGTGAAATGGACCTTCCCGCGCCGGACGCAGGGACGGCCGGCGACCTCGAATGAGGTCGGGGCGTTGATTGTGGAGATGGCGCGGACCGAGCCGCGGTGGGGTTACACGAGTATTCGGGATCGGCTGCGCAACCTGGGGCACCGTGTCAGCCGGGCGACGGTGGCGAAGATTCTCAAGGCGCATGGTTTGGAGCCGGCGCCCAAGCGAAGTCGCGGGAACTCTTGGTCCGCGTTCCTGAAAGCGCATTGGGCTGGCATCGCTGCGATGGACTTTACGACGGTCGAGGTTTGGACGACCGGCGGCCTGGTGACGCACTATGTGGCGTTCGTGATGGAGTTGGCGACTCGGAAGGTGATTTGCGCCGGCATCACGCCGCATCCCGATGCAGCGTGGATGCAGCAGATTGGGCGCAACCTGACTGACGCGGTCTCGGGTTTTCTTGTCGGAAAGCGCTTTCTGATCATGGACCGAGATGCGGTGTTTCATGAGAACTTTCGGCGTTTGTTGGCTGCAGCCGGAGTTCGACCGGTCCGGACGCCGCCGAGCGCGCCGAACTGCAACGCGCATCTGGAGCGGTTCAATGGTTCGTTCAAGCGCGAGGCGGTTGACCGGCTGGTGCTCCTTGGAGAGAACCACCTTCGGCATGTCGTGGACGAGTATCTCGTCCACTATCACCAAGAGCGGAACCATCAGGGGCGCGGCGGGCAGATCATTGAACCCGGAAACGAGGTCGGTTTGGCCGAAGGCACGATCTGCCGAAGGGAACGTCTCGGCGGCATGTTCAACTACTATTATCGGGACGCTGCTTGAGCATCCGATATGAGTTTTTAGACACCACGCCCAAGCCCGGTGATCCGGATCCAACCCCAACCATCCACTCCAGCTCCCATGAAAAGACTGATGTTATCGCTGATTGTCTCCCTCCTTGCCACGAGCCCGGCCTTTCCGTTCGCGGCCGAAGGGCACAAGACCATCGCGGCCATCGCCGAGCCGCTTTTGAACGACACGGCCAAGCACGCCGTCGCCAATATTCTTGGAAGCGAAAGCATGATGGACGCCTCGGTCTTTGCCGACGAAATCAAGCCTCCCTTCGGCAGCCTCTGCAAGACTGACGAGGCGAAGGCCTTCAACCAGGCCCATGGCGACAACAAGAAGTGGCATTACGTCAATTTCCCGGTCGGCTCGAAGAAGTACAGCCCGACCAGCCGCTTCGCCTAATTAGCTATAGCTTTCTGTGTCGCGCGTCACCATCCAATCCGCGTTCCGCGCATATGCCTGGACGAATCGCCGCCCGCGAACAAGTGGTGGGTGTCATGCACACCCATTAACCCGCGCCGTTTCCGCCATGCATCAAGGTCGGCTTGAGTCTCACCATCGCGAAGCTAGCCTGATCTCCGCAGCTCCTTCAGACATGCCCCACGAAATCCAGTTGAATGAAGTTCCCGCGGGCTACGCCGCCACAAACGTGCGAGCCGGCGAGACTGCTCCGATCATATGCCGGGAATTCAGCTCATCGGAAGATGGCAATCTGTTCATCAGTCGGCTCGAAGGTCTTCCCCGCACACTAATCTCGTTGCTACCCGGAGCATCGTACCGGGTTGAGTCGACGGTGGACCACATGCTCGCGATCATCCGCGCCGATAAGACCGCCACCGTTTATCTGAACGATCTGAATTATTCCCTGACTGCGCGGGCCAAGAGCGCAATCCAGAAGGGTGATCCAGTCACTCTCGACAATATTCTGGATGTCATCCGGGTTAATTTGAATGGGCTGCAAATACCCGCCAACGCCGGTTTGCTCGTAGTATTATCGGCTGGTTGGCGCAAGGGGCTCTTCTTTGATCTGACGCCTCTGCGTCCTGGGGGCAGTCCGCGCCTCTACGACGTCGAGGTGGCGCTGGGACATTACTACGCGTACCTTAATTTCCAGCATCTGCTGTCGATGCCGGAGCCGGTGTGGGATGTTTTCACCCAGCAAGGCTGGTTTCCTTTCATTCATCTCCGCCAAACCACCTTGCAGAAGATGATTAAATCCGCCAAGGCCGGATTTTCTCTCGACGAGCACTTGGACGAGATCACGACCGAGGTGAAAGCCGCGGTGGAGTCGCGACTCGAGAACTGGAGAACTCATCCGCTGCTTGCGCCACATTACGAGTTTATCGCCGCCGCATATCGGAAATTCGTTGACGCTGATTTCATGAGCGCAACAGCGATCCTGTTCCCGCGAATTGAAGGCGTATTGCGCACACACCACTTCGCCGACGCGACTGCGCCTGCCGCTTCTCAGGGGAACCTCATCACTTCGACTTTCTTGCATGCTGAACTGCCCCCGCACGGCAACAGCTTGTTGCTGCCAGAGCGGTTCCGACGTTATCTTCAGGAGGTCTACTTTGCTGGTTTCGATCCGAGAAACCCTACTGGATTGAGCCGTCACACTGTATCCCACGGCGTCGCTCCCAAAGAAGTCTTCAATCGCAAAGGCGTCGTGCTGGCCTTTCTGATTTTACTCCAGATCATCGCGCTTTTGCCGTCGAATTGAGCGTAGATTGTTTGATGCCCATGCGCTATTTCTAGTCGCCTCGTCTCTGCCTCCCGTTTGCCTTCAACTAAAACCCGCCATGCCCATATCCAGAACCAAGTCCCCCCGCACCCAGTTTTTCGCCTCCGTGCTCGAGACCCTCATGGAGCGCAACGGGATCAACCAAGTGCAGCTCGCGGCCGCGACGGGCATCGCCGTCAGCCGCGTGAACAACTACCTCCACGGCAAGTACCGGACGATCCGGCCGGACCACCTGGGGGTTCTGGCCAAGGGTGCCGCGCGCACGCCGGCGGAGCGGCTGGAGCTGGTGCGCGCGTACCTCCTCGATTTTTTGTCGGCCGACCTGCAGGCGGAGGTGCGGATCGGGGCAGCCGGCAGGTCCTCCGGAAAGGTCCGGCCGGGAAGGAGCCTCCTTCCCGGAAGCACCGGCGCGGCGCTGGCGCAGCTGAAGGCCCTGGGCGCGCGCAGCGCCAGGGCGCGGGCTCGGCTGGAGTGGTTCGCGGAGATCTTGGGCGAAGCCCACCGGGCTTGAACAACCGGCGCGGCGTATAGCTTCGCGCAGCCGTGGCTGCCCCGTGCTCCCGCCAATCATTCCTTTTCCCCAAACAGCCAGGCCGCTGACACCTTGAGGGCCTTGGCGAGCGCCCGGATCTCGTAGTCCCGGAGGTAGCGCTGGCCGTTCTCAATGCGGGTTATGGTCGGGCGGTCCAGATCCAGGCCGAGCGCCGCCAGCCGGCCCGCCAGATCGAACTGCGAGACGGCGGGCTTCAGGCGCAGACGCGCCTGACGGATGCGCGCACCGATGAAGTTGTGGCCACGGCGGGTAGGGCGAGTTTTCACGGTGTCATAGTGACACCTTGACTTTAGCCGATTTTGGAAATTGAAGGGTGTCACTATGACACCACTTTGCGCGACCGTGGACGGCCTCGCGGCGGCGAGTTCTGCCTTCGACGTCGTGACCGGCTGGCTCGGCCAGTTTGGCGCCGGCGGCCAGATCCAAGTCATCACCGGCAGCAACTCCCTCAATGGGCAGGGAATGATCGCCGGCAAGATCGGCAGCTTCTAGCGCCGCCTCCCATCTATGCGACAGGCACCGGCCATCCACGACGCGAACGGGCGCGAAGTTCAACCGGCTCCGCGTTGCAGGTTGGCGGTGCGGAACAGGGCCATCGCCACTGCCGGGGAGGCGCCGACACCCGCGCCGGCGAAGTCGCCGTTCGTCAGGGGCTGCCGCCAGACGCTTCAGGTGGGGGAGCGGATGCTGGAGGTATTTTGCTTCCTAGTCGTGGCCGTGTTCCTCTGGAAACGACTCGCTTTTATCATCCTCGGAACCGCAGTGGCTGTCATGGCCGTCTCGTGGCGCTGGCCGGCGCGGGTGGCACCGCAAGACTGGCGACTGAACAGCCAGAATATGCAGCAGGTCGCCCGCGTCCCGGCACTCCTGGCACAGCTGAAGAACCCGGTCGGCTGGGACAGTGGCCGAATCACGAACTCCTCCAGAGAGAACGCGCTGCGCTGGCGGCTGCTGCCGCCCGTGGTGGCCGGCCAGCTGGGCCTCGGGCCTGAGGCCTACCTGCAGGCGGCGCGCTGGGGCGCGCTCATTCTGCTGATGGCAGCCGGATGGTACGCCGGCACGGCCGGCCGCGGCGCGGCGGTCGTGATGCTCACGGCGACCTCAAGCGCCTGGCTCTGGGCTTGGCACTGCGTCGGCCAGTTCGACTGGATCTACCTGCTGCTGCTCCTGTGGGCGAGCTTCTCGCCGCTGAAAAACCTCATCCTGCTGGCCGGGCTCGCCGGGCCTTGGGTTGACGAACGTTTCATCCTAGCCCTGCCGGCGGTTTGGTGGTTGAGGCGGCGGCTGAACTTGAGCGGGGGCGTCTGGGCGTTGCCGGGCCTCCTGCCCTACCTGTTGGCGCGAACGGTGGCGTGCGCCGGGGGCGACCTGTCCGTCGTGCACCAGATCCGGCTGCAGGCGGCCCAGTTGTCGACGGAGTACTGGTGGCACTGGCTCCCGGTCGGATGGTTCATGGGCTGGCGGCTGGGCTGGCTGCTGCTCGCTGCGGCAGCCGCAGCCGCAGTGGGGCGCGGGTGGCTCAAGAGGGACCCGGCGCTCCTGGTCGCAGCCGCCCTGGGCTTCGGCGCCGTAACATTCTTGGCATGGGATTCGACGCGCAGCGCCGCCATGCTGCTGCCGTTCACAGTGGCCGCCGCGCGCAAGGTGCCTGCATTCCCCCTGTCGTTGCTGGCGACCTTCAATCTGGCCCTGCCGGCGGTCCTGTGGGTGAACTCCCTCGCCATCCCGCTCTAAAGACCGCTCAACTGATCTTGACCGTGTCCATGCAGGACAGGCGAATGCGGTTGCTCAGGAACGGGAGGCGCAGGAACCGGCAGTCGGGGATGCTCGGCTATGCCAACCCGCTCGACGATCACCCGCACGGCATCCTCGATGTTTATGCTGAATCGCCTGTCGCATTCCGAACTTGCCGGGCGCCGCAGGCGCAAAATCGCCGTCGAAGCGCATAAGCTGTCGCATTCCGAACTGCCCTATAAGCTGTCGTTTCCCGACACTTTATGGTCCCCATGACCCTCTTTCTTTCGGACTCCGAAAGAAAAGTGGCGGAGGAGGGATTCGAACCCCCGGTTTAATGGCGATGGTCGTCCTCGAAAACAGGATTAATCTCCGGAAACAAAATGTCGCGGACCGTTTCTCGATTCAGATGTCACTGCGAACTCGGCTCAGATGTCGCCGATTCCTCAGATCCAAAGTCCGTTACTCAGTTCAAATGTCTTGGGACAGCAGCGGACCACACGGGTAATTAATTCCACATCAGATTCGGTGTACGGCTAATTAATTCTACCGTACGGCTATTTAATTGCCGCACGGTTATTTAATTCGATCCCACAAAACGTCAGCGGTACTCTTCGCCGGTGACGGCGTTGATGATCTTGAAGTTCTCGACGTGGTAGTTGGGATCGGCGCGGAAGGCCAGCTTCACCCCGTAGTTCTGCTCCATGCGCACCAGCAGATCGGCGTCCTCGCTGCGCAGGCGCTCGAGGATGCTGGGATGCACCAGCACGCGCAGCGCATACTCCTTGCCGTCGGCGCGCGCGTGGAGGCGGCGGACGATCGAGGAGAGCTTGCGCTGCAGCTCGACCGACATGGTCGTGCCGCTCTTGACGATGCCGCGGCCGTGGCAGTAGGGGCAGTTGGTGTAGAGGTTGGAGGCGAGCGACTCCTGCTGGCGCTGGCGCGTCATCTGCATGATGCCGAGCAGCGAGATGGGCAGGATGTGCGTCTTGGCCTTGTCCTCCGACATCGCGCGCAGCATGGAGTCGTACACTTGGTTGCGATGCCGGCGCTCCTTCATGTCGATGAAGTCGATGATGATGAGGCCGCCGATGTTGCGCAGGCGGATCTGGCGGGAAATCTCCTGCACCGCCTCGAGATTGACCTGAAAGATGGTGTTCTTCTCGTCGCCGGGCCGGGCCTTGTGCGAGCCGGTGTTGACGTCGATCGCGATGAGGGCCTCGGTCTCGTCGATCACGATCTCCCCGCCGGAGGGGAGGATGACCCGGCGCTGGAAGGTCTGCTCGATCTGGCGCTCGATGTTGAACCGCTCGAAGATGGGGATGCTGTCCTTGTAGTGGACGATCTTGGAGCGGGAGCGCTTGGAAATCTGGCCGACCAGCTCGAGCACGCGCTCGTAGTCCTGCGGACTGTCGATAAGCACGCGGTCGATCTCCTCGGTGAGGAAGTCGCGCACGGTGCGCTCGACGATGTCGGGCTCCATGTAGAGGCCGCAGGGAGCCTTCTCCGTCTGCACCTTGTGCTGGATGTCCTCCCACGTCCGGAGCAGGAGGTGGAGGTCGCGGACGAAGTAGCGGGCCTTCTTGCCCTCGCCGGCGGTGCGGACGATGACGCCCATGCCCTCGGGGATGGTGAGCTCGTTGACGAGGTGCCGGAGGCGCTGGCGCTCCCTGGAGTCCTCGATCTTGCGCGAGATGCCGCACTGGTCGGAGTAGGGCATCAGCACGAGGTAGCGGCCGGGCAGGGCGAGATTGGTGGTGGTGCGCGGCCCCTTGCTGCCGATCGGACCCTTGGTCACCTGGATGACGATGTCGGTGCCGGACGGATAAAGTCCGGGGATGTCCTTGACCGTGGGCTCCGCGGTGCGGGGGACGGCGCTCTTCTTCCGGTTGACGCGCACGACCTCGACGGACGAATCGGCCGCCGCCGGGAGCATGTCCCAGTAGTGGAGGAAGGCGTTCTTGCTGAAACCGATGTCGACAAAGGCGGCCTTCAGGCCGGCGTCGAGGTTCTTGATCTTCCCCTTGAAGATGCCGCCGACCATGCGGTGGTCGGACTCGCGCTCGATCTCGAACTTGTCGAGGATGCCGTCGACGAGGAGGGCGACGCGCTTCTCGAGCGGCTCGGAATTGATGATAAGCTCGCGGAAGTCCGCCTTCTCCTTCTGGAAAAGGCTGAGGATCTTCTGCAGGATGGGGCGTTGCTTGGAGCGTTCCTGGGCTTCGCTGCGCAGGGCGGAGGGATTAACCGGCTCGCTCGACTGGTTCGCGGGCGGGCTGGCCAGTTCCTGGTCGTACCGGTTGGAAACGTCCTGGGGCGGGACGTTGGAGGGGGGCTGATTGCTCATGGCGGGCGTGGTCGTGGGTTGGGACGGCGCGCCTTTGGGCGGATGGCGGTGCGCAGGAGATTCCGGCAGAGCGGTCGTTATCGGGGAAGGAGGGACGCATGATGGTCAGAACTCCTTTCGGAACCGATAGACGCTTTGGACCAGTCCTTGCAGCACACAGCAACTGAGCGCAAAGGAGCCACCGTAGCTGAGGAAGGGAAGCGGTATGCCTGTGATCGGCACCAGCCCGATGGTCATGGCGATGTTAACGAATACGTGGACCGCGAACAGCACCGTCACGCCGAGGGCGAGCAGTGTGCCGAAGCGGTCGCGGGCGAGGCCCGCGATGCGTACGCCGTTCCAAAGCACCACGCCCAAAAGGGCGAGCACCGAGATGCTTCCCAGAAAACCTTTCTCCTCGGCGAGGACCGAGAAGATGAAATCGTTGTGGGCGACCGCGCGCGGCAGGTAGCCGAGCTTGGCCTGCGTGCCCTCCGTCCAGCCCTTGCCAGCGAGGCCGCCGATGCCGACCGAGATGAGCGACTGGTTGAGGTTCCAGCTGATCCCCATCGGGTCGATGCGTTCGGGCGCGATGAACGCCAGCAGGCGGTTGCGCTGATAGTCATGCAGCGGCAGCAGGCTGTGCGGTTCGTAAGCGCCCTTGTCGGTCGAGGGCGAAAGATTGTTGACCTCCAGAAAGTGCAGGTAGCGGCTGGTGTCCAGGGCCACTATGCCCATCAGAAGCACGAACGCCCCCAGCACAGCCGCAAAAAAGCGCTGCGAAAGGTTGGACACGTACAGCAGGGCGAAGACCATGGGCGGGATGACGAGGGCTGACCCGAGGTCGGGTTGCAGCAGAATCAACAAGATGGGCAAGCCTGCCGCAAGAGCCAAATTCCCAATGACTTTCAGAGATTCTCGAATCGTGCCGATCTCCGAACGCGTGAGCAGGCTGGCGGACATGATCAGCACACCAAGCTTCGCCACCTCAGAGGGTTGGAGCGAAAACGGCCCGAAATCGATCCAACGCGTGGCTCCCAGGCGCGTCACCCCCAGCGGCGTCCACAGCAACAGGAGGGGGACCAGGCTCGCCACATAAATCCAATGGGCGTATTTCAGCCAGAGTTTGTAGTCGATGAGCGCGACCAGGCAGTAGCTCAGGGCGCCGATCGCCAGCCAGACGATCTGCAGCATCCACTGGCCCTTGCCGGTGGCCAGCTGCGCGCTGTAGATGAAAAAGACGCCGATGGTGCCCAGCCCCAGCATCGCGAGCGGATTGATCCAGTCATAGCGCTCGCGCGTGCTGATCTTGAAGACGCTCAGAAAATCGAAGGGTTCGCGCAGATTCACGCCGGCGCTACTGTCGAAGGTCGGCGGCCGAAAGTCGATCCTACTTCGCCGTTTGCCCTGCCGAGGCTGCGGCGGACAAGAACCCCCGACCCACCGTTACCGCTCAATTCAAGCAAACGTTACCACTGTCCGACGGGCGGGCGCCAACCGGCGCGGCCGGCGCGGTGATTTTTACAGTCGCCACCGGCCGACCGGGCTGAGGGAACGGGATTGATCTTTCCGTCTCGGCACCTAGTTTGGCAGGCCTTGAAATCAGGAAGCGCAGCCGACTTCGTCTTGCTGATTCTCCAGAGCGAGCCGTTTCTTTTCTCCCTCGTGGTCGCCGGCATTGCCGGCACGAGCCTGGGTATGCTGATTGTCTGGTTCGTCACGCGCCACACGCGCCGCATGGCGGAGCAGAATGCCGCCCAGTTGCTCGAGGTGGCCCGGCGCGAGGCCGCGGTCGGCGCCCAGGAGTTGAAAAGCAAGGTCGAGGAGGAGATTCAGGCCAAGCGGGCGGAGATGAACCGGGATTTCGACCGGCGGGAGATCGAGATCGAGGTGAAGCTGCGCGAGATCCGCTCCCATGAGGAGTCGCTCGCGCTCCTTGACTATCAGCTCGAGCAGAAGCAGGAGCGCCTCGCGCGCGAGACCGCCGCCGTCAAACAGGCCCGCGAGGCCATTCGCAATCTTTCCAAGGGCGTGCGCCAGCGCCTCGAGGGCGTCGCGCACATGGACGCCGGGGAGATCAAGGAGGCGCTCCGCGAAGAGGTGCTGCTCGAGTGCCAGGACGAACTGCGGGCGCTCCGCCGCGAGCGGCTCGAGAAATCCGAGCAGGAGCTGCAGAGCGAGGCGCAACGCATCCTGGTGACCACCATGCAGCGGCTGGCGGGCCGGCCGAACAACGACATCACCGCCACCATCGTCCAATTGCCCGGCGAGGAAATGAAGGGCCGCATCATCGGCCGCGAGGGGCGCAACATCAAGGCATTCGAGGCCGCGACCGGCGTCACGCTGCTGATCGACGAGTCGCCGCAGATGGTGCTGATTTCCTCGTTCGACCCGGTGCGACGCGAAATCGCCAAGCAGGCGCTGGAGGGCCTGATCAAGGACGGCCGCATCCATCCGGCGAGCATCGAGGAGTTCGTCACGCGCGCCAAGGAGGAGATCCGCCTTAACGTCATGCAGGCCGGCGAGGAGGCCGTGCAGCGCCTGCAGGTCAATGGTCTCCATCCGGAAATCATCAACCTGCTCGGCAAGCTCAAGTTCCGCTTCTCCTACACCCAGAACGTCCTCGACCACTCCGTCGAGGTGGGCTTTCTCTGCTCGATGCTGGCCTCGGAGATCGGCCTCGACCCCCAGGTGGCCAAGCGCGCCGGGCTGCTGCACGACATCGGCAAGGCCGTCGACGGCGAATACCAGGGCAGCCATGCCATCATCGGCGCCGAGTTCGTGAAACGCCACGGCGAGACCCCCATCGTCGTCAACGCCATTGCCGCGCACCACGAGGAGGTGAAGCCCGAGACGGTTTATGCGGGGCTGGTCATCCTGGCCGACACCATCTCGGCGGTGCGGCCGGGCGCGCGGGCGGAGTCGATGAACGGCTACGTCCAGCGGCTCGATCGGCTGGAGAAGCTGGCGCTGTCCATGGAGGGCGTGCAGCAGGCCTACGCCATCCAGGCCGGCCGCGAGGTGCGCGTGGTCGTCAACCCGCAGACCGTCACCGACGAGCAGGCCCGGGAGCTGGCGAAGCAGCTGCGCCGCAAGATCGAGGAGGAGCTGCAGTACCCGAGCACGATCAAGATCACCGTCATCCGCGAGCAGCGCTTCAACGAGACGGCGATGTAGCGTCGTCGCGCGGCCGCGCGACGACGCCGATTCAAAATCCAAGATGAAAGATTGAAGAAACCGGCTGCATCTTCCATCTTTCCTCTTGAATTTTAAATCAAAGATGGCCGATCCGAAGATTCTTCAGACGTTCCCCAATCCGCAGCCCGGGCGGGACTACGTCATCGAGCATACGCACCACGAGTTCACGTCGTTGTGCCCGCTCACGGGGCACCCGGATTTCGCGACGATCACGGTGCGCTACGTGCCGGACCAGGTGTGCGTGGAATTGAAATCGCTGAAGCTCTACTTTCACGCCTACCGCAACGAGGGGATCTTCTTCGAGGCGGTGACGAACAAGATCTGCGACGACCTCGGGGCGCGGCTCCGGCCCCGGCGCCTGACGATCATCTCCGACTGGAAGGCCCGCGGCGGCTTCACCTCGGTGATCACCGCGGAATGGTCGCCCCAGGCGAAAAAGGGGAGACACTGACCAGTTTTTCTGCGCGTCTACACCGCCACGCTCGGTGTGCGTGACCTGATCGGTAACGAGACTGGGGCCGGACGGTTTGTAACGTAATACGTTACAAACGGTGCAGGTCCAATGGCCGGAGGGCAGACCCCGTAGCGGGGGGCGCTCTCAAGGATTCAAGGCGGCGATCACCTGTGGATGCAGCGCGGGGGTGGCGGCCACGATGGAGGCGGCATTCACCGGGTCGCGGCCCTGCCAGTCGGTGATGACCCCGCCCGCGCCGCGGATTACCGGGATGAGCGCGGCAACGTCCCACGGGTTCATGATGGGATCGCACATGATGTCGGTCCAGCCGGTGGCGACGAGCAGATAGCCGTAGCAGTCGCCCCAGGTGCGGACCAACTTCACCCGTCGGCAGAGCGCGTCGAAAGCCGGCCCGTTTTGGTGTTGGGCGGGCGAAAGCACGTCGCTGCAGAGCAGGGTGGCCTCCTCGAGGCGCGCCGGGGCGCGGACCCGCACCGGCCGGCCGTTAAGCGTCGTCTGGCGGCCGTCGCCGACCACCAGTTGCCGCAGGACGGGCTGGTGGATCGCCCCGAGCACCGGCTGGCCGCGATGCAGCAGCGCGATGAGCGTGCCGAAGAGCGGGGTGGCGGCGGCGAAGGCGCGGGTGCCGTCGATGGGATCCAGCACCCACACGAATTCCGCGTCGGTGTTTTCCTTTCCCAATTCCTCGCCGAGGATGCCGTGGGCGGGAAAACGCGCGCGAATCATCCGGCGCATCAGCTCCTCGGCGCCGCGGTCCGCGATGGTCACCGGCGTCCGGTCGGACTTGGTTTCGACCGCGAGGTCGGGGGCGGCGAAGTGCGGGCGGATGAAATCGCCGCTCTTTTCGGCGAGCTCGACCAGAAAGCTGCGATAAAGGTCCAAGTTCACATCCATAGACTGCCCACGGAACCCACGGAATACACTGAAAAAGCGCGGGAATCCCAGCCGCAAATTTTCCGTGCCATCCGTGCATTCCGTGGGCCATAACTCCATCATGCGCTGGATCGAGCAGCCGGTTTTCTTCATCGATTTCGAGGGCAGCCTTGCCTCGGGCATCCTCGAATATGGCGTCGTCACCCTGTTCGGTGGCCGGATCGTCGAGACGAAGACCCGCCTCTGCCGCGCGACGGGCCGCGTGCGCCCGGAGGACGCGGCTGTGCACGGCCTGCGGGAGGACGACGTGGTGGCGCAGGCGCCGTTTACCGGCGACTGGGAGTATTTCGCCGGACTCCGCGAGCGCGGGCCGTTTGCAGCGCACTACGCGCACACCGAGAACTCGCTGCTGAAGTCGGTCTGGCCTTATCCGCGCAGCTCGCCCGATTTTGCGCGGCCGGGCGAAAGCGCGGCTGAGTGGGGGCCGTGGATCGACACCGGCCGGCTCTACGCGCAGTTCCATCCGCAACTGCCGTCCGGGCGGCTCGAGGACCTCGTCGGAGCCTGCGGACTGCAAGTGCCGCTCGACACCCTGGCGGCGGCGCACTGCCCCGAGGCGCGGTGGCGTTACCACGCGGCTCTCTACGACGCGCTGGCCGGGGCGCTCCTGCTGGCACGGCTGGCGGCCGAACCGGCGGTGGCGGACAAGTCGGTCGCCTGGCTGCTGGCGATGAGCACGCTCAACCCGGAGAAACGCGACGCGCTGCGGCAGGGGAAATTATTTTAACCGCGGGCGGATTTTTGCGCACCGTTTCCCGCGGCAGCGAAGCGGTCAAGCAACCGGGCCAGGGGCATGTCTGCCAGCGACGGCAGCACGAGATGCGCGGAGGCAAAGTCATGCGCGTGGGTTGACGGATTGGGCACGGCGACCGTCCACAAACCGGCGGTCCGGGCGGCGAGCGTGCCCGCGGTTGAATCCTCGAAGGCGACGGCCTCGGGCGGCGCCACGCCCAGACGGCGCATGACCAGGTAATAAAGATCCGGGGCCGGCTTGCCCGCGGCGACGTCCTCGCGGCAGCAGGCGAGATCGAAGAGCTGGCGCAGGCCGAGCCGGGTGAGGTGCCGGTCGACATGCTCGTGACTGGAGTTGGACGCCACCGCGAGCTTCAGGCCGCGCGCGCGGGCTTCCTGCAGGCAGGCAAGCACGCCGGGCAGGATGGGCTGCCGCGCCGTCAGCTCGCGCGAAAGGCGCCGGTGCTCGGTCTCGAGCGCGGCGCGGTCGGCAGCGGGGCCAAAGGCCGCCCAAGGATCGAAATCGATCTCCACGTGGCCCACGAGCCGGTGGGCGTCGGCGCGCGAATAGGCGCGGCCGGCGCGCTCGTGCAGCGCCGCCCAGGCGTCGATGAGCGGCGTCTCGGTGTCGATGATGAGTCCGTCGAAGTCGAAAACGAGGGCGCGAATCATTGGGGATAGAAGTCAGAGGAAGGGTGCCGCCGTCAAGCAGCCGCTCGCCGGGCAATGCCGCCGACCAGCCGTCACGCCGTCATGTCATTCGTCATCGGCAGCTGGACGCCGGCGGGAAAATCTCCATCTTTCGCCCCCATGCACCCACTGCTTCACCAGACCGGCCGGCGCGGCCTGATCCTCGCCACGGCCACCGTCGCACTCGCTGTTGCCCTGGCCGCCAAACCCACGACCCGCAACCGCGCCGAGATTCCCGCCCAGTACCACTGGGACCTCACGCCCATCTTCCCGAATTGGGACGCCTGGGAGCAGGGGATGAAGGCGCTGGATGCGAAAATGACCGAATTTGCCGCGCTCAAGGGCACATTAGCCCAAGGTCCGCAGGCCGTGCTGTACGCCTACGGGCTGTCGGACGAGATCGGCATCCTGCTGGGCAAGGTTGACAGTTACACCGAGCTGCAGCGCGACACCGACACGCGCAACCAGGACGTAAGCGCCCGCTTCCAGCGCGTGCGGGCGCTCGTCGCCAAATTCAATACCGCGACGGCGTGGTTCACGCCGGAACTGCTCACCATTCCGCAGACGACCATGGAGCAGTGGATCGCGCAGACGCCCGGGCTGGGCATCTATCGTTTCACCATCCTCGACAACTACCGCCTGCAAAAGCACGTCCTCGACGAGAAGGGCGAACGGCTGCTTTCCTACAGCACCCGCGCCAATGACACGCCGACCACGGCGTTCCAGGAGTTGTCCACCTCGGACATCAAGTTTCCCAAGGTCACGCTGGCCGACGGCAAGGAGGTGACCGTCACGCCGGGCGTCTACCAGTCGATCCTCGCCACCGATTACAACCAGGCCGACCGGACGAAGACGTTCGAACACTATCTGGAGACCTATGCCGCCACGGCCAACACCTACGCGGCGCTCTACAACGGCATCCTCCAGCGCGACTGGTTCTTGGCGCAGGCCCGCAACTATCCGACCACGCTCGAGGCGGCGCTCGACGGCAGCAACATTCCGCCCGCCGTCGTGGACACGCTGGTGACGACCGTGCGCCAGGGCACGGCCCCGTTGCAGCGCTACCTGCGCCTGCGCAAGCGGCTGCTAGGACTGGCGAGCTACCACATCTACGACAACTATGTCCCGATCTACAAAATCGAGAAGAGCTATCCGTACGAAGAGGCCGAGCAGATGGTCATCGCCTCGGTGGCGCCACTCGGGGCCGACTACCAAGGGAAGATGAAGCAGCTCCTCACCGGCGGACGGGTTGACGTCTACGAGAACGAGGGCAAGCGCAGCGGGGCCTACAGCGAACGCATTTACGGTGCCGGTGCATTCATGCTGATGAACTACAATGACACGATGGACGCGGTCTTCACCCTCGCCCACGAGGCCGGCCACTCCATGCACACGATCCTCGCCTTTGAGACGCAACCCTACGTCACCGCCAATTACACGATCTTCGTGGCCGAGGTCGCCTCGACCATGAACGAACGCCTCATGTTGAAGAAACTGCTTGAGACCACCACCGATCCCAAGGAGCGCTTCGTGCTCGTCCAGCACGCCGTCGACAACATCGTGGGCACGTTCTATATGCAGGTGCTCTTTGCCGATTATGAGCTGAAGGCGCACCGGCTCGCCGAGCAGGGCCAGCCCATCACGGTCGATGTGCTCAGGAGCATCTACAGTGATTTGCTGAAGGACTATTTTGCCGATTCGATCGCGGCGGATGAACTCCTCCAGTACACCTGGGCCCGCATCCCGCACTTCTACAACTGGCCCTACTATGTCTACCAGTACGCCACCTGCTTCGCCTCGTCGGCCCAGCTCTACAAGGCGATGAACACCGGCACCGCGGCGGAACGCGCGGCGGTGACGGAACGCTACCTCAATCTGCTCAAGAGCGGCGGCAGCGATTATCCGATGGAGTTGCTGAAAAAGGCCGGCGTCGACCTGACGCAGCGTGCGACCGTGCAGGCGGTGATCGACCAGATGGACGAGCTGGTGTCGCAGCTCGAAACCGAGGCGGCAAAGATCAAGTAGACGATCAGCACAGGTGAGCCCTCACGGGTCGGCAGGCGAAATGCCGGCGGCCGGCCCGGTTTCGGTCTGACGCCTGGCATCTGCAATCCAGCGGTCTGAATCGCGGCAACGCCACCTGGTTATGACGGCGCCAGCAGTCTCGCCTCGGCGACCTGCAGGACCCGGGCGAACTCCTCCGGCGTGGCGGCGGTCATAAGCGCCTCGCGACTGGCCGGATTCTTGAAGATATGGCAAAGCAGGCCGACGATTTGAAGGTAACCGCCGGGGTCGGACTTGGGTGTGCCGAGCATGAACATGAGCCGCACCGTCTGGTTGCCATTCTCGAAAAATACCCCTTGCTCGCTGCGGCCGACCGCCATGACGATCTTTTTCACGTGTTTAGTACGCGCGTGCGGCAGGGCAATCTCGTTGCCGAGGCAGGTGGTGTCCAGGCGTTCGCGGGCTAGGAGATCGTTGTAGAAACCCTGAAAATTGGTCACGTCGGGATGACCGGCAAGCAAATGGGCGACCTCGTTTAGCGCCGCGGTGTGCTCCGTGCTCTCCACCTGCAGCGTGATGCGCGCCGGGTCGAGGAGTTGGGCGAGTCTGCCAGCCATGGGTGAATCCCGGCAAAAACCGGGGGGAAAGGGAAGGCCGGCGCGGCGGACCGTTACTTGGAGCCGGCACTGAGCTTGAGGCGCCAGATATTGTAGGCGCCGCCGCGGTTGGAGAGGAAGAAGATCACGCCCTCCTCGGAGGGCGACCAGGCCGGCATGATATCGTCGGAGCCGTTCT